>Ga0209091_10000052_pt1:0-2500 | contig 110247 bp, 127 predicted proteins | sample ArcticOcean_MG_C_6_FD_187438 | JGI IMG/M metagenome (GOLD analysis project Ga0209091, IMG submission 187438) | Marine microbial communities from western Arctic Ocean - ArcticOcean_MG_CB8_128 (SPAdes) (version 2) | ecosystem: Environmental > Aquatic > Marine > Oceanic | place: Arctic...
GGGACGTACTACCGCCCCAGGATGCGATGAGCCGACATCGAGGTGCCAAACCTCCCCGTCGATGTGAACTCTTGGGGGAGATCAGCCTGTTATCCCTAGAGTAACTTTTATCCGTTGAGTGACGGCCTTTCCACTCAGTACCGTCAGATCACTAAGACCGACTTTCGTCCCTGCTCGACTTGTAGGTCTCACAGTCAAGCTTCCTTATGCCTTTACACTCTAAAATCGATTTCTGACCGATCTGAGGAAACCTTTGTACGCCTCCGTTACCTTTTAGGAGGCGACCGCCCCAGTCAAACTGCCCGCCTGAAACTGTCCTTTAACCAGCTAATGGTATTAAAGTTAGAAATCTAACATCACAAGAGTGGTATCTCACTGATAGCTCCGATACTTCCGCAAAAATATCTTCGACGCTTCCCACCTATACTGCGCGAATAAAGTCCAATTTCAATTTCAAGTTACAGTAAAGCTTCATAGGGTCTTTCTGTCCAGGTGCAGGTAGTCCGCATCTTCACAGACAAGTCTATTTCACCGAGCCCCTCTCTGAGACAGTACCCAAATCATTACGCCTTTCGTGCGGGTCGGAACTTACCCGACAAGGAATTTCGCTACCTTAGGACCGTTATAGTTACGGCCGCCGTTCACCAGGGCTTCAGTTATGAGCTTCGTATAAATACTAACCAACTTCTTTAACCTTCTGGCACTGGGCAGGCGTCAGCCCCCATACGTCATCTTACGATTTAGCGGAGACCTGTGTTTTTGATAAACAGTTGCTTGGGTCTTGTTATTGCAACCTTACAAATGTAAGGCACTCCTTCTCCCGAAGTTACGGAGTTATTTTGCCGAGTTCCTTAGAGAGAGTTATCTCGCGCCCCTTAGTATACTCTACCTACCCACCTGTGTCGGTTATGGTACAGGCATTTTTTATTTAAGATAGTACAAACTTTTCTTGGAAGTATGACCTAGACTACTTCGATGTCGTAACATCTCCTACTCACGCCTTAGCTCAAAGTGTTTTCTCCACTTATCAACGCCTTAAACGCTTAAACCGGTAACCAACATCCGGCTAGTTTAGCCTTCTCCGTCCTTTGCTATCAATAAAAAATGGTACGGGAATATTAACCCGTTGTCCATCGACTACGCTTTTCAGCCTCGCCTTAGGCCCTGACTTACCCTCCGCGGACGAGCCTTCCGGAGGAAACCTTGGGTTTTCGGGGTATAGGATTCTCACCTATATTTTCGTTACTCAAGCCGACATTCTCACTTCTGTGTCGTCCACATCCACTTACGTTAATGCTTCAACCTATAACAGAACGCTCCCCTACCGATATTAAAATATCTCACAGTTTCGGCAAATTACTTAGTCCCTTTCATTTTCGGCGCAGGTTTACTCGATCAGTGAGCTATTACGCACTCTTTAAAGGGTTGCTGCTTCTAAGCAAACCTCCTGATTGTTTATGCACTCCCACTTCCTTTACCACTTAGTAATTATTTTGGGGCCTTAACTGGTGATCTGGGCTGTTTCCCTCTTGACAATGGAGCTTATCCCCCACAGTCTTACTGGTTAACTGTTCATTTAGTATTCTTAGTTTGCCACGTTTTGGTACCGTTTTACCAGCCCGCAACGAAACAGTGCTTTACCCCTAAATTATAATATTAACCGCTGCGCCTAAACACATTTCGGGGAGAACCAGCTAGCTCCGAATTCGATTGGCATTTCACCCCTAACCACAACTCATCTGCTAATTTTTCAACATTAGTCAGTTCGGTCCTCCACTTAGTATTACCTAAGCTTCAACCTGGTCATGGTTAGATCATCCGGGTTCGGGTCTATAATCAGTGACAAACGCCCTATTCAGACTCGCTTTCACTATGGCTTCAGTATTCTCTACTTTAACCTGCCACTAACTATAAGTCGCCGGCTCATTCTTCAACAGGCACGCAGTCAGACGTTTAGTCGTCCTCCTACTGCTTGTAAGTTTATGGTTTCATGTTCTATTTCACTCCCCTCCCGGGGTTCTTTTCACCTTTCCCTCACGGTACTATTTCACTATCGGTCATTCAGGAATATTTAGCCTTACGAGGTGGTCCTCGTAGATTCACACGGGATTACACGTGCCCCATGCTACTCAGGGTACAATCTGATAGTTCAAATTTTCGATTACGAGACTTTCACTCTATATAGTTGAGTATTCCAACTCATTCATCTAATTTTTACTAAATTTAAAATTGCCCTACAACCCTTAATAATAAGTTTAGGCTGTTCCCATTTCGCTCGCCGCTACTAAGGGAATCGTTTTTACTTTCTTTTCCTCTAGATACTAAGATGTTTCAGTTCTCTAGGTTTGCCCTTTACCTATCTATTTTATTCAATAGGAAGTCTAGAAGTTTCCTTATTCGGATATCTCCGGATTATAGCTTGTTTCCAGCTCCCCGAAGCGTTTCGTCGGTAACCACGTCCTTCATCGCTTCTGAATGCCAAGGTATTCCCCATAAACCC
>Ga0209091_10000052_pt1:5000-110247 | contig 110247 bp, 127 predicted proteins | sample ArcticOcean_MG_C_6_FD_187438 | JGI IMG/M metagenome (GOLD analysis project Ga0209091, IMG submission 187438) | Marine microbial communities from western Arctic Ocean - ArcticOcean_MG_CB8_128 (SPAdes) (version 2) | ecosystem: Environmental > Aquatic > Marine > Oceanic | place...
CCTTCCCCTTGGTGCAACAGAAGATAGAGTTTGTGGAACTATTGATATTGAAAAAGCGTTAACAGAGGGTATTAAAGCGTTTGAACCGGGCTTACTAGCAAAAGCTAATAGAGGTCTATTATATGTAGACGAAGTAAATTTATTAGATGACCACTTAGTAGACATTTTATTAGATTCGGCTGCTTCGGGATGGAATACTGTCGAACGTGAAGGAATTTCAATTAGACACCCAGCACGATTTGTATTAGTAGGATCTGGTAATCCAGAAGAAGGGGAATTACGACCTCAATTATTAGACAGATTTGGAATGCATGCGGAAATTAGAACGGTGAAAGATCCTGTGTTACGTGTAAGAGTAGTGGAGGAACGTACGTCTTTCGACCAAAACCCAGAAGTATGGATCGAAAAGTATGCGGGTGAACAACAACAATTACGTGATACTATTGTAAAAGCTCAAGAATTACTGCCAAATGTTGAAATTGATTATGAATTACGTGTTAAAATATCTGAAATTTGTAGTCAATTAGATGTTGATGGGCTTCGGGGTGATATTGTTACAAATAGAGCTGCAAAAGCATTTGCTGCTTACAATGATCGTGATAAAGTCACTAAAGACGATATTGAAACGATTATTACTTTATGTTTACGCCACAGATTGCGAAAAGATCCTTTAGAGACTATAGATTCTGGTTCAAAAGTTTCCAAAGTATTTAATGAAATTTTTGAAATTAATTAACCATTAATCATATATGTTAAAAATTATTTGGATTGGAAGTAGTCTTTTTTTAATACTTTTAATCATTATACAAATTCCTAATAACACTGGTTTAGAAAGTTTAGCGGGACAAAGTAATTTTTTTGGATCACCAAATACTACAAATAAAATAATAAAATTGATAAGTGCGTTATTTATTTTAATATATATTTTTTTAGCTTGTAAATATAATTTACAAGCTTAATTTAAATTTAATTAGTAGTAGACAAAATAATAAGCAAATTATATTATTATTATATATTTTTGATTCGCGGAGTAGAGCAGTCTGGTAGCTCGTTGGGCTCATAACCCGAAGGTCAATGGTTCAAATCCATTCTCCGCTAGAAAAATTAACTAAAATACTTTTAATTTTTTTATTAAAATAATATAATAGATATTAAATTAATAAAAAATTTAAGTATGACATTAAACATACAAACACCATCCCCAACATTTGAGGGTAGTACTGGTGGCTGGTTAAGATCAGCTGAAGTTGAAGAAAAATACGCAATAACTTGGACAAGTTCAAAAGAACAAATTTTTGAGATGCCCATTGGTGGTAGCGCAATTATGAGAAATGGTGAAAATTTATTATATTTAGCACGTAAAGAACAATGTCTTGCTTTAGGAAGTCAATTACGTACTTTTAAAATTACCGATTATAAAATTTATAGAATTTTTCCGACAGGGGAAGTTCAATACCTACATCCTAAAGATGGTGTTTTTCCAGAAAAAGTTAATGAAGGACGCGAATCTGTTAACAATCGTAATTTCTCGATTGGAAAAAATCCAAATCCAGCTACTATAAAATTTAGTGGCATAACAACATACGAAAGTTAAAATAAAAATTGATTAGTTAATAAACTAATCATTTGGCGAGATGGCAGAGTTGGTCGATTGCGTCTGATTTGAAATCAGAAGAATCTTTATCGATTCCGTGGGTTCGAATCCCACTCTCGTCTAAAAAAGTATTTTTTAATAAAATTTGCTTAACTGTGTTTTATTTTTCAATACAATAATATGGGTAAAGTTTACGATTGGTTTGAAGAACGTTTAGAAGTACAGGCTATTGCAGATGATATTTCCAGTAAATATGTACCACCTCATGTAAATATTTTTTATTGTTTTGGTGGTATAGTTCTTACCTGTTTTTTAATACAAGTAGCGACAGGATTCGCTATGACATTTTACTACCGACCAAGTGTTGTTGACGCTTTTGCATCAGTAGAATACATTATGACAAGTGTTAATTTCGGGTGGTTAATCCGTTCGATTCACCGTTGGTCAGCAAGTATGATGGTTTTAATGATGGTTTTACATGTATTCCGTGTATACTTAACTGGGGGATTCAAGAAACCACGTGAACTAACTTGGGTAACAGGCGTTATTTTAGCAGTTGTAACAGTTTCGTTTGGAGTTACTGGGTATTCACTACCTTGGGATCAAGTAGGTTTTTGGGCCTGTAAAATTGTGACAGGCGTTCCTGCTGCTGTACCTATAATTGGAGATACATTTGTTTTATTATTACGGGGGGGAGAAAGTGTAGGGCAAAGTACATTAACACGTTTTTATAGTGCCCATACATTTGTATTACCTTTAGCTGCAGCTGTTTTAATGCTGACACATTTTTTAATGATTAGAAAACAAGGTATTTCAGGACCACTATAATTTGAAAAATCATTTATTTTATAATATTTAAGGAATTTTTAAAATGTCTGTAATAAAAAAACCAGATTTAACTGATCCGAAATTACGAGCAAAGTTAGCAAAAGGTATGGGTCATAACTATTACGGTGAACCAGCATGGCCCAATGATCTTTTATATGTTTTTCCTATAGTTATATTAGGAACATTCGCTTGTTGTATTGGTTTAGCCGTAATGGCACCAACGCAATTAGGAGAACCAGCAGATCCTTTTAATACACCGTTAGAAATTTTACCTGAATGGTATTTCTTCCCGACATTTAATTTATTACGCATATTACCAAATAAATTATTAGGAGTATTAGCTATGGCAGCCGTACCTGCAGGTTTAATTACGGTACCGTTTTTAGAAAATGTTAATAAATTTCAAAACCCATTTAGACGTCCAATAGCAAGTTTAGTTTTCATTGTTGGATTCATTTTTGCTGTTTGGTTTGGTATAGGTGCTTGTTTACCTATAGATAAAGCTGTTTCATTAGGCTTATTTTAGTTAAATATTAAATATTGTGTTATTGTTTAACACAATATTTAATTATGCATCTGACTGGGTTCGAACCAGTGACGTTCCATTGGAAAACGGATTATGAGTCCGGTGCCTTCAACCACTCGGCCACAGATGCGTATTAATGGAACTGGTGGGAATTGAACCCACGTCCATGTAAAATTTAATAATTTATTGTTTCATGGGTGTATTTTGAAGCGCAGAATTTAAATTTTTTATAATTTCATATTAAAGTTTACTTCGATAATTTAATAATCTATAAAAACGAAGTCGTTTTAAGATTTCAAAAAACTAATTAAGCAAAAGCAACAGTTTTTTGGTTAAAAGAAAATATATTATTTAGATTTATTTATTGAGGCCATTTTTTCGGATATGACAACCGACCCATTTCATAGATTAGAAAATATTAAATGTCGATACCTTTACAGTCCCTTATTAAAAAGCATGAAGGGAATCGAACCCTTGACACACAGTATCGGAAACTGATGCTCTATCCACTGAGCTACATGCTTAAGCATATTTATCAAAATGAAAAACTTTATTTAATTATTTTAATAAAGTTTTTCAGATAAAATTATACTATAAATATAATCTCTAGTTTAGACCGTTTCAAAAATTTAGACACACTAAATAAATTCAAAACACTAACAATTATGGAAAACTAAACTAAAATATGCAAAATTTATGATATTGCCTACACTTTTTCTATACATAGTCAGTCGACCGACTAATTACTCAGTAATATGTTACTGATTTTGAAGAAAGAATTTAAAATTAGGAGCTTAATATAGTGAATCTTCTTGATGTACTAAAATTTCACAATCTGATGTTGGGTATGCTACACATGTTAAAGTAAAACCTGCGCCCATTTGATCTTCATCTAAAAATGATTGTTCAGATTGGTCAATCGTACCACTTGCAACTTTTCCTGCACATGTTGAACATGCACCTGCTCTACATGAGTATGGTAACTCAACGCCTTGTTCTTCTGCGGCATCTAAAACAAATTGATCATCTGGGCAATCAATTGTTACATCAATGTCGTGTTCTGTACTTACTAAGTGAACTTTATAGTTAGCCATATTAAACCTTTTTGTTAACAATATAGATATATTTAAAATATTAATGAAATACTATTACTATATGATAGTATAACATTTAAAATAAAAATAGATTAATTTCTTTTTACTATTTAAAACTTTGTTTTAACCTACTAGCTTTTCCACGTAAAGTTCTTAAATAATATAATTTTGCTCTACGAACTTTTGAAGAACGTAAAATTTCAATCGAATCGATTTTTGGGGAATGTACTAAAAACACACGTTCTACCCCGATTCCTTGTAAGATTTTTCGAACAGTTATAGTAGTATTTATTTGACTATTTTTTTTTGAAATAATCGTACCCTCATAAAATTGTGTACGTTCTTTACTACCTTCAATAATTTTAACACCAATTTTAATACCATCCCCAACTTTAAGATTTGGTAAATCTTGTTTTAAATATTGAGTCTCTAATGTTTTAATTTCATTCATTTGCTTATAGATATTGCATTTTCCGTTTTAAAAGTATTTTATTTTAGGTTAATGAAGCTTTTCCACCAGCAGTTTCGATATCTTTTTGAGCTGCTTCCGCAGCGTCTTTATTCATATCTGCTTTAATTAATTTAGGAGCGGATTCTACAAGGTCTTTTGCTTCTTTTAAACCGAGTCCTGTTAATCCCCGAACAACTTTTAATACAGCTATTTTTTTATCTGCACTAACTTCATCTAAAACTAAATTAAATTCGGTTTTTGCCTCACTTTCTTCAACTACGGTTGTTGGTGCCGTAGCAACTGCTCCACCATTACTTGCTGATGCATCTACACCAAACGTTTCTTCAATTTTTGTAACTAATTCTGAAGCTTCTAATAACGTTAAACTTTTTAATTGTTCAACTATTTCACTAATACGTTCTGACATAATTTTATATATTTAATTAAATTTTGTTACATCTAATGGAATTGATGGGCCCATCGTTGTACAGATAAAAATACTTTTAAAATATTTACCTTTCACACCTGAAGGTCGATTTTGTTGTATCGATTGTAATAATGTCCCAACATTTTCTTCTAACTCTAATTTGGTAAAATTACTTTTACCGAAATTAATATGAACAATACCTGTTTTATCTGTTTTATATTCGAATTTACCTTTCTTAAACTCTACAATCGTCTCAAGTAAATTCGTTGTAACTGTGCCGGCCTTCGGTGATGGCATTAATCCTTTTGGACCTAAGACCCGACCCAATTTAGCTAATTTAGGCATCATTTCCGGAGTTGCTATTAATAAATCAAAATTAATAACCCCTTTAGTAATGTCAGCAATTAAATTGGAGTCACATATAATATCAGGTAAAGTTGATTCGATTTCACTTAAATTAGCTTCATTTGCTAGAACAGCAATTTGTTTCGTTTTTCCAGTACCGTAAGGTAGAACTATAGTTGTTCGTAATTGTTGATCAGCATACTTAGGATCAATATTTAAATTAACATGAAGTTCAGCACTTTCAACAAATTTTGCAGTTGCTGTTTCTTTCAGTAAATCTATTGCATCATTTATTTCATAATAAGGTTCAGTAATTTTAGTTTGTAAATTTTTTTGGCGTGTTGATATTTTTTGCATTTTTTTTAATTTTCAAAAATAATTGAATTAATCAATAATTGAAATACCCATATTACGTGCAGTTCCTTCAACAACTTTCATTGCACTTAAAATGTTATTTGTATTTAAATCAGGTAACTTTATTTTAGCAATTTCTTCTAATTGTGATTTACTAATTTCACCAACATTAATACTATTTGGATTCGAAGAACCTTTTTTTATTTTTGCTGCTTTTGATAATAAAACTGATGCAGGCGGAGTTTTTAATATAAATGTATAGCTTCGATCTTCATAAACAGAGATTTCAACGGGAATAATCAGATCACCTTTATCGCCTGTTTTGGCATTATAGTCTTTGCAAAATGCGGCAATATTAACACCGTGTTGTCCTAATGCGGGTCCTACCGGAGGTGCGGGTGTTGCTTTACCAGCCGGTAAAGCTAATTTAATAAAGGCTGTAATTTTTTTTGCCATAAAATTAGATAATTACTTTAAATATTTTAAAATTCTATTTATTCTCTAAATGAACTCCTTAAACAAAAGGAAGCACGCCCTGAAGGATTTGAACCCTCGACATCTAATTTTGGAAACTAGCGTTCTACCAACTGAACTAAGGACGCTTCTTTGAATATTGTATACTATAATGTGAAAAAAAGGCAATTGTTTTAAATAAATAATATTTGGTACAAATATATGAAAAATTCTAATAAAAATAAATTAGAAATTGAAAAAAGTTTGCCTCATAATTTTTTAGCGGAAAAAATTGTATTAGCGCACTTATTAATAAATGAAGATGCTCTTGAAATAATAATTAGAGCATTAAAAGTTAAAGCATTTTATTTTAAAAATCACCAACAAATATATGAATCAATTTTAAAACTACATAAAAATGAGAAACCTGTAAATATTACCACTTTAACAACATTTTTACAAGATAATGGAAGATTTAAATCAGTTGGCGGAGTAGAGGTTTTAAGTGAACTATTTACTCAAGTTGCAGATTTAACCCACTTAGAAGAATATATTGCTTTAATTCAAGATAAATTTATTCGACGAATTTTAATAAAATTAGGGTATCAAATTATAAACTCAGCTTATATTACAAATATTTCATTAGAAAATATATTAATCGATTTAGAACTTGAATTATTTAATTTAACAAACACGAACAAACAAAATTCTATTCTAACAAGTGCAGAACTTTTAACAAAAGTTATTTTAGAATTAAAAGAGCGTTCAAATGATAGCACTATCCCTGGTTTTGCTTCAGGTTTTTTTGAGTTAGATGCATTAACGCAAGGGTTTCAAAAATCAGATTTAATTATAATTGCTGGTCGTCCTTCTATGGGAAAAACTGCATTCTGTTTAAATGCCGCTACTAATATTATTAAAAAACATAAATTACCTATTCTTTTTTTTAGTTTAGAAATGTCAAAAGAACAATTAATTTATAGGTTACTAGCGAATGAAACCAATATAAGCAATACAAGATTAAAAGTTGGGAACATTCAAAATTTTGAGTGGAAAATTTTAAATAAAATCATTAAAAAATTAGCAACCTTACCCTTTTTTATTGATGATTTACCGAATCTTTTAATAACAGAAATACGTTCGAAAATTAAAAAAATTATTTTTGAACATAACAAAATTGGTTTAGTTGTAATTGATTATTTACAATTAATGGAAACTGGTTCATTAAAAAATGAGAATAGGGTGCAAGAGTTATCTCAAATTACAAGAGCTTTAAAAAACATAGCGAGGGAATTTGATATTCCTATAATTGTTTTATCACAATTAAGTAGAAATGTGGAAAGTAGAATTAATAAACGCCCAATTCTTTCCGATTTACGTGAAAGTGGTTCTATTGAGCAAGATTCAGATTTAGTTATTATGTTATATCGTGATGATTATTATAATAAAAAGACAGAAGAGCCTAATATTGCTGAACTAATATTAGCAAAGCACCGAAATGGACCAATTGGTTCAATAAAATTAAATTTTTCACCAAAATTTACAAAATTTACAAATATATCAAATGCCTAGACCCAGATTTGAACTGGGGACACGAGGATCTTCAATCCACTGCTCTACCAACTGAGCTATCCAGGCATATAAGATTAATATAACATAATTTCTAAAATCTAACAAGACTTAATTGCTAAAATAACAAAAAGTAGTTATAATGTAATTAGACTTAGCGTTATATATGTGTTTTATAAAATAATTATGTCAGAATCGTAAGATAGCAGCATGTGTTTTTTAACATTAAGTATAAAAACTAAGTCTTTAAACTGCTTTTATTTTTTTTTATTTAAATTAAGTAATATTAATTATATTTTTTATTAAAAAACTTATATAATTAATGTTATAGTGAATTTTCTAAAAATTAACTTGTAAAAAAAAACGGAATTTAAAGATGACAACTTCATTATCAGGGTTTTTATCAAGTCTTGTTGCAGGGGGGTTTGTGGTTGTTGCGATTGGTGTTGCTTTAGTAATTATCAGTAAAAGTGATCGATTAACGAGATCATAATAAAATATTTTAAGTCAACATTTTATGATAAATATTGGATTTGCTCCAAATATTTTATTAGGTTTTATTCTTGTCGTAGGAGTAATGTTTTTATATTTTCTCCGAATAGTCAAACCAGAATTAGCAAGAGATGAAGATATTTTTTTTACAACAATAGGTTTACTTTATAGTTGTATTTTAATTATTCACGGTTGGCGTTTAGATCCTATTCTATTATTTAGCCAAGTTTTAATTATAACATCTGTATTAGTGGCGGGTTGGGAAAATATTCGATTGCGCGGTTTACTTACAAATATTTCAAATTTAAAAAAAGAAAAAAAAAATTAAAATACTAAAGTTTGTTTTCTTAGTTTTAATTTTATAAACAATTTTTATAAAATATTATGTTTAAAAAATATTCAATAAGTTTTATTTTATCTTTCTTATGTTTTCTAAATCCAGTTTTAGCAATTGATTTAGATGAAGCAACGAGAACAGTAGCTGTTGATGCTTCAGGAACAACAACCGTATTATCTCCAGAACAAGTTAAACGGGGTAAACGTTTATTTAATGCAACATGTGGTGCTTGCCATGTCGGTGGTATGACAAAAACTAATCCAAATGTGGGGTTAGATCCTGAAGGTCTTAGCTTAGCAACTCCACGCCGCGATAATATTCTTGCATTAGTGGATTATTTAAAAAATCCAACTAGTTATGATGGTTTAGACTCTATAGCGGAAGTTCATCCAAGTATTAAAAGTGCAGACATTTATCCTCGTATGAGATCTTTAACTGAAGAAGATCTTTACTCAATAGGTGGGCACATTATGTTACAACCTAAAATTGTAACAGAAAAATGGGGTGGCGGTAAAATTTATTATTAAAAAAAAGTTGGTTTAATTGTTAAATTAAACCAACTTTTTTTTTAATAATTTAATTCGGCTGCTTGAACTTTTTCAAATTGTTTTTTCTTTAAAATCAACGAAACTTGGGTAAATACTACAAAGAAACAAAAAATTAAGTATCCTATAATTCTTTTTGGATTTTGTAATACAATTTCGGTTTCTTCTTGCCCAAATCCACCTTTATTAGGGTCTAGGTTTAAAGGTTGTTCGGCTGTTACTACGTCTCCTTCTTTTACAATTAAATCTAAACCAGGTGGTATCACTTGTGTTACTATTTTATCATTAGAATTTAAAATAGTTAAAGTTGTTTCTTTTGATTCTGATTTAATGTCTGTAATTTTTCCGGTTTCTGTGGATGTAAAAATATTAATATTGCTCTTTTCTCCTGTTGGATATACTTGCCCACGACCACGATTTCCACCGGCATATAGAGGGTACGTTAAATATTTAACGTCTGTGTTTTTTGCAGGGTCTGGCGAAATAACAGGAAAAATTAATTCTTGGTGTGTTTTTCCTGCAATAGGACCAACTACTAAAATATTATCTAAATCATTACTGTACGGAGAAATAAAAACCCCTTTATTTTTTGCTTTTATTTCTGGCGAAATATCTTTAGGTGAAGCTAATTTAAAACCTTTCGGTAAAATTACAATTCCTCCAACATTGAGATCGACTTTTTTACCATTTGCGCCTGCTTGCTTTACTGAGGTATCGTAAGGTACTTTTATTCCAATTTCAAAAATTGAATTCGGCAGTACGGCTTGAGGAGCTTCAATTTCTATAGCTTTTTGGTTTAGATGACAATTTGCACATGCTAATTTACCATTTGCCGCACGTGGGTTTGCATAACCTTGTTGGGCAAATACCGGATAAGCATTTGAATTAGTAACAGATAATTCAAAAATACCTATCATTAAGGTGATACTCCCTAATATATATTTTGAAAACTTTTTAGTTATCATAGTTGTATTAATGTTTTTAGGTATACTCGTATTTTTTTATTAAAAATAAAACAATAGCCCCTGAAAAGTAAAGTGCTAGAATTGCAATTGATAGTAATAATTGGGTCAATGGATCTGTTGACGGTGTTAATACAGCACCTATGACTGTGGAACCTATAATAACATACCGCCATGCTTTTAACATCTGTTCTGCGGATACAATTCGCAGTAATCCTAAAATAATTTGAATAATAGGAATTTGGAATGCTAGCCCGGTACTATAAAATAGGACCACAATGAATTCGAAGTATTCATCAAATGACCACAATGGTTCTATTACCTCATCACTATAATTTAAGAAAAAATTTAGTGCAGCAGGAATTAAAATGTAATAAGAAAAAATTAATCCAAAAGTAAATAAAATCAATGAACCCAATAATAAAGGTAAAATAATTTTTTTTTCATTTTCTGTTAAGCCGGGAAGTAAAAATAATAAAATTTGAGATAATATGAATGGGCTCCCAAATAATAATCCGGTATAAAATGAAATTTTTAATGTTGAAATAAAATATTCTCCTGGTGCCGATTGAAAAAATTTAACGTCGGTAACAGGTAATTCTAACAATCGTACCAATAATTTAACTTCAATAAAAGCAAAGCATGTTAATAGTAGAATAAACCAAAATAGTTGAAAACTTCGTTGTCTTAATTCATCAATATGTTCCGCAAAAGGTAGTTCTAATATTAAATTGGAATTACCTTTAAAATTAAAATCCGAATTTTTAACCATAATTGTTTTTCTACTTCTTTTATGTCTATTAATTATATTTTAGTTACGTTTCTTTAAATATAATATGTTTTTAATTTGATTAATAAATTATTTAATTATTTTTTTAGAAAAAAAGTTCTTAGGAATATCTAAGAACTTTTTTAAATTATTACGATAAAAATGTTGCTGCTTGGACACGTGCAGATGCTTTTTTTAAATTTTGTGAAGCTTTAATTTTTTCTTTATCTGTTTCTGCTTTTTGAACTTCAAGTGTTGCGTTATCCAGAGCGACTGTTGCATCATTTAATTTTAAATTTTCCGCTTCTTCTACCCCATTTACTAAAATAGTAATTTGGTTATCATCAACTTCAGCAAATCCCCCAAATAAAATAATTGGAGTCCATTTTTGGTTTGTTTTAATTCTTAAAACACCAATTTCTAGTGCTGTTATAAGTGGTGCATGTCCATCTAATATTCCTAATTGACCTGTTGCGCTAGGTAGAATAATTTCTTCCGCAGTCGCGGAACAAACTATTTTATCCGGAGTAATTACTCGAATATTTAAAGTCATAATTCTGAAATACTCCTTAAGTTAGAGTTGCTGCTTTTGCTATAGCTTCTTCAATATCACCTACAAGGTAGAATGATTGTTCTGGTAAATCATCTAATTCACCTTTAAGAATCATAGTAAACCCTTTTATACATTGCTCTAAACTTACATATTTGCCAGGTGAACCAGTAAAAATTTCAGCAACAAAAAATGGTTGAGATAAAAATCTTTCAACTTTTCGAGCTCTTGCTACTGTTAATCGATCTTCTTCTGACAATTCATCAATCCCTAAAATTGCAATAATATCTTGTAATTCTTTATATCGTTGTAATGTTTCTTTTACTGATTCTGCAATGGCATAATGTTCTTCAGTTACAATACCAGGTTGAAGCATTGTTGATGTTGAATCTAACGGATCTACTGCAGGGTATATACCTTTGGCTGCTAAATTACGAGATAATACAGTGGTTGCATCTAAATGTGCAAATGTTGTAGCTGGTGCAGGATCTGTTAAATCATCCGCAGGAACGTATACGGCTTGTATTGACGTAATAGAACCTTGTGTTGTTGATGTAATACGTTCCTGTAATGCACCCATTTCCGTGGCTAATGTGGGTTGATAACCTACTGCTGAAGGCATTCTTCCAAGTAACGCAGATACTTCAGATCCCGCTTGAGTAAATCGGAAAATATTATCAATGAATAGGAGTACATCTTGTTTATTGACATCCCTAAAATATTCTGCCATGGTTAAGGCAGTTAAACCTACACGCATACGAGCTCCGGGAGGTTCATTCATTTGACCATATACTAAAGCTACTTTAGATTCGGAAAAGTTACTTTCATTAATAACTCCAGATTCTTTCATTTCTTCGTATAAATCATTTCCTTCACGCGTACGCTCCCCTACACCACCAAACACTGAAACCCCACCATGGGCTTTAGCAATATTATTAATTAATTCCATAATTAATACTGTTTTACCAACACCGGCACCACCAAATAAACCAATTTTACCCCCACGACGGTATGGCGCTAATAAATCAACAACCTTAATACCTGTTTCAAAAATTGAAGGAATAACTTCTAATTCAGTAAATGCTGGGGCATCTCTATGTATAGGTAATGTTGTTTCTTTTACGACATCTCCTTGGTTATCGACAGGTTCGCCAATTACATTAAAAATTCGCCCTAATGTACTTATTCCTACGGGAACAGTAATTGGGCTTCCTAAATCTGTAACTTCAAGGCCTCGTTTTAATCCATCAGTTGAGCGCATAGAAACAGCACGAACTTTATTGGAACCAAGTAGTTGTTGAACTTCAGCAATAATTACACCATCACTCGCCGGAATACTTATTGCGCTGTATATAGGTGGGAGGTTACCTGAAGGGAATACAACATCCATTACGGGCCCAATAATTTGACTAATATAACCTTTATCTGTACTAGTTTCTAACATTTTTATTTAATATATTTAAATTATTAAAAATAAAAATACTTTCGAAAATTAACGTAAATATTTTTAGTTATATTTAGTTAATTTTTGATTCTTATCTAGTAGTGTATTATAAATTTGCAGAAAAACGTTAATAAATTCTGTTTCTATTTAAAAATTAAAATTTGAATTATTACGTCCAGTTGTTTTTAGCCAGTTTTGTGCTTCGATATAATTATTTGGGGCTAAAGCAATAGCTTGGCGCCAATATTCGGAAGCTTTATCAAATAATTTTTTTGCAATTTCTAGATTTTGTTTTTCTGACGCTTTCACACCTTGATAATGATAAATTACGGCAATATTATTTAAAGCTTGGGGTAAATTTAAATTCAAATCTAAAGCTTGGTGATAATATTCTAAAGCTTGAATATACTCACCGTTACTTGAGTATATTAATCCTATATTGTATAAAATATAACTTCTATCATAAGGGTCTTCTTCCAATTGAAGCGCTTCGTAATAATTCTCAAGCGCTTCGGCGTATTCCCCTTCAGATTGTGCGGACATCCCATCTCTATAATAAAAAAAAGCTTCTTTTTCTTGTTTACTTGCTGGCAAAATTTTTAAGAGAATATCAGCAACAACAGTAAATGTTTTATCAATAAAGTTATCATTTCGTTGACTACGACCCATAATTCATCCTAAAATTTTTTTTATTTTTTTATGATATGAAATTAAATTATGAATTAATAAATGGTAATAAAGACAGTATTCTAGCTTTTTTAATTGTTTTTGCTATTTTTCGTTGTTGTTGGACCGTTACTCCCGTTGCCCTACGCGGTAATATTTTTCCATATTCTGTGATAAAACTTTTTAACATTTCAATATCTTTATAGTCAATTTTTTGGTCTACTGATAAAGATGATAAATTTTTTTTTTGCATATTTTTATTTTATTTCCTTATGAATTTTTTGTCCATTACAGTATGGGCAGTATTTTTTTAATTCTATTCTGTCAGGCGTATTCCTACGATTTTTTTGTGAAATATATCGCGAAATTCCTTTGCTCCGTTTCGCGGTATTTGAACGACATTCTATACATTCTAGCGTTATTAAAATTCGGGTTCCTTTATTTTTGGCCATTCTAAAGTAGTTATTAAATAAAATATTAATATTTATTATATTTATTATCTCATAAATTTTAAATTTATGAATTCTTTATTTTTTAGTTGTTGACAGAATAAACATTTTGTATATATTTTATATATATTATAAAAAATTAAATTATTTTTTAATAAACAGAATTATGTCAAAGTATACAAAATATGAAATGATTCTTATTCTTAATGAAGAATTAAATGATAGTGAATTAAAAACGTGGGCTTTTAAGTATGCTCGTGAATTAAAAGGTTTAGGTGCAATTGATATTTTCGTAACATCTCGAGGCAAACGAAATTTAGCTTATATGATTAAGAATCAGAATAAGGGTAATTTTATTGAAATCAAGTTTCTTATTATTTCTTCGTATTTAAAACAGTTTAAAGAAATTATTGAATTAGATGAAAATATTCTACGTTCTTTAACGGTTAAAAAAAGTAGTTAAAATTTATAAATATAAGAATATTTAAGTACTCTTATATTTATTGAAAAAATCAATTAAAAATGATACTATTAATCTTGATACGTATTTTAGTTATCCTCAGTAGCTCAGTGGTAGAGCAATCGGCTGTTAACCGATTGGTCGTAGGTTCAAATCCTACCTGGGGAGTTTATTTCGTAGGTTTTTTACCGAGATGTAGCAAAACATTCGGAGTTATTGTTGGAATATCGACGTATCTATTAGTTGCCGCATAAAACAGACAATAAAAAATCATGAAAAAATTAAAGATAATTATTGCTTCTCCAAAATCGTACAGCCACAGTTTTAAAAGTTTATTTAATGTCAAATATTGCACACATTCAATATAAATAAACGTTAATGGTGCTTGAATAAGTGAAATTAGAACCGCGTGCATTACATTATAACTAATAAAATAATCAATTTTAAGTTTTTTTCGATTTTTTATAAATATATAATAGACCATAAAAAAAATAAAAACTGAGATATAGTGACCATAGGACTCCATTAAAATTGAGATTTCAGAAGGGTCCGGGATTAATTTCATGGGTGCATCAATACTTGGTTCGAAAAACGGAACCACTAAATATTCTAAATAAGGGATTTCTTTAAGCGGTTCGCCATAAAATTTTATATTTTCCCTAATTGGCAACAAATAACCACAACTAGCGATAAACGATATAACTGCATTATTAAAAGCTTTAGGAACACTCGTTGGATTTTTTCGGAATAAAAGTAACATTAAAAAACGTATTAGCGAAAAGAAAAATAAGAAATTCAAAATTTTGTCCATTTTTATATTATTTAAATATCTACAAGTTACCAGTCTGTATATACATATATATATATTTTACTGTATACTATACCATAATAAATTAAAAATTTATAAAAATCAATGATTAAAAATTTATTAAACCGAAATTTATCTAAATATACAGGTACAATTTCTGAAATAAACTTATGTGAGACTGATTTACGGCTATTAAATGATAGTGAATTAAAAGAATATTCTTTAAAGTTACGGAAACAGTATCAAAATGAACAAAATCTTTCGAAAATTTTAACAAAATCATTTGCTGTTACTAGAGAATCGGCTCGTAGAACCTTAGATTTAAGGCATTTTGATGTACAATTGCTGGGCGGTCTTGTTTTAAATGATGGAAAAATAGCCGAAATGAAAACAGGAGAAGGAAAAACACTTGTAGCAACTTTACCTGCCTATTTAAATTCTTTAACCGGTGATGGAGTCCATGTGGTAACCGTTAATGACTACTTAGCGAAACGGGACCAAAATTGGATGGGTCAAATACATCGTTTTCTAGGTTTAAATGTTGGATTAATCCAAGAAAGTACTTCTCGTGAACTTCGAACACTAAATTATAATTCTGATATTACTTACATAACAAATAGTGAGTTAGGGTTTGATTATTTACGTGATAATATGGTTAAGAATTCAAATGAAGTTGTTCAACGTAAATTAAATTACTGTATCGTAGATGAAGTGGATTCTATTCTTATTGATGAGGCACGCACGCCATTAGTTATTTCTGATATTGAAAAAACTGGTGTTAACAAATATGTTATTGCAGCCGAATTAATTAAATATTTAGAAGTGAAGGTTCACTTTGAAATTGATGAAAAGAAAAAAAATATAATTATTACTGAAAATGGAATTGTTCAAGCTCAAAATTTATTAAAAATTAATGATTTATTCAATCAAAGAGATCCGTGGATGCCCTTTGTTATTAATGCATTAAAAGCTCAATTTTTATTTTTAAAAGATATTGATTATATCGTGCAAAGTAATCAAATTATCATCGTTGATGGGTTTACGGGAAGAATAATGCCCGATCGCCGTTGGAGTGACGATTTACATCAAGCAATTGAAGCTAAAGAATCAGTCGCTATTAGTGGTAGCACGATAAATTTAGCGTCAATTACTTATCAAAACTTTTTCTGTTTATATTCAAAATTGTCTGGTATGAGTGGCACGGCAAAAACGGATCAAGCAGAATTTGAAAAAATTTATAAATTACCTGTTGTAAGTATTCCAACTGCAAAATCTTATAAACGTGAAGATTTACCTGATTTAGTATATTCTACTGAATTTATAAAATGGAAATCGATTGCTCAAGAATGTGAATATATTAATTCAACAGGGCAGCCTATTTTAATAGGAACGACAAGTATAGAAAAATCGGAGATTTTAGCACAATTATTAGATGATTCAGGTTTAAAATATCAAATTTTAAACGCAAAACCTGAGAATATTAAAAAAGAATCTGAAATTATTGCTCAAGCCGGAGAACGTTTTAATATTACAATTGCAACAAATATGGCAGGTCGAGGTACTGATATAATTTTAGGCGGAAATCCTAAATTTAAAACAAAAAAACTCGTCTATGAAATGTTAATTCAATTAAAAAATAATAGTGTTAATGATGAAATTATAAATTCAGTAGCATTTGAAAATCAAATTAAAGGATTTCAGTCTGATTTAAAACTTTTAAGCAGTGATTTAAAGTTTTTTGAACAAACGCCAATTGATCTATTAAAGTTATTAAATAAAATTGAGGGAACAAAGTCTAATTTTTTAAATTTTGAATTAGTAATTCAAAATTTATACAAACTAATATACACAAATATTAAAATAAATCAACAAACCGAAAATGAGCGTATCCGCAAATTAGGGGGTTTGTTTGTTATGGGGACTGCTAGACATGACTCCGTACGTATAGATAATCAATTACGAGGTCGGTGTGGAAGACAGGGGGATCCTGGAACTTCACGTTTTTTCTTAAGTTTCGACGATTCGGTGTTAAGATTATACGGTAATAATAATTTTTTAAAAAAACAAATTGGTAATGATGGGCCTATGTCTAGTAAACTATTGACACGGATGATTAACGTTGCGCAGAAAAAACTTGAAAATCAGAACTATGATATTAGAAAACAAGTTACTGATTATGATGATGTTTTAAATAAACAACGTTTAGTAATTTTTGACGACCGGCGTGATATTTTGTTAGCTGATCCAATTTCAGTGAAAAAAAAAATTGAACAGATTGGGACTAGTATTATTCGTTGTATAATTGGGGATTCCAAAAATTATAAGGAATTACCTCTTATTTTTGAAAATTTATTAGGCATACCGATAGATTTAAACAATTTTAAAAAAGGTACAGAAATAGAGTTATATTTAACCCAACAATATTTTTTATCTTACGAATTAAAAGAAGCAGAAATAGAAATTTATACCTGTGGTTTAATTCGTAACATAGAACAGCAAACATTTTTAGCGTTTACGGATAGTTTTTGGAAAGAGCATCTTGAAAATATGTCATTGTTGCGTGATGCTGTTGGGTGGCGCGCCTATGGGCAGCGAAATCCCTTATTTGAGTATAAAGAAGAAGGGTATTTATTATTTTCTTTTTTACTGAATAGAATTCGACACTTAACAATTTTTTCACTATTACACTTAAAACCTATCTAAGTTAAATTAATTTTGATAGTATTTAATTAAATTAAATAGCATTAAATTATGACAAAACGTACTTTATCAAATAAAAGTAAATTTTCGATTTTAAAAGTTTCCGGATTCCGTACTAGAATGGCTACAGTACAAGGTCGTAAAATATTAAATAATCGTAGAAAGAGAGGACGTCATAAATTAACAATTAATAGTTAATTTATCAACTATATTGGATTTAAGATAATCTTAAATCCAAGACTAAAAATTTTTTAATTCAATTAAAAGCATTCCTAAATAATTTTAAAATATTATGAAATTTACCCAAGAACTTATTGTTTTATTAAAAGCACGCTATCCGATTATTTATATTAACACAATGGAGGAAGACCGTGTTGAGTACTTAATTCGCAAAACAATAAAAACTAATTTAAATCGGAGTGTGTACTCATGGGATTTTATTGAAGGTTATAGTAATAATCCTAATAATCCTAATTTTGGTCAACGAAATCCTTTACAAGCGCTTGAATTAATTGAAAAACTAACACCAGAAACCCCTGCAATTTTTTTATTAAAAGATTTTAACCGTTTTTTAATGGATGTTTCTATTTCAAGAAAATTAAAAAATTTATTAAGGGTTCTAAAGTTACAACCTAAAACTATTATTATTATTTCGTCTGAACTTAATATTCCTGATGAATTAAAAGATTTTATTACTGTTTTAAATTTTCAATTGCCAAATAAAAATGAAATTGAGAATGAACTCGTTCGTTTGTCAAAATCGTTAAATTTAGAAATTTCTTTGGAATTATTAGAAAATTTAATAAGAGCTTGTCAAGGTCTATCCTTAGAGCGGATACGTCGTGTTTTATCCAAAATTATTACCTTATATAAAACAATTGATCAAAAAAGTATTGACATTATTTTAAAAGAAAAACAACAAATAATAAAACAAACGGAAATTTTAGAATATTGTCCTGTTAATGGAAATATAGAAGATATTGGTGGGATGTTAAATTTAAAAAAATGGTTACAGAAACGAACTAGTTCGTTCAGTCAAAAAGCTTTAAATTACGGTTTACCGACACCTCGAGGATTATTACTTGTTGGTATTCAAGGAACAGGTAAGTCATTAACTGCCAAAATAATCGCAGCTAATTGGCAAATCCCTTTATTAAAATTAGATGTTGGTAAAATATTTGGGGGAATTGTCGGAGAATCAGAATCTCGTTTACGTAAAATGATTCATATGGCGGAAACATTATCACCTTGTATTCTGTGGATTGATGAAATTGATAAAATTTTTATTAAAAATCAAAATACAAACGATAGTGGGACAAGTAATCGTGTTTTAGCTACATTTATTAGTTGGTTATCGGAAAAAACCGATCCTGTTTTTGTAGTTGCAACTGCTAATGACATTAATCTACTACCTTTAGAACTAATAAGAAAAGGAAGGTTTGATGAAATATTTTTTTTAGATTTACCAACACTGATAGAACGTGAAGAAATTTTTAAAATACATTTAAAACAATTTCGCCCGAAAACGTTTACTAATTTTAATTTTAAACAATTAAGTAAAAATTCAGGTAATTTTTCTGGTTCAGAGATTCGTCAAAGTATTATCGATGCTATGTATTTAGCGTTTTCTGAAGAACGTGAGTTTACTGATGAAGATATTTATTTTTCATTAAAAGAAATAATTCCTTTAGCATATTTAGATGAATTTAAAATTACAGAATTACAAAATTGGGCTTTTTCCGGAAAAGTTAGGTTAGCTTCCGAATAATTACAAAATTAGGTGATGTGATATGAATAAAAATTTACTTAAATTATTAGCTGATTTAAGATTTGCCATATTTTTGCTTTTATTAATAGCAAGTTTTAGTATAATAGGTACAGTAATCGAACAGGATCAGTCTAAGGAAATTTATCAACTCAATTATCCAGTAGAAAATAGCCTATTTGGTTTTTTATCGTGGAAATTTATTTTATTTTTCGGATTTGATCATATTTATAAAACTTGGTGGTTTCTTTTTATAATTTTTATTTTTGGGGCAACGTTAATAACCTGCACAATATTTCAGCAACTTCCATCTTTTAAAATTGCGAAACGTTGTCAGTTTTTGAGAACTTCGCAACAATTTAAAAAATTAACAATTAATAGCAGACTATCGAGTAGTATTTTAAATACTTTTATATTTAAATTAAATCATTTAAAATATTCCGTTTTTCAACAATCTCAAATTATTTATAGTTATAAAGGTTTAATTGGAAGAATTGCACCGATACTGGTACACGCGAGTTTAATTTTAATTTTGTTAGGCGCAATTCTTGGATCTTTAGGGGGTTTTAATTCTCAAGAATTAATTTCTAAAACGCAAAGTTTTACGATTCAAAATATTTTAAGTCGTGGTAGTTTTACGAAAATTCCCAGTGTTACTACCCGTATAAATGATTTTTGGATCACTTACACAAAACAAACAACAATAAATCAATTTTATTCAGATTTATCTTTTTTAAATAAATCAGGTAAAGAAATTAGTCATAAAATAATTTCAGTAAACCACCCATCAATTTATCAAAATATCACATTTTATCAAACTGATTGGAATTTATCCGGAATAAGGATTAAAGATGAACGTAATCAAATTTTACAGTACCCTTTAGTATCAACATCGACAAATACGAAAAATAAAGTTTGGATTACATGGGTACCTTTCACTAATAAAATCGATGAAGGAATTATTGTCGTAGCTAATAATTTACACGGGTATGTTTCTACTTATGACCCTGGGGGTACTTTTATTACTAATTTGGAAATAAATGAAATTCTAAATTTACCAAATTCCGTTAGTTTACTAGATGTGATAACATTAACAGGGTTACAAATAAAAACTGACCCAGGTATATTTGTTATTTATAGTGGCTTTGCTTTTTTAATGTTAAGTACGCTTATTAGTTATATTACCTATTCACAAATATGGATATTATCTTCTAAAGGTAATATTTTTATTGGGGGAAACACAAATCGGGCGAAATTTGAGTTTGAATTGGAGTTTAAAAAATTAATAAATAAAAAAAGACTATGAAAATAATATTTCATAATCTTTTTATTCAAAATCTTTACGGTTTGGATTACGTGATGGGTCACTAGATAATAATCCAAAAATAAATAAAGAAACAAAAAAAATAACACTTGTGTATACTAAAATTTTTAAAGTTAACATCAAATTTTTCCTGAAAAATTTTTTAACAATATTAATTATACTAAAATAAATAAATTATAAATATTTATTTTATTTAAAATGGTAGTTGTGTTGTGTTTTTGAATTTCCATTTTACCCCTCTATTATTTAAAATAAATGGGTAAAGTTTCAGGGCTGTAAATTCAATTTGTTTTTCATTTTTTATTACATAATTTTGTTGATAATTTTCTTTTAAAGAAAGAAACCCTTCAATTATTAAATAATCATTAACATTATAAAATTTATTTAAATCATAAGCAAGGTTCCCCCATGCTGATAGTTTAAAAGTATCACAATAATTTTGATTTAAAAATTGCGGGAATTGAACCCAAGCTTCTGTCAAAGCAGTATCATCCTCAAAAAAACTTTGTTCAGGACTTTTAATTATTTTAATAATAAAAATTGAATAATTCATAATTTTTTAGAGAATTAAATTTTTTTGTTTTTGAACGTCTTCAAAATTAATATCTTGTAATTTTTTTAAAATTTTAATGAAATATTCTTGAAAATAATCGTCTAAAGATAAAAGCTCTTCTTCTTTAATTTTAAAAATTTCATAAATATTTGCGATTGGTTTTTGATTTTGAGTATCGATATTTAAAATTTCAATAAAAGATAATCGATCCGCAATATTTTTACCCCATTCAAAAAAACTTAGAAATTGTTTTATTATTTTTAAAATAGTAATTGGTATTTTACTCACTTTTGCTGTTTGACCAGCCAATTGCTCACATAATTTGATAATTTCTTGCGATAGCCAATTATATTTACCTTCTAGATAAAAAATTTGTTTTTTTGTTTCTGGTATAACTAAAGCTCGTAAACAAAATTTCGCGATATCTTGAGTATCTATGTATGCAATTGATGTTTGTTCATTAGTAATCCAGATCGGTTGATTTTCTAATATGGGAATTGCATATTGACCAATTAAACCTTGGTAAAACCCAGTTAATCTAAAAATAGTATAGGGTATTTTGGATTTACTAAGTTTTATTTCGATTCCTTTTTTCATTTTCATTAATGGAATATGTAAAAATTTATCGATATTAAGTATGGAGCAAAATATAAAGTGTTTTATATTTGAAACTTCAGCACATTTAATTAAAGCTAATTTACCATACCAATCTATTTTCTTTAAAGACGTTAGGTTATTTGGACGGCTTGTTGATGCATCTATAACTGATGTAATACCAATAAATGCTTGCGGTATTGTTTCTAATTTACTTAAATCTCCATAAATTAGTTCGGCTCCCCAATCTTGTAAAAAATATGATTTTTGTAAATTTCTAACGAGACACCGAACTTGATAACCTTCATTTAAAGCTTGTCGAACAATTTGTCTCCCAAGTGTCCCAGTACCCCCAATTATTAGCAAACTCATTAATTTCCTTATTTTTTAATCAAATACAGTACTTTTTAAAATATCTGAAGCTTCTAAATTAACTAATTCTTTTTTTGTTAGAATTTGTCCGCGGCTATCAAAGATACGGTTAGCTTGTCGCATCCGTGCCCGATCTAAGGCATTACGTAAACTTCGTGCATTAGCAAATAATGGTTTTTCTTTTCTTTTTTCCAGATAGCTAGTTAGTGCTTCTTCAGCTTCATTCGTTAGTAAATATTGCTGATCTTGTAACATTAATTTTGAAATTTTTAATAATTCTGAAACTGAGTAATCCGGGAAATCGATGTGGTTTGCAATTCGAGATGATAAACCCGGATTTGATGCGTAGAAACTATCCATGGGTTCTTTGTAGCCGGCTAATACTAAAACCAATTCATCCCGTTGATTTTCCATGACTTGTAATAAAATTTCAATTGCTTCTGAACCATAATCTCTTTCATTATCCGGTTTATAAAGATAATATGCTTCATCAATGAATAGCACCCCACCCATCGCTTTTTTTAGAACTTCTTTAGTTTTAGGTGCTGTATGACCGATATATTGGCCTACTAAATCATCTCGAGTTACTGTTAAGAGATGGCCTTTTTGAATATATCCTAATTGATATAAAATATCCGACATTTTTAAACCAACTGTTGTTTTACCAGTTCCAGGACTTCCGGTAAAAGACATGTGCAATCCAGGGTTTGAAGCAGTAATACCTACTTCTTGTCGTAATTTATCAATTAAAAGTAACGCAGCAATTTCTCTAATTCTACTTTTTACAGGAACTAATCCTATAAGTTCTTCATCTAGGACGTTTAAAATTTTAGCAATATCCGTTTTTTTGTATTCTTCTTGTAAATTTACAAAATCTTTAGTCATAATTTAAAGTTTTTTAAATAATATTTGGAATGCTTAATAGACAAACGTAAGCAAATAATGAGCTACCGCAGGCTCCAATTAAAAACCCTCCTTTAAATTGGTTCCAACCTTGTTTCGATTGAAGATCTGTTTTTAAATTATCTATTTGAAAAGTAGCATAACCATAAATTGTTAATCCTAATGTCATAATTAAAATTAACCCAATATTTGACAAAAATCCTGCTAATAATGCAATATCAGAATTACGTAACGGACCTAATAGTGTAAAGGGTCCAATTAAAAAATAACCGTGCGCTAGACCAATTTCTAAACCCCGTAAAAGGGGGCTTAATTCTGCCCGGTACGCGGGTAAATTACCTAAAATTGTTTTGGTTATTGCCGATGACGTTATCGGAGTTGCAAGATGCCCTACAAATGGATCATTATTATAAGGTTTAATAAAATTAGCCATAATTATATTTAATAAATTATTATACGATTTTACACAATAATTATAATTGATTTTTTATTTAAACTATAAACATTTATTAATATTAATATTTTGTTTGTAAATATTAAAAATTAAATTATAATTATTTATTAATGAATTAAAAAAATTAAAAATTAAATTATCTATGACTCTTATAATTGATTATTTATTATTATTAGCTTTTTGTTTTAGTTTTGCTTCTGCTTTATTTTTAAGTTTAAAATCTATAAAATTAATTTAATTATTAAATTAAATGGCACAAAATATTAGAATTGAGAGCATTACGGGATCGCGCCGTTTTAGTAATTATTTTTGGACTAGTTTTCTTTTTATTGGCGGTTTAGGCTTTTTATTAGCTGGGTTATCAAGTTATTTAAAAATAAACTTATTACCTTTTACAAATTCCATTGAATTAAGTTTTATACCTCAAGGAATTGTAATGATTTTTTATGGTTCACTCAGTTTAAGTTTAAGTTTATATATTAGTTTTACTATAATTTTGGATATCGGAAGTGGGTATAATGAATATAATTTAGATGAATCTATAATAAAAATTATTCGGCAAGGTTTTCCGGGAGAAAATAGGAATATTTTTTTAACCTACCCTTTTGAAAATGTTAAATCGATAGGAATAAAAATTACTGATGGTTTAAGCCCCAAACGCACAATATTTTTATGTTTAAAAGATAGTAGGAAAATCCCCTTAACTGCAGTCGGTAACCCTATGCCTATAGCTGAATTAGAAAGAATGGCTGCTGATATTGCTAAATTTATTGATATTGATTTAGAAAATTTATAACTAAATAATTGATTTTAAAGCTATATGATTATATGATCATAAATATACTCACATATTTATGCGGACATAGTTTAGTGGTAAAACCTTAGCCTTCCAAGCTAATGATGGGGGTTCGATTCCCCCTGCCCGCTTTTAGCTAATAAATTTTATTTCGAATGAGCAACAATTATTATTTAAAAAGAAAATTTTTCTTATGTCAGGTGGTTCTACAGGAGAACGTCCTTTTTCCGATATTATAACAAGTGTTCGTTATTGGATTATTCATAGTATAACGATTCCATCTTTATTTGTATCAGGTTGGTTATTTATAAGTACAGGGCTCGCTTATGATGTTTTTGGGACCCCTCGTCCTAATGAATATTTTACACAAGATCGTCAACAAGTTCCACTCGTTAATGATCGTTTCAGTGCTAAACAAGAATTAGAAGATTTAACTAAAGGTTTATAAAGAGGTATTATTTGTGAATAGAAATATTAATCAACCAGTAGCGTATCCTATTTTTACATTTCGTTGGCTAGCGATTCATGGATTGGCTGTCCCTACAGTTTTCTTTTTAGGTGGAATAACAGCAATGCAATTTATTCAACGATAATTCATATATATATTAAAGTTTAAATTTATGACAGGTCCAAATCCTAATAAACAAGCAGTTGAATTAAATAGAACATCTTTATATTGGGGACTTCTTTTAATTTTTGTATTAGCAGTCTTATTTTCAAGTTATTTCTTTAATTAATAAATTTTTAGGAGTTTAAAAAAATGGCAAGTACAGGTCGAATTCCTTTATGGTTAGTTGGTTTAGTTGGTGGCTTAGCGGCTATAACAATTTTATTTTTATTTTTCTATGGCGCATATTCTGGGTTAGGTTCTTCATTATAAAAAAGTCTTTGCGATTTTTAAATCGCAAAGACTTTTTTAATTTATAGCATCTTGTTCAATATACATAAAAAATAGTGCCATGGCAAAAGCTGGAAAAATTAAACCTACTAATGGAACTAAAATTGCTGGTAAATATGCAGCTGTCATAATAAATTTTTATATTTTAATTAAATTAATTACTTATAATTATATATATAAAATATAAAAATTTATAAATGTTTTCAAATAAAAATATTTTACTTTTTTATATTAGAGTTAATATTATTAAATAGTAATTAAATATTTAATTAATCTTATTTGTTAGTAAAAAGGATTTTATAATGGAAGGGATACTTTTATCAAAATTACCAGATGCATATGTTGTATTTAGTCCTATTGTCGATATTTTACCGATAATTCCCGTTTTTTTCTTATTGTTAGCGTTTGTATGGCAAGCGGCAATAGGATTCAGATAAAAACGATATTTTTTAATTTTTAATAGGAAATTTTACAATGGTTGAACCTTTATTATCTGGAATAGTATTAGGTATGATTACCGTATCAGCTTTTGGACTTTTTGTTGCTGCTTATTTACAATACAGACGTGGTAATCAATTTGAATTATAAAAAAAGACATAGTTATATTTATATAACTATGTCTTTTTTTAGTTTACCAACTTGATTTTTTAACTCCAGGTAATAAACATTGGTGTGCCATTTCTCGTAATACATGTCTAGAAAGACCAAAATCACGGTAAAATCCTCGAGGACGCCCTGTTTTCCAGCAGCGGTTTCGTATTCTAATTTTGGAACTATTTAAAGGTAATTTTTGAATTTTATTATGAATTTCTAATTTTAAATCATAATCATTTGTGTTTTTATAATCTAAAATTAATATTTTTCGTTTTTCTGTGTATCGATTATTTAATTTGATACGTTTAAGTTCACGCTGTATCATACTTTTTTTTGCCATAGAACGTTCTTAAAATTTATAAACTTATTTATTTAAATATTATAACAATAGATAAATAATTTAACAATATATTAATTTTCTAGTTGTGACAGATATAATCCGTTTTTATTTGGAAGTTCTGTATATTCACTTAAGATTTCTCTAAATTCTTTTCCATCAATTGTTTCTTTATCTATTAAGATGTCAACTAATAAATCAAGAGCAACTCGATTGTTTTTCATAATTTCAATCGCTTTTATTTCACAATGTGATATGATTTCTTTAACTTGGTCATCGATTCTATCTGCTATACCTTCGGCAAATTCGGATTTATCGTTCGCAATACCGGCTCCTAAAAAAACTTGCCCTGTATTTTCATTTTCTAAAGCGATTGGCCCAATATTCGACATTCCAAATCTCGTTACCATTTGTCTTGCTAGACTTGTTACTTGTTGTAAATCACTACTAGCACCGGTTGTTATTTCTGCTGTTCCAAATATAACATATTCAGCAGCTCTCCCGCCTAATGTTCCAATGATACGTGCTAACAATTCAGAACGTGATATTAAACTTTGATCTTCTCCAGGTGTAAACCATGTTAATCCGCGTGCTGAACCTCGAGGTATTAAAGTTACTTTTTGAACTTCATCATGGGATTTTAAAAGTGTCCCGACAATAGCATGACCGACTTCATGGTATGCAATTAAGCGTTTACTTTTATTATCTAATAAGGGTGATCCTTCTAGTCCTGCAATCACACGATCTACTGCAGAATTAATTTCGTCAATTGTTATAGCAGATTTTTCACGCCGTGCTGTTAAAATAGCCGCTTCATTTAATAAATTAGCTAAGTCGGCTCCAGCAAACCCAGGTGTTCTTTGTGCAATAGATTCTAATTTAACATCATTAGAAATTCGTTTATTTTTTGCATGAATTTTTAAAATTTCTAAACGTCCTAAACGATCAGGAGGGTTTACAGTAACTTGACGATCAAATCTCCCTGGTCTTAGCAATGCTGAATCTAGAATATCTACACGATTTGTTGCAGCCACAACAATAATACCTGTATTTCCTTGAAAACCATCCATCTCAGTTAATAGTTGGTTTAACGTTTGTTCTCTTTCATCATTACCACCACCAACTCCAGCACCACGTTGTCTCCCTACAGCGTCTATTTCATCAATGAAAATAATACAAGGGGCATTTTCACTCGCTTTTTTAAACAAGTCGCGCACTCGTGATGCCCCAATCCCTACAAACATTTCAACAAACTCGGACCCCGAAATACTAAAGAACGGTACACCAGCTTCTCCAGCTATCGCTTTTGCTAGTAATGTCTTACCGGTACCGGGAGGTCCAACAAGTAATACTCCTTTTGGTATTTTTGCGCCTACCGTCGTAAATCGTTCCGGTTGTTTTAGAAAAGAAACAACTTCTTCAAATTCTTCTTTTGCTTCGTCAATGCCCGCAACATCATCAAATCCAATTCCGGTATTGGCATCCATTTGAAAACGCGCTTTTGATTTACCAAACCCCATGGCATTACCACCAGTTCCTGGAAAATTCCCATTTGAACGTTGGAATAAAAAGATTAAACCACCAATAAAAATTATAGGAACTAATAAGTTACTTAAAAGTGTAAAAATAAAATTTTCTGTTTTTGGTCCATGCGCATCAAAATCTACATTATAACTTTGTAATTTTGAAATTAGTTGTGAAGCCCCTGCAGGTATTTCCACTTTGATAAGTTGTGGTCTATTTCCTAATTCTGGACTTGCAGCCTCAACAACCGCTGTTCGACTATTATCAAATAAATCAACACGCTTTACCCAACCCATTTCTAAATATTCTAAAAATCGACCGTATGTCATTTTAGAACTTGCTGAATTCTCGTTTAAATCTACGACTGCCGTATTTTCATTATTATTAATATTTATATTTGCTGTTTCGAAAAACATTTGCCAAATAAAAAAGCCTAGAATACTTATAATAATAGAAGCTAAAATTATGATTCGTTGAAATGATTTCATTTTTGAATTATTTTATTTATATATCAAACAAAGATATGACAGAAATTGGAGTATTAAAACAACTTTAAAATTTATGTTCACAATTTAAAAAAAACTTTATGATTTAATATTGTAGTTAAATTTATTTACGTTTAAACAATTAATATAAATTTATGGTAAGTCGAGGTTCAGTTGTTCGAATTTTAAGAAATGAGTCATATTGGTTTAATGAAATAGGGACTGTTACTGTTATTGATCAAAGTGGTATTCGATACCCTGCGGTAGTTAGGTTTGAAAAAGTTAATTATGCTGGTACAAATACCACTAATTTTGCTTTAAATGAATTAATAGAAGTTGAAGCACCTAAAATTAAAACTAAGTAATTTTAATAATAAAAAAAGAATGTTAACATTCTTTTTTTATTATTAAAATTATTAATCAATTGGACGCATAGATAATACTGGTTCATTAACTCGATTAATTCCTTTTTCAAACCCAGCAGCGGCAGCACGCGAACGTCCTGAATGCCACCAATGACCAATTAAAAAGAAAAAACCTAAGAAAAAATGAGAACAACATAACCATGATCTTGGTGATACATAATTTACTGAATTTATTTCTGTCGCAACACCACCTACCGAATTTAATGATCCTAATGGAGCATGCGTCATATATTCAGCAGCTCGTCTTTCTTGCCAGGGTTGAATATCATTTTTAATTTTATTGATATCTAAACCGTTTGGACCACGTAATGGTTCTACCCAAGGTGCACGTAAATCCCAGAAACGCATCGTTTCACCACCGAAAATGATTTCGCCACTTGGTGAACGCATTAAGTATTTTCCTAAACCTGTTGGTCCTTGAGCAGAAGATACATTAGCACCTAATCGTTGATCACGAACTAAGAATGTAAACGCTTGAGATTGTGAAGCTTCAGGTCCTGTTGGTCCATAAAGTTCACTTGGGTAAGCTGTATTATTATACCAAGCATATAAAGCTGCTGTGAATCCCATTAAAGAAATTGCCGCTAAACTGTAAGATAGATACGCTTCACCTGACCAAACAAAGGCACGACGTGCCCAAGCAAAAGGTTTTGTGAATATATGCCAAATACCACCGGTTATACAAAGAATTCCTACCCAAATGTGGCCTCCAATAATATCTTCCATATTATTTACAGCAACTACCCATCCATCTCCACCCATAGGAGACCTAAATACGTAACCAAAAATTACAATAGGGTTTAAAGTGGGTGTTGTTATTAAACGAACATCACCGCCACCTGGAGCCCAAGTATCGTAAACACCACCTAGGTACATCGCTTTGATTACTAATAAAAACGCACCAAGTCCTAATAAACATAAATGTATGCCAAGAATTGTTGTCATTTTATTTTTATCACGCCAATCATAACCAAAAAATGGGAATGATTCTTCTAATGTATCGGGTCCTAGTAATGAATGGTATATACCCCCAAATCCTAAGATCGCTGATGAAATTAAATGAATTACTCCAACAGCAAAATAAGGTAATGTTGATGTAATTTCGCCACCAGGTCCAATACCGTAACCTAATGTTGCTAAATGTTGTATTAAAATAAAACCTTGTTCGTAAAGTGGTTTTTCGGGAACAAAATGAGATACTTCAAAAAGTACCATCGCCCCTGCCCAAAATACCATTAATCCTGCGTGAGCTACATGAGCTCCTAAAAGTTTACCGGAAACGTTAATTAAACGAGCGTTTCCACTCCACCAAGCAAACCCAGTTGATTCTATATCTCGGCCTGCAATACTACTATTAAAGGGCGTTTCCACGTGGTAATACCTCCTCAGGGAATACAAAGTTTTCATGTGGTTGATCTTGTGCGGCCATCCATGAACGAATACCTTCATTTAATAAAATATTTTTAGTATAGAACGTTTCAAATTCAGGATCTTCAGCTGCTCTAAGTTCTTGAGAAACAAAATCGTAAGCTCGTAAATTTAAGGCTAGTCCAACAATACCAACGGCACTTGTCCACATACCGGTCACAGGTACAAATAACATAAAGAAATGTAACCAACGTTTGTTAGAGAATGCTACTCCAAAAATTTGTGACCAAAAACGGTTAGCAGTAACCATAGAATAGGTTTCTTCCGATTGTGTTGGGGTAAATGCTCGAAACGTATTAGCAGCATCACCATCTTCAAATAATGTGTTTTCTACTGTAGCTCCATGTATAGCACATAGTAATGCACCACCTAGAATACCAGCTACACCCATCATATGGAATGGGTTTAAGGTCCAATTATGGAAACCTTGTAAAAATAATAAAAATCTAAATATAGCCGCAACTCCAAAACTTGGAGCAAAAAACCAACTAGCTTGTCCTAAAGGGTATAGTAAAAATACTGAAACAAATACAGCAATAGGTCCTGAAAACGCAATAGCGTTGTAGGGACGAATACCGACTAAACGTGCAATTTCAAATTGACGTAAACAAAAAGCAATTAAACCAAATGAACCATGTAATGCAACAAAAGTCCAAAGCCCACCAATTTGACACCAACGTGTAAAATCTCCTTGTGCTTCTGGTCCCCATAATAGTAATAAAGAATGACCCATACTATTAGCAGGTGTTGAAACAGCAGCTGTTAAAAAATTACAACCTTCTAGATAAGAGGTAGCTAAACCATGAGTATACCATGAAGTTACAAATGTTGTACCTGTTAACCAACCACCCGTTGCTAAATAAGCTGTCGGTATTAAGAGTAAACCTGACCAACCTAAAAAAACAAATCTATCTTTTTTTAACCAATCATCAATAAGATCGAATAAACCACGTTCTTGGTCTTGTCCAATAGCAATGGTCATATATAAAAATCCTTAAATAAAATTTTTCAATAAGTAAACCTTAGATATTAAATAAATAATTTTTACTTTAAATCTTTCCAACTCAAATAATATTATAAAACGAAAATTATACAATATACTATTTAAATAATTTATTCTAATATTCTAAAAAATACTATATAGTTAGTATTGTATGAATTTGAAAATACCTTAGGAGGGTTCTTTTAATGTCACACACAGTTAAAATATACGATACGTGTATAGGATGTACACAATGTGTCCGTGCATGTCCAACAGATGTATTAGAAATGGTACCTTGGGATGGCTGTAAATCAGGTCAAATCGCTTCATCACCTCGTGTTGAAGATTGTGTAGGTTGTAAAAGATGCGAAACAGCTTGTCCTACTGATTTTTTAAGTGTTCGTGTTTACTTGGGTGCTGAAACAACACGAAGTTTAGGCTTAGCCTATTAATTTCGAATAAAATCAAAAAAAAATTTAAAATATTAATATTTTAAATTTTTTCGTTTTTTAAGATAACCAACCATAACTGTGTAACCCTTTTCCTAAAAAATTTACACCTAAGTAACAAATCCAAATAACAAAAAATCCTAACGAACCTAGAATAGCTGTTTTTTTACCTTCCCACCCTTTTGTTATTCGTGCATGTAAATATGCTGCAAAAATTAGCCATGTGATTAATGCCCAAGTTTCTTTTGGATCCCAACTCCAATAAGACCCCCACGCTTCATTTGCCCATACCCCGCCAGCAATTATACCAATTGTTAAAAAAGGAAATCCAAGACCAATAACACGATAACTCCAATTATCAATTATGTAAAGTAATTTTAATTTCCCATTATTTAATTCTGTTATAACTTCAGATTTTAACGAATTAATTGAACTTTTATTCGAACTTTCAACTAATTCACTAGTTGGTAAAGCCTTTGAAAAATTTAATAATTGGTAATTTACCTCATTTCCTTTAGATATTATTAAAAACAATATTGATAATAAAGATCCAATTATTAATGTTGCATAACTTAGCATCATCATACTAACATGCATCATTAGCCAATTAGATTGTAAAGCCGGAACTAAGGGACTTGCTTTTTGCATTTCTATAGGTAATGTTAAATTTGCAAACCCGTTTATCAGCAGTGTTACAGGAAGTAAAGTAGCACCAATTAATTTACTTTTTGTTTTTTGTTCCACATATAAATATATGGATAATAAAGTCCAAGTTAAAAATAATAAAGACTCGTACAAATTACTTAAAGGAAAATAACCAGCAACAATCCATCTCGATCCTAATATAAAAAATAATAATATATTTGCTATTATAGACCCTACTTTTGTAATTTTTGTTAAAATAGAATGTTTAAATAAAATGATACTTACCCAATACAGAATCATCGTTAGAAGCAGTATTCCAAAAACAATATTCGATAAAAAATTTTGAATATTATCCCAATCCATAAGAATCTCCAATTATAAAAATTTATTATTAATGTTAATTATATTAGCAAATTTAATATAATTAATATAATTTTTTAGACACTATTTCCCTTTGTTTATCGGGTATCGATTTAATATGCGCTAAAGTATTTAAATAAAAATATTAAAAAATTTACTTTTAATATTTTAGTATAGAATGGTTAGTATACTACAATTTAATTAAATAAAGTTAGATGAAATTAGCAATTTATGGTAAAGGCGGTATAGGAAAATCAACAACAAGTTGTAATATTTCAGTTGCTTTATGTAAACGTGGAAAAAAAGTTTTACAAATAGGGTGTGATCCAAAACATGATAGTACGTTTACTTTAACAGGATTTTTAATACCAACAATTATTGATACTCTACAAAGTAAAGATTATCATTATGAAGATGTATGGCCTGAAGATGTGATATATCAAGGATATGGTGGTGTTGATTGTGTTGAAGCAGGAGGACCCCCTGCTGGGGCTGGGTGTGGTGGTTATGTGGTAGGTGAAACCGTAAAACTATTAAAAGAATTAAATGCGTTTGATGAATATGACATTATTCTTTTTGATGTTTTAGGGGATGTTGTTTGTGGAGGTTTTGCAGCACCCTTAAATTATGCCGATTATTGTTTAATTGTTACTGATAATGGTTTTGATGCATTATTTGCAGCGAATCGAATCTCAGCATCTGTTCGCGAAAAAGCACGTACGCATTCATTAAGATTAGCAGGGTTAATTGGTAACAGAACGGCAACTCGTGACTTAATAGATAAATACATAACATCTGTACCAATGCCTGTTTTAGAAGTACTTCCTCTTATTGAAGATATTAGAATTTCTAGAGTGAAAGGAAAAACATTATTTGAAATGGCAGATACTGAACCTTCTTTATATTATGTTTGTGAATATTATTTAAATATTGCGGATCAATTAATTGCGGAACCTGAGGGGGTTATTCCAAGAGAATCACCAGATCGTGAGCTTTTTAGTTTATTATCTGATTTTTATTTAAATCCTGATGATAATAAAGCAACTGATTCTCCAATAACTGAGAATGAAGAACTTTTAGTTATTTAAATTAATAATAATGGTTGTAAAAGAAAAAGAAACGTTGTCATTTGAATGTGAAACAGGTAATTACCATACATTTTGTCCTATAAGTTGTGTTGCTTGGTTATACCAAAAAATAGAAGATAGTTTTTTTCTTGTTATAGGTACAAAAACATGCGGTTATTTTTTACAAAATGCACTAGGTGTTATGATTTTCGCAGAGCCGAGATATGCCATGGCCGAATTAGAAGAAGGTGATATTTCTGCACAATTAAATGATTATCAAGAATTAAAGCGTTTATGTTTACAAATTAAACAAGATAGAAATCCTAGTGTTATTTTTTGGATAGGTACTTGTACCACGGAAATAATTAAAATGGATTTAGAAGGGATTGCACCAAAATTAGAACTGGAAATTCAAGTTCCGTTAATTGTTGCGCGAGCAAATGGTTTAGATTATGCCTTTACACAAGGTGAAGATACAGTTTTAGCAGCTTTAGCGCAAAAAACGCATAAAAATGCATCTATTAAAAATTTAGATTTAAAAACTCAAACGGCGCAAACTCCCCTTATACTATTTGGTTCATTGCCGGATTCAGTAGCAAACCAATTAACGTTTGAATTAAAGAAACAAAATATTGAAGTTGAAGGTTGGCTACCGTCTAAAAGATATTCTGAATTACCTGCTATTAATGAAGGATATTTTGTTTGTGGGGTTAACCCTTATTTAAGTCGGACAGCTACAACTTTAATGCGACGACGGAAATGTAAATTAATTTCTTCTCCTTTTCCTATTGGTCCTGATGGTACAAGATTATGGATTGAAAAAATTTGTTTAACATTAGGTATTGTTCCAAAAGGGTTAGATAAACGTGAAAGCGAAAGTTGGGAATCCTTATCTGAATATATTAAATTAATTAAAGGTAAATCCGTTTTTTTCATGGGTGATAATCTTTTAGAAATATCATTAGCTCGGTTTTTAATTAGTTGTGGTATGATAGTATATGAAATAGGCATACCTTATATGGATAAACGATATCAAAAAGCTGAATTAGATTTATTAGAAAAAACATGCATTCGTAAAGGTATACGAATCCCGAAAATTATTGAAAAACCTGATAATTATAATCAAATCGATAGAATTCGGGATTTACAACCTGATTTAGTTATTACGGGGATGGCGCATGCTAATCCTTTAGAAGCTAGGGGAATATCAACAAAATGGTCTGTTGAGTTTACATTTGCACAAATTCACGGCTTTACAAATGCGAAAGATATTCTAGAATTAATAACACGACCTTTAAGAAGAAATAAAGGTTTAAAACAATTAGGTTGGAAAACTTATAATACCAATTTTTAAAATAATAGATTATGAAATTAGCTTATTGGATGTATGCGGGACCTGCTCATATAGGTACTTTACGGATTGCCAGTTCATTTAAAAATGTACATGCGATTATGCATGCACCATTAGGAGATGACTATTTTAATGTTATGTCCTCGATGCTCGAAAGAAAACGTGATTTTACGCCTGTAACTGCTAGCGTTGTAGATCGACATGTTCTTGCTCGTGGTTCTCAAGAAAAAGTTGTTACTAATATAACTAGAAAAGATAAAGAAGAAAAACCTGATTTAGTAATCTTAACGCCAACTTGTACTTCAAGTATTTTACAAGAAGATTTACAGAATTTTTGTTACCGTGCTTCTTTAGAATCGAATTCAGATGTACTTTTAGCAGATGTTAATCATTATCGTGTAAATGAAATGCAAGCAGCAGATCGTACTTTAGAGCAAATTGTCACCTTTTATCTACAAAAAGCAGAAAAAAATAAAACAATAAATTTACAAAAAACAATAAACCCTTCTGTAAATATCATCGGTTCATTTAATTTAGCTTTTCATAATCAACATGATGTAGCTGAATTAAAACGTTTATTTAAAGATTTAAATATTGATATTAATGAAATTATTCCAGAAGGAAATTCTGTTAATAATCTTAAAAATTTACCTAAAGCTTGGTTTAATATAGTTCCGTATCGTGAAGTTGGTAATTTAACTGGTGAATACCTAAAGAATAAGTATTCTATGCCTTGTATAGACACGACGCCTATGGGGATTGTAGAAATTGCAAAATTTATTCGTAAAATAGAACAAATTTTAAATAATAATAATTTTAAAATTTGTTATGAAAAATTTATTGATAATCAAACACGTTTTATTTCTCAATCGGCTTGGTTTTCGCGGTCAATTGATTGCCAAAATTTAACTGGTAAAAGAGCAGTCGTTTTTGGGGATTCCACTCATGCGGTAGCAATAACTAAAATATTAGTTAAAGAATTAGGAATTAATGTGCTATGGGCAGGAACATACTGTAAATACGATAAAGCTTGGTTTACTTCTCAGTTAAAAGATATTTGTAATGAGATTATTTTAACGGATGACCATAATTTAGTCGGGGATATGATTGCTAAAACAGAACCTGAAGCTATTTTCGGAACTCAAATGGAACGCCACGTTGGCAAACGATTAAATATACCTTGTGGAGTTATCTCGGCGCCTGTTCACATTCAAAATTTCCCTTTAAGTTATAGACCCTTTTTAGGTTACGAAGGGGCGAATCAAATTTCTGATTTAATTTATAATTCTTTTACTCTTGGAATGGAAGACCATTTATTAGAAATTTTTGGTGGCCATGACACACGTGAAGTACTAACACAATCTTTATCAACGGAATCGGGTATTAATTGGTCTAAAGAAGCTCAACGTGAATTACAAAAAATTCCTGGATTTGTACGAGGTAAAATTCAAAGAAACACAGAAAAATATGCGCGCACTCAGAATTTAAATGAAATTTCTTTAGAAATAATGTATGCGGCAAAAGAGTCTGTAAATATATAAATTACTAAATTTTATTTAGTAATTTAACAACTGTAATTGAAGTTCTTCAATCTTTATAATTTATATTTAAATTAAGTAATAAAATTAATCATTTTATAGTAAAATTAATCGCAGTGGCGTGCTGTTAAATAAAAATATAATTTTAAATACAAAAGGATAAATATCGTGAAAGTTCAAATTCAGCAGAATGATAGTTACTTTATGATTTTAGATCAATTTGTCGTTGCTGAGCAACCACAAATTAATAAGCCTATCAGAAAAAAAATCGTACGAAAATTAAATATTCCCAAATTACGCACAGCTTCCACTGCATTAGCTGAGAATTCGAAACGCATAAAAAAACGAAACAAATTAAAAAGCGTTCTCCAAGAACGCATTTCAGAATGGGCTAGTCAAAATAACGTCGATTTACGATTTATGACACTATCAGACAAAAAAAATTTGTTATTGTACCTAATTCGGCTTGGGTATAGATCTTTACCGTTTAGATTATTTATAGCTGGTATCCTGATCTATAATTTAAATAAAATAATTATTCAACTTATTACACATGGGAAAAAAAAGATTAAGCAAAAGTTAATTCTCCTGAATCAGAAATTAGTTTTATATCGTATGTTAGAGGCTTATTCAGGCGCATTTAGTGAAACGCTTGCAATTGCAATTGAAATGGATATTTTTAAATTTGGTCAAGATGAAATAGATTCTCATGACGAGCGAATTGAGTTAAAAGATGCAACTGCAGTAGTGCCGACGTTGATGTTGGTTCTTCTTAATGGTGGCACATGGTCGCAATATCGGAAAAAAATATTTAAACTTTTTCTACTGATGAACAGTCGTGATACCGCAATGTTAACGGAAAGTTTACGCATATATCCCAGGTCTGATTATAAGGTACCTGAGTAAGATTATCTCCCCTAACATGGGAGATTACACCTTCTGGTGTTTCTGAATCTGAGACTTAGAATTAGACCCAGAAGCTTACTTTGCTTTTGGGTTACCTGGGACTTGAACCCAGAACAAATCGGTTAAAAGCCGAGTACTCTACCATTGAGTTAGCAACCCTAAGAGTCTATGTTATAACAATAAACTATTATTAATTTATACGCAAGCTTTAAAGTAATTTTACCAAAAAAATAATTACTTTATTTTTTTTAAAGTAAAATTACTTGTAACATTATCAAATTATTTATTTGATACACTAATTCGAAATCTAAGGAATTTGAAAAATATGATTAATTGGCAAGTTATTGGTCAGCTTTTAGCTACAGGTGCTATTATGTTATCCGGTCCTGTAGTAATTGTGCTATTAGCATTAAAAAAAGGTAATTTATAATCTTATATACAAGGAATATTTATGATTACTGCTTTAGTAGGTTTTTTAGTTTTAATTTCATTAGGATTAATTGTTGCGGTTCCTGTTTCATTAGCGACTCCCGGAGATTGGGAAAATTCGAAAAGTACTTTTAACCGTGCTTTTCAAGCTTGGGTTAGTTTAGTACTTGTGATAGCCGGCGCGGATGGAATTTCATCATCAATTTAAAAAAGCCATTAAAAAACAGTTTATATACATATATGTATATAAACTGTTTTTTAATGGCTTTTTTATTGTTTAAAATTTATAAAATATCAATTAATAAGTACATTTTTAAATAAATTAAAACTATTACATTATATTTTGAATTAATGTATTTCTTTTAAGAATTCTTCAACCATTTGTAAAAATAAAATGCTTAAAAGAGGCGAAAGGTCCATCCCAAAAAATATTGGAAAAATTCCCCTAAACAATTTTAAGTAAGGATCTACCAAGCGATTTAGTGTTACATACGGTTGAGTAAAAGGATTAAAACTCGGAAACCATGTTACGGTTAATCTAAGTGTGATTAAAAAATTAAATAACTTTAAAAATTTTAACCCTGCTTCAGATAAGAGTAAAGTCATATTATGTATCTCAGAGGCTGCAATATTTTCGGGTACATTTGAACCTACAACTTTTTCAGCTATATCAGAAACTATTAAAAAAAATTCCATACCAAATTTTAATTTTGTGTAATAAATACTATTATAGTTTTATTTTTTTTAAATTTCAACCCTAATTTTTGTACCCCCAAGGGAATTCGAATCCCTGTTGCCTCCGTGAAAGGGAGGTGTCCTAGGCCTCTAGACGATGGGGGCATTTACAGTAATAATAAAACATATTATTAATTATTGTCAAGTAGTATTAATTTTTTTAAGCGGGCAACGCGATTCGAACGCGCGACATCAACCTTGGCAAGGTTGCGCTCTACCACTGAGCTATGCCCGCAAATAAATAAATTTAAAAGTCATACCTAAAGCTGGCGAACGGATTTGAACCGCCGTCCGACTGATTACAAATCAGTTGCTCTACCAACTGAGCTACGCCAGCGAAAATTTTAGGTAGCCAAATAAAAATATTAATTTTGGTTGCTGATTTTTAATAATTCTTGAAACGTATTGTAGTCAAAAATAGAAATTTGACTTAATATTTTACGATTTAATATAATTTTGGATTTTTTAAGTGAGTTTATTAAGCAGCTATATTTAGTACCATTCAATTTCGCAGCAGCATTTAATCTAATTATCCAAATTTTACGAAATGTTCTTTTCTTTTGTTTTCTGCCTACGTAAGAGTAACGAAGTGCTTTCATTACTTGTTGATTTGCTACACGAAATAATTTTGAATGTGTACCTCGGTAACCTTTTGCCAAAGTTAATATTTTTTTTCGACGTTTACGGGCAACATTACCCCTTTTAATTCTAACCATATTTGTTATTAATAAGGTAACATTATTTTTAATGCTCTAACATCTGCTTTAGTAACACAAATAGTAATCGACAATTTACGTTTTTGTAAATTTGATTTTTTCATCAGAAGATGCCCTTTATAGGCATGTTTTCGTAAAAATTTACCTGTGGCTGTTTTTTTGTAGCGTTTTGAAGCAGCTTTACGAGTTTTTAATTTATACATTTAATTTGTATGTTAGTATATGATTATATTATAAATAATCCTTTTATAGATGTCAATATTTATTTTTATTCGGGATAGTAGGATTTGAACCTACGACCCTCTGCTCCCAAAGCAGATGCGCTACCAAGCTGCGCTATATCCCGTGTAACAAGATAATTATATAATTATCCTGTTATTTTGTCTAGTAAAGATTATTTTAGATTATTAGTGATGTAATCTACTGCTTCTTGTACAGTAGAAATATTAGATGCAGATTCATCAGGAATTTCAATTTCAAATTCTTCTTCTAAAGACATTACCAATTCAACGACATCTAAAGAATCAGCACCTAATTCGGTAGAAAAATTTGCATCTGGTTTAACTTGATCTTCTTCTAATCCTAATTGATCCGCAACAATTACTTTAACTTTTTCTAAAATTATTGACATAATCTTTATCCTTTGTATTTAAAATTATATTTTTATTTAACAGCACGCCACTGCGATTAATTTTACTATAAAATGATTAATTTTACTACTTAATTTAAATGTAGACTATAAAGATTGAAGAACTTCAATTACAGTTGTTAAATTACTAAATGAAATTTTCCATTCTTTTTTAAAAATTCTAAAATTTTGTTTCGAAAATGATTAAACTACCAAAATGGGGTATAACTCAAAATCAAAATCAATTAAATTTATATTTATTAAACAGTAACAGTGGGTGTTTTATAATATGTAGTATCTAAAATTTTAGTAATTTCATTTATTGTAATTTTTTTAAAAATATAAACGGGAATTTTATTGATTTTAATTATTTTTTTAAATTGTTTATTTTTTTGGATATGGCTTTTTAACCCGAGTATTAAAGTAGCCTGTTTAATTTCCCTTGTAAACATTATTTCTATTCCTCTTTTTTTAGAAATTATTTCAATTAAATTCGGTGAAATTGAATATAACAATACGGTAATGTTCACAGACTTGAAGTGCTGAATTGATCCTTCTTTTTGTGGATAAGTTGGTAAATTTTTCCATTTTTTTAAATTTCCCCCACTAGTTGAATTTAAAAATAATAAATTTGATAAATAGTTATATCGTATATCTGTTTTAGTTTTATTAAAAAAATGTCGCCTTTGCAATAACGGTTGATTATTTTGTAAAATTAAATCTACGGAATCCGTAATATTTTCATAAATATTCCAATTTTGCCGCTCATTAATTTCAATTCCTAGTTGAAATGCGGGATAAGCTTTACGTTCTAAAATACTTTTTTTCGTAGCCCGACGCCTAGCTTCTTCATCACTTAAGGTAACATACTGTATACCGCCAACTAAATCAGACAATAAGGGGTTTTTAATTAAACTTTCTAAACAATTTCCATGAGCGGTTCCCACTAATTGAACTCCCCGTTCTGAAATTGTTCGTGCCGCTATTGCTTCGAGCTCTGTCCCTATCTCATCGATAATAATAACTTCCGGCATATGATTTTCGATAGCTTCAATCATAACTTGATGTTGGAATTCTGTTTTAGAAACTTGCATGCGTCTAGATTTTCCGATACCGATATGTGGGATATCGGTATCACCTGCAATTTCATTTGAAGTATCGATAATAATAACACGTTTTTTTCTTTCTTCAGATAATACTCGACTAATTTCACGAATAGTCGTCGTTTTACCGACTCCCGGCTTTCCTAATATTATAATTGATTTTTCTGTTTCTAAAAGGTCACGAATTCCATTTACAGTACCGCATAAAGTTCTTCCAATTCGACAAGTTAAGCCATTTATGATAAATTCCCGATTTCTTATACAACTAATTCTATGAAGGGTTTGATCAATTCCTGCGCGATTATCTGTACTAAAATTGCCGATTCTTTTTATTGTGAAATCTAAATCTTGCCAAGAGATTAATTGTTGCGACAAATATTCAAAACGATTACTGAACCTTATTTCAGGGCGACGTCCTAAATCCATTACGATTTCTATTAATAATTCTTTTTTTGTCTGCGAATATAACGACTTTCGTATAAAAAATGGTAAATTTTCAATTAATTTATTTAAATCATTATCAATAATCATAAAAGGGTTTATATATATAACATAAATATTATAATCATAAATTATATATAAAAAAAAACGGATTCAGATTATAATTAATAAATGAAAACTTATATTTGATATTTAATTATTTTTTAATATAAGAGTTTCATATAATTTTATCTCCAAACAAGGGAAACTTAATGGTAATAAGTTCACCAGAGCGTCAGACAAAAAATGTTCAAATTTTAGTTGAAAAAGATGCTGTAGAAACCAGTTTTGCGAAATGGGCACAACCCGGGCATTTTTCTCGAACACTAGCGAAAGGTCCTAAAACAACTACATGGATCTGGAATCTACATGCGGATGCACATGATTTTGATAGTCAAACAAGTTCATTAGAAGAAGTTTCGCGAAAAATTTTTAGTGCACATTTTGGGCAATTAGCTATTATTTTTTTATGGATTAGTGGTATGCATTTTCATGGTGCATATTTTTCAAACTATTCCGCGTGGTTAAATGATCCTATTGGTATTAAACAAAGTTCACAAGTGGTGTGGCCTATTGTTGGTCAAGAAATATTAAATGCAGATGTTGGTGGTAATTTTCAAGGTATACAAACAACATCCGGTTGGTTTCAGTTATGGAGATCCGAAGGTATAACGAGTGAAGTTGAATTATATTGGACTGCTATTGGTGGTTTGATTATGTCAGGGCTAATGTTATTTGCTGGTTGGTTTCATTATCATAAAGCTGCTCCAAAATTAGAATGGTTTCAAAATGCAGAATCTATGATGAACCATCATTTAGCTGGTTTACTTGGTTTAGGGTGTTTATCTTGGTCTGGTCATCAAATTCATATTGCAGCACCAATTAACAAATTATTAGATGCAGGGGTAACAGCGCAGGAAATTCCCTTACCACATGAATTTTTAATTAATAGAGATTTAATGTCTCAATTATACCCAAGCTTTAGTAAAGGATTATCACCTTTCTTTGGTGGAAATTGGGGCGAATATTCTGATTTTCTTACATTTAAAGGCGGTTTAAACCCAATTACTGGTGGCTTATGGATAACTGATATAGCACATCACCATTTAGCTTTAGCAGTTTTATTTATTTTTTCCGGTCATATGTATAGAACAAATTGGGGCATTGGTCATAGTATGAAAGAAATTTTAGAAGCTCATAAAGGTCCCTTTACTGGCGAAGGCCATAAAGGATTATATGAAATTTTAACAACATCTTGGCATGCACAACTTGCAATTAATTTAGCGATGGTTGGGTCATTAAGTATTATCGTTGCACACCATATGTATGCGATGCCACCATACCCATATATTGCAACAGACTATGCGACTCAACTTTCATTATTTACGCACCATATGTGGATTGGTGGTTTTTGTGTTGTTGGTGGTGCGGCTCACGCTGCAATTTTTATGGTTCGGGATTATACACCAGCTAATAATTACAATAATCTATTAGATAGAGTGTTACGTCACCGTGATGCTATTATTTCACACTTGAACTGGGTTTGTATTTTTTTAGGAACACATGCTTTTGGTTTTTATGTGCACAATGATACAATGCGTGCCTTAGGTAGACCGCAAGATATGTTTTCGGATAAAGCAATTCAATTACAACCTATTTTTGCGCAATGGATACAAAATATTCATTTACTAGCTCCAGGAACAACTGCTCCAAATGCTCTTGCAACTACAAGTTACGCATTTGGTGGTGATGTAATAGCAGTCGGGGGTAAAATTGCGATGATGCCCATAAAATTAGGTACAGCAGATTTCATGGTACACCATATACATGCTTTTACAATACACGTAACGGTTTTAATTTTATTAAAAGGTGTACTTTTTGCACGTAGTTCTAAATTAATTCCAGATAAAGCAAATTTAGGGTTTAGATTCCCTTGTGATGGTCCTGGTCGTGGTGGTACATGTCAAAGTTCAAGTTGGGATCACGTTTTCTTAGGCTTATTCTGGATGTACAATTCTCTATCGGTCGTTCTTTTCCATTTTAGTTGGAAAATGCAATCAGATGTTTGGGGAACCGTAACACCAGAAGGTGTAATCTCCCATGTTACAGGAGGTAATTTTGCTCAAAGTTCAATTACTATTAATGGTTGGTTACGTGATTTCCTTTGGTCCCAAGCATCACAAGTAATTCAATCTTATGGTTCGGCTTTATCTGCGTATGGTTTAATTTTCTTAGGTGCACATTTTATCTGGGCATTTAGTTTAATGTTCTTATTTAGTGGTAGGGGTTATTGGCAAGAATTAATTGAGTCAATTGTTTGGGCACATAATAAATTAAATTTTGCTCCAGCTATACAGCCACGGGCATTAAGCATTACGCAAGGACGTGCTGTGGGTTTAGCACATTATTTACTTGGCGGAATTGGTACAACTTGGGCATTTTTCTTAGCCCGTTCAATCTCGATAGGATAGTAAGACCAATTAGTAACGTAAAATTTGCAATTACAAAGATATGAGATTATTTTAGTTCTTTTATCTTTAGATCAAACTCACATAATTTATAAAAGAGGTATATATAGTATGGCAACTAAATTTCCAAAATTTAGCCAAGCCCTTGCTCAAGACCCTGCAACAAGAAGAATCTGGTATGGTATTGCAACTGCACATGATTTAGAAGCACATGATGGAATGACAGAAGAAAATTTATATCAAAAGATTTTTGCTTCTCATTTTGGTCATTTAGCTATTATTTTTTTATGGACAGCCGGTAATTTATTCCATGTTGCGTGGCAAGGTAATTTTGAACAATGGGTAGCAAATCCATTAAAAGTGAAACCGATAGCACATTCCATTTGGGATCCCCATTTTGGTGAATCTGCTTTAAAAGCATTTAGTAAAACAAGTGGCACATACCCGGTAAATATTGCTTTCTCGGGTGTATATCAATGGTGGTATACTATTGGGTTTAGAACAAACGTAGAACTCTACAGAGGTTCTATTGGATTATTAATTTTATCAGCAGCTTTACTTTTTGCTGGTTGGTTACATTTACAACCTAAATTCCGTCCAAATTTATCATGGTTTAAAAATAATGAATCAAGATTAAATCACCATTTATCAGGTTTATTAGGTGTGAGTTCATTAGCTTGGACAGGTCATTTAATACATGTAGCGATTCCAGCATCGCGTGGTATTCGTATAGGGTGGGATAATTTTTTATCGATTCCACCACATCCCGAAGGATTAAAACCATTTTTTAGTGGTAACTGGACAGCCTATACTGCGAATCCCGATAGTGCAAATCATATTTTTGGAACATCAGAAGGTGCTGGAACAGCAATTTTAACATTCCTAGGGGGATTTCACCCTCAAACCCAGTCTTTATGGCTAACTGATATAGCACATCATCAATTAGCAATAGCTGTTGTCTTTATTATTGCTGGTCATATGTACAGAACCAATTTCGGAATTGGTCATAACATGAAAGAAATTTTAGATGCGCATAGACCTCCGGGGGGTCGTTTAGGGAATGGACATGTTGGATTATTTGAAACAATTACAAATTCTTTACATATGCAGTTAGGTTTAGCTTTGGCTTCATTAGGAGTGGCTACATCTTTAACAGCTCAGCATATGTACGCTTTAACTCCCTACGCATTTTTATCGAAAGATTTTACCACTGAAGCTGCTTTATATACTCACCATCAATATATTGCTGGATTTTTAATGGTTGGTGCTTTTGCGCATGGTGCAATCTTTTTTGTCCGAGATTACGATCCTGAATTAAATAAAAACAATGTTTTAGCACGTATGCTAGATCATAAAGAAGCTATTATTTCTCATTTAAGTTGGGTTTCTTTATTTTTAGGGTTTCATACTTTAGGTTTATATATTCATAATGATACCGTAGTAGCATTTGGACAACCGGAAAAACAAATTTTATTTGAACCGTTATTCGCAGAATATATACAAGCGGCGTCTGGAAAAGCTATTTACGGATTTAATGTTTTATTATCATCAGCGGACAGCCCTGCAACAGTTGCTGGAAATAATATCTGGTTACCAGGCTGGTTAGAAGCAATAAACAGCACAAAAACGGATTTATTCTTAAAAATTGGACCCGGAGATTTCTTAATTCACCATGCAATTGCATTAGGGTTACATGTGACTACATTAATTCTAGTAAAAGGGGCTTTAGATGCTCGCGGTTCAAAATTAATGCCGGATAAAAAAGATTTTGGTTATAGTTTTCCCTGTGACGGGCCAGGACGTGGCGGTACATGTGATATATCAGCATGGGATGCTTTTTATTTAGCTATGTTTTGGATGCTTAATACTATTGGTTGGGTAACATTCTATTGGCATTGGAAACATATGACAATTTGGGGTGGTAACCCTGGTCAGTTTAACGAATCGTCAAATTATATTATGGGTTGGTTACGTGATTATCTTTGGTTAAATTCTTCTCCATTAATTAATGGTTACAACCCATTTGGTATGAATAACTTATCTGTATGGTCATGGATGTTCCTATTTGGGCATTTAATCTGGGCTACAGGGTTTATGTTTTTAATTTCTTGGCGTGGTTATTGGCAAGAATTAATTGAAACTTTAGTTTGGGCTCATGAACGCACACCTTTAGCAAATTTAGTTCGTTGGCGTGATAAGCCTGTTGCGTTATCTATTGTTCAAGCTAGATTAGTCGGTTTGGTTCATTTCGCTGTTGGGTATATTTTAACATACGCGGCTTTTGTTATTGCATCAACATCAGGTAAATTTGGTTAACGCAAAAAAAATAAATTTTACTATTAAAAAAATAGTAAAATTTATTTTTTTTTGAAAATGATACTAGTTAGCAAAATTAGATAAAAAAAGAAGTTGGATGAAGGCAATATTGAAATTAAAATTGTTATAGTTTGCGTTGAAAAATTTTTTTTAATAAATGTAATGATAAAAGGCGAAATAATAGTTTGGATTTTTTGTATCATTTCTATGTTTTCTTTTTGTTTTCTAAAATAGGCGAATTTACACAACGGCTTGATTACAAAAAGGTAAATTTTCGTTATTTTATTCATTTTTTTTTTTATATTTATATATACAGTTTATATACCACCAGTTGTAAAAAGATGTTAACACCAATTTTAATTAAGTGAACCCAGTAGGAATCGAACCTACATTTAAAGCTTAGAAGGCTTGTGCATTATCCGTTATACTATGGGTTCGAATTTGGGAATATTCTTAAGATTCTCCCAAAGTATAGCGTACAAATCGTGCAATCTTTATATTCTCACCTAATAAACTAATTGTTTCTTTCACTAATTCATTAACTGTTATATCAGGATTACGGATATAAGGTTGCTCTAATAAAACTTTTGTTTTTAAGATTTTATTAACACGTCCTTCTATTATTTTGTCTTTAATTTCCTTTGGTTTATTAATAATATCTTCTTTATTCGTTTCAAATTTTCTAGTTAATTCTTTTAAATCTTCGGAAACATCATCAAAGGAAATAATTTCAATTTTCGGGTCGGAAGCAATTTGCATACCAATATTCCGCACTAAATCTTTAAATTCTTTTCTTCGTGCAACAAAATCTGTTTCACAGTTAACTTCAATTAAAATTCCTAATTTATTACCTGTATGGATATAGGTATCAATAATTCCTTCATTTGCGTTCCTTATCGATTTTTTATCGGCAGTTGCCATCCCTTTTAGTCTTAAAAATTCTATAGCTTTATCAAAATCCCCACCATTTTCTTGAAGTGCTTTTTTGCAATTCATCATACCCGCACCAGTTTTATCTCGAAGTTCCTTTACAGTTTTTGCATTTATTTCACTTGACATAATAATATTTATTTTTTTAGATAAAGTTGATTTCCTAAACAAATGTTGTCTGTTAATGATTCTAAAATAAGTTTAATTGAGCGAATTGCATCATCATTACCGGGAATGGGAACATCAACTAAATCTGGGTCACAATTGGTGTCTAATATAGAAATAATGGGTATTCCAAGTGTTCTACACTCCTTTATTGCTGTCATTTCGCGTTTTTGGTCAATTACAATAGCAATATCCGGAAGTGTCTTCATTTCTTTAACACCATTCAAATGTTTTCGCAATTTATCTAATTCTTTTTGGCGAATTGATGCCTCTTTTTTTGGTAATAATTGAAAAATATTATTGTTTTCTTGTTCTTCTAATTCTTTTAACCTAAGAATTCGACTTCGTAATGTAACCCAATTTGTCAACATTCCACCCAACCAACGGTGGTTTACATAAAACGAGTTACACCTAAGAGCTTGTTGAGCAATAATATTACTAGCCTGTCTTTTTGTTCCGATAAATAAAAATGTTTTTCCTTGTTGCGCAGCGGATTCTACATAAGAATTCGCTTTTTTTAATAGTTGAATTGATTGTACTAAATCTAATATGTGTATATTATTTTTTTCAGTATAAATGTACGAAAACATTTTAGGGTTCCAACGGTAAGCTTTGTGCCCAAAATGAACACCTGCTTCTAATAATTGGGCTAAATTAATTTCAGCCATAATAAATTTTAATTCCTATTTAATTCTTAATAACTAATATACCAAAAAAAAGGTAAAATCGTCTAGTTTTAGTTTTGTAAAAATTGTTTTAAATTTACGATGTTAGGGTCTGTTGTTAATTGTAACCCGTTTTTTGTCGCATTATTAAAACCAGTACCTGCGGGTATTAATTTACCAATTATAACATTTTCTTTTAAACCTCTTAACCAATCTATTTTTCCTTCAATTGCTGCTCGGGTTAAAACTCGCGTTGTTTCTTGAAAACTTGCAGCAGAGATAAAACTTTCCGTATTTAAAGCTGCCCTTGTTATTCCTAATAATACCGGTTTATAGTAAGCAACTATTTGTTTTTCATTTAAAATAGCTTGATTTATATGTTTTATTTGATGTAATTCGATTAATTCGTTTGCTAATAAAGGTGAATCTCCCTCATACAATATTTTTACTTTTTTTGTCATTTGTTTAATAATGACTTCAATATGTTTATCAGATATAAAAACACCTTGGGACTGATAAACTTGTTGAATTAATTTTAAAATAATATTTTGAATCTTCTTTAAACTTCGATAAGAGGCTTCATAAAAATTTTCAATTGTTATGTAATAATTAAAATAAATACTTAATAAATTATGTAAATTAATATTTGTATTATTATTTAAATAATATCCAATTTTAATAAATTTAAAGTCCAAATTAAAAACCGTTCCTATTTGTATTTTTGTAACATTTTTTTGTATTTTTCGTGCTTCTAGAATTTCATCAACTTTCGGTAAACCTTGCACAATATCAGCTGTAATTTCTTTTTCGAAAACAATAGAGCCAATTGTTTGTGATTTTTTAATGAGTTCCTCATTTTTCCAGTAACTATTTTTTTCAAATGGAAAATAATAGGGGTGACCTTTTTGAATACGGCAATTATCTTTATTTATCTCAATAATTTGACCGATTTGGTCGTATTTTACATTATTTTTTAAAATCTGACCTATTTGATAAGTCACGCCTTTAGATTTGGTAACTATAGTTGTATCTTTTTCACGAATTAAAAATAAATTTTTATAAAATTTCGTTTCTGTTTTAAATTTTAATAATAATAAATCTTCATGATTTACTAATTCTATATAACCGAGTGTTGTGTAAGAATTTATAAATTGGTTATTTTGAACAATTAGCGAAATATTAATTTTTTCATCAATTAATTCATTTGAAATATAATTACTTAAATATAATTTTTCACAAACTATTAATTCTAAACCTTTTTTATTTCCTAATTGCCCTATTAAAGAAATATTTAAATTTTTATATGGGTTTGTAGTTTCGATAAATAAAAATTGTTCTAATAGATTTATACTTGAATTTTCTTGAATTTTTTCTTTATGTTTAATGTTCAGTTGAATTTTTTTTTCAATTTTAAAATCGTCATTAATTTTGAGGTTTTCATTCCTATTTGTCGAAATTTGATTTAATTTTGGAATTTTATATAAATTTACTGGACGCATTAAAATTTCGGGTCCATATGGTGTTTTTATGATTTCTGTTAAGATTATTTGATCAAATTTTTTGTTTCCACAGATAATTTCTCCGGGATAAAATATTTTATTGTCAAATTCTGAATAATATTTTGTTTTATGTGTAAAACCCGGTTTTATTGAAATTTCTTCAATAATATTATTTTTTTCTTTAATTTTAATAATTCCGGAGGTTTTTGAAAAAAGATCTTTGGCAATTTCAAAATTTTCAACCACGGAGTCTGAGTTACCAACCAATAAAACAGTATTTTCCCGATTAATAATGTGTGTTTCTTCTGGTACCCATAAAACAGTAAGCCCATCTACTAAAGGTTCATTTGTAAAACCATTTGTATTTAATAAATACGGGAAACCTCCTGTATTTGTTTTATATTTATTTGATAAAATTGTTAATATTTTTGTATTGGGCAATAACCTTGCTGTTACAAAAGGTTTTACAGTATGAATTAAGAATTGTATGTTATTATTCGATAATAAAAATTTATTAGATTCTTTAATCTTTCTAATTTTAAAATCTGTAAAGAATACTGATGGGCTTAAGATTTGTACAATTTTTTCAGATAAATTTATGGGATCATCGGTTATTTTAACAATTCCTGCTTTTTTTGCCACGATTTTAATTCGTGAAATAAAACTGTTTTTATTTAATAAAAAATCGGAATATAAATTTAAATATGCATTTTTCGAAAATTTATATAATTTGCCGGATAAAATCCATATTAGTTTTTCCGAATTATTTAAGCTTAATTTTTCTGGATCAATATAGATTTGCCCAGCGCCAGTACTTATAATTTCTTTTACCTCTTTTTTTGTTTCTTTATTTGTCTCAATTAAGCGTGCTAATAAAGTATTTTTCCGAATTAGCTTACCATTTTCGGCAAATAAAAGAGTTTGTGCAGGAATTTCTAATTTTGTATTTTCTAATTTATTGTTAATAATTAAAAAACCGGAATTTTCCGTTCTTAAGACATTTTCACCTGTGGTTGTCCTAAACGGAATTGCTTTTAAATTTTCGGAAAATTTCACAATACCATTACATGGACTCATTATTTGTTGATCGGAGCCAGCTGTAAAAATACCACCTGTATGAAATGTTCTCATTGTTAGTTGTGTCCCAGGTTCACCTATTGATTGACCTGCAATAATACCAATAGCTTCACCTAAATCAATTAAATTTCCATTTGCTAAATTTGAACCATAGCATTGTTGGCAAATTGATCGATTCAATCCGCATGTTAAGGGAGAACGTAAATAAATTTTAATAATTTCTTTTTTTTCAAGCATTTGAGCCATAGGAGCGGTTATACAATTTCCTTGGCCTACTAAAAGTTTCGTATTTTTATTGTATAAATTCCGAGTTAATGTTCGACCTACTAATCGGTTATAAACCGAATTTTTATTAGTAATAAAAATTAAAGATCTGTTTGTTAAGCAATTTTTTTCCCTAATAACAAGATCTTGCGCAACATCAATTAAACGACGGGTTAAGTAACCAGAATTTGCTGTTTTTAATGCTGTATCGACAATACCTTTTCTTGCCCCATAACCCGACATTAAATAATCTGTTATTTTTAGTCCTTCTCGAAAATTTTGTTTAATGGGTAAATCCATAATTTCCCCATTTGGATCGGACATTAAACCTCGCATCCCGACTAATTGACGAACTTGGGAAATATTACCCCTAGCTCCAGAAAAAGCCATCATATAAACTGAATTTAAGGGATCATAATTATTAAAATAAGAAACTACTTCATTTTTAAGAGTTTCACTAGTATTATTCCAAGTATCTATAACTTTTTGAAACCGTTCGACCGAGGTAATTTGCCCTTTTAAGTAATCGTCATCAGTAAAGTTAATTTCAGTGTTTGATTTTTTTAACATTTTATTCTTAACAGGTGGTATTCTTAAGTCTTCGATACTAATAGAAATGCCTGCTTTTGTCGAATATTGAAAACCTAAAAATTTAAGTTCGTCAGCTAATAGAGAGGCCTGTACTGAACCGTAATTCGAAAAAGTCCAAGCCAATATTTTTTTAAGTTCTTTTTTACTTACTAAATTATTTTGAAATAAATATTTTTTCATTAAAAATTGAGTGTTAATTTTTATACATTATTTAAAGTTTTTTGTATTTTTTCATTAAAAATTATACGACCGCATGTTGTTTGTAAATATTTTGTTAAAATTTTGTTATTTTTATCTTTTCGAATTTGAAAAGTTAAAAAATTTTCATTTTTAATTTGTTTTCCGTAAGATTCTAAATAACTTCCGTTTGCAAAATATTTTGTCTTGATTAATTTTCCAATATTTTCAATTTCATAATTAAAACGGACCCAAATTAACGAGTGTAAATCTATTTTATTACTTTCATAGGCTAAAATAACATCCTCATAATCTGAAAAATAATGATTATAGCCTTTTAAATTATTCATATTATTTACAGTTAAATAATATGATCCTAAAATCATATCTTGACTTGGGGTTATAATAGGCTCCCCAGTAGCTGGAGATAAAAAATTATATGGAGCTAACATCAAAATAAATGCTTCGGCCTGTGCTTCTAATGATAAAGGCAAATGAACCGCCATTTGATCTCCATCAAAATCAGCATTAAAGGCAGAACAGACTAAGGGATGTAATTTTATTGCACGGCCAGAAACAAGAATAGGTTCAAATACTTGAATTCCTAAACGGTGTAATGTTGGTGCTCGATTTAATAAAATTGGGTGATTTAATAATACGGTTTTTAAAACTGCCCTTATAGATTGCTCATTTTTATGTATAAATTTTTTTGCAATTTTCATATTACTCGCTAAACCTTGTGTGATGAGTTCATGAATAATAAATGGTTGAAATAGTTCTATAACCATTTCATAAGGTAACCCACATTGATTTAATTTTAAACTTGGCCCAACAACAATAACAGAGCGGCCTGAATAGTCAACACGTTTTCCTAATAAATTTTGTCGAAATCTACCTTGTTTTCCTTTTATGATATCTGATAATGAGCGTAATGGTCTATTATTCGCAGCTAATGCAATTTTACCTCTTTTACCGTTATCAATTAAACCGTCAACAGCCTCTTGTAACATTCGTTTTTCATTTCTGATTATAATTTGTGGTGCATAGATTTCAAGTAATCGTTTTAAACGATTATTACGCGTAATCACGCGACGATATAATTCATTTAAATCGGAAGTTGCAAATCTACCTCCATCTAATTGAACCATTGGTCTAAGTCCTGCTGGAATAACTGGTAATATTGATATAACCATCCATGCGGGATTTGATGAAGTTGCTATAAAATTTTCAATGATTCTAACCCGTTTAATCAAAAATTCATGCTCTTTTATTGTTTTAATTGGAAAACTTGAAGATTGAATATTAAATGATTTAAATTGACTGTTTAATTGACTGATTCTTATTCGACTTTTTTTGCTTTCATCTAATAAATCTAAATTATCAAGTTGTTTTTGAATACTGCTCGCACCGATTAAATTTTCAGATTCATAATTCAGAGTTGTTTCATCAAAATCCTCGTCATCAAAATTCTGTAAAGTTTTAAAATTGTCGTTAATTTTAATATATTCTGTAAAATAAATAACTTCTTCTAATTCTTTTCGAGATTTTTTAAGTAATATTCCAATAAAGCTCGGAATACTTTTAAGGTACCAAATATGAGCGATAGGGTAGACTAAATTAATATACCCCATGCGGTGTCTTCTTACTCTGGCTTCCGTTACCTCAACACCACAACGGTCACAAATTAAACCACGATACCGAACTCGTCTATATTTACCACAATGACATTCCCAATTTTTAGTAGGTCCAAAAATACGTTCACAAAATAAACCATCCATTTCTGGTTTAAATGTTCGATAATTAATAGTTTCAGGTTTTGAAATTTCACCAATTTTTTGTCCATTCGGTAATTCTCTTTGACCCCATTCTGTAATCCGTTCTGGCGATGCCAATTTAATTTTTATATAATCAAATTCTTTTTCTATTTTAGACATATTATGTTTATGTATTTAAATATTAAAATTCCGTATTTTTAAAATTAGAAACCGGTGAAAATCTTTTTGAATTCGGGTTATATACTTCCATTAAGTTAACTTCTTTATAATAACTTGTATCTGCTTCACATTCATTTGTTTTGTATGTGCTTATATCTAAACCAATTGCTTGAAGTTCACGCATTAAAACTTTAAAAGATTCAGGAACTCCGGATTTGGGTATCGCTCTTCCTTTTACTATAGCATTTAATGTATTATTTCGGCCTTGCATATCATCTGATTTCACGGTTAGTAACTCTTGTAAAATATAAGCTGCACCAAAGGCTTCTAATGCCCAAACTTCCATTTCTCCAAAACGTTGACCACCATTTTGAGATTTACCTCCCAACGGTTGTTGCGTCACTAATGAATACGGACCTGTAGAACGTGCGTGTATTTTTTCATCGACTAAATGTATTAATTTCAACATATACGCTTTTCCAACAGTTATGGGATTTTCAAAAGGTTCTCCTGTCCTTCCGTCATTTAAAATAATTTTACCAGGAGTGTATGGATTAAATACCCAGGCTTGATTTTTTTTAATCGAAGCTTCACGTAACTTTTTATTAATTAAAATACGAGAACTATCACGTCCATACATCTCATCAAACGGTAATATTTTAAACCGTCGATTTAATTTATAACCTGCAAAACCTAATAAACATTCGTATAATTGCCCAACATTCATTCGTGAAGGAACACCTAACGGATTTAAAATTACATCAATAGGAGTTCCATCAGGTAAGTATGGCATATCTTGTCTAGGAAGTACACGTGAAATAATTCCTTTATTTCCGTGTCTTCCTGCGATTTTATCCCCTACTTGAATCTTTCTGATTTGAGCTAAAAACACCCGGATTAAAGATGTTGTTCCTAAAGGTAATTCATCACCATTTATTCTGTGAAATTCTTTAATATCTAAAACACGCCCTTGTTGCCCATTAGGAACTTTTAAAGACGTATCTCGAACATCTTTAGCTTTTTCTCCAAAAATTGCCCTAAGTAATTTCCCTTCTGGTATTTGGTCATACTCACCTTTTGGTGTAATTTTACCAACTAAAATATCTCCTGATTTAACATACGCGCCTTTATAGACAATACCGGAATTATCCAGATTTGCAAGAGTTGCTGAATTCATATTAGGTATATCGCGCGTAATTTCTTCATCACCTACTTTTGTTTGACGGGTTTGTAAATCAAATTTCTCAATATGAATTGATGTAAAAACATCATCATAAATAAGTCTTTCATTTATTAAAATGGCATCTTCGAAATTATATCCTTGCCATGGCATGTAAGCGACTATAATATTCTGACCTAAAGCTAATTCACCACAATTCGTTGCAGGTCCATCAGCAATAATTTGTCCGGATTCAACGTTTTCTCCCACCCAAACAAGTGGTCTTTGGTTAATACATGTATCCTGGTTTGATCTATTATATTTCTGTAAATTATAGGTGTATATATTACCTAATAATTCTTTAATTATTATTTTTTGTGAAGAAACATAGACAACCATTCCGGATCTAAAAGCTGTAATTGTCATTCCCGAATCAACAGCCACTTGATTTTCAAGCCCAGTACCGACAATGGGCTTTTGCGGTATTAATAGGGGAACTGATTGTCTTTGCATATTTGAGCCCATTAAAGCCCTATTAGCATCATCATGTTCGAAAAACGGTATTAATGCAGCAGCAGCCGATACAATTTGAACTGTTGAAATTGCGATATAGTCAATTTCAATTTTTGGAACTGTAATAAAATCTTGCTGATAACGAACTGTAATAGAGTTTTTACATATTTTATTATGTTTATCTATTTCAATATCTGCAGGGGAAATTTTAAAATTATCTTCAACATCAGCCGTTAAATAAACCGGAGAGTTTGTTTTAATTATTTCCCCTTTTATGACAGGCCAAAAAGGTGTTTCTATAAAACCAAAATTATTAACACGACTACATGTAGTTAATGATGATATTAAACCAGCATTTGGTCCTTCTGGTGTCTCGATAGGACAAATACGCCCATATTGGCTAGGGTGGATATCTCGGACTGCAAAACTTATTCGGTCGCGGTTTAATCCACCAGGACCTAAACTACTTATCCTTCTTTTGTGTGTTAAAGCTGCTAAAGGGTTAGTTTGATCCATAAACTGAGACAACTGACTTGAACAAAAAAATTCATTTATAGTGGATATCACAGGTTTTGGGTTCACTAAATTTGTGGCTTTTAAAGAAAATGTATCTACAGTAACCATTTTTTCTTTAATATTTCGTTCTAAACGGTTAAAACCTACTCTAAATTGGGTTTGTAGTAGCTCGCCTACAGATCGAACTCTTCGGTTTTGTAAATGATCAATATCATCTTCTATACCCCCTTCTAAATAAAACCCTATTAAGTTATCCATAATGGTTACAATATCTAAATATGTAATATTTTCGATATTTTCGGATATATTTAAATTTAAACGTTGATTTAGTTTACGTCTCCCAATTTTACCAAGATTATAGTAGTTATTATTAAAGATTCGGGATATAAAAACGGGTGATAAATCAGAATCATCCGATGTTTCAAAATCTGAACGTAAAGTAGGTGATAAATAATTTGAATATTTTAAACTATCAAAGATTTGATTTGTGGTTAATCCCATTTGTTTTAATAATGGTCCTGCACTAATAATTGTTGATTTATCAACTCGGAGAATTAAATCTAAATATTTCTCTAGTGTTTTATTTGTGTATGGGTCAATTTTTTTATTTACTATAATTTCAAATTTTAACCACGAACCGCGATTTGAAATTAGTGTTGCTTCATAGCCGATTTTTTTTTTAAGTTTTTTATAATAAATACCGGGGCTTCGAATAATTTGACTAATAATTACACGTGCACACCCGTTTATAATAAAAGTGGCTTGATTTGTCATTAATGGTAAATTACCGATATAGACGATTCTTTTTTCAAACGTATCGTTCGTTTTTATATCTCGAATTTCTAAAGGTAAAAAAATTCTTGCTGAATAGGTACTATCATGTTGTTTAGATTCAAATTCATTATATTTCGCTTTTTTTAATTTGTATTCATTTCCAAATAACTTAACTTCTGTACTTTCAGTAAAATCTATAATCGATGAAAATCGTTCAAGTTCTTCGCTAAGCCCATGATATATAAACCAGCAAAAACTAGTCTTTTGAATTTCAATTAAATCAGGTAGGGTTGTTAAAAAATTATTAGGGTTTTCCATTTTATTTGTTATTAGTTAATTCAATAATTATAAATAATTTATAAACTTTTTAAAGTTTATAAAATTTTTTTTAAATAATTTGAAATTTGTGCTTTTTTTCTAGCAGCAGTATTTTTATGAAAAACGTTTTTTTTTGTTGCTTTATCAATTTTACTATATAGTAAATTACGTAAATTGTATAATTCTACTTTATTATTATTACTATCGATATTAAATTCTTTAAAATTACGTAAAAATAATTTATTAATTGATTTTACTGCCCCTTTATAATATTTATTTTCTAATTTATTACGTTCGTTTATGCGAATCCTTTTTATTGCTGATTTACTATTAGCCATTTTAATTTAATTTAATATTATTAATCTTATAATAACTGAATTTTTCAAAATTTAAAATGCATTTTATTAATAATTTTAATTTTATGGGTAATGTAGGATTTGAACCTACGGCCTTCTGCTTGTAAGGCAGACACTCTACCACTGAGTTAATCACCCAAACTTATACAATTAATTTACCAGATAAGTTCAAATAATACAATATTGTATTATTTGAACTTATCTGGTAAATTAATTGTATAAGTTTAATATAGGGTCGATGCCCGAGTGGTTAAAGGGGGCGGATTGTAAATCCGTTGCGTTACGCTACGTTGGTTCAAATCCAACTCGGCCTATATTTTTAAGATTTTACAACCACTTTTTTTTGTATTCCCATCATTTGTGAATTACTTTTCCCAGGAGTAACCATAGGGTAACAATTTTCATTTTCAACAACAATACATTCAATTAATATGGGTTTCAAATACGTTTTTGAAATTTCTAATTGTTCTTGTAACTCTTTTTCATTAAAAACAGAAACAGCTTTAATATTATATGACTCCGCTAATTTCACAAAATTAGGACTACCTTTTTCCATATTTGAATGTGAATAACGTTCTCCATAAAACGATTCTTGCCATTGTCTAACCATACCTTGCCAATGGTTATTAATAATCATGATTCGAATTGGTAATTGGTATTGACTAATGGTCCCTAATTCTTGAATACACATTTGAAAACTGGAATCTCCAGAAATACATATTACAGGAGTTTCTGGAAAAGCGACTTGCGCTCCTATTGCAGCAGGAAGTCCATATCCCATTGTACCTAAACCCGCACTAGATGACCATTTTCTTGATTCACATTTTATAAATTGTGCGGCCCACATTTGATGTTGGCCGACATCTGTTGTAAAAATCGCTTTAGGATAGTGATTTCCTATTTTATCAATAACTTGCTGAGGTGACAATTTTTCAGTTAATTTTGGTATAATTAAAGGATAAATTTGACGCCATTTTTTAATACGCTCTAACCATGCTGTTGTTTGCGTCGAACAATTATTAAAATATTCGTTATGATTATAGTGTTTTAAAATTTCTTTTAAAATTTCTTTAACATCCCCAACAATCGCCATTTGCGGGGTTCTATTTTTTCCAATTTCCGCAGGGTCAATATCAATATGAAGAACTTGTGCGTGACAAGCAAATTCGTCCAATTTTCCGGTAACTCGGTCATCGAACCTCGTACCAATTGCAATTAATAAATCACACTCACTTACTGCAAAATTAGCATAAGCAGTCCCGTGCATACCAAGCATACCAAGAGATAACAAATGTTTTTCATCAAACACACCTTTCCCCATAAGTGTTGTAGTTACAGGAATCGAAAATAATTCAGCTAATTTTTTTAATTCTTTAGAAAGATCAGAGATAACAGCACCACCACCAACGTATAATAAAGGTTGGGAAGCATTTGATATCAGTTTTAATGATTGTTGTATTTGTTTATTTGTCGTTTTAAACTCAAATCGATAACCTTTGGATTTTAATATATCTTTTTGTTGAATTAAAGAATTATTTTGAAATTCTTCTAACCCTACGTCTTTAGGAATATCTATTAAAACTGGACCTGGTCGTCCATTTTGTGCAATAAAAAAAGCTTCAGAAACGATTCTAGTCATTTCTTGTGTATTACGTATAACATAAGAGTGTTTAACAATAGGTAATGTTATTCCAAAAATATCAGTTTCTTGAAAAGCATCCGTACCGATAAAAGCTCTACCTACTTGACCCGTAATTACTACAAGTGGAATTGAATCTAATTGAGCATTTGCTATACCTGTTACAAGATTGGTTGCTCCTGGGCCCGAGGTCGCAAAACAGATACCAACTCTTCCCGTAACTCGAGCATAAGAATCCGCAGCGTGGATAGCTCCTTGTTCATGACGTGCTAAAAAATGTTTAATTAACCCTTGTTTTTCCCAAAAAAATAATTCATCATAGATAGGTAAAATTGCACCACCCGGATACCCAAAAATATGTTTTGTTCCATTTCTTACTAAACTGTCTATTAAAGCAAATGCCCCTGTTTGTTTATTAGAAATTTCTGTTTTATAAATCATTATTTAATTTTTTTATCTAAATTAGAAACCTAACATATTAATTAAGATATAATATAAATTTATTAATATAGTTAGAATAATAAAAATTAAAACGAATCTTGATTGACTTGTTTTAAGTAAATTTTTAAAAGGTGTTATTATTATTAAAATTAAACCTGTAATGCTACTGATTAAAAATCTCGGATATCGAGAAATATTTTTTAGAAAATTATTGATCATCTTAATTTATCAAGAATTTTATTATAAACCTTTATAATGTGCTATAATAACTAAATAATGGACAATAGTTTTAAGGCTCTGTAGCTCAGTGGTTAGAGCAGGGGATTCATAAGCCCAAGGTCGTAGGTTCAAATCCCACCAGAGCCAAAAGTAAACTATTAAAAATTAGTTTGTTAATTCAGGAGAAATGGCTGAGTGGTCGAAAGCAATAGATTGCTAATCTATCGTACCTTTTATTAGGTACCCAGGGTTCGAATCCCTGTTTCTCCTTTATTAAAAAAACATAAAAAATTGACATTTATAAATAAATATTCTTATAATATAAATGTACAGCTATTTGGGATTGTAGTTCAATTGGTTAGAGCACCGCCCTGTCACGGCGGAAGTTGCGAGTTCGAATCTCGTCAGTCCCGATTAACAAAGAGTTATTCACCTTGAACTTTAAGTAATATAAAACCTAAGGATAAACCAAACAGAGTCATAAAAAAACATGTTATTGCAGCAGATAATATTTCAGCATTCCCAAATGGAAATATTTTTAAAAGTATGTCCATGTATTATATTTATATGTATATTTATAAAAGTATTTAAAAATGATTAAAATCCATTTCTTGCCCAAACAACTAAAGATAATGAAAATGTGAACATTGTCATTAAACCTGCCCAACCTAAACTTATGATATCCATAATTTTTTATTACTTGTAAATTTGATTAAAGGGTTTTAAGACCCTTTAATATTTCATCATTTTAAATTAAACCATTAGACCAATCTACGTCAACATTCTCTATTATTAATGATGAATTGTAAATTTGTAAAATAATTAATAAGAATACTAAAAATGCAACCATTACCGCACCCATAATTGGAGTCGTACCCCAACCAGGAGCTACTTTTCCGTATTCTGCGTTTAAGGGACGTAATATTTCACCTAATCTAGTTCTTAATGCCATAAAAAATATTTAATAAATTAAATTTTGTTCAACATATTGTATAATAGTAATAGATTATTCTATATTATTTAAATAAAATATTTTATTTAATGGAAACGGCATCTATTATTGTAATTTTTGTATCCAGTTTACTTCTAGGAATAACAAGTTATTCTATTTATACTGCTTTTGGTCCTGACGCAAAAAATTTACGCGACCCGTTTGAAGAACATGAAGATTAATAATAAAAACCATATAAAATTTTATATGGTTTTTATTATTATTTTCTAATAATTCTTGGTGTTTCTCTAAAGAAGACTGCAAAGAAGATCACCATTAATGTACCAATTAGTAAAAATGTATAAACTAAAGCTTCCATTAATTAATCCTTGTTAATATTATTAACCTATGTAAAAATGCTATTTATACAGCACCTTGTTTTTTTGTTGATTTATCACCAAGTTTTTCAAATGCACCGAATTCTACTTGTTCAGTTACTTCGGCACCAATACCTGTAAATACATCCCGGAAAATAGTTCTTCCACCATGCCATAAATGTCCTAAAAAGAAGAAAAGAGCAAATACTGCGTGACCAAATGTATACCAACCACGTGGGCTACTTCTAAATACCCCATCAGATTCTAAACTAATACGGTCAAATTCAAAAACTTCACCTAATTGAGCTTTACGTGCAAATTTTTTCACAGTCGGAGCATCTTTAAATGTTTGCCCATTTAATTTACCGCCATAAAAATCAACCGTAACACCAACTTGTTCTATACTAAACTTAGATTCTGCTCGCCGGAAAGGAATATCAGCTCTGATAATACCATTTTTATCTACAAGAATAACAGGGAAAGTTTCGAAAAATGCAGGCATTCTTCTTACTGTTAATTCACGCCCTTCTTTATCTCTAAAAATTGGATGACCTAACCAAGCTTCAGCAATTCCATCCCCTTTATCCATAGGACCAGCTCGGAATAACCCACCTTTAGCAGGATTATTACCAATATAATCGTAGAATGCTAATTTATCAGGAATACGTGACCACGCTTCGCTTTCACTAATACCTTCATTTACAGAAATTTCAACTTGTCGATCAATTTCTTGTTGGAAATACCCACTATCCCATTGATAACGTGTTGGACCAAATAATTCAATAGGCGTTGCTGCAGCTCCATACCACATTGTTCCTGAAGTAACAAAAGCAGCAAAAAATACTGCAGCTATACTACTAGATAATACAGTTTCAATATTACCCATTCGTAGTCCTCTATATAAACGTTGAGGAGGTCGAACTGTTAAATGAAAAATGCCGGCAAAAATTCCAAAAATTCCTGCAGCGATATGATGAGCAGCTATACCACCGGCATTAAATGGGTTAAAACCATCTGCACCCCAAGAAGGAGCTACGGGTTGTACTTTACCTGTAATTCCATAGGCATCGGATACCCAAATTCCCGGACCAAATAATCCAGTAACATGAAACGCACCAAACCCAAAGCAAACTAAACCTGAAAGGAATAAGTGTATACCAAAAATTTTAGGTAAATCTAAAGCTGGTTCACCGGTTCTTGGATCACGAAATAACTCTAAATCCCAGTATACCCAATGCCATATCGCAGCTAAGAAACACATACCCGATAAAATAATATGTGATAAAGCAACCCCTTCAAAACTCCAAAGTCCGGGATTAGAAACACTTTCCCCTGTAATACTCCAACCACCCCAAGAATCTGTAATTCCTAAACGTGTCATAAATGGCATTACAAACATTCCTTGTCGCCACATCGGATTTAAAACTGGGTCAGAAGGATCAAATACTGCTAGTTCATAAAGAGCCATTGAACCAGCCCAACCGGATACTAATGCAGTATGCATTAAATGAACAGCAATTAAACGGCCTGGGTCATTTAATACAACAGTATGGACACGATACCATGGAAGTGCCATAGGAATTAAATTCCTTATATGTAACGAATAATTTTTAACTTTTTTACTAAAAAACTATTTAATAATAGTCAGTTGCACACATATTATAAATCAATATTGTAAAAATTGACAATTAACAATTTTTTGAAATTCATTTAAGTAAAAAAAAATACTAGTGTAATTTTTGTACACTAATATCTTTTTATTTAAATAAGTACTTCAGATTCTTGTGTTTCAGCACTATTTCTATTAACAAAAACACTAATTTCTCTATTTGTGTCTAAATCAACAATAATAGTTGTACCGGGTTTAAGAGCTTCTGTCGCGAGGAACTCACCCGCTAAATTATCTTCTAATAATCTCATAACCGCTCGTCGTAAAGGTCTTGCACCATAAATTGGGTTAAATCCTTCATCCGTTAAGCGTTCTTTGACTCTTTCAGTTACTTGTAAACGAATCCCTTGTTCAAGAACCCGATCTGCTAATTGTTGAATCATTATTTCTGCAATTTGGCCTACGTCATCCTTAGTTAATTGGCTAAATATAATAATTTCATCTAACCTATTTAAAAATTCTGGTCTAAAATAATTTTTTAATTCTTCATTTACGAGAGAAGAAATTCTTTCATAGGCAGTATTCTCTTGGTTTTCGCCAATTTCAAATCCTAACGATCCATTAAGAGTACCTTTTTCAATTACTTTTGCGCCAACATTGGATGTCATAATAATTAAGGTATTTTTAAAATCAATTGTTCGTCCTTTAGAATCCGTTAAGCGTCCATCTTCTAAAATTTGTAATAATAAATTAAAAACATCAGGGTGAGCTTTTTCAATCTCATCAAATAATACTACTGTATAGGGTTTACGGCGAACGGCTTCGGTTAATTGACCGCCTTCACTATATCCTACATAACCTGGTGGTGAACCTATTAATTTGGCAACGGTATGTCTTTCCATAAATTCAGACATATCTAATCGAACCATACTATCTTCAGCCCCAAAGAAATATGAAGCAAGAGCTTTTGTTAACTCTGTTTTTCCTACTCCCGTCGGCCCTGCAAAAATAAAACTCGCAATAGGACGATCAGGATTTCTAAGTCCTACTCTTGCACGACGTATTGCTTTTGAAACCGAAATAACAGCTTTATCTTGACCAATAATCCGTTCATGGAGTTTGTCTTCCATTTTTAATAATTTTTCAGATTCGGATTTTGAAATTTTATTAACAGGAATACCTGTCCACGCCGCAACTACTTGAGCAACATCTTCATCGGTCACGACAGGACGGTCTTTTTTAGATTTTGATTGTCGCTTACTACTTTGAACAATAGCACTAATTTGTGCTCGAATTTCCATTTCGCGATCTCTAAATTCACCAGCCTGTTCGAAATTTTGTAAACGAACTGCTGCATCTTTTTCTTTTAACAGTTCACGTAATTCTTGGTCTAATTCTAAAGCTGCATCAGGTAAACGATAGTTCATTAATCGAACACGTGATCCAGCTTCATCGATAAGATCAATTGCTTTATCTGGTAAAAATCGATCTGCAATATATTGAGCTCCCATTTTTGCTGCAGCCCCCAACGCTTCATCATTAATTCGAAGATTATGGTGTCTTTCATATTTTTCACGTAAACCACGTAAAATTTCAACCGTATCTTTTACAGTCGGTTCATTAACATGAACAGGCTGAAAACGTCTCTCTAAAGCAGCATCTCGTTCAATATATTTTCGATACTCTTCAATTGTTGTCGCTCCAATAACCTGTAATTCTCCTCGTGCTAATGCTGGTTTTAATATATTTGCAGCATCAACAGCACCTTCAGCGGCACCAGCACCAACGAGTGTATGAACTTCATCAATTACTAAAATAATGTTAGTAGCAGCTTGAACTTCATCCATAATTCGTTTTAACCGTTCTTCAAATTCCCCTCTGTATTTGGTTCCGGCTAATAAAAGACCAATATCTAACGAGATTACTAATTTATTTTCTAATAAATCTGGGACATCTGATGCAATAATACGCTGAGCTAAACCTTCTGCCACAGCTGTTTTACCTACACCAGGTTCACCAATTAACACAGGGTTATTTTTTGTCCGACGTGCTAAAATTTGAATTACTCTTTCAATTTCTTTTTGACGACCAATAACTGGATCAAGTTTACCTTCGGCGGCAATTTCAGTCATATTTGTTGTAAATTCTTCAAGAGTCGGGGTTTTTGTATTTATATCAAACATACCTCCCGGTTCCGAGTTACTTCCAGAAATAGTAATTTCTACAGTTTCTCCAATTTGACCTAAAATTCCTGACCGAACTCTCGATAATTCCACGCTTAAATTTTCTAAAACACGGGTAGCTACACCATCTTCTTCATCTAATAAGGCTAAAAGGATATGTTCTGTCCCAATATAACTATGGCCTAAATCTCGGGCTTCTTCAATTGCCATCTCTAATACTCGTTTTGCTCTAGGTGTGAAAGGAATCTCTACTGCAACAAACCCAGAACCTCGGCCAATAATACGTTCAACTTCCATACGGGCATCTTTTAAATTAACACCCATGGATTTTAAAACTTTTGTAGCTACACCCGCTCCTTCACCAATTAAGCCTAAGAGTATTTGCTCGGTTCCTACAAAATTATGGCCTAACCGCCTTGATTCTTCTTGCGCTAACATTACAACCTTAATGGCTTTTTCTGTAAAACGTTCAAACATTCTTTTTATTTTTATATCCTAGTATTATCTTCTATTTACAGATATTATCTTTATTTGTAATTTTTTTTTAAATATTATATAGTTTAATTATGAAATTCATGGTGGTATGGCCAAGTGGTAAGGCAGAGGATTGCAAATCCTTTATCCCCAGTTCGAATCTGGGTACCACTTAATTTTTAGAATCACTTGTTTTAATTATACTTTTAGGATATAATTGAGTTAGTAGTGGGGACGTGGTGGAATTGGTAGACACGACGGACTTAAAATCCGTTGCCTAGTGATAGTGCGTGAGGGTTCAAGTCCCTCTGTCCCCAAATAAAAATTAAGTTAAATTAATAAGTTAGATTTACGTAAATATTCCGTATCAACATTAGATTCTCGAATTAATGAAATTTTACCTGTTCGTGCAATCTCCAAGATACCGTATTCCTTTAATAACTGCTCAATTGCAACCATTTTACCAGGGTCACCTGTTACTTCAAGAGTTAGTGTCTTTTCAGCAAGATCCACAACTTTTGCACGAAATACAGTTGCAATTTCTAAAATTTCAGATCTTGTTAGATTATTAGTTTGTACTTTTAATAGCATAAGTTCGCGTTCAACACATGGTAAATTTGTAATATCTTGAACTTTTAAAACATTAATAAGTTTATAAAGCTGTTTTGTTAATTGTTCGATAATTTTGCTATCCCCTGGTAATACCATTGTTATTCGTGAAACTCCTTCTTGTTCTGCGGGTCCAACTGCTAAACTTTTAATATTAAAACCACGCCGGGCGAATAAACCAGCAATCCGAGTTAGTACACCAGACTCATCTTCAACTAAAACCGATAACGTATTTTTCATAGCTTTTTCATAACTTTTTTTTAAAAAAGATCCTTTGTAATACTAACAGTATTACAAAGGATCTTTTTTAATTTTCTTTAACTAATAAATTAATTTGATAAAGTACTCCAGCTGGTAAATCTAATTTAGATAAAAGTTCCATAATGTTTACGCTGGAATCATAACGTATATCTAAAATTCGTTTATGAATTCGGATTTCAAAATGTTCACGCGAGTCTTTATCAACATGAGGAGATCTTAAAACACAATAAATTCTTTTATTTATTGGTAAAGGAATAGGTCCTACTGTTTGCGCTTTTATGTTTTGTAAATTTTGAATAATTTTTTCACATGATTCGGTCAAGAGTTCATGATTAAACGATTTTAAACGAATCCTAATTTTTTGATTTTGTTTTGTCAACATATCTTTATTTATTTATTTCGATATTTTTGAAACAACACCTGCACCGATTGTACGGCCACCTTCACGAATAGCAAATCGCATACCCGATTCGATTGCAACAGGATAAATCAATTCAGCGGTCATTTTTATACGATCACCTGGCATTACCATTTCTACAATAGTACCATCATCAGCTGTAAATTGGGTAATTGAGCCTGTAACATCAGTTGTTCGTACATAAAATTGCGGTCGGTATCCTGTGAAAAATGGAGTATGTCTTCCCCCTTCTTCTTTGGTTAAAATATAAACTTCAGATTCGAAGTTTGTATGTGGAGTAATTGTACCTGGTTTAGCCATCACCATACCACGTTCAATTTGTTCACGTGTTATCCCACGAATTAAAATACCCACATTATCACCAGCAAAACCTTCATCTAGTGTTTTTTGGAACATTTCTATACCAGTAATTGTTGTTACCTGAGTATCCCCGATACCAACAATTTCAACACTATCTCCGACTTTGATTACACCTCTTTCGATACGACCTGTAGCAACAGTACCACGCCCAGTAATTGAAAACACATCTTCAATAGCCATTAAAAACGTTTTTTCAATATCACGCTCTGGAGTAGGTATGTAAGTATCTACAGCTGCCATTAACGCATAAATTTTGTCAACCCACGGGTTATCTCCTTTGCTAATATCTGAATTAGACGATATAGCTTCAATAGCTTGTAATGCTGAACCTGTACAAATAGGAATATCATCCCCAGGAAAATCATAATTACTTAAAAGTTCTCTAACTTCGAGTTCAACTAATTCTAATAATTCGGCATCATCCACTTGATCTTCTTTATTTAAAAAGACAACCATATCAGGAACACCTACTTGTTTCGATAGTAAAATATGTTCTCTAGTTTGAGGCATTGGTCCGTCCGCTGCGGATACTACTAGAATCGCACCATCCATTTGTGCAGCACCTGTAATCATATTTTTTACATAATCCGCATGCCCTGGACAATCTACGTGAGCATAATGGCGATTTTCTGTTTCATATTCAACATGTGCAGTATTAATTGTTATACCCCGAGCGCGTTCTTCAGGCGCAGCATCAATTTCATCATATTTTTTTCCAACAATATCAGTTCCTAAGGCTAATGTTGCAGTAATTGCTGCAGTAAGTGTAGTTTTACCATGATCAACGTGTCCTATAGTGCCTATATTAACATGTGGTTTATTACGTTCGAATTTTTCGCGTGCCATTTTACCGATCCTTATTTAATAATGTTTTCTTAATAACTTTTAGCGAGGTTTTATTACTAGTATCGAAAATGAGCAAAAGCTTTATTAGCTTCTGCCATTCGGTGTGTTTCTTCTTTCTTTTTTATAGTACTTCCAATCTCATTGGACGCATCAATAATTTCGTTTGCTAATTTTATAGACATTGTACGCCCGGTTCTTTTACGTGCAAAATTGATAATCCAGCGTAAAGATAAATTCGTTGCTCGAAAACCGCTAACTTCGATAGGAACTTGGTAAGTAGACCCTCCAATACGCCGTGCTTTTACTTCAACCAACGGACTAGCATGTTTTACAGCTTTTTCAAAAATTTCTAAAGGTTCTGAATTTGTTTTATTTTTAATAATTTCAAAAGATTCATGAACAATTTTTTCAGCTAAAGTTTTTTTACCTGATTTTAAAATTCTAGAAACAAGTAAACTTACTAAATAACTATCATAAATGGGATCAGCTTGAGGAAATCGTTTTTTTGATATATTTCTACGTGACATAAAATTATTATTGGTTTATTTATCAGTTTTTGGTTTTTTAACCCCATACTTAGAACGTCCTTGAGTTCTATTTTTAACCCCACCACTATCTAGAGCACCACGTATTATATGATAACGTACTCCGGGTAAATCTTTAACTCTTCCGCCACGAATTAGAACAACTGAATGTTCTTGTAAATTATGACCAATTCCTGGTATGTAGGCTGTTACTTCAAATCCTGAAGTTAATCGAACACGTGCAACTTTGCGAATTGCCGAATTTGGTTTTTTCGGAGTTGTTGTATAAACTCGGGTACAAACTCCTCGACGTTGGGGGCAATTAACTAAAGCAGGACATTTCGTTTTTTTGAAAATTTGCGCACGTTTATTACGCACTAATTGTTGAATAGTAGGCATTTTTTAATTTTCTAATTTTTTATAAATATAAAAATTTGTAATTTATTATTGTTCTTTTTGTTTTAACCCGTATTTTTTCATAAACCTATCAACACGACCTTCACTATCAATAATTTGTTGTGATCCGGTATAAAAAGGATGGTTACCTGACCAAACATCAACAAATAATTCTGGTTTTGAAGAGCCTGTGGTAAGAACTAATTTTCCATCACAAAAAACTTTAGCGTCCGGATACCATGTAGGGTGTATACTTTTTTTTGGCATAATTATAAATAATTGAATATTAACGTTTTGAAAATTGTGGTGCTTTTCGCGCTTTTTTTAAACCGTATTTTTTTCTTTCTTTAATTCTTGCATCACGTCTTAAATAACCAGAAGTTTTTAAAACACTACGATTATTATTATCCATTTTACAAAGTAACCTAGCAATTCCTAATTTAATAGAATCTGCTTGGCCAGTTAAACCACCACCACGAACTAAGGCAATGACATCATATTTATTTTCTAACCCAAACGTTTTTAAAGGTCCAAAAACATTGCCAAGATATATTGTATTATATTGTAAATACTTTTCACCTGAATGATTATTAATAAATAGTTTTCCAGTTCCGGGTACTAGAAATACTCGAGCTGTCGATTGTTTTCGACGTCCTATACCTATAAGGCTTTTCTGAAATTTATACTCAAAATTTTCCATTATTATTTTTTTGTATTAAAAATTAATTAATTCCGGAGTTTGTGCTGAATGTAAATGTTCTGTTCCTTTAAAAACTTTTAAACGTTTATACATTTTTCTACCAAGTATGCCTTTAGGTAACATTCCTCGTATAGATTTCTCAAGAATTCTTTCAGGTATTCGAGATTGTAATGATTTAAAATTTTCAATTTTCATTCCACCTGGACGTCCTGAATGACGATAATATAATTTTTGTTCGGATTTTTTACCAGTAACAACAATTTTTTCGGCATTTATAATTATAAGATAGTCACCATTATCCATTGCTGGGTAATAATCAATTTTGTTTTTTCCTTTTAAGATATTTGCAATTTGGGTAGAGATACGCCCTAAGTTTTTGTCATTGGCATCAATTATGTACCATTTTTTTTTACCAAATGACAAAGAAGGAATAAAAGTTTTATTCATACAATTTTATAATAATTAAGTTAATGTTATGCCTAGTTTATTTTTTAATGCAGCATAAACTTCATCAGCAGATTTTTGACCAAAATTTTTAATTTCTTGTAAATTTTCTGGTGAATATTTTAATAAATCAGAAACTGAATTAATTTGCGCACGTTTTAAACAATTATAAGCACGAACAGATAATTGCAATTCTTCAATTGAAATGTTAATATGATTTTCTGTTGAAATATTAGGAATCGTAATAATTGACTGGTTTGTATCAATTTGAACTTTATTTTCTAATAACCCTTCAAAAATATTAATAATTAATTCAGACGATTTATAAATGGCTTCTTTTGGTGTAATACTACCATTAGTCCAAATTTCAATGATTAATCGTTCATTATTTTTATTATTTATATCATAAAGACTTTCAATTTTAAAATCAACTTTTTGGACTGGCATAAAAACAGTATCAATTTGTAAAAAATCAATTGATTTTTCACTACTGATTTGATTTATTAACCTATAACCTTTTCCATATTCAAATTTAAATTCCATTTCTAAAATATTAGCATTCGAAATTGTTGCTATATAGTGATTTGGGTTAATAAATTCTAAACCTGGTGATAATTCAATAGAATTTGCTGTTATAACTGCAGGACCTTGAATTTTTAAGCGTCCGAATTTTACACTCTGGTCGTCTGAATTTTTTAAAACTAAACCTTTCAAATTTAAAATTATTTCAAGAATATCTTCCCGAACCCCTTCAATTGTTGAAAATTCATGTGTGGTTCCTGCAATTCGAACAGCAGTTATTGCCGTTCCTCCTAAATCCCCTAACAAAATTCGGCGTAAAACATTTCCAATCGTAATACCTTGACCAGGGCTTAATGAATCTAATAGAAATTGACCATATAGGGCTCCTGAATCTGTTTTTTCAGATTTAAGACACTTTATACAAAGATTTGTCATATTTTACTTTAAATTCGATTAAAAATTACTTTATTAAACTCTACGACGTTTAGGCGGTCGGCAGCCATTATGGGGTACAGGTGTTATATCACGAATAGCACTAATTTCTAAACCCGACCCTTGAATAGAACGTATAGCGGTTTCACGACCAGACCCTTGTCCTTTAACAATAACTTCAACTTTTTTTAAACCCATAGAGATAGATTCTTGTGATACTTTTTCGGCTGCGGTTTGTGCTGCAAAAGGTGTTCCTTTTCTAGCTCCTTTAAAACCACTACTTCCAGCCGACGACCAACCTAAAGTATTACCTTCAAGATCAGTAACTGTAACGATTGTATTATTAAAAGTTGATTGAATATGAATAATACCCGAAGGAATTTGACGTTTTTCTTTTTTTGAACCTATTTTTTTAACTTTTTGAACCATTTTTAAGTTAAGTTACCTTTTTTTTACTTGATACTGTTTTTTTAGAACCTCGTCCTGATCGAGCATTAGTTCTTGTTCTTTGACCGCGAACAGGTAAACTTGTTCTGTGTCTTTTTCCACGATAACAATTAATGTCATTAAGACGTTTTATATTTAAACCATTAAAACGTCGTAAATCACCTTCTAATTTTAAAGTAGTTTTTTCTAATTCTTCTCGTAATGCAATTGTTTGTTCAGTTGTTATATTGTCAGTTCTAATACTTGAATCAATGTTTGCATTTAAAATTATTTTTTTTGCTGAATTTAAACCTATACCATGAATATATGTTAACGCATAGTCTATTCTTTTATTTCTAGGTAAATCAACACCAATTAAACGAACCATAAAAAACTCCTTTAACCTTGTCTTTGTTTATGTTTTGGATTTTCACATATAACTCTAACTTGTCCTTTACGTTTAATAATACGGCATTTTTCACACATTTTTTTTACGGATGGACGAACTTTCATAAAGATAATTATATTTTTATTTATTTAGAGTTTATCATACTTTTCTTTTTTTTTCTTTTTTTTCTTTTTTTAGTTTTATTCTGTTCTCTTTTCATATTTTCATAAACATTCGTAAGTAATATACTCCGAATTTCACGTTCTGTATCAATGACAACACCAACAATAATTAATAACGACGTTGTTCCTAACCCCCGTAAACTGGAAGTATTAGTGATTAATTCTAATATATTAGGAATTGTTGTAAGAAGTGCCAAAAATATTGCTCCAATAAACGTAACACGTTTCATGGTTTGTTTTAAAAAAAGAGTTGTGCGTTTCCCAGGTCTGATTCCTGGAATAGTAACAGCCATTTTTCGTAATTCATTTGAAATATCTTTAGGATTTAATACTATAGTCGAATAAAATGAACTGAATGTTATTACTAAACTAAAATACGCAATCCAATAGAAAATTTTAGAAAATTTTAGAAAAAAGGGGAATTTAAAAAATGGAAAAATGTTTAAATTAATTAAATATGCTGGTAAAACTAAAAGGGCTGCTGTAAAAATAATAGGCATTACACCTGCTTGATTTAATCGTAAAGGCACATAATTATTAAATGTTCTATTATAGGAAGAAACTTTTTTTAATTCTTTAGCCGAAACTAAAGGAATCATTCTTACCCCTTCTTGTAAATAAATAACGCCACTAATTGCCACAATAAAAACACTCCCAACTAAAAACGTTAAAAAAATTATATTAATATCAGAATTATTGAAAATACTTTGACTTAAATTTGGTAAATTTGAAGCGATATTCATAAATATTAATAAAGACGGACCGTTCCCAATCCCTTCTTCCGTAATAATTTCACTTAACCACAAGACAATCATTGCACCTGTTGTTAAACAAATAATAGTTTGAGTAGCCACTGTTAGATTCCAATCAAAAGATACTGTTTTTAAGAATAAAACAATACTTATACTTTGTACAATTGCCCAGCCTAAAGAAATTAGGCGCGTTATTTGAGTAATTTTTCTTTTTCCTGACTCACCTCCTTCTTTTTGCAATTTTTCTAAATTAGGTAAGCTACTTACAAGCACTTGCATTAAAATTGAAGCATTTATGTAAGGAAATATATTTAATGTAAATAACCCAATTACAAAAATACCTCCCCCAGAAAATGTATTAACAAAACTCGCAATTGGAGTATTTTTAATATTATTTGCTATATATTCTTGATCAATATCTGGTACGGGTATAAATGTACCAAGTCTTATTAAAAATAGAATTCCAATAGTGATAGAACATTTTTTAACAAACTCTTTAGTAATTCCGTTTTTTCGTAAAGAATTACCAATTCTTTTAATCTTTAAAAACATAAATATAATTAATATAAATTAACCTAAACTTTCTAAAGTCAAATCACGTTTTTTTGCTACTTGAGAAGCAGTTGTTAAATTTTTAAAAGCACAAATTGTTGCTCTTGCATTATTTAATAAATTATTAGAACCTAATTGTTTAGCGATAATGTTTTTAATTCCCGCAACTTCAATTACTGTTCGAACCGCACCACCAGCAATTACACCTGAACCTTCAATGGATGGTCTCATAATAATTTTACAAGCACCAAATTTACCAGAAACATTATGTGGGATACTTAAGGATTTGGTGATTGGTATAGATATTAAATTTTTTTGACCATTTGTTTTTGCTTTTTTAAATGCATTAACAACATCATCGGCTTTAGCAACACCGACTCCGACATTACCTTTTTCATCCCCAATTACAACAATTGCACGAAAACTTAATTTCTTCCCACCTTTTGTTACTTTTGACACCCGATTGATTTGAATTAATCTTTCAACTAAAGGATTTTGTGAATTTTTTCGAAAATTTTTCTTACTTTTTGAATTATCACTCATAATGACTATATAGTCTTAAATTTTATTTTTAAAATTTTAAACCAGCTTCTCTAGCACCTTCAGCTAATGCTTTAATTCTACCATGATAAAGATACGCGCCCCGATCAAAAACAATTTCACTAATATTTAGTTCTAAACTTCGTTCAGCTAATTTTTTACCAATAATTCTTGAAATTTCACAACTGTTACCTTTTTGAAATTCGATCTTAATTTCCGAATCTAAGCTTGAACACGATACTAATGTATTAAATTTAGAATCATCGATTATTTGTGCGTAAATATGATTATTAGATCGAAAAACAGATAATCGAGGACGTACAGAATTTCCTTTTATAGAACCACGTAGATTATTTCGTTTTTTAATTTTTTTTTTTGATATTAACATAATTATTTTTTACCTGATTTACCTGCTTTACGTTTAATAATCTCACCAAAATATAAAATTCCTTTACCTTTATAGGGTTCAGGGGGACGCCACGCGCGTATTGTCGATGCAAATAATCCTAATTCTTGTTTGTTTGAACTTTCTAATTCAATAGTCGTATTTTTAATAACTACTATTTTAATATTTTTAGGGATTGTTAATTCAACGGAATGACTATAACCTAAATTCAAACTTAATGTTTGGTTGTTCACTGAAGCTCTATAACCAACACCTTTAAGTATTAAAACAATTTTAAATTGTTGGGAAACTCCGATAACCATATTATTAATTAATGATCGGTATAAACCGTGTAATGCAAGCGTTGTTCGATTTTTAAATTTTGGACTAATAGTTAAAAATCCATCTTTTTGTATAATATCCATAGAATCTGGAATAATTTCTGCTAATTCGCCGAATTTTCCTTTAACTTTTAAATTCGGTGATTTATACTCTATTACAAGATCTGCGGGAATTTTAATGGGCAACTTTCCTATACGTGACATATTATTTTTTTTTACCAAATATAACATAAAACTTCACCCCCAATACCTAATTGTTTGGCTTTCAAATTACTCATTAAACCTTGCGATGTTGAAATAATAGCAATTCCTAAATTACCTAGAACATTTGGTAATTGTTGGGTATTCGAATAAACTCGCAAACCCGGTTTACTTATTCGTTTTAATTTAGAAATAACAGGTTCCCCATACCTTCCTTTATATTTTAAAGAAACAAGTATCAAGGTTCTTGATTTTTCTGTGTATAGCTCAAAGTCTTCAATAAACCCTTCTTCTTTTAAAATTTTAATAATATTAAGTGACATTTTTGTTGAAGGGATTTCAACAATTTGATGTTTCACCATATTAGCATTTCTAATTCGTGTTAACACATCAGAAATAGTATCAGTTACCATACTTTTCTCCTTATTTATTAATCATTGAAAGGAAAATTAAACGCTTCTAAAAGAGCTTTTCCCTCTAATTTTGTTTTAGCAGTTGTTATGATATTGATGTCAAAACCGCGTGTTTGATCTACATCTTCATAATCTATTTCTGGAAATATTAATTGTTCAGTTAACCCTAAATTAAAATTCCCATGTTTATCAAATTTATTGGATGAAATTCCTCGAAAATCTCTAATTTGCGGTAATGTCACATTTATTAGTTTATCAAGAAAGGCATACATTTTTTCATCTCGTAACGTTACAGTAACCCCTAAATCCATATCTTCTCGTATTTTAAAGCCCGCAATTGCTTTTTTGGATTTAGTTACTAAAGGTTTTTGACCAGTAATTACTGTAAATTCTTCAATTGTTTTTTTTAAAATATTATTATTTTGTGCTGCTAACCCTAAAGAACGGTTTATGTGTATTTTTTCAATTTTTGGGATTTGATGACAGTTACTATATGCCATTTTTTCAATTAAAACAGGAATAACTTTTTCATTATAAAAAATTTTAAGTCTTTGAATCATTTTTAAAATGGATATTTAAATTAATTTTTCACAATTTGTACATTTGAATGATGAATCGGGGCTTCAATTTGTTTTATTTTCCCGTCTTCGTTTTTTTTTGAAGGCTTGATGTGTTTTGTTTTTAAATTAATACCTTTAACAATAATTTTTCCCGAATTTTTTAATAATTTTGTTACTTCACCTTCTTTTTCTTTATAAAATCCTGAAATAATTTTTACGTTATCCCCAATTTTTACATGCATTTTCATTTTATAAAACCTCCGGCGCTAACGATACAATTTTTGAAAAATTCTTATCTCGAATTTCGCGAGCAACAGGACCGAAAACTCGTGTTCCTCGAGGATTACAATCTAAATTTACAATTACCGCAGCATTGTCATCAAATCGGATGAACATGCCATCTTTACGTCTAATTGTTTTTTTAGTTCTCACTACGATTGCACGAACAATCTCAGATCTTTTAATTGACATATTAGGTAATGATTCTTTAACAACTCCGATAATCGTATCACCCACATTAGCGTATTTTTTATTTCCACCCAATACTCGGATACACATAATTTTTTTTGCACCAGTATTATCTGCCACTGTTAAAATAGTTTGTGGTTGAATCATAATTATTTTTTGTCATTAACTAAAGATGATTTGGATAATATATCCACTAATTTCCATCGTTTTTTCTTACTTAACGGTCGACACTCTTGAACTAAAACTTTGTCCCCAATATTAGATTCCTCTGTTTCATCATGAACTAAATATTTTTTAGTTTTTACCATAATTTTCGCGTATTTAGTATGTGAATATCGGCTTTCAACATTTACTACAATTGTTTTGTTCATCTTATCACTGACAACAATGCCAATTTTTTCTTTTACTACCATTAAAATCTCCTACGGTTAAACAATTGTAATTAATTTTTTCGTTTGATGTTGAATTGTTAATAGTTGCCGTAATTTATGTTTTAAATGTTGTATCTCATGAGATTTATACATTTGCGACGTTGATTTTTTAAATCGTATATCAAATAATTCTTTTTTGATTTTTTTGATTTCATAAATCATCTCATCATCAGTTAATTTACGAATACTTGTTATTTCTGATAGACCCATCTATTTAGTAATTATTTTTGTTTTAATTGGTAACTTATAAGATGCTAATTTTAAAGCTTTTTTTGCGACATCATCGGATACACCGGCAATTTCAAATAAAACCGTGCCTGGTTTTACAACAGCAACCCAATACTCTACACTTCCTTTACCAGAACCCATGCGTGATTCTGCAGCTCTAGCTGTAACACTTTTATCAGGGAAAATTTTAATCCATAATTTACCTCCCCGTTTCGTATATCTCGTGATAGTTCGTCTTGTTGCTTCAATTTGACGCGAGGTTATCCAAACAGGCTCCAACGCTTGAAGACCAAAATCACCAAACGAAACAGTGTTACCACGTGTTGCAATTCCACCCATTCGTCCGCGATGAAATTTACGATATTTTGTTCGTTTTGGAATCATCATAATAAATCTCGATTTATATTAAATATGAATTTAATTTTTAATTAAAATTTCGTTTTTAAATAACCAAACTTTAATTCCTAGAAGGCCGTAAATTGTACTCGCTTCTTTTGCGGAATAGTCAATATCTGCACGTAATGTCTGTAATGGTACTCTGCCTTCACGATTCCATTCAGTCCTTGCCATTTCAGCACCATTTAATCTTCCCGAAACTTGTATTTTTATCCCACTAGCTTTTGCTAATTCAACACGTTGAATTGCTTTTCGCATTGCTCGCCTAAACGCTATACGTTTTTCAAGTTGTTCAACAACGTAATCCGCAACTAAAGATGCATTTAAATCTGCATTTTCAATTTCGATAATGTTAATTCGGATTTGTCGATTAACGGGTAAAAACTTTTTAATTGCATTCGATAATGTTTCAATACCTAACCCACCTTGACCTACTAAAATACCAGGGCGAGCAGTTTCAATAATTAATTCAATTTGATCACCACGACTATTTCGGTTAATGTATATATTCGAAATACTAGCTGTTTTCATTAAAGTTTTTAAATAGGTACGGATTTGGTCATCCTCTTTTAATAATTCTGAATATTGGTTTAAATTTGTAAACCATGCAGATTTATGTTTTTGAGTAATTCCTAATCGAAAACCTAACGGATGTGTTTTTTGTCCCACAAATAAATCCTTATTTCTTAAGTTGACTTAACAGTAATTGTTATATGACATGTTGGTTTTAAAATTTTATAAGCACGACCTTGTGCACGTGGTCGAATTCTTTTTAATTTCGGACCTTCATTAACAAACGCAGTATCAATAATTAAATTATTTTTTTCTAAATTTAAGTTATTTTTCGCGTTAGCTGCTGCAGAATGTAATACTTGCCATATGGGAGAACAAGCCCGGTAAGGCATAAATTCTAACATAATTAATGCTTGTTGGTAAGATTGCCCACGAATTTGGTTTAAAACTTTTCGTACTTTAAATGGCGACATTCTAATGTATTTTGCCGTTGCTTTTGCCGAATTATTCTCTGACATAATTTTCCTTAACGTTTAGATTTTCTATCAGTTTTAATATGGGACCGAAATGTTCGTGTCGCAACAAACTCACCTAATTTATGACCAACAAGTTGGTCGGAAATAAAAATCGGAACATGTTGTTTCCCATTATATACTGCTATTGTATGACCTACCATATCGGGTAATATTGTAGAAGCACGGGACCATGTTTTGATAACATCATGCTTATTTTCTATATTCATTTTATTAATTTTTTTTAATAAATGATATGCAACAAATGGTCCTTTTTTAATTGATCTGGACATGAGAGTTAATTTGAAAAATAATTGATATATTTAATTGCGCCGTCTTATTATATAAGCGTTACTTAATTTATTTTTTTTTCGAGTTTTCATACCTAATGCCGGTTTACCCCAAGGTGTTAGTGGTTTTTTACGCCCAACCGGGGTTCTACCTTCACCCCCACCATGCGGGTGATCACAAGGGTTCATAACTGAGCCCCTAACTGTAGGCCGTTTACCTAACCAACGAGTTCTACCAGCTTTACCACTTTGAATTAGAATAGAATCATTATTACTTATTTGACCAATTGTAGCAAAACAATTTTTTTGAATTAATCTTACTTCTTTCGAAGGTAAACGGAGAGTAACATAATTATCTTCTTTTGCCAAAATTTTCGCTGATGTTCCTGCAGCCCTAACAATTTTTCCACCACGATTTGGGATTAATTCAACATTATGTACTGATGTACCTAATGGTATGTTTTCAAGTGGTAACGCATTTCCTATTTTTAACGGTACATCCGACCCTGAAATAATAGAAGACCCTACGGATAACGAATTTGGATGTAGAATATACCGTTTTTCACCATCTTTATAGTTAAGTAATGCAATATTTGCATTTCTATTAGGATCGTATTCGATAGAAGAAACAATCGCTTCAATATTGCATTTATTACGTTTAAAGTCAATTGAGCGATATCGTCTTTTATGGCCACCCCCACGATGACGCACTGTAATGACCCCACGATTATTTCTACCTTTTTTTCGATGGTTTTTTAAAATTAAACTTTTTTCTGGTCGATTCGTTGTAATTTCGTCAAATGCAGAAAGAACTCGATTTCGAGTACCTGGAGTATATGCTTTATAAAGCCGAATGCTCATAACCTATTTATTTAATTTTTTATTTTTCGTCAAATAAATTAATTGTTGTCCCTTTTTCTAAAGTTACAATTGCTTTTTTATAATGTGCTTTCCAACCAAGATATTTACCTACTCGGCGTTGTTTCTTAGGTAAATGTGAAGTATTTACTTTAATTACTTTTACATTAAATAAATATTCAATTGATTTTTTAATTTCAATTTTATTTGATTTTGGCGTAACAATAAAACTATATTTATTTTTTTCTAGTAATCTAGTAGCTTTATCTGTAATAATGGGATAGCGTATAATATTTGAAAGATCTGATAAAAGTTTAACCACAATAAATCTCCTTTATGTCATCAAGTGCTTTAACAGTTATTAAAATTTGTTTTGCTTTTATTAAACTCATTGTATTTAAATTTGATGCAGCTATTAATTCAATATTTTTAATATTTCTTGTCGATAAAAATAGCTCATCTGTTTTGGTAGAAACGACAATTAATAATTTTTGATTTAACGAAATTTGAAATTTTTTTAATATTTTCGAAAAAGAATTTGTTTTAATATTTGTAACAGCCAATTCTAAATCGTCTACGACTATTGTATTTGTTTGAATATTGTATAAAAGTGTCTGTAATGCTAATTTTCGCTCTTTTTTATTTAATTTAAATTTTGAAATACGTAATTTAGGGCCAAAAATTACCCCTCCACCTTTCCATAAAGGAGAACTGTTTGATCCCGCGCGGGCTCGTCCTGTTCCTTTTTGTCTCCAAGGTTTTCTTCCCCCCCCACGAACATCTGCTCGCGTTTTCGTAGAAACAGTACCTTGTTTACCTAAATTTCTATGTCGTAAAATATCTTTATGAAGTAAATAATTTCCTGTTGTTTCAAGAATATTATATTTTATTTCATGATTGTGTTTTAATTCTTGAGTCTCAAAATTTAAAACGTTATAATTAACCAATTTTTGAATTGCCATCATTTTTTATTTAACCATTGTAATATTTATCAAATTACCAGGTTTTCCAGGAATTGAGCCTTTTACAACTAGAATATTTTTCTCCGTATTTATTTGGATAATTTTTAAATGTTTTAGTTTTAAATTTTTATTTCCTAGTTGTCCAGCCATTTTTTTACCAGGTAAAACTCGCCCCGGTGAGGTACCCATGCCGATGGAACCAGGTGCTCTATGGTTTTTAGAACCATGGGTCATAGGACCTATTGCAAAATTATGTCGTTTTTGTAAGCCCGAAAATCCTTTTCCGGTTGTTTTCCCCGAAACATCAATAAATTTTATTTCTTTAAAAAGGTCAAGGGTTATTTCTTGACCAAGACTATAGATTTCAGGATTATTTATGCGATATTCTTTTAAGTATTTTAAAGGTTGCGTAAAGGATTTATGTAAATGTCCTAATTTTGGCTGGTTTAGTGTTTTTAATTTCACACTTCCATAGCCAATTTGAATAGCATCGTAACCATCGGTTAATTTTGTTTTAATTTGGGTAACAAAACAAGGACCAGCTTTTATAAGTGTTACTGGAATAATGTTCCCAGACTCATCAAAAATTTGAGTCATTCCAATTTTATTTCCTAAAACTCCTAAAGACACATTTTTCTCCACATTTATTATTAAACTAGAAATTCTAATTGTACAATTAATTTTTTTAAAATAAAATAATTAGAATTATTAAATCTCATTACCAGAATGTAATTTAAATTAATTAATTTTGTCTAGATATAAGTTTTTTAACCGGTAGAGGTGAATACGATTTTAAGAATTGTAAACAACATTGCATAATTAGTTTTAAAGTGGTAAAAATTAATAATTAATAAATATGGGTAAAATTGTAGGAATTGATTTAGGAACAACAAATTCAGTAGTAGCTGTAATGGAAGGTGGAATACCTACTGTTATTGCTAATGCAGAAGGTATAAGAACAACGCCTTCGATAGTGGCGTACACAAAAAAAGGGGAATTAATTGTAGGTCAAATGGCAAAACGCCAAGCAGTTATTAATCCAGAAAATACATTTTTTTCAGTAAAACGATTTATCGGATCAAAATCAAGTGAAATTAAAGCAGAAGCGAAAGAGTTACCGTATAACATTTTGACAGATAAAAAAGGTAATATAAAAATAAAGTGTCAAAATTTAGATAAAGATTTTAGCCCTGAAGAAATTTCTGCACAAGTTTTAAAAAAATTAGTAACGGATGCAAGTACATACCTAGGCGAACCTGTTACACAAGCAGTAATAACAGTACCTGCTTATTTTAATGATTCACAGCGTCAAGCGACCAAAGATGCAGGAAAAATAGCAGGAGTGGAAGTTTTAAGAATAATAAATGAACCAACTGCTGCATCTTTAGCTTATGGATTAGGAAAAAAACAAAATGAAACTATTTTAGTTTTTGACTTAGGTGGGGGTACTTTTGATGTTTCAATTTTAGAAGTTGGGGATGGGGTATTCGAAGTATTATCAACATCTGGTGATACAAAACTAGGTGGGGATGATTTTGATAAAGTCATTGTTGATTGGTTAATCAAAGATTTTAAACAAACTGAAGGGATTGATTTATCAAAAGATAACCAAGCCTTACAACGATTAACTGAAACCGCAGAGAAAGCAAAGATTGAATTATCAAATTTATTAGAAACAAGAATTGATTTACCTTTTATTACAGCCGATGCAACAGGCCCAAAACATATAAATACTGAAATAAGTAGGGCAAAATTTGAAGATTTAGCTGACGATTTAATTAATAAATGCCGCATTCCTGTTGAAAATGCCATTCAAGATGCAAGAATTGAAAAAAATAAAATTAATGAAATTGTTCTGGTAGGTGGATCAACTAGAATACCGGCAATTCAAAAGTTAGTAGAAAAAATAATAAATAAAAAACCAAATCAAACTGTTAACCCAGATGAAGTTGTTGCAATTGGCGCAGCAGTCCAAGCAGGGATCTTAGCTGGTGATGTTAAAGATATTTTATTATTAGATGTAACACCGTTATCTTTAGGTGTCGAAACATTAGGTGGAATTACAACAAAAATTATTTCTCGAAATACAACAATACCCACTAAAAAATCGGAAATTTTCTCAACAGCAATTGATGATCAGCAAAATGTAGAAATTCAAGTATTACAAGGTGAACGTGAAATGGCTGTTGATAATAAGAGCTTAGGAAAATTCCGGTTAGACGGTATTCCTCTAGCGCCACGAGGTGTTCCCCAAATTGAAGTAAGTTTTGATATCGATGTAAATGGAATTTTATCCGTAAAAGCTAAAGATAAAGCAACAAATATCGAACAATCTATTACAATTGAAAATGCATCAACATTAGAGGATAATGAAATTGAAAAAATGGTTACTGATGCCGAGAAATATCAAGAAGCGGACCAAGAAAAACGTAAAAAAATTGAAATAAAAAATAAAGCTGATTCATACTGTTTTTCTGTAGAAAAGAAATTAAAAGAATTAGGTGATAAAATCGACTCAACAAAAAAATCGGAAATTAATGATTTAATTACAGACATTAAGAACGAATTAAGTAATGAAAATTTTAGTGGTGTTGACTCAAAATTAGAGAATTTAACTTCAATTATGAACACAATAGCAGAAGAATTATACAGTGCAGAAGATTCCGATGCAACAACAAAAACAAATGATAACTCAACTGAAACAAATGATTCGGCAGTTGATGTCGATATTGAAAATTAAAAAAAAAGATCAATTGAAAAATTGATCTTTTTTTTTAATTTTCATTAACAACGATACACTCTGTTGTTAAAATCATACTAGCAATAGATGCTGCATTTTGGAGGGCAGATCTTGTAACTTTTGCCGGGTCGATAATTCCTAAATCATACATATTTCCATACGTATTATTGTAAGCATTATAACCAATTTCAAACTCTTTTTCTAAAATAGTCTCGACAATTACAGGACCATTAACTCCAGCATTTTCTGCAATTCGTTTTAATGGGCCTAAAATCCCTCTAGCAATAATTAATGCGCCAATTAATTCATCTTCTTTTAAGTTATTCTTGGCCCATGTTACTAAATTATTAGATAAATGAACAAAAGTAGCACCACCACCAGGAACAATTCCTTCTTCAACAGCTGCTCTTGTTGCATTAATAGCATCTTCTAAACGTAATTTTTTATCTTTCATTTCAGTTTCTGTGATCGCCCCAACTTTAATTACAGCTATCCCACCCGATAATTTTGCAATCCGGTCTTGTAATTTTTCCTTATCATACGTGCTATCAGAATTATTTAACTGTTTTCTTAATTGAGTACAACGACTTTTGATAGCTTCTTCATTACCATCTGTAATAATAGTTGTAGTATCTTTATTAATAATAATTCGACGAGCTTGACCTAAGGACTCAAATTGAATATTATTTAGCGTTAACCCCGCATCTTCACTTATAACGGTTCCACCAGTTAAAGTGGCAATATCGGATAACATTAATTTTTTTAATTCGCCGAAACCAGGAGTCCGAATAGCTACAACATTAACTATATTCCGTAATTTATTTAGAATTAAAGTTGCTAAAGCTTCTTTTTCAACATCTTCTGCAATTATCAATAAAGGGCGTTTTGTCTTCGTTATTAATTCGAGAATTGGTAATAAATCTTGTTGTACTAACGTAATTTTCCTATCTGTTAATAAAATTAAAGGATTTTCATAACGAATTTCCATTTTACCCGTATCAGTTATGAAATAAGGAGAAATAAAACCTTTTTCAATTTTCATTCCTTCAGTAATTTCTAATTCAGTTGTCATCCCTTTCCCTTCCTCTAAAGAGATAACCCCTTCTTTACCTACTTTATCTAAGGCATTAGCAATTAGTATGCCAATATTTATATCATTTCCGGCTGAAATAGTTGCTACTTGTTTAATGGACTCTAAATCTTCAACAGGTTGGGCAAATTCATTTATTTGATTAATCAGATATTGTGTTGCTTTTTCAATCCCAAACTTAATTGAAATTGGGTTAGCACCAGCAGCAACATTTTTTAAACCTTCTTTTACTATGGAGTAAGCCAAAACCGTTGCGGTTGTTGTACCATCACCGGCAACATCATTTGTTTTTGAAGCCGCCTGTCTAATAAGTGAGACGCCTGTATTTTCAATAGTGTTTTCTAGAATAATTTCTTTTGCAATGGTAACACCATCATTTACAATTTGAGGAGTACCATACAGTTTATCTAAAACAACATTCCTACCTTTAGGACCTAAAGTTACCGAAACTGCTTCCACCATAATTCCCATTCCACGTTCAAGAGCACGTCTTGCATCTTCTTGATATAAAATTTTTTTTGCCATAAAAATAAAAATAAAAATAAAAAATTTCTTAGAATTTTAAAGACTTTACGAAATTCCTAATTACGTTATATATTGTTTTAATAATAGAATTTGGGCTTGTAGCTCAGTGGACTAGAGCACGTGGCTACGAACTACGGTGTCAGGGGTTCGAATCCCTTCTTGCCCAATATTAAAAATAAAACCTATTATTAATTTCTTTAAATAAGTTATGGGGTGTCGCCAAGTGGTAAGGCTGTGGACTTTGACTCCGCCATTCGTAGGTTCGAATCCTGCCACCCCAGTTCTAAAAATTAATAATACTATATTAAATCCCTTTATAGAAAAATTACAAGGAAATTTTTATGACAACAAAAATACAATTTATTAGAGGATTAGATGAAAAAGTCTTACCTGAAGTTAAATTAACACGTTCACGTGACGGAAGTACGGGGACTGCAACATTTCGATTTTTAAATCCAAATATTTTAGATAAAAGTACAGCGAAAGAAGGTGAGATTACTGGGATGTACCTAATCGATGAAGAAGGAACATTAGAAACAAAAGATGTTAATGCTAAATTCATTAATGGAAAGCCTCAAGCCATTGAATCTGTGTACATAATGAAAAGTCCTGAAAATTGGGATCGATTTATGAGATTTATGGAACGGTACGGTAAAAGTAACGGATTAAGTTTTACAAAAGCAAACTAAATGAAAATTTTGATAGACTAGACGTGATATATTATAACCTGATATTATTTACTATAATGTAAATGTCTGGCGGGCGTAGCCAAGTGGTTAAGGCAGTGGGTTGTGATTCCACCATTCGCCGGTTCAAGTCCGGTCGTTCGCCTTAATAATATAAATAAATAAAAAATTTACTATGTCACGTTATCGCGGTCCAAAATTAAGAATTGTTAGACGCTTAGGAAATTTACCAGGTCTGACTGCAAAAATAACAGAACGTACAAGTCGACCGGGTCAACACGGAAACACAAATAAAAAACCTACAGAATACGGGGTAAGATTACAAGAAAAACAAAAACTAAAATTTAATTACGGTGTAACAGAGAATCAATTATATCGTTACATTAAAGAAGCAAGAAGAAGAAAAGGTGTTACGGGTTTAATACTATTACAATTATTAGAAATGAGATTAGATTCTATATGTTTCAATTTAGGGTTTTCTTCAACAATACCTGGAGCACGCCAAATTATTAACCATGGACATATTTTAGTAAATAACAAAGCGGTTAATATTGCAAGTTTTCAATGTCGCCCTTCTGATGTTATTTCCATTAAAAACAAAAATAGTTCAAAATCTTTAGTTGAAAATAATTTAAAAAATAAAAAATATTACACACCCTCGCATTTAGAATTCTCAGAAAAAAAAGTACAAGGAACCGTTAAAACATTTTGTAATCGAGATGATATCTCATTAAATTTAAATGAATTATTAGTTATTGAATACTATTCACGTAGATAAAAAAAAATGTTAAAACTAAGATTAAAAAGAATTGGAAGAAAAAGACAACCATCATATAGATTAGTTATTATGACTAATGATACTAGACGTGACGGTAGGCCTATAGAAGAAGTCGGATTTTATAACCCAATTACAAAACAATCAAAATTTGATTCTGAAAAAATTATAAATTGGTTACAAAAAGGCGCACAACCTACGCAAACGGTTAAAAATTTATTAAAAAAATCAAAAATAATTAGTTAATTAAAAAAAGTTAACGATCTAATACATTAGATCGTTAACTTTTTTTTGAATTTAAAGCTAGTTTATAAACTAGCTTTAAAATTTTCTTTCGATTCAGCTATAGCTGATTGTAATAAATTTTCTGCTTCTTCTGTAAATTGTTGAGTCTCTCGTATTATTTCAAGATATTTAACTTTACTTGTATTTAAATATTTTAATAATGAAGAACAATAATTTTTAACAGAATTAACAGGTAATTCGTCTAAATAACCATTAATACCTGTATAAATTAAAGCAACTTGTTCACCTACGGATAATGGTGAATTTTGAGGTTGTTTTAATAATTCACGTAAACGTGACCCACGAGCTAATTGTTTTTGTGTTGCTTCATCTAAATCAGAAGCAAATTGAGAAAAAGCTTCTAACTCAGCGAATTGCGCTAATTCTAATTTTAGTTTACCTGCAACTTTTTTCATAGCTTTTGTTTGTGCTGCAGAACCTACTCGAGATACTGAAATACCTACATTAATTGCCGGTCTAATACCTGAATTAAATAAATCATTTGATAAAAATATTTGACCATCAGTAATAGAAATAACATTTGTTGGTATATATGCGGAAACATCACTTGCTTGAGTTTCAATAATAGGTAAAGCAGTCATACTTCCACCACCTAACTCATCACTTAATTTAGCCGCTCTTTCTAATAAACGTGAATGTAAGTAAAAAACATCACCAGGGTATGCTTCACGACCCGGAGGACGGCGAAGTAATAATGACATTTGTCGATAAGCCATGGCTTGTTTCGTCAAATCATCGTATACAACTAACGTTGCTTTACCTTTATACATAAAGTATTCCGCCATTGCAGCACCTGCATATGGGGCGATATATTGTAATGTTGCTGGGTCATTCGCACTTGCCGATACCACAATAGTATATGCCATGGCATTTTTTTCTTCTAAAACGTTCACTACTTGAGCAACTGTTGAAGCTTTTTGGCCAATACCAACGTAAACACAAACAACATTTTCAGTTTTTTGATTAATAATCGTATCAATTGCTATAGATGTTTTTCCTGTTTGACGATCGCCAATAATTAGTTCCCGTTGTCCTCGCCCAATCGGGATCATGGCATCAATTGACGTAATTCCTGTTTGTAAAGGTTCACATACTGATTTACGACTAATAATACCTGGTGCCATAGCTTCTAAAAGTTGTGTTTCAGCAGGAACAATGTCACCTTTTCCATCAATAGGAACAGCTAAAGGATTAATAACACGGCCTAAGAAATTTTCACCAACTGGAATTTGAGCTATACGACCTGTAGCTTTTACAGTTCCACCTTCTAAAATTTGTCTACCTGTTCCCATAAGTACGACACCAACATTATCAGTTTCTAAATTTAAAGCAATACCTATCGTTTTGTCTTCAAATTCAAGAAGTTCACCACTCATTACTTGATCAAGCCCGTAAACACGTGCAATACCATCACCTACTTGCAGAACGGTACCCACATTGTCTACTTTAATTTCTTGATCATATTTTTCTATTTGTTCACGGATAATACTACTAATTTCGTCTGGACGAATACTTATCATTGTATTATTTTTAAGATAAAAAGTTAATAAAAAATTATTGTTAAATTTCTATAACACTATCTAAGTGTTTTGCTAATTCTGTTAATTGCCCACGAATTGTCAGATCAATTACTTGCGAATTTGTTTTTATTAACAACCCTCCTAGCAGATTAGAGTCAATTGTTAATATTAATTTTATTTCTTTAGCTCTCTTCATTTCCTGAAGTTTTAGAATTAGATTTTGTTGTTGTTCTTCCGTTAATTCATTAGCAGAACAAACTTCAACAATTTTAATATTAGCTAATTCATAAACTAACTCTAAATAACGTTCCGAAATAGAATCTAAATACGAAATTCTATTTCTATCAATTAAAATCATTAGAAATTTTGACATTTCTGCATTAATTTGAGAATTGATAGTTTTTGTTATAATATCACGTTTGGCTTCTTTTCTCACAACTGGGTTATTTAAATAATTATTAAACTCAGGTGTAGAATTTAAAAGTTCTCGTAAATTCTTAATATCGGATGTGATATCATGAATTAAATTTTTGGATTTTGCTAAATCTAAAAGTGCTTCTGCATAAGGATTAGCAATTTTAGTAGCCATAGTATCTTTAGCCATTTATAAATTACCTCCTAATTGTGCAATATTAGTATCTATAATTTGCTCTTTTTTCGTTGATCCTATTTGAGATTGAACCTTTAAAAGAACTTTTTTTAATGCTAATCGAATTATTTGTTGTTTAATTTCTGTAAACACTTGCTGTTCTCGTGAACGTAAAGTTGTTAAAGCCCGTGTAAAACGAACAGTTAATTCTTGATTAATATCTGATTCATCAGACTCTAACAAGATTTTTTTAGTATTTATTGTTTCTTTACGTATTTCACTAATAATAACTTGCGCTTGTGTTAATTGTTTTTGTGCTTCTGTTAAACGAATAGTAGCCTCGTTTAATTTTTCTTCAGCATCTTGGACAGCTTGTATAATTCCTTCTTGACGCTGTTCTAATGACGAGCCTAAAAAATCTCGGCCAACATAAATTAATATACCAACTAATAGAAGTATATTAATTACACCTGTTTCTAAAATATCCAAATTTAAATGAATTGTTTTATTTTCGGCAACTAAAGTATAGATTTGATCGAAATTTTCCATAGTTTATAGTTCTTTTATAAACGATATTGTTATAAAAAGGGAAAATTACTTCTAACAAAAAATTTAAATAGATAATTTATTCTCAATCTGAGTACTTAATGTATTAATTTCATTATCTAAATTCGCCAGAATTTTTTCTTTTTTAATAAAAAATTCTTTTGTAATATTATCTAATAAATTATCAATTGACTTTTGAGAAATATTAAGTTCAATATCTAAAATTTCTTTATGAATTTTTTGTGATTGTGCAATTTCCGATTGTGCTTCTTTTCTTACACGACTTAATTCTTGTTCATATTGTGTCGTTAATTCTGAGGCTTGTGTTAATGTTTCTGAGGCTTTTGATAAATTGTTTAAAATAAATTCATTACGTTCTGTTATTATTTTTAATAACGGACTGTATAATAAAATATTTAGAACAACCATTAATAAAAGAAATTGAAGCACCACAAGTGGCAAAGTTGCTCCAATATCAAATAAACCACCAGGTCCACTCGTTTCTAAATTTGAAATTAATATTGAAAAATTAACCATATAAAAAATATATGTATTTATGTTTTTTAGAATATTAAAAATACCTAAAAATAAAATTAATTATTAAGGTATTTAGAAAAATTTTTATACATTAAAAGGATTAGCAAATAATAAAGCTAAAGCAACTACTAAACCGTAAATTGTTAATGCTTCCATGAAAGCTAAACTTAGTAATAAAGTACCACGAATTTTATTTTCTGCTTCAGGTTGTCTAGCAATACCTTCAACAGCTTGACCAGCAGCGTTACCTTGACCAATCCCAGGTCCAATTGCAGCTAAACCAATAGCTAAACCAGCAGCAATAACAGAAGCAGCAGAAATAATAGAATCCATAATAATATTTTTAATTAATAAATAATTGTTGAAAAATCGTAAAGTTTATTCTAAAGCTTCAGCAATATATGCTGCAGCCAATGTTGAAAAAATTAAAGCTTGTACTGAACCGGCAAAAATACCTAACAGCATTATAGGTAGTGGTATAATAAGAGGTACAAGAGCTGTAAGAACAGCAATTGTTAACTCATCTGCCAACACATTACCAAAAAGTCGGAAACTTAAAGATAAAGGTTTTGTAAAATCTTCTAAAATTTTAATCGGTAAAAGAAGTGGTATCGGATGAATATAATGTTTAAAATATCCTAAACCTTTTTTACTAAAACCTGCATAAAAATAGGCTGCAGAAGTTAACAATGCAAGAGCAACTGTAGTATTTATATCATTTGTTGGAGCTGCTAGCTCACCTTCGGGTAATGCTATTAATTTCCAAGGAATAACGGCACCAGCCCAATTACAACCGAAAATAAATAAGAATAAAGTTCCTACAAAGGGAACCCATTCTTTATAAAAACTTTCCCCTAATTGATCTTTAGCTATATCTGTAACAAATTCTACGACTGATTCCATAAAATTTTGCCAACCACGTGGAATTTGTTCGATATTACGAGATCCTAAAAATGCAAATGTCAATAATATAGCAAAAACAAACCATAAAACCATTAATACTTGACCATGGATTAAAAATCCACCGATATTCCAATAGAAATGTTTTCCTACTTCTGCTCCTGCTAAAAATGTAGACGTACTTAAATAAAAATTATCGGGGTACATAGTTAACTAACTAATTTCGTAAATAACCCAATATTGAAAAATATATAAGGAACAATTATAATTATAATTGTTTTTGTCAAAGTTATTGCAACTTTGTATCTAAAAAATTTAAAATTTAATTATTTAACCACCCGTACCCTTTAATTTCGAGTTCTTTTGCAAATTCCGAATTTCCTGTTTTAATTATTTGACCTCTTTGCATAACATGAATATAATCAGGCTTTATATAATCGAGTAAACGTTGGTAGTGTGTTATTAAAATAATTGCTTTATCTTCATTCATTAAATTGTTAATACCTGAAGAAATAATTCTTAAAGCATCGATATCTAAACCTGAATCGGTTTCATCTAAAATTGATAATTTAGAATCAAGTAATGCCATTTGTAAAATCTCATTTCGTTTTTTTTCACCCCCAGAAAACCCTTCATTAACATTTCGCGTTAAAAATGCCGAATCCATTTTTACGATTTTTAGTTTTTCTGTTATTATCGTAAAAAATTCAATGGGATCAACTTCTTTTTGATTTTTAAATTTCATATGAGCATTATATGATAACCGTAAGAAATCTTCATTACTTACACCAGGTATTTCAATTGGATATTGAAAAGCTAAAAAAATACCTAAGTGTGATCTTGTTTCAGGTTCTAAATTTAAAATACTTACACCATCTAATAAAATATCACCATTAAGAACATTATAATTTGGGTGGCCTGCAATAACTTTTGATAGTGTACTTTTACCTGACCCATTTGGTCCCATTATTGCATGTATTTCGCCTTTATTAACCTCTAAATTTAAATTATTTAAAATTTTAATATTATTAACAGAAACCTCTAAATTTTGAATTTTTAAAATCATTACCCTATACTTCCTTCTAATTTTAATGTTAGTAACCTATCAGCTTCAGCAGCGAACTCGAGAGGTAACTCGGTAAAAACTTCTTTACAAAAACCACTAATCATTAGCCCAACTGCATCTTCAACAGAAATTCCACGTTGTAGAAAATAGAAAATTTGATCTTCACCAATTTTTGAAGTTGACGCTTCGTGCTCAATTTTTGAAGTAGAGTTGTGGACAGAAATAAATGGAAACGTATTAGCATTTGATTTCGTACCTATCAATAAAGAATCACATTGGGAATAATTTCGAGAATTATTTGCTTTTCTATTGATGTTAACTAACCCCCGATAACTATTTTTAGAATTACCTGTTGAAATTCCCTTTGAGACAATACGGCTCTTAGTGTTAAGTCCAATATGAATCATTTTACTTCCAGTATCCGCTTGTTGAAAATGATTTGTTAATGCAACAGAATAAAATTCACCATTAGAATTATTACCCAATAATACGCAACTCGGATATTTCCAAGTTATTGCAGAACCTGTTTCCACTTGTGTCCATGATATTTTTGAATTAACACCTGCGCATAAACCACGTTTTGTTACAAAATTATAAATGCCCCCTTTTCCAGATGCATCACCGGAGTACCAATTCTGAACTGTAGAATATTTAATTTCAGCATTATTTAAAGCAACTAATTCAACAACAGCTGCATGTAATTGATTTTTATCATATTGTGGTGCTGTACAGCCTTCTAAATAACTAACTTTACTATTTTCTTCAGCAATAATTAATGTACGTTCAAATTGGCCCGATTGTTGATCATTTATCCGAAAATAAGTTGATAAATCTAAAGGACATTTAACATTCTTAGGAATAAAACAAAACGAACCATCGGTGAATACTGCCGCATTTAAAGCTGAAAAATAATTATCCCCTATTGGCACAACACTTCCTAAATATTTTTCAATTAAATTAGGATATTCTTGTATTGCCTCAGAAAAAGAACAAAATATAATCCCTTGTTCTTTTAGCTCTTTTTGGTATGTGGTGCCTACAGAAACACTATCAAAAACGGCATCAACAGCAACATTTGTTAATCTTTTTTGTTCTGTCAATGAGATTCCTAATTTTTCAAAAGTTTTTAATATTTCAGGGTCAACATCGTCTAAACTATTTATTTTAGTTTTTAATTTTGGTGCAGAATAATAAACAATGTTTTGGTATTCAATTTCTGGAATTTTTAATTGCGCCCAATTAGGTACAGTAAACTGTTTCCATATTCTAAAAGCTTTTAAACGGAATTTCAACATAAATTCCGGTTCTTTTTTTTTTTTTGAAATTAACCTAATAATATTTTCATTTAAACCTTTATTAATTGTTTCTTTATTAACTTTAGTTGAAAATCCATATTTATAAGGTGTATTTATTAAATTCTTTAATTTTTTATCCATAAAAAGAGTTTTTTTTTAATTGAAAATAATCACACTATATCTATTATATATTAAGAGTTTAAAACAAAATTATAAATAATAATTAACAACTATTTACAGTTATTATAAATTTTTTAAACAAACATATGCCGTTATATATAACAACTCCTGTTATAATATTATTTAAGGTTGGATAATCAATTTAATCAACCGCTAGAATTTACATAAAATTCTAGAATTAATTACAAATATTGCCTTTAATTTCAAGGAGAAATGAATGTCTCAATCTGTATCAGAACGGACTAGAATCAAAAGTGACCGTTACGAATCTGGTGTAATTCCTTACGCAAAAATGGGTTACTGGGATGCTGCGTACTCAGTAAAAGATACTGATATCTTAGCATTATTCCGTATTACACCTCAACCAGGTGTAGATCCTGTTGAAGCTGCAGCTGCAGTAGCTGGTGAGTCGTCAACAGCAACATGGACTGTTGTTTGGACCGATTTATTAACCGCTTGTGAACGTTACCGTGCAAAAGCTTACCGAGTAGATCCTGTACCTAATACAACTGACCAATATTTTGCATTCATCGCTTATGAATGTGATTTATTTGAAGAAGGTTCTCTTTCTAACTTAACAGCATCAATTATTGGTAACGTATTTGGTTTCAAAGCTGTATCTGCTCTACGTTTAGAAGATATGCGTATTCCTCATTCATATTTAAAAACTTTCCAAGGTCCAGCAACAGGTGTTATTGTTGAACGTGAACGTTTAGAACATTATGGTCGTCCTTTATTAGGAGCAACTGTAAAACCTAAATTAGGTCTTTCTGGTAAAAACTACGGTCGTGTAGTTTATGAAGGTCTTAAAGGTGGTTTAGATTTCTTAAAAGATGATGAGAATATTAATTCTCAACCATTTATGCGTTGGAGAGAACGTTTCCTAAATTGTATGGAAGGTATTAACCGTGCTGCTGCTGCATCTGGTGAAGTAAAAGGTTCTTACTTAAACATCACTGCTGCAACAATGGAAGAAGTATACAAACGTGCAGAATACGCTAAATCTGTAGGTTCCGTTATTGTCATGATTGATTTAGTAATGGGTTATACTGCAATTCAAAGTGCGGCAATTTGGGCTCGTAATAATGATATGATTTTACATTTACATCGTGCAGGAAACTCTACTTATGCACGTCAAAAAAATCATGGTATTAATTTCCGTGTAATTTGTAAATGGATGCGTATGTCTGGTGTGGATCATATTCATGCTGGTACTGTTGTAGGTAAACTTGAAGGTGATCCTTTAATGATTAAAGGTTTCTATGATGTATTACGTCTAACTAATCTTGAAATTAATTTACCATTTGGTATCTTCTTTGAAATGGATTGGGCGAGTTTACGTAAATGTATGCCCGTAGCTTCAGGTGGTATCCATGCAGGTCAAATGCACCAATTAGTATACTACTTAGGTGATGATGTTGTATTACAATTTGGTGGTGGTACAATTGGACATCCAGATGGTATTCAAGCAGGTGCTACAGCTAACCGTGTTGCGTTAGAATCAATGATTCTTGCACGTAATGAAGGTGCTGACTACTTTAATGACCAAGTTGGCCCACAAATTTTACGTGATGCCGCAAAAACTTGTGGTCCTTTACAAACAGCTTTAGATTTATGGAAAGATATTAGTTTCAACTATACATCTACAGATACAGCTGATTTCATTGAAACACCAACTGAAAACGTTTAATTATATAAACATTTAAAATTAATTTAAGGAGTATTTGAATAGTGAGACTTACACAAGGTTGCTTCTCTTTTTTACCCGATTTAACTGACGCTCAAATTGAAAAACAAGTTGCTTTCGCAATTACAAAAGGCTGGGCAATGAATGTTGAATATACAGATGATCCACACCCACGTAATAGTTACTGGGAATTATGGGGTTTACCTTTATTCGATATTAAAGATGTTGCTGCAGTAATGTACGAATTAGCGGAAGCTCGTAAAGCTATCGCTAAATCATACATAAGAATGAATGCTTTTGATGCTAGCTATGGTGTTGAAAGTTGTGTTATGTCATTCATTGTTAACCGTCCGGCAAATGAACCTGGTTTCTATTTAGATCGTCAAGAACGTGATGGTCGTGGTATTAACTATACAATTAAAAGTTATGCAGTAGAAAAAAATGCTTCAGGTAGTCGCTACTAGTATTTTTAAGTAAAAAAATTATACAACGTAAAATAATTTTACGTTGTATAATTTTTTATTTCCATCTTTCAAAAAGGATTGAAATCTCTCCGTTATTATTGTTAGATTGTCTGATTTTTTGAAACCCTTGTTTTTCACTTTCATTAACAATTGTTTCATTTGCATAAGTTTGTTTTAATTTATCCATAAATGTTTCTACCGACCATTTTTGTTGCCAAAAACTTAAATCCGTAATTAACTCATACTCTTTTCCATTCCAATTAAATTCAATATCATAACCATTATTTTGAGAAATAACTAAATTTGAATTATTTAATTTTACTGGAGAATTTTGAATAACAAATTGGATATCTAAATTTAGTAATGCTTTTTTTAAATATTGAATATTTTGTATTTTTGTACTGATATAACTAAAATGAGACATAAATTTAAAACTCCTACATATTGATAAATTAAGATTCATAAATATATTGTATGAATTATTTTTAGAATACGCATTTATTATTAATGGTTAAATTAGAATTACTGTTTTATAATTGTAATTAACAAGCTATAAGCTTGGGACGATTTAAAATAAAAATTTTTATCATGACAGCAACTTTAGAAAGAAATAACACAAGTGATCTTTGGGATCGTTTTTGTGGTTGGATTACAAGTACTGAAAATCGTTTATACATTGGTTGGTTTGGTTGTGTAATGTTCCCTACATTATTAACAGCTACATCTTGTTACATTATTGCGTTTATCGCAGCACCACCTGTAGATATTGATGGAATCCGTGAGCCTGTTGCAGGTTCTTTACTATACGGAAACAACATTATTTCTGGTGCAGTAATACCAAGTTCAAACGCTATTGGTATGCACTTCTACCCAATCTGGGAAGCAGCGTCAGTTGATGAGTGGTTATACAATGGTGGTCCTTACCAATTAATTGTATTACATTTCTTCATTGGTGTATGTACTTATATGGGTCGTGAATGGGAATTAAGCTACCGTTTAGGTATGCGCCCTTGGATTTTCGTAGCATTTTCAGCTCCAGTAGCAGCCGCTACTGCTGTTTTTGTTGTATATCCAATTGGTCAAGGTTCTTTTTCAGATGGTATGCCTTTAGGTATTTCTGGTACTTTTAATTTCATGTTAGTATTCCAAGCTGAACACAACATTTTAATGCACCCATTCCATATGGCTGGTGTTGCTGGTGTATTCGGTGGTTCTTTATTCTCTGCTATGCACGGTTCTCTAGTAACTTCTAGTTTAATCCGTGAAACAACTGAAAATGAATCAACTAACTACGGTTACAAATTCGGACAAGAAGAAGAAACTTACAACATTGTAGCTGCACATGGTTACTTTGGTCGTTTAATCTTCCAATATGCATCATTTAACAATTCTCGTGCTTTACATTTCTTCTTAGCAGCTTGGCCAGTAATTGGTATCTGGTTAACTGCTATGGGTGTAAGTACAATGGCATTCAATTTAAATGGTTTTAACTTTAATCAATCAGTTGTAGATTCGCAAGGTCGTGTTATTAATACATGGGCTGACATCATCAACCGTGCTGATTTAGGTATGGAAGTAATGCATGAACGTAACGCTCATAACTTCCCATTAGATTTAGCATCTGGTGAAGTATTACCTGTAGCATTAACTGCTCCAGCTATTTTAGGTTAATTCCTTAAAATTAGATAAATATCATATTATTTACAAAAAAAAATTCTTCAACTATGAATGATACTTTCAAAAGTATCATTCATAGTTGAAGAATTTTTTTTTGTAAATAATATGATGTTATTTAAAAAAAGCTATTTTCATGTGGTAGAAGCACTTAGTAAAACTCCAATAATAATAAATTAGTGTTAAACTAAAAGTATAACCCTAACATGTCTGGAAAAAATCTATTAATTTCGATAATAAACCCAGCCGTAAAGGTCAACCATATTGTTAATAACACAGGTGCTGTGGACAGGTATTTTTGAAAATCATTCATAATACTTTAATATTTAATATGTCGGTCTTCTATTCGCGTATTAATGGTTAACGCGGTGATACTGTTATTTCATCTTTTGGTGCTACTAACTCACCACTTATTAATTCTTGCCAAGCGGAAATCGGCCAGATATAACCTGTTAACATAATTTTAATAGCTAAAGGGACATTTATAATAATCTCATTTTCGGTTGCATTTTTGGTTGTACTCACAACACGGACATATTTACGCCCAACCCAGCCAATCCACCCGGAAATATAGATAAACCCAAACCCTGGTAAAATAAATTCTGCGGCGTGATTCCAACGGCCATCAGCTATTAAATGAGGTAACCCATCACCCCCACAAAGTAAATCTGACCTACTATATTTTTCAAATCGATTTGTCGTTCGTTGTATTTGTTGTTCTAAAGCTAATGCAGGAGATGAGCCTTGTTCATATTTTTTTAAACGTTGTTCTAATTTTTTAACACTACTTTTTAACCTTTTTTTAAACGCAGGTGATTTCTCACATTTTGTTAAACCGCCAACATCTGCATACGCTGTACTTGGAAGAATAGTAGATATAAAAGCAATTAATAAACTTATAATCTTTAATTGTTTCATAATAATTTTTAAATAATTATATTTAGGTTAATAAAGTGGGAACTATATTTTAAATACTTTCTCTTTAATACTATAATCTAAAAAATTATAGTTTTATTATATTAATATTCTAATTTAAAGACACTTTTTTTAATATTATAGTATTAACTATTTACCTTATTTTAAAATTATGGGTTATTTCAAAGTTATAGTTAAAAATATAAATTGTTGAACTCGCCAATTCTACATTTAAACACCTACTATCGTTGTATATACGGCGTCTGGTTGCTAATTCGATTCTATCAGCAGCTCTGTATATTTATTTAAAAATTTTTTAGACAATATTAACGCGTTTGTGTTTAGAATTTTGATGGTCAAATTTAACAACCCCAGGTGTTAAAGCAAATAAAGTAAAATCTTTTCCAGATTTAATATTTAATCCTGGTTTTATCGTCATACCCCGTTGTCGTACTATAATATTTCCAGCTTTAACAGATTCTCCACCATATTTTTTAACTCCTAACCGATTTGCATTAGAATCACGACCGTTTTTAGTACTTCCTGCGCCTTTTTTATGTGCCATTTTTTTATATAATTAATTAATAGAAATATCTTCAATAAGGATACGTGTTAAATCTTGTCGATGCCCTTGTTTTTTTCGTGTTTTCTTTTTTGGTCTCATTTTATAGACTAATATTTTCCGACCACGGAAATGTTTTAAAACTTTTGCTTTTATAGTCACATTTTTTAAATACGGTTTCCCGATTAAAATATCACCTTCATTATTTACTAATAATATTCGATTTAAACTTATTTGAACATTTATTTTTGCCGGAATTCTGTTTAAATCATAGTATTTATCTTTTTCAACCCAAAATTGCTTACCAGAAATTTCTACAATAGCATATTTCATAAGTTAATTCTATTTTTTTATAAAATTGTAAAATAAAAATTTAATAAAAGTCAAGTTTTTTAGAACAGTATCTAAAAATCATATTAAAATTTTAAATTCCGCAATTCATTATAAAAATACTCAAAAGCTTTCGATTTATAACAATTCATATTTGTTATAATAGCTAATTTTCGTGTAATTTTTATATTTTTAATTTTTATAATTTCAATTGTCTTTAATTTAGTCTCCTTTTCAATCGCTGAAGCAGAGACAAATGCTACCCCTAAGCCTAAACTAACAGCTGTTTTAATTGCTTCAATTGAATTTAATTGCATTACAGTATTAAACTGACTCGTTTCAATTTGATTTTGTGTTAATGTACTATCAATAAATTTATAAACAGAGGAATTTGGATTTAAAGTAATAAAATTTAAATGATATAAGTCATCATGATTTATTGTTTTATTTTTTTTTAAACTAAATGGGTGGGATTTTGGGATTATTAGTGTTAGTTCATCTTCAACAAAATTTTCAACTTTTAAATTTTTTTCTAATTCAATCGGGACGTCACCTCCTACTAATGCAATATCTATTTTTCTATTTTCAATACTTTTAGAAATTATTCTTGTTGAATCAACTTGTAATATGATATTAATCTGTGGGTAATTTTGTGCAAATAATGCCAAAACCCTAGGAAGAAGATACGTTCCAATAGTTTGACTTGCACCAACCCTTAAATTACCACGTTCTCCATTTTTTAAATCTTCAATAGAACGACATGTTTCTTCACATAAAGATAAAATCCTATCAGAATATTGTAAAAATAAAATACCTGCTTCAGTTAAACTTAATTTTCTATTAGTACGATTAAATAATAAAATGCCCAACCGATTTTCTAATACCTTAACTTGTTTACTCAAAGAAGGCTGAGATAAAAATAAAATTTCTGCAGCTGTTGTAAAACTTTTTTCAGCGGCTACTGCTTTTACAATTCTTAATTGCTGTAAAGTAAAAGGAAGAACCATTTAATACTGATATTAATAAATAATCTAAAATTTACACAAATTTTAAATATTACGGATGAAGAGACTCGAACTCTTACAACATATGTTACTGGAACCTAAACCCAGCGCGTCTACCAATTCCGCCACACCCGCGTAAAAATTTAAAGTATATAAAAAAAATAGTTTAAATACTATAAATAGAAATTTTAAAAGAATTTGTATATTTTCTATTAAAATTATATAGTATTAGTTTCTATTCTGAATCTGAATTCAATTTATAGATAAAACTCGTAGTTTTATCTGCTTCCATACTTTTTAAAACTGATTTCGCTAATGATAAAGCTTTTATACTTTCAGGAACCGCTTGTTTAAACCATACAGATTTACGGGAACGTTTTTTTGACTTTGAAGTTCTTTTTTTTGGTACTGCCATAATAGTAAAGTTTTATTTATTTGGTAAATAATTATTTATTTTATATTCTATAGTATTAATTTTATTAAATTATTGAAATGCGGTCAATCAATAATTTATTTACACTATAACAATCGTGTAAATAAATCATACGATACCTTTTAAAATTCTTCAAACAAACGTTATAAATACCAAATATCGATTATTTTGCCACTTATAAAATTGAAATAATAATTTAAAAATTATTATTTCAATTTTATATAATAAATAAACTATTTATTATATTGGCGTTGAACTTGTTGAATTGCTAAACGACCTATATTAAATAGAGCCCAAGAAGCTGCTACCAATAAAGGAGTTGCAATAACTAATAAACGAGTATCCATGTGCGGTAATCCTTGTTAATTCTTAAATTAATAATAATTTTATAATTTAATTATATATTAAATTAATAAAAATTACTATATTTGTTATAAGTAAAATATTTTTAACTTTGGCATTGAGCTATCTTTCCAGAAAGTCACCCTTCAAGTATTGTCGCCGCTATAATGTTTCACTATTGAGTTCGAAATGGTTCAATGTGGTTCCACTATGCTAGAAACACCAAAGTATAAAATATTATACTTAAAAATTAAGTATAATACTCATTAAAATTCAAATCCTCGGTCTGTTAGAACATCTCAGCACATACATTACTGTACTTACACTTGATGCCTATTAAACGGCTAGTCTTGCCGTGACCTTACTCACTTAAAGTGATGAGAATACTCATCTCGAGGTGGGCTTCCCACTTAGATGCTTTCAGCGGTTATCCACTCCATACGTAGCTACCCAGCGTTTACTCTTGGCAGAATAACTGGTACACCATAGGTATGTCCTTCTCGGTCCTCTCGTACTAAAGAAGGCTCCTCTCAATATTCTAACGCCTACACCGGATATGGACCGAACTGTCTCACGACGTTCTGAACCCAGCTCGCGTACCGCTTTCATGGGCGAACAGCCCAACCCTTGGGACGTACTACCGCCCCAGGATGCGATGAGCCGACATCGAGGTGCCAAACCTCCCCGTCGATGTGAACTCTTGGGGGAGATCAGCCTGTTATCCCTAGAGTAACTTTTATCCGTTGAGTGACGGCCCTTCCACTCGGAACCGTCAGATCACTAAGACCGACTTTCGTCTCTGCTCGACTTGTAAGTCTCGCAGTCAAGCTTCCTTATGCCTTTACGCTCTACTATCGATTTCTGACCGATATGAGGAAACCTTTGTGCGCCTCCGTTACCTTTTAGGAGGCGACCGCCCCAGTCAAACTGCCCACCTGAAAATGTTCCTTGACCTGCTTACGATACAAGGTTAGAATTCTAGCTTTACAAGAGTGGTATCTCACCAACGGCTAGCATATTTCCGCAAAAATATGATCAACGCCTCCCACCTATCCTGCGCAAATAAAGCCCGAAGTCAATTTCAAGCTACAGTAAAGCTTCATAGGGTCTTTCTGTCCAGGTGCAGGTAGTCCGCATCTTCACAGACATGTCTATTTCGCCGAGCCCCTCTCCGAGACAGTATCCAAATCGTTACGCCTTTCGTGCGGGTCGGAACTTACCCGACAAGGAATTTCGCTACCTTAGGACCGTTATAGTTACGGCCGCCGTTCACCGGGGCTTCAGTTATCAGCATTGAACCGACTTCCTTAACCTTCCGGCACTGGGCAGGCGTCAGCCTCCATACGTCGTTTTACAACTTAGCGGAGACCTGTGTTTTTGGTAAACAGTCGCTTGGACCTGGTTATTGCAACCTTTCTCAAGGTACCCCTTCTCCCAAAGTTACGGGGTTATTTTGCCGAGTTCCTTAGAGAGAGTTATCTCGCGCCCCTTAGTATTCTCTACTTACCCACCTGTGTCGGTTTATAGTACAGGTATTTTTTATTTATGACAGTGCAAGCTTTTCTAGGAAGTATGAAATCAACGACTTAAATGCCGTAGCATCTCGTATTCACGCCTCAGCTCAAAGTATTTTCGCTACTTCTCAACACCTCGAACGCTTAAACTGGTAACCAACATCCAGCTCGCCTATCCTTCTCCGTCCCTCGTTGTCAATAAAAAATAGTACAGGAATATTAACCTGTTGTCCATCGACTACGCCTCTCGGCCTGGCCTTAGGTCCTGACTTACCCTCCGCGGACGAGCCTTCCGAAGGAAACCTTAGGTTTTCGGGGCATTGGATTCTCACCAATGTTTTCGCTACTCAAGCCGACATTCTCACTTCTGCTTCGTCCACACCCGCTTTCGCTAATGCTTCAACCTATAACAGAACGCTCCCCTACCGATTATAAAATCCCACAGCTTCGGCAAATTACTTAGCCCCATTCATTTTCGGCGCAGGCCTACTCGACCAGTGAGCTATTACGCACTCTTTAAAGGATTGCTGCTTCTAAGCAAACCTCCTGGTTGTCTAAGCATTCCCACATCCTTTATCACTTAGTAATTATTTAGGGGCCTTAGCTGGTGGTCTGGGCTGTTTCCCTCTTGACAATGGAGCTTATCCCCCATAGTCTTACTGGTTAATTATTCATTTAGTATTCTTAGTTTGCCTCGTTTTGGTACCGTTTTACCAGCCCGCAACGAAACAGTGCTTTACCCCTAAATTATAACATTAACCGCTGCGCCAAAACGCATTTCGGGGAGAACCAGCTAGCTCCGGATTCGATTGGCATTTCACCCCTAACCACAACTCATCCGCTGATTTTTCAACATCAGTCGGTTGGGTCCTCCACTTAGTATCACCTAAGTTTCAACCTGGCCATGGTTAGATCATCCGGGTTCGGGTCTATAAATAATGACAAACGCCCTTTTCAGACTCGCTTTCGCTACGGCTCCGATATTCACTATCTTAACCAAGCCATTACCTATAAGTCGCCGGCTCATTCTTCAACAGGAACGCAGTCAAACGTTAAGTCGTTCTCCTACTGCTTGTAAGCTTATGGTTTCATGTTCTATTTCACTCCCCTCCCGGGGTTCTTTTCACCTTTCCCTCGCGGTACTGTTTCACTATCGGTCATTCAGGAATATTTAGCCTTATGAGGTGGTCCTCACAGATTCACACGGAATTTCACGTGCTCCATGCTACTCGGGATACAGCGCAGTATTCATAGCTTTCGATTACAGGACTTTCACCCTCTATGGTCTGATATTCCAATCAGTTCATCTAGCTAATCCAATCTGATGCCGCTGTCCCACAACCCTAATAATTAATTAGTTTAGGCTGATCCCAGTTCGCTCGCCGCTACTAAGGGAATCGTTTTTACTTTCTTTTCCTCCAGGTACTAAGATGTTTCAATTCCCTGGGTTCACTCTTTCTTATCTATGTATTCAATAAGTAGTTCTTGGAGTTGCCTCATTCGGAGACCTCCGGATCAAAGCTTACTTCCAGCTCCCCGAAGAATATCGCAGGTAGTCACGTCCTTCATCGCTTCTGAATGCCAAGGTATCCCCCATAAGCCCTTAATTTCTTGAATTAAACAAAAACTTGTTATAATTTTGTGGAGATAAGCGGACTCGAACCGCTGACATTTGCCGTGCAAAGGCAACGCTCTACCAACTGAGCTATACCCCCAGCTGGGCCATTCTGGATTTGAACCAGAGACCTCACCCTTATCAGGGGTGCGCTCTAACCAACTGAGCTAATAGCCCTTCAAACTTTTAATGAATCTCATTAAAAGTATCGATTATTTAAATCTTAATCGACCTAAGATATTTCCATTAAAGGAGGTGATCCAGCCCCACCTTCCAGTAGGGCTACCTTGTTACGACTTCACCCCAGTCACTAATTCTACCTTAGGAGCCCTCCTCCAAAAAGGTTAGAGTAACTACTTCGGGTATAACCAGCTTCCATGGTGTGACGGGCGGTGTGTACAAGGCCCGGGAACGAATTCACCGCTGTATGGCTGACCAGCGATTACTAGCGATTCCAGCTTCATGTAGGCGAGTTGCAGCCTACAATCCGAACTTAGAATAAGTTTATAGATTTGCTGACCTTCGCAGGTTCGCGACTCATTGTCTTATCCAATGTAGCACGTGTGTAGCCCAGGGTGTAAGGGGCATGCTGACTTGACGTCGTCCCCGCCTTCCTCCGGCTTATAACCGGCAGTCTTTCTAGAAAAATAACTAAAAACAAGGGTTGCGCTCGTTGCGGGACTTAACCCAACATCTCACGACACGAGCTGACGACAGCCATGCACCACCTGTGTACAGGTTCCTTAAAAAGGCACTTCTTCTTCTCAGAAGAATTCCTGTCATGTCAAACCCTGGTAAGGTTCTTCGCGTTGCATCAAATTAAACCACATGCTCCACCGCTTGTGCGGGCCCCCGTCAATTCCTTTGAGTTTCACACTTGCGTGCATACTTCCCAGGCGGGATACTTAACGCGTTAGCTATGACACTGCACGGGTCGATACGTGCAACATCTAGTATCCATCGTTTACAGCTAGGACTACTGGGGTATCTAATCCCATTTGCTACCCTAGCTTTCGTCTCTGAGTGTCAGTTATGGCCCAGTAAAATGCCTTCGCCATCGGTGTTCTTTCCAATATCTACGCATTTCACCGCTCCACTGGAAATTCCTTTTACCTCTACCATACTCAAGTCTAGCAGTTTCCATTGCTGATTTGGAGTTAAGCCCCAAGCTTTAACAATCGACTTACTAAACCACCTACAGACGCTTTACGCCCAGTAATTCCGGATAACACTTGCATCCTCCGTCTTACCGCGGCTGCTGGCACGGAGTTAGCCGATGCTTATTCTTCAAGTACACGTCAGAACTTCCTCCTTGAAAAAAGAGGTTTACGACCCACAGGCCTTCATCCCTCACGCGGTATTGCTCTGTCAGGCTTTCGCCCATTGCAGAAAATTCCCCACTGCTGCCTCCCGTAGGAGTCTGGACCGTGTCTCAGTTCCAGTGTGGCTGATCATCCTCTCAAACCAGCTACTGATCGTCGCCTTGGTAAGCCATTACCTTACCAACTAGCTAATCAGACGCGAGCTTTGCTCCAGGCGGACGAATCCATTTCACTATAAAGCATATGGGGCATTAGCAGTCGTTTCCAACTGTTGTTCCCCTCCTAGAGGTAAATTCTCACGCGTTACTCACCCGTCCGCCACTAGAACTTAAAAAGTTCCCGTTCGACTTGCATGTGTTAAGCATACCGCCAGCGTTCATCCTGAGCCAGGATCAAACTCTCGAAAAATTTCCTAAATGTTTTTATTATTTGAGTTAAAACTCTTTGATATCCACGGACAT
>Ga0209091_10000058_pt1 | contig 105520 bp, 100 predicted proteins | sample ArcticOcean_MG_C_6_FD_187438 | JGI IMG/M metagenome (GOLD analysis project Ga0209091, IMG submission 187438) | Marine microbial communities from western Arctic Ocean - ArcticOcean_MG_CB8_128 (SPAdes) (version 2) | ecosystem: Environmental > Aquatic > Marine > Oceanic | place: Arctic Ocean...
TAAAGAGTTTGCCAGCCCATTGTTTTACAAGGCCTTTTAGTGACTTGCTTAACGCTTGTCAAAGGCCCCTACAACAAGGGAGCGCCATTATATCCATCGCAGAGCAAAGCACAAGCGGTTTAGGGAAGTAAGGTAAAAAAAGGCGTGTGAGCTGAGGCTTTGGGGAGGGTAAGACTGTCATTTCGAGGGTAGGCTTTTGGCTACCCTCGAGGTAACAAATCTAGGTTCAAGCTGATTCGGAACACAGCCTGACTACTAAACTACTTTACTATAGTAGATTCTTTAACATCTTCTTCTGGATCATCATCACTGTTTGGTTTGACAAAACGACCCACCAAAATACCCACCTCAAACAATAACCACATTGGCACAGCGAGCAGTGTTTGGGAGATGACATCTGGCGGAGTGATAAGCATACCAATGACAAAACAACTCACCAAAACATATGCACGCTTCTTGGCTAAGGCATCAGGCGTGGTTGCACCAGACCAAATCAATAATATAGTAGCGATAGGGATTTCAAATACGATGCCAAAGGCAAAAAAGAGTTTCAATACAAAATCGAGGTAAGCGGAGATATCAGTCATCACCTTAATGTCTTCCGGACCCGTTGCCGTAAAGAAGCCAAAGATAAGTGGGAAAACTATGTAGTAAGCAAAAGCAATGCCCAAATAGAACAGCACGATACTCGACCCTAACAAGGGAAAAGCTAAACGCTTCTCTTTCTTATATAGACCCGGAGCAATAAAACTCCAAGCTTGGTGCAATATGAATGGCATACCCAAAAATAGTGCCAGCACCATGGTTAATTTAAATGGTGCCAAAAATGGAGAGGCTACCTGGGTAGCTATCATAGTTGAGCCTTCAGGCAACAAGCTGCGCAACGGATCAGATAAGTATAAGTAGAGATCATTAGCAAAAGGGAACATGCAGGCAAAAAACAACACCACCAAGACTACTGCCTTTAATAACCGGTTACGCAGCTCTATTAAGTGCCCCATTAGGGGTAGTTCGGACTCTTGATCTTTGGTGTAGGCCTTTGTTTCGTTCATACTATATTCCAAAAACGGTTAAGACCCACCAATTGAGGGTTCTTTGGGTTCAGCTTGATTTTCTTGTGCTGCAACTACTGGAGCTTCCATAATATCCGTTTCTGCTTGTAATTCAGCCATTCGACCTTCAATAGCTTTGCGGTTTTCATCAGCCTTTTTACGAATTTCGTCGATCCTTAACTCTTCTTGAATCTCTTTTTGAACACCACCAACGGTGCGCTTTATCTTGCCCACCCACATCCCGACAGTTCGCACCGCAACAGGCATGCGCTCTGGGCCCAGTATTAGCAACCCAATAACAGCCACCAACACTATTTCTGTAAAACCAATGTCAAACATAGAGTCAGCCGTTACTTGTCAGTTTTTTCTGATTCTTTTTCAACAGAAGTGTCTGCAGTAAAACTGGCGTCCTGCTTGTCATTGATAGCTTTTGGCTCTGCTGTGCCATCTTTCATCGCCGACTTAAAGCCTTTGACTGCGTTGCCTAAATCGCCACCAATGTTACGGAGCTTCTTGCTGCCAAATAACAACAAGATAATCGCTAAAACGATCACTAACTGCCAAATACTAATTCCACCCATACCCATACCTTATCTCCTAATAAATAAATTACTGGCCACGATTAGCCTTTTCTACTAAACCCGACAGATCAAACCGACGTTCTAACTCTTGTAACACAGCGGTATGATCTTCACCCAAATGCGATAGCATAACCATACAATGGAACCATAAATCCGCCGTTTCAGCAATAACGTCTTTAGTCGTAGCCAGATTTTGTGCATCTTTCGCGGCCAAAATTACTTCCGTGGTTTCTTCGCCAATTTTTTCTAGTATTTTGTTCAAACCTTTTGCATGCAAGCTGGCTACGTAGGAAGATTCTGGCGCCGCCTGCTTGCGCTCTGCCAACACCAGTTGCAGAGCATTCAACACATCATTCATGATTATAGATCTCCTTTGGGTCTTTAGCTACTGCAACATCTTCGAGCCACTGACCAGCCTCCAAACATTTAAAGAAACAATGGGGGCGGCCCGTATGGCAAGCGATACCACCGATCTGCTCAACTTTTAACAAAACCACATCAGCGTCACAATCTAAATGTAGGCTATGTAACTTTTGCACATGGCCTGATTCTTCACCCTTACGCCATAACTGAGCCCGCGAACGCGACCAATACACTGCCCGCTGCTCGTGTTCAGTTAACAGTAATGACTCTCGATTCATCCAAGCCATCATTAAGACTTGTCCCGTCTGATAGTCTTGGGCAATAGCAGGCACCAAACCTTTGTCGTCCCACTTAATTTGATCCACCCAATGGTCAGCAGACATCAGCGATTACCTCTATTCCACAACACCAGTATACCAACAAGGGTTAGCACCATACTTGCTGGTGCAACCCATACTTGATCCGCCAAGGGTATAGGATGAACCACAGCAGCGCCTATGACCAGGCTTAAGCCAATCAAACCACTCCAATGACCTTTTGGCTTTTGCGCATCTTTGGGGGCAACAGACGCTGCCAGAGGCCGTGCTGACTGCAGCAAAGCATCGTGCACTAAACTCGGTAAATAGGGTAGTTGTTGCGCCAAATCTGGCCATTCTTGTTTCAGTTGCCGATACACCTGCTTAGGACTCATTTGGCGCTTAAACCACTGCTCCAGGATTGGCTGGGCCGTTTCCCAAAGGTTCAATTGTGGGTACAACTCACGACCCAAGCCTTCTATATTAAGCATGGTTTTTTGTAATAGAACCAACTGAGGCTGTACCTGCATATTAAATCGCCGGGCCGTTTGAAATAAACCCAACAACACTTGAGCAAAAGAAATTTCTGCCAAAGGTTTTGAAAAGATGGGCTCACTCACACCACGAATTGCAGCTTCAAATTCATGCACCTTAGTATCTGCAGGCAACCAGCCACAATCCACATGTAGCTGGGCGATTTGCCGATAGTCACGCTTAAAGAAGGCCAACAATATGCGTGCTAAGTAGGCCTGATCTTCCTGAGTAAGACTACCTACAATGCCAAAATCCACCGCCATATACTGTGGATCATGAGGTAATGTTGGATTTACAAAGATGTTGCCTGGGTGCATGTCGGCGTGAAAAAAGCTGTCACGAAACACTTGCGTGAAGAAAATCTCAACCCCACGCTTGGCCAGTTCTTGTCGACTAATGCCAGCCTTTTCAATGGCTGCAATATCATTCACACGAAGACCGTAAATTCGTTCCTGCACCAACACCGACGGATTGCTTAACTGCCAGTATATTTTGGGGATATACAACAGATTGGAATTTTCGAAATTGCGCCTCAATTGACTGGCGTTGCCCGCCTCGCGCTGCAAATCTAGCTCGTCTAGAATAGTCTTTTCGTATTCATCAATGACGTCTTGCAAGCGTAAACGGCGAAGGTCCGCAACCGCGGCATTGATGACTTTTGCCAATAAGCGCATCAGCCGTAAATCGCGCTTAATGGTCAGCCTAATACCTGGGCGTATAATCTTCACAACAACCGATTCACCACTCACTAAACGGGCGCTATGAACTTGTGCAACAGAAGCAGAAGCGAGTGGCTCATCATCAAATTCGGCAAAGGCCTGACCTACACTTTGCTTCAAGGCTTGCTCTATTAGGCGTTTAGATTGCTGACTGTCAAACGGCGGTACTTTATCTAGCAGTGTCGCCAATTGTTCCGCCAAGTCGTCATCCAACATATCCCTGCGAGTAGATAGGAGCTGGCCAAGTTTAACAAACACGGGGCCTAAATCAATCAGCGCTAAGCGGATACGCTGTGAAACTGTACCGCGCACAGGTACTAATAAACGCCACGGCATACACCAAAATATCAGCCGCACTGGCAATGGTAATGCGTAGCCTAACAAGGGTAGATCTAAACGATACCGAATGATGACACGAACAATAGAGAAGCCACGGAAAATTGCTTTCATGGGTTGGTTATATTCCCACTACTTACGGCTTAACGCCGTAATGCAAAGCTACAATGCCGCCAGTCATGTTGTGGAATCGACAGTTGATCAACCCTGCCGCTTCCATCATGCCCTTTAAGGTAGCTTGGTCTGGATGCATACGAATAGATTCTGCCAAATAACGATAACTGTCTTCATCATCGGCAATGAGTTTGCCTATTTTTGGCAAAATATTGAAAGAATACGTATCGTAGACTTTGGTAAGTAGCGGGTTATCAGTTTTAGAAAACTCCAATACCAATAATCGTCCACCAGGTTTCAATACCCGCCGCATTGAGGCTAAGGCCTTATCTTTATCAGTAACGTTGCGTAATCCAAAGGCAATGGTAATACAGTCAAAGCTGTCATCAGGAAACGGCAGTGCTTCGGCGTTGGCTTGTACATAACTTACGTTGCCAACGACGCCTTTATCAATTAAACGATCACGTCCAACCTTAATCATAGACTCATTAATATCAGCCAAAATGACTCGACCTTGCGTCCCCACCAGGTCACTGAAGCGCATGGTAAGGTCTCCCGTACCACCGGCTAGATCCAACACCGAATCGCCTGTCCTAACGCCACTCATTTCAATAGTTTGGCGCTTCCACAAGCGATGAATGCCCATAGACATGAGGTCATTCATAACGTCATATTTTGCTGCTACAGAATGAAAAACACCAGCCACTCGGCTTACTTTGTCACCCGTAGGTACTTCTTTAAAACCAAAGTGTGTGGTTGGCTTGGGGCCTTGATCGCTCATGTGCGTGCATGTCCGTTTATAAACTTAGGCTTACGCCCTATGGCCCCATTCTACCTTGCTGCTATGGCCTTGTCGTGGCCTTAATCAAGCTTATTGATTTTCTAGCTCTACTAGGTAATCTACTACTGCTAGCATACCTTCCTTACTACCTGCCAACGTTGCGTTAACCATATACTTGCCGTTTACCAACATCGAAGGCACACCCGTAATTTGAGCTTGGGCAGCTAGGCGATTAGCTTGGCGTAGTTTGTTTTGTAGATCGAAAGAATCATAAGCACTATCAAAATCCGCTTTACTCACGCCATGTTCAGCAAAAAAACTAGCTAAGGCTTGACGATTAGTCATCCGGCGCTCATCAATATGTACCGCATCGTACATCGCTTGGTGGGTCTGTTCTAACACACCTAAGTTTAGGGCAACAAAATAAGCCTTGGCATAGGGTTCCCAGCTGCGGCCAAAAATTACTGGAATAGGCATAAAGGTTACGCCATCAGTTTGCTCACCAGCCCACTTGTGTAGCTGTGGTTCAAAGTTATTACAGTGAGGGCAGGTATAGCCAAAAAACTCATTAACTACCACGGCGTCAGTACGTGATGAGCTAATAGGCTCATCCAACACGACATAATGTATGCCCGCTTGGTAGTCTGCAGCCAAAGCAAATAATGGCAAACTGACTAGGGCGATGATAGCGCCAATTTTTTTCAACATAATATATCTCCTAATTGATCTTGTAAGATTTCATAGTAATGCCTAGGGCTGCAGATGCGAGGTCATTTACAGTGTCTTTACTCACGCTTTATCCTGTAACTAAAAAGGTGGCCTTAGCCACCTTTTTAGTTACCTCATGCACCTATTCAGATAAGCCTTGGACATAGCTCGCTACTGCTTCAATCTCTTTGTCACTCATCAGCGCTGCAACTTGCTGCATCATCATAGCCTGGCCGTTGGTTCGCGTTTCTGTACGGTATGCTTTGAGCTGGGCGATAACATAATCTGCATGCTGTCCACTCAAAGCAGGAAATGCTGCTTGTGCGTTACCAGCTCCAGTTGGTGAATGACAGGCTGAACATGCAGCGACGCCTTTAGCCGCAATCCCTGCACGGTATATTTGACGACCTAGGTCAAGCAATTCAGGGTCAGTTGCGCCAATAGTGACTTTTTGAGCACTATAATAGGCAGCAAGGTCCGCCAAGTCTTGGTCAGTTCGGCCAGTTAGAATGCCACTCATTTGCGGTACACTTCGAGCTCCATCACGAATGTCTATCAGTTGCTTAGTAAGATATAGCTCACCTTGGCCAGCCAGCTTGGGGAAGCTAGGAATCATACTATTACCATCAACGCCGTGGCAACCACCACATACTGCTGCCTTACCTTGTCCTGCTTCAGCGTTTCCACCTGCATAAGAAAAACTCATCCAGCCAAGGCCAATCATCAAACATACAACTAGTTTCTTCATGGGTATTCCCGTAATTTTATAAAATGAACTGTTCAATGGCAGCATTATAAGGGTCAGTTGGCCCGACTTCAATGACACAACACCTGTCTAAGGCGCAGATCGCCTGTTTAGCAGCGTTTATTTTTGTAAAAATAATGTAAAATAGGCGCCAACCTATCAATGATACCCGCTATGACAGTCCAACACCTAAAGTTTCGCTCTGCAAAATTTACTACTAGCGCAAGCAAAGTCAGTGAATGTCCTGAAGATATCGGTTGTGAAGTCGCCTTTGCTGGCCGCTCTAACGCTGGAAAATCTAGCGCCATTAACGCACTCACTCGTAACCCTAGCCTAGCGAGAACTAGTAAAACGCCTGGGCGTACCCAGCTGTTAAACTTTTTTAACCTTAACATTGACCACTGTCGATTGGTGGACTTGCCAGGATACGGCTACGCTAAGGTTCCCGTAGCGATGCAATTAAAGTGGCGCAAGCACCTTAACCAATACTTAGAAGTGCGCCAAAGTCTCTCGGGCTTGGTATTAGTCATGGATATACGCCATCCACTAAAAGAATTTGATCGTATGATCATTGATTGGTGTATTGCCTCAGAACTACCGCTACATTTGCTACTAACCAAAGCAGACAAGCTAAAAAAGAATGGCATCATGAAAGCCAAGATGGAGGTTAACAAAGGTCTACCTGAACACCCAGAGGGTTTGATCAGCATGCAAAGCTTTTCTGCCTCTAAGGGAGATGGTATCGCTGATTTAGAGCGCCAGTTGGTGCTCTGGATGAAGCCCGTTGTTAACGCTAAAGCTGCCACTGAAGAGCCTGATGACAAGGTAACAGTAGATGAAGTGAATGAATTTATTGTTGAGGGACTAAGCCCAAGAGAAGGCTAGTCTTCGTTAGTTTGCATCCATGCCACCACGGCACCCAGAACATGCCATACAAAAAAAACCCTGAAGACCGAGGGGGCGGTGTTCAGGGTGGCATTTTTTTATTATGTTGATAACACTAGCTAACTACATACTCAGATGCTTTTTATGTCATTTAGTTCCACCTAATTTATTTATTTTTGAAATTAATCAAAACTTAATGAGCCTGATCCCAGTTTTCACCCACTCCCACATCAACAATTAGCGGCACTAAAAGCTCTGCAGCTCCTTCCATTGCTGACTTTACTCCCACAACTAGTGCATCTACTTGCGTTGAATCTACCTCAAAAATTAATTCGTCGTGCACCTGCATTGTCATACGTGCATGCAAACCACTAGACCCTAGCCACTCATCTACCTTGATCATCGCACGCTTGATAATGTCTGCTGCAGTACCTTGCATCGGAGCATTAATGGCCGTTCTTTCAGATGCTTGACGGGCAATGGCATTGCGCGCTTGAATGTCTGGCAAATACAGCCTGCGGCCATAAATAGTTTCTACATAACCTTGCTCAGCAGCTTTTTCTTTGGTTTGATCCATGTATTCTTGCACCCTCGGATAGCGCGCAAAATAACGGCCTATATAATCTTGGCTCTGGGCCCGGCTAATCCCCAGTTGCTTAGCCAAGCCAAACGCTGACATGCCATAAATTAAACCAAAATTAATGGCTTTGGCACTGCGTCGCTGGTCACCAGTTACTTGGTCAACAGTCACTCCAAACACCTCTGCTGCAGTAGCCTTGTGTACATCCTGACCAGCGGCAAAAGCATTTAACAAGCCTTCATCTTTAGAAAGATGGGCCATAATGCGCAATTCTATTTGTGAATAATCCGCTGCCACCATCACTTGGCCCTTAGGCACAATGAACGCCTGTCTTATTTGGCGGCCTTCGCTGCTGCGGATGGGAATGTTTTGCAAATTCGGATCACTAGAGGACAGACGCCCTGTGGCTGCCACCGCCTGATGGTAAGACGTATGAATACGCCCAGTAGCAGGGTTTATTTCTAGGGGCAGCTTATCTGTATAGGTTGATTTTAATTTACTGAGGCTGCGGTATTCCAACAGCAATTTCGGCAGCTCATGTTCTTGAGCTAACTCTTTCAACACCGCTTCTGCTGTTGATGGTTTTCCTTTAGGGGTTTTTTTAGTCACTGGAATGCCCAATTTTTCGTACAAGATCGCACCCAACTGCTGGGTTGATGACAAGTTAAAGACTTCCCCTGCAACTTCATAGGCTTGACGTTCTAGTTCTATTAGCCGCTTACCAAGGACCTGACTTTGCTCACCCAGCACCTTGGCATCAACCAAAGCGCCAATACGCTCCATACGTGACAACACTGTAACTAGCGGCCGCTCTATGGTGTCATAAACCGAGGCTAGTTCTGGCTCTAAGGCTAAACAGTCAGAAAAATACTGCGCCAGCCTTAGTGTAATGTCTGCGTCTTCAGCAGCATAGGGTCCAGCTTGCTCTATATCTATTTGGTTAAACGTAAGTTGTTTAACGCCTTTGCCGGCAATATCCGTATATCTAACGGTTTGATAGTCAAGGTAGTGTTGCGCCAAGGCGTCCATATTATGGCGACTGGCAGTAGAGTTCAGCACGTAAGATTGCACCATGCTATCAATTATTTGCGCCCGCCAGGTGATGTCATAATTGGCTAAAACGTTGATGTCATATTTTAAATTTTGCCCACAAATAACTTGTCTAGAGTCTTCTAACAAAGGCTTTATGGCTGCAATAAGGTCTGGCCGGCTAATTTGTTCTGGCGCACCCACATAGTCGTGGCCACAAGGCACATATACCGCCGTACCTGCCTCTACGCACAATGAAATCCCCACCAATTGAGCTTCCATGTAGTTAAGGCTAGTGGTTTCCGTATCAAAGGCAAATACAGAGGCCTCTCTGCAGGCTTTTAGCCATGGTTTCAGTTCAGCCAAAGTGGCGATTGTGCTGTACTGCTTAGTGGTCACAACTGCAGGAATAGGCGCTGCTATCTTAGGTTTGGCATCCGCTGGGGGTATAACATTAGAAATGCCCTGCCCCTGAGTCAAAGCCTTAGGCAGACTGCTTGCAGTCACTCCATCTTGAATCAACACATTGGCCCATGACCTAAATTCCAAATCTTGGTACAAAGCCAACAATGCTGCCTGGTCTACTGGTTTAGGTGCCATTTGATCTAGCGCTTGTTCCAACTCTACATCTAACTTAATGGTGGTTAGTGCCTGGGAAAGGGGCAAGAACTCGAGGGCATTGCGTAGCTTTTCACCGATTTTTCCACCAATTTCATGGGCATTTTCCATCAGCTTCTCTAACGTATCGTAAGTCGCCAACCACTTCACTGCCGTCTTGGGGCCGGCTCCTGGCACTCCCGGTATGTTGTCTGCTGTATCGCCAACAATTGCTAAATAATCAATGATCTGATCTGGCCTTACGCCAAACTTTGCTACCACGCCCTCTTCATTGAGGTAGGTATTGGTCATGGTATTCACTAGGCCAACATGAGGGCTCACAAGCTGAGCCATGTCCTTATCTCCAGTGGATATTAGCGTATCAATGCCCTGAGCCGTAGCTTGTGCAGCTAAAGTGCCAATAACATCGTCAGCCTCCACGCCTGAGATCATCAACAGTGGCAGGCCCATAGCCTTAATGATTTGATGTATTGGCTCTATTTGTGGGCGCATGTCATCAGGCATAGGTGGCCTATGGGCTTTATATTCTGCATACATTTCATTACGAAATGTTGGCCCCTTGGCATCAAATACCACTACAATATTAGCATTGGTGTAATCCTTCGCCAGACTACGCATCATATTCACCACGCCCTTAATGGCGCCCGTAGGCATACCTTTACTGTTATTCAACGGCGGCATCGCATGGTATGCCCTAAACAGATAGGATGAACCATCTACCAATACAACAGGGGTGGAAAGTTTTGCAGTCATGATGTCTTCTCAAACGAATCTTGGTGGGTGCTTATGGTTTAAATAATACCATAATGGAGCACCCTAAACTTGAATTGAAGTCTCTCTCGGCGTACTATTTGCAGCCGATTCAATGACCACATTAAGTTTTATAAAGTAGTAATCTTATGGCCGTATACACCCACCTTAGCAGTGCCCAAATTAGCGCTTACATTGCTCCATTTAGCCTAGGCGACTTGGTGGACTTTAAAGGCATTAGTGGTGGCATTGAAAACACCAACTATTTCGTTACCACTCAGCTAAAGGGTCAACCACAGCAGGATTTTGTGCTCACACTATTTGAGGACCTCAGTTATGACGAAATGCCCTACTTTGTTGACTTAACAGAGCACTTGGTGGCCCATAATGTTACTGTTCCCGCGCCCTTCCGGGACAAGGACGGTAGAGCTTTGAGCCTATTGGCTAATAAACCAGCATTATTATTCCCTCGATTTGCAGGCGATCACTTGGCCCGATCAGAAATTGGGGTAAGCCAATGCGCCGTCATGGGCCGTGAGTTAGCTCGTTTACATGTGGCTGGTCAAGAGTTTGCTAAAGTCCGCCATAGCCACCGTGGCCAAAAATGGTGGAGTGAGTTAGGCCCTAGAGCTGCGAAATGTATTGATGGAGAAGGTGCAACCATGCTGATGATGGCCATTGGACAGTACGATGCCATGGTGGCGCAGCAACCAGATTTACCTATGGGAGTGGTACATGGCGATTTATTTCACGACAACGCACTGTTCAACCAAGGTCAGCTTAGCGCCACTATTGATGTGTACAACGCCAGTAATGACTACTTATTGTTTGATGTAGCCGTCACCGTAAATGACTGGTGTATAGCTCCCGATGGCAGCATCTCCCCACGTCTATATGACTCGTTTTTACAAGCTTATGCTGAGGTGCGTGCATTTAACCCCGCAGAACAGCAGTACTGGAACGCCATGCTAGTGGCAGCAGCTATGCGCTTTTGGCTGTCTCGCTTAGAAACCTACCACGGCTTAGATGCTCATCAGCGCGAGGACGGCGTTACCGTACTTAAAGACCCCAATGTATTTCGGGATATCTTAAGCCACCGGATGCAACAATTTCAGCAACTGCCATAGCTATTGGTAACATTTCACTTATCTGCACCACAGCTTAATACAGCCTTCTGAAGTTCGTTCACATAACCGATTAGGGAATCGCTATTAGTTGCTAAAATATCAATTGTGATGCGATCTATACTAGGACTGAGGACAGCATTTACAAGCTTAGGCCTAACCTCGTGGTCTATCAAAACACAGGCCACTTTCTGCTCTTGTGCAAGTTGAGCAATAGTAGCTAACTGCTTGGCTCCTGGTGGCTGATCATCAGCACCAGTAAAACTAGCCAAGTGTTGTAGTCCAAAATATCCCTCAAACCCACCAATGCCATCGTGGTAAACTAAATAGCCTTGATTTTTTTGAGTTAATGTAAACTGATGTGCAAGTAGTTGCTGCTTTAATTTATTCATCTGGTTGAGCCATGCATCACTATCCCAGTCTTTGCCCATGCGTAGGCTTAGTTGCTGTAACCCTTGCAACAAATATTCAGGACTTGTCCATGGGTGCTGGCCATACTCTAACGCCAGTTGCCCTTGGTTAATAATAAATTGTTGGTGATCTGGTATTTGCGCCATCACTTTGGCTAAGTATGGTTCTACCTTGGGCCCAAGCCAAACCACAAGCTCTGCTCCTTGCAGACGACGAATATGACTAGGCTTTAGGCTAAAATCATGGGGCGAGACATTGGCAGGCAATAGTGGCAGACGAACATCCCCTGTCACCTCTTTGACTATTAGAGAAAGGGCCTGCGTACTGGGTAAAATACTTACGGCATCTGATGCACTGGTGCCTGAGCACCAGACAGTAAACAACAATAGCATTTGAGCGGCAAAACGCACAGTAAACAACATAATAGTGACCATTTGTTAGAGAGTATTCGAAATCTGCGCGCATGTTATGTTATATTATAACAATAATCAAACTATGAAGATATTCTAATGCAAGCTACAGCATTTTCACCCCACGACCATACTCACTGTATTAGTAGCGCCATAAGCCATGCTCAAAGCCTATGTGCTAACCGTGGCGTAAGACTCACCCCTGTGCGCCAACGAGTGCTCGAATTGGTATGGCAGAGCCATCAACCGATCGGTGCCTATGAGTTGTTAGCCAGTTTAGCTAAGGAGGGCTTTAATTCGGCACCACCTACCGTGTATCGTGCCCTTGAGTTTTTAAGTGATCAAGATTTGTTACATAAATTAGAAAGTGTTAATGCCTATGTGGGCTGCTGTAATCCAGACACACCACATCAAGGGCACTTCCTGCTCTGCCAAATCTGCCATCAAGCCCAAGAGCTGGACAGTCAATACATTACCTTAGCCCTTAAACTTAGTGCCGATCAGCATGGTTTTGAAATACAACACCACACCATTGAGATTGTGGGCACCTGCCAAGGCTGTCTGGACAAGTCAAAAACGCCGGAGTCAGTCCTATGAGTGAAGTTTTGCTCTCAGCCACAAACCTAGGTGTAAAGCGTGGCAACAGGTGGCTTATTAAAGATGTAAACATTTCTCTAGCAGCAGGCCAAATCACTACCGTGATTGGCCCTAATGGGGCTGGAAAATCTACCTTAGTTCGTAGCTTACTAAAATTGATTAACACCACTAGCGGAGACATTAGCGCCATAAAGGGACTACGTATTGGCTACATGCCCCAGAAGCTAAAACTGGAAGATACCTTACCGCTAACGGTGGCTCGCTTTTTAGATTTGGGTCGCCATAAACAACACCAGCTGAGCCCCCAACTGTGGCACAATCTGTTACATGAATGTCGCACCGAAAAGCTCCTCAATCGCCCCATGCAACAGCTTTCCGGCGGTGAAACACAAAGGGTGCTATTGTTACGGGCCCTACTGCGAAGACCCCATCTATTGGTATTAGACGAACCAGTTCAAGGTGTAGACGTTACTGGCCAAGTGTCTTTGTATAACCTTATTGGCGAGGTGCGGAATATTTTAGGCTGTGGCATCCTTATGGTTTCCCACGACTTACACCTAGTGATGGCAGCAACAGATCAAGTGATTTGTCTAAACCAACACATTTGCTGCTCTGGGCACCCTGAACAAGTGACTCAAGATCCTGCATTTACAGATTTATTTGGCCCCCAAGGCGCTGGTAATTTGGCCTTGTACAACCATCAGCATAATCACCACCACACCAGCCATGGCGACATTATTGCGGGCCAACACAACGAGGACTGTGATCATGGCTGATTTTCTATTATGGGCGTGGCTAGGCGGGTTAATGATTGCTGCCATTGCTGGGCCTTTAGGATCTTTTATGGTGTGGCGAAGGATGGCCTATTTTGGCGATACTCTTGCCCATGCAGCTCTTCTAGGGGTTGCTTTAGGTTTATTGTTACACGTAAACATTAGCCTAGCAGTGGTGCTGGTATGTTTGTTGTTGGCCATATTACTCAGCACACTAATGCATAAGCGGATTATTGCAACAGATACCTTGTTGGGTATCCTCTCCCATGCTAGCTTGTCTCTTGGACTTGTAAGCTTGAGCCTTTTTGATCATCAGAACATTGATTTAATGGGTTTTTTATTCGGTGACTTACTCGCCATTGGTCAACAAGACCTCATGTGGATCGCCTTAGCCTGCGCTCTCGTCTTAGGTATATTGGTATGGATATGGAAACCTTTATTGTCCATTACGGTGAACGAAGAATTAGCTCAAGTTGAGGGCATTAACGTGGCTTGGATGCGTACCTTGCTGATGCTGTTGGTAGCTGTGGTAATTGCTGTGGCGATGAAAGTGGTTGGCGTTTTACTAATTACTTCGCTATTGATTATACCTGCCGCTGCAGCCCGCCGCTTGTCCGATTCACCAGAGCAAATGGCGCTGCTTGCCAGCTTACTTGGCATGTTAGCCGTAAGCGGTGGTTTGGCTTTGTCTTGGTTTTACGACACCCCTGCTGGCCCCTCTGTAGTGGTCATCGCCAGCGCTCTGTTCTTTTTGTTGTTTAGTTTCCCTCGTTCATTTAGTTCGTCTTAACAGTGAGTAAAAATAGACGACTCGAATACGCACCCAGGGCAAAGCATATGGGGCAGCTTTGGCATCTTGCTTGGCCCTTGATCATCTCCAACATAAGTGTGCCTTTGTTGGGTTTGGTAGACACGGCCGTCATGGGTCATTTAGATGACGCCAGTTATTTAGGTGCGGTTGCTTTAGGCGCTACGTTGTTATCATTTATCTACTGGGCCTTTGGCTTTTTACGTATGGGCACCGTAGGTCTTACGGCACAAGCCCATGGCGCCAGAGATAACCAACGCTTAATGCAGCTGTTGTTGATGCCAGGTCTTTTTGCTTTGGCCATTGGTGTGGCTATTATGGCATTACAGAACTGGCTAATCCCTTTGGGTGTATCTCTCATGGGCGCCAGCACTCAAGTGTCTGCATTAGCTCAAGAGTATCTCACCATACGTATTTATAGCGCCCCAGCAGTGCTGATCACCTATGTCTGTTTGGGATGGTTGTTGGGCCGCCAAGATAGTCGTAGTCCATTGGTTTTGCTGGTGGTGACTAACGTCAGCAATATCTGCTTTAATCTGTTGTTTGTTATTGGTTTTGATATGACCAGTGCAGGCGTAGCATGGGGCAGTTTGTTGGCCGATTATTGTGGTCTTTTATTAGCATTGGTTTTAGTTTGGCGCCACTTAGCTCGATTTGATCAGCAATTCCAACTGCAATGGCGTACGTTTTCACCTTTGGCTAAGCGGCTGATGCGCCTCAACAGCTACCTGTTTGTACGAACCTTAATGCTATTGTTCGCTTTTGCCTTTATCACCTCCCAAAGCGCCCGTATGGGGGATGATGTATTGGCCGCCAATACGCTGTTATTACAGTATGTAACCTTACTTGCTTATGCTTTGGATGGCTTTGCTTTTGCTATTGAGGCGGCTTGTGGAGAAGCCTTGGGAGCCAATAAAAGGCGCCGGTTTTATCAGCTATGTAATGCCGCAGCCATTTATTCCATAATGGTAGCTGTAGCTGCAACCCTTGGTTTTTGGTTCCTCAGCGATGCTTTTATCAACATGCTCACCACCTTAGAGAGTGTGCGGCAAATTGCTAATGACCATGCGTTTTGGGTGATGTGGGTACCGATCATCAGTGTGTGGAGTTACTTGTTTGATGGCATTTTTGTTGGCGCTGCCCAAGCTCAGGCCATGTTTTACTCAGTGCTTGCCAGCCTAGGAGCCCTCCTGCCCCTTTGGTACCTATTAGAACCTTGGGGGAATAATGGCCTGTGGTGGGCATTCTTAGGCTTTTGTGGCGTTAGAGCACTGGTAGCCTTGGCTGGCTACCTCTGGTTAAGTCACAAACAAGCCTGGTTCATTACCACCTAAACTAGCCTCAATTACTGTAATTTAAGCACTTGCGGCTCAACTTCTTGAACTGCGGCAGACTCTTTGTGGTTAACCCTTGTGATCATTTCCTGCCTTGTTGCTGCGCTTTGTCCCATGCGTTCTTCATGCCCACAAGTAACACAGTCTCTCAATTGTTCATCCACCTCACCCTGCTCCGGAATATGGATACGCACACTGTCTTGGGCACCACACTTTGGGCACACGATGCCTGCAATAAATCTAACTTTCATAACTTGCTCCCTTGCTTACTCCCTGTTTGTCTCCAGGGGCCAAACCTTTACTACGCATTAACGCGGCTACGCTCGGTTTACGGCCCATGAACTGGGTGAACAGATCCATAGCATCGCGACTGCCTCCCTGACCAGTGATGTCTGACCATAGCGAAGCACCCGTGTTTGCGTTAAAAATGCCTTCGTCTTCAAAGCGACTAAAGACGTCTGCTGCCAACACTTCTGCCCACAAATAGCTATAGTAACCAGAGGCATAACCACCAGCGAAAATATGGGCAAAGCCGTGTTGAAAACGATTCCACTGAGGCGCCTTTATAACCGCAACTTCTTCTCGCACTGAATTCAACACCGATTGTATAGACTGAGGAGCGCTAGGGTCGTAATTCATGTGCAATCGCAAATCAAACAACGCAAATTCCAGTTGACGCATTACAAACATGCCCGCTTGGAAGTTTTTAGCTGCTAACATTTTTTGTAACAGGTCTTCTGGCAAAGCTGCACCTGTTTGGTAATGCTTAGCAAACAAACGCAGAGACTCTTCACGCCAACACCAGTTTTCTAATAATTGGCTTGGTAATTCCACAGCGTCCCATGCCACTCCATTGATGCCGGCAACACCTGCAACGTCAATATTGGTCATCATGTGGTGCAACCCATGGCCAAACTCGTGAAACAGTGTGGTCACTTCTCCATGAGTTAGTAAGGCTGGTTTACCTCCCACAGGGGGGGCAAAGTTGCATACTAGGTAAGCCACAGGCAATTGCAACTCACCGTTGGCTTTGAACTGACGATTACGACATTCGTCCATCCAAGCACCACCACGTTTTTGGTCTCGTGCATAAAGATCGAAATAGAAGTATCCAATGGCTTTACCTTGATAACCCACTTGGTAAAAACCAACGTCTTCGTGCCACGTGCTAATACCTTTACAGGATGTCACTTCGACGCCATAAATACGCTGCACTACATTAAATAGCCCTGCCTGCACTTGTGGTAATGCGAAATAAGGCTTTAGCTCTTCTTGGGATAAGTGGTAACGGTTTTGGCGCAATTTTTCGCTGTAATAGGCCACGTCCCATGCTGCTAGTGGAGTTGCCCCACCTTCTTTGGTAGCGAATTTCTGTAGCTGGCGCATGTCTGCTTCGGCTTGTGGCTTGCAACCTTTAGCGAGATCTAATAAAAACACTTCAACAGCTCGCCCAGAATCTGCCATTTTTGTGGCTATAGAATAATCAGCATAGTGATCAAAACCTACAAGGTTAGCCACCTTATGGCGCAAATCCACCAGTTCTTCCATTACCTGACTGTTATCAAACTGCCCCCCTTGGGGGCCTTGATCTGACGCGCGGGTATTGAAGGCTTGATACATTTCTTGTCTAAGCTCACGTTGGTCTGCAAAGGTCATGACCGAGTGGTAACAGGAAAAATCGAGTTTTAATAAGTAACCTTCTAAAGCCTTAGCTTTAGCTGCCTCTTGGGCCTGCTGCAAAGCAGACTCTGGCAATCCTAGTAAGCGATCACTATCAATAATATGCTTATACCAAAACTCTGTGGCATCCATAAGCTGATTTGAAAACCGTGTAGAGAGTTCTGCCATTTGTTGTTTTAACTGGCCATATTCGATCTTCTGTTGTGAATTTAATGCGACACCTGCAAGTTTAAAATCTCTAATCTGAAGCTTCACAAACTGCTGTTGGGGTTGGCTTAGGTGGCTAAATTCCTCACCCTCTAGCAAGCCCACGAAAGCCAAATATAAAGCCTTATTCTGTCCCATCTGCGTGGCATAGGCAGTAAGCTTTGGCAAACACTCATCAAAGGCCACTCGTATGTCGTCTTTATTACTTACACCATGCAAATGGCTTAATGGCCCCCAGAGCTGGCTGATCTCATCATCCAACTGTTCCAGTGTCGGTACCAGCTGTTTATAGCTTAAGTCTGCTTGGTTATTCAGAAGTTGGTCAATTGTTTGCTGGTTATGTGCCAGCTTTTTATCCAGGGTTGCAGCCAATCCAGCTGGGTCCATTGTAGAAAAATTTGGCAGTAATAATGCATCTTGCAAAGAAAGGACAGTCATAGCGTCTCGTCGATTGTTTTGTATCTTAGTGAGGTTATAATAGTGCCTCTTTTAGTAATACCCAACGCTTTACTGCAAATTAGGAACAACAATGTCCATTCGACCACTTAAACACGTCACCCCACAGATTGATTCGAGTGCGTTTGCAGATGAAGAGTGCATTATTATAGGTGACGTTCACATCGGTGCTGACTCATCTATCTGGCCCTACAGCGTCGTGCGAGGGGACGTTAATCACATTCGTATCGGCCACTCTACCAGCATTCAAGATGGATCAATTTTGCATGTCACCCATAAAAGCGCTCACAACCCAGAGGGCCATCCATTAATCATCGGTGACCAAGTGACCGTGGGGCACCGTACTATTTTGCACGGTTGCACCATCGGTAATCGAGTTTTAATAGGCATGGGTAGCACCATTATGGACGACGTGGTGGTGGATGACGACGTAATGATTGCGGCCAACAGTCTAGTCACACCAGGCAAACGACTCGTTAGTGGCTTTTTATATGCCGGCAGCCCTGCCCGACAAAAACGGCCATTAACTAATGAAGAACTCTCAAGCCTTACCTACATGGCTAACAATTATGTGAATCTTAAAAATCAGTACTTGGCACAGGACAACTCATGACTAACCCCTACAATAAAGATTACCCTATCTCTTGGGAAGAATTACACCGTAACGCCCGAGCGTTAGCGTGGCGCTTGCTAGATCATGGGCCTTGGAAGGGTATTATTGCCATTACGCGCGGCGGCCTGGTGCCTGCGGCCATTGTTGCCCGTGAACTCGACATTCGCTTGATCGACACTATTTGTATTTCTAGCTATGGCCAACTTGAAACAGGTGTCGAGGCTAGCAAACAGGGCCAGCTTAAATTACTTAAAGGCTTTGATGGTGACGGAGAAGGATATTTGCTTATTGATGACCTTGTAGATACGGGCAAGACAGCGGCCGCAGTGCGAGAAATAGTACCTAAAGCCACGTTCGCCACTGTATATGCGAAACCGGCGGGTAAACCTGGGGTAGATATGTACGTTACTGAGGTCAGCCAAGATACTTGGATTCGTTTCCCATGGGACATGGCGCAGAGCTTCGCTACGCCTATTGCAAATCTTCAAGACTAAAGACCACAAGCTAGCCAAAAGGACCCGGCGTGACACAATTTTTATATTTATCCACCATCCTCATCTGGGGTACAACTTGGATCGCCATCCCTTTTCAGTTGGGTGAGGTTCCAGTACTCACTTCAGTGTTTTACCGCTTTGCCTTAGCGGCTGCTATTATGCTGTCCTTGGTACTTGTTAGCCGTCGTTTACAGGCCACAAGCAAACAAGACCATGGGTTTATGGTGCTACAAGGCATGTGTTTGTTTTCTCTAAATTTTGTCTGTGTTTATACGGCAGGTTTAGCAATATCTAGTGGTCTATTGGCAGTTATTTTTTCTGCCTCCACCCTTTTCAATGCCGTTAACAACCGCATTTTTTGGGGAGAACAACCAACCCCTGCGGTATTTGCTGCAGGTGTGCTGGGCATAATTGGCCTTAGCTTAATGTTTTGGCCAGAGTTAGAAGCAGATTCAGATAAAGGGGCAGACTTAGCCAGCATCGGATTTGCTTTTCTGGGCACCTTTTTCTTTTCTCTTGGAAACATGATTGCTGTGAGGCACAACAAGAAAGGCCTCAAACCCTTTACTAGTAATGCTTATGCGATGATTTACGGCACCCTATTTTTAGCTGCACTGTTAGTCATTACCGAGACACCGTTAGCTTGGGACTCACGGCCTCAATACCTTGGCAGTCTGTTTTACTTAGCTATTATTGGAAGCGTTGCGGGTTTCACCGCCTACCTTTCCCTCGTTGGCCGTATTGGTGCCAACAAAGCAGCCTATGCCACCGTTATGTTTCCAATAGTAGCACTGGCCTTATCAACAGTCTTTGAAGGGTATGTATGGACCCTAAGCAGCGTGAGTGGTTTAGTGCTAGTTTTACTGGGCAATGGTCTTATTTTGGGTTTAAAACTGCCTTTTATTATACGGGCTAAGAATTGACAGCCCACCTTAACCTGACTGAGAATGGTTTTCCTCCATCACTGCCACTAAGATTGAGGGTGCAGTGCTTACTATTCATGATTGATACCCCAGTTATTACGCTGGTAGAGTATTGAGCTGCATCAATCACTCGCTTATTTCTTGGCATATTGGCTAGGTACTGCATTTGGTTCAGGTTTAACCCCCTGCAGAATTCAACTCTAACCACTTATACATAACGATTGCATCTACATAACCTAGACTTGGATGTAGAAAGGCTTTTGGCAAACAGCCCACTTTTTCAAACCCTAACTTTTGCCATAGATTTATTGCACCTATATTGCTTGCTGCTACAAAATTAAACTGCATCGCTTTATAGCCCAACACACGCGCCTCTTGTTGTGAGTGTTGACACATAAAAGACGCAATGCCCCGGCCTCGGGCCTCAGGCGCAACCATGTAGCCACAGTTACAGACGTGACTCCCTGGGCCTGACTGATTGGTCTTGATGAAGTAAGTGCCAACAATAATTGCAGCCTCTTCAACCACATAAGTCTTCTGTGGGTCTTCTAACCATATTTTCTGGGCTTGCGCCCTAGTGGTGTTGTTTGGGTAGGCGTAGGTTTCACCTGCATTAGCAATGTCATGAAAAATAGGCCAGATCCCATCAAAATCAGCATTTGTAGCTTGCCGGATGTTCATGCTATCGAATCCTAAGTTAATTAGCACTTGTTTCAACACTGTCAGGGAAGTTTACAACTGTAGCTTTCACCAGATCAAATATAAAGGTAAAATTAAAACCAATTTTTCCACAGGACAAAGACCATGGGTAGAGCCTACCAAAACAAAAAATTATCCATCGCCAAAACATCTGACGCTAAAGCCAAGGTGTATAGCAAGTACGGACGTGAAATTTATGTTTGTGCAAAATCTGGTGGTGTTGAGCCTGATGGAAACTTAGCACTTCGTACGCTCATAGATAAGGCTAAAAAAGATCAAGTACCAAGCCACGTAATCGATAAGGCGTTGGAAAAGGCCAAAGGTAGTGGTGGTGAAGACTATTCCACAGCACGTTATGAAGGTTATGGCCCCGGCAGTTCTATGGTAATTGTTGAGTGCCTTACAGACAACCCTAATCGTACTTTTGGTGACGTCCGTCTATGCTTTACTAAAACTAAGTGCAAGATTGGCACCCCGGGCAGTGTAGGCCATATGTTTGATCATAGTGCTATTTTTGTTTTTAGCGGTGATGACGAAGATACCGTATTAGAGGCACTAATAATGGCCGACGTTGATGTAACGGACATTGAGTGCGAAGACGACATGACAACCGTGTTTGCTCCTCACACTGAGTACAATAAAGCCAAGCAAGCACTTATTGACACATTGGGCAATGATAAAGGCGAATTTGAGTTTGAGGTCGATGAGATCCAATTCATCCCACAAAACACCCACCCGGTAACGGGTGATGATGCGATTATGTTTGAAACCTTTTTAGATATGCTTACCGACCTTGATGACGTGCAAAACGTTTATCACAACGCAGACCTTAATTAAGTTTAGCTGCACCTCACACGTTATCTAATGCGGCCTCGACCGCGCTTTGAGCGTGAATGGCGGTGGTGTCGTAAAGTGGTATTGAAGTATCAGCCTGTTGCACCAGTAAGGTGATTTCTGTACAGCCTAAAATTATTGCTTGAGCACCTTGGTCAAATAGATCTTCAATCACATTAAGGTAGTAGCGCTTAGATTCTTTGTCAATTTGGCCAAGACACAGTTCTTGGTAAATAACCTCATGAACCTTCTGTTGTTGCTCGGCATTGGGCGTAATCACCTCTATACCAAACTCTTCAACCAAACGTCCTTTGTAAAATTCCTGCTGCATAGTAAATGCTGTGCCTAGCAGGCCTACTTTGGTGATGCCATCTGTTAACAGCTCATTAGCTGTAGCATCTGCTATATGAAGCAGCGGAATCTTCACAGCTGCCTGGACCTCAGCCGCCACCTTGTGCATGGTGTTGGAACAAATCAAAAATAGATCTGCCCCGCCGGCTTCTAAAGCTTTGGCCGCCTTGACCAAAATGTCTGCCGTGTCTTGCCATTTACCTAGACGCTGAAGCTGCTCAATTTCATGAAAATCCACACTATACAGGCAAATTTTAGCGCTATGTAAGCCCCCTAAAGTTTCCCTAACCCCTTGATTAAGCGCGCTGTAATAGAGACTGGTTGATTCCCAACTCATACCTCCTATAAGACCGATGGTTTTCATCGTTTAACGTTCCAGTAACTTACAAATGGTGTTCTTAGGTAAGGGAACGGTAATTGAAAATTCCACTTTCTCGCAAAAGCATTTGCCTTTCATAACATGATACCCCTAGATTTCCTTTCGCAACTCACTTCGTAGTGCCAGCAATACCTCTGCAGTTGGTGGCAACAAACCCCGCCATAGTTTAAAGGACTGAGCAGCTTGTTCAACTAACATGCCTAGACCATCGTTTGCTTGTGCTACGCCTTGTTTGACTGCCCATGTGTTGAACACTGTGGTTTTAGCAGAGTACATCATGTCGTAGCAGTGGGTATTATTGGTCAGTAAGCCATCTGGCAACGGTGGAAGGTCTCCAGCAAGACTAGCAGAGGTGCCATTGATAACCCAGTCAAATTGACCCTTTAGTTGGCCCATAGGTAAGGCATCAATACTTCCTAAGTCGGCAAATGAAGCTGCCAGCGTTTGCGCTTTACTATGGGTTCGGTTGGCGATTATAAGCTGCTTTGGAAGCTGCGCAAGGAGAGGTTGTAACACACCTCTAACCGCCCCACCTGCACCTAATACTAAGATTCGTTTAGCTTTTAATTCGCCATTAAGGTTATGGCAGATGTCCCTCACCAAACCTACACCATCAGTATTTTCTGCCACTAATTGCCCTTGTTCATTTAAGTACAGAGTATTGGCGGCTTCTGCCTTTTCAGCAGCTGGACTAATAGCCTGTGCCATAGCAAAGGCCCGCTGTTTAAAGGGCACCGTAATATTTAGACCCTTACCACCGGTTGCAAAGAATTCCTTAACAGTGTGCTCAAACACAGCTTCTAGTACTAGTTGTGCTTGGTAGTTGATATGTTGTTTGGTAGCCTCTGCAAATGCCTTATGAATATTAGGAGATTTGCTTTGATGGATAGGGTTACCAAACACACGGTACTGATCTATAGACATGGGTTACTCCAGCCAATTTTTGGCAGGTAAAAAATCCCGCCCTAGTATAGCTTCTTCTGAACTCTCATCGATTTGGTAATCGTAGCTCCAGCGCACTTCGCTTGGCAATGACATGAGAATAGATTCTGTACGCCCCCCTGTTTGTAAACCAAACAAGGTGCCTCGGTCATATACTAAATTGAATTCTACATATCGACCACGACGGTGCAACTGGAAATCCCGTTGCCGCTCGCCATATGCCATGTCCTTGCGACGCTCAATGATGGGGCCATAGGCCTTAAGGTAGCTATCGCCTACACTTTGCATAATGGCAAAAGCAGTATCAAAATCGGGGTCATTTAGATCATCAAAAAACAGACCGCCCACACCTCTAGCTTCTTCCCGATGGGGCAAATAAAAATATTCGTCACACCAGGTTTTTAATCGCAGGTAAAGCGCTTCACCAAACGGATCACAGGCAGCTTTGGCCGTAGCATGCCAATGGCGGCAGTCTTCTTGGTTACCATAGTATGGTGTTAGGTCATAACCACCACCAAACCACCACACAGGTTCTTCGCCTGGCTTTTCCGCAACAAAAAATCTTACATTGGCGTGGGATGTTGGTGCATAAGGGTTTCGAGGATGAATTACCAGCGACACTCCCATGGCCTGAAAAGTACGTCCAGCTAGTTCTGGTCGATGGGCAGTGGCAGATGCGGGCATAGAATCGCCCATCACGTGGGAAAAATTCACCCCCCCTTTTTCAATAACGCTGCCACCAGCCAATACACGGCTGATACCGCCACCACCTGCTTCACGTTGCCATTCGTCGGCGATAAATTGAGCACCGCCATCTAATTCTTGCAAGGCATCACATATAGTTTGCTGCAGACCAAGGAGGTATGTTTTTACTGCGTTAATGTTGACGTTGGACACGAAGTATTCCTTAAATATTGATTTACGCTGGACGAATGACTTGTCCCGAAACTAAATCTTTCACTTGGCTGGGTTGTTTACTCTGGCCTAGCTCGCCATTAACTACGTAATCAAGTTGGTCGCCAAAGGTACGTGCTATGTGCAAGCGGCTTCTGATTGGTTGGTGCCCAGCTAAATTGGCAGAAGTAGATACTATTGGGCCGTTAAAACGATCACATAATGCGGTCACTATAGGATGGGCCGATACCCGCAAGGCAACGCTCGCATGCTGACCTTTAATCCATGGTGGCACCCAGCATTGTGGGTCTGGTATTAACCAAGTGGTTGGGCCCGGCCAAGTTAGGTTAAGCTGCTCGATTTGTTGCGCCGTCAATGCGTCTAACAAGGGCTGAAACTGGCCCCATTGGGACGCAATTAATATTAGGCCTTTGTACATAGGCCGTTGTTTTAATTTGAGCATTCTATCTACCGCTGCCGCATTCCATGGGTCACAGCCTAAGCCCCATACCGCCTCTGTAGGATAGGCGATGACGCCACCGGTGATTAGGGTTTGTGTGGCGCGGTTTAAATGCCAATTGCTGGGTCGCATAGATTTCCTAAGACGCTTGTGCCTAAAGCACTTTTTCATAACCACCGACCGTCAGTCGCACCAGGCCAAGTAGCTCTAATTCTACCAATTGTGCTGCAACAACATTATACGGCTCATCCAATTGAGCGCAAAGTATATCAACTGGCACAGGGTCATAGCCAAAAACTCGCAGCAATTTTTGTAATTCTTCCACAATATACCCAGAATCTTGCTGTATAGTCAGGTCTTGGGGTTGGTAGCGCCCTACCCATGGCCGCAATTGAAGGGCCAATTCTGTCAAAACTTGTTGTGGTTGATCCACTAGTATAGCTCCGTTACGTATCAATTGGTGGCAGCCATGGGCTTGAACATTGTGCACGCTTGAGGGCACAGCAAAGACCTCCCGCCCTTGTTCCAACGCGGTTTTGGCGGTAATGAGAGAACCACTTCTAAGCGCCGCCTCCAAAACTAAAACGCCCATACTCAACCCACTGATGATGCGATTACGTGCTGGAAACCGGTATCCTAAGGGTTTGGCCATAAGCGGCCAAGGTGACACCAGCAATCCAGCGCCCGCAAGTATACGTTGTGCCAATGGCTGATGTTTTAATGGGTATATTTGACCTAACCCCGATCCGAGTACCGCAATAGTATCCGCTTGGGCGTCAAGGGCCCCTTGATGACAAGCACCATCTATACCTAAGGCCAAGCCACTGACGATTGTTAAACCACTGGCACCAAGGCTAGCAGCAAAAGTTTTGGCTAATGCCATCCCATTGGCTGTGGCTCTACGGGCACCCACCATGGCAATGCAGGGTTCATTAAGCAGGCTAGAGCGACCTTGCAACCATAAGAATGCAGGTGGGTGGTGAATTGATTTCAAAGCTTCTGGATAGTTCATATCATCATACAGTAGCAACAAGGCGTTGTTACTCTCTACCCAATGCAATTGCTTAGCGAGGCTCAATTGTAAAGGTTGAGACGTTAACCGGGCTAGACACTGGCGCTGCTTATGGCTCAAAATAGAGACTAACTGAGGCGACAATTGTTGCTCTAAAATAGTGGCTCCGTGGCTATAAAGTTGAGCTAAGTCGAAGCCTTGCTTAAAGGTTAGGTTGAGTTCGCTCAACGCAAGCCAAGCTAAATGATGATCATCCATAATCATTCCATTACTAAAGACAGATAGTGCTATAATTCTAGCTAATAAATTTATATTTGCGTTAGTAATCCTCAAACCTGCTGCGCCAGACCTCAACGAACACAGAATCCCATGGCACTATTACCAATTTTAGAGTTTCCAGATCCACGTTTGCGCAAAGTTGCAGTGGATGTGGTGCAAATTAACGATGACACCCGCCAACTGGCTAAGGACATGCTAGAAACCATGTACCATGCCCCGGGCATAGGTTTAGCCGCTTCACAAGTGAATGTTCACCAACGCGTTGTGGTGATTGATGTAAGCGAAGATGGTGACGACCCAAGGGTGCTAGTTAACCCTAGTTGGGAACCATTGACCGACGAAGTGCAAAGCTACCAAGAAGGTTGCTTGTCGGTGCCTGAGTTTTACGACGATGTAGCACGTCATAGCAAAATTCAACTCTGCGCCTTTGATGAAAATGGTGAAACTATTTCTGAGCAAGCCGAGGGCTTGTTTGCTGTTTGTATTCAACATGAACTAGACCACCTTAACGGTAAGTTGTTTGTGGATTACCTTTCACGTGTTAAAAGGGACCGCATCCGTAAAAAACTTGAGAAAAAACACCGTGATGAAGCCAAAGATGCGCTCTACGAAGCTAGGGCCAAAATTGACGAGGAAGCCCAAGCGTGAGCGAAACGGGTTTAAGAATTATTTTTGCAGGCACACCAGAATTTGCAGCCCAACATTTACAAGCCTTGCTTGATAGTTCACACCAGGTAGTTAGTGTTTACAGCCAGCCAGACCGCCCTGCTGGTCGGGGCCGCAAATTGACAGTTAGCCCAGTTAAGACCCTCGCCCTTGAACACTCGATTGAAGTACAACAACCGTTAACTCTAAAAGACCCACAAACTCAGCATGTATTGGCTAGCTACAAAGCCGACATCATGGTGGTCGTAGCTTATGGTTTACTACTCCCTCAAGTCGCTTTAGACACGCCTCGCTTAGGTTGTATTAATGTGCACGGCTCCTTATTACCCCGTTGGCGTGGCGCAGCGCCCATTCAACGAGCAATATTAGCCGGTGACGCAACGTCTGGTGTGACGGTTATGCAAATGGAAGCGGGCCTAGACACCGGTCCTATGTTGCTTAAAACAGGCATTCCCATTACATTAGCTGACACTAGCGCTAGCTTGTACAAAAAATTGGCAGAGCTTGGTTGTCATAGCCTAGTTAAGGTTTTAGATGGCCTGCAAAGTGCAAAACTTACGGCGGAAGTTCAAGACAACGCTGAAGCCAACTATGCCGCTAAGTTAACCAAAGCCGAGGGCGCCATTGATTGGCACCAAAGTGCCCAGCAAATCAGCCTGCAAGTACGCGGTCTTAACTCCTGGCCAGTGGCCTACAGCGATTGGCAAGACAATCGCCTACGCATCTGGATGGCCCACGCAATAGAGTCCTCTGGTAACCAACCAGCTGGCACTTTAGTTACGCTTGATAAAACGGGTTTAGAAGTGGTGTGTGGTAGGGGCCACCTTAAAATCACTCAATTACAATGGCCTGGTGGCAAGACCCTAAATCAAAGTGAAATCATGAGCCTAAAACAAAAAATGATACTTGGTGAAGCCTTTACCAGCCTTAAGGTGGACAACTAACCATGGCAAACCCACGCTTATTGGCAGCCCAAGCCCTTACCTCTGTGTTGTGCCAAAAGGGCTCTTTAGCTTCTAGCCTACCTAAGGCCTTAGAAGCTGCAGAACATGGAGACCGCGCCCTCATACAGCAACTGTGCTACGGCACTTGTAGGCATTTCCCACAACTGGAACTCATTGCGGAACAGCTTCTACACAAACCTATAAAGAGCCAGGATCAGGATATTTATGCACTCATTCTTATGGGTTTATACCAAATTAAGGCCATGCGTACGCCTGACTACGCGGCCGTAGATGCTACCGTGCAAGCTGCTAAGGCTAGTGGCAAACGCTGGGCAGACAAACTGATCAATGGTGTATTGCGTTCTTATATTCGTGGAGGTGTAGAACTTGCTGAAGTGCTTAATGAGCATGATGCCTACCGTTATAATCACCCCGAGTGGCTCGTGTCTAAGCTAAGCCACCATTGGCCAAATCATTGGCTACAAATTATAGCGGCCAACGACCCCCAAGGGCCTCTTACACTCCGCGTCAATAGCCGAAAAATCAGCCCTAGTGATTATTTAATCGCTTTAGCAGACGCAGGTCACCTAGGCCACGCATGCCAGATAAGCAATGTTGGAGTGCAACTTGTAAAACCTTGCGATGTCACTCAATTGCCAGGTTTTTCGGAAGGTTGGTTTAGTGTGCAGGACGAAGCACCGCAACTATCTGCGCAGTTATTACAACTAGAAGCGGGCCAGCGCGTGTTAGATGCTTGTGCTGCGCCCGGTGGTAAAACCTGCCATTTATTAGAAGCGCAGGATCTAGATGTCGTTGCGGTTGAGCTTGAACAACGGCGTATTGGTCGCATGGAAGAAAACTTACAGCGTATGGGGCTAGAAGCAAAAATCATCTGCGCCGACGCCAGTGAGCCAGATCAGTGGTGGGATGGAGAAACCTTTGACCGGATACTGCTTGATGCGCCCTGTTCGGCTACTGGTGTAATTAGACGCAACCCCGACATAAAAATTCTACGCACTAGCGAAGACGTTTTGGAACTGGCCCAATTGCAACTAAAACTACTGCATAATCTATGGCCTTTGTTGAAACCCGGAGGTTATTTGCTCTACGCCACTTGCTCCATATTACGCCAAGAAAATGATCGCCTTGTGGCCCGCTTTTTAAAGCAGCAAACACAGGCCCAACATTGTGTCATTGATGGTGATTGGGGCATTGAAATGGATGTAGGCCGCCAGCTATTTCCTAATCCAACAAGTCACGATGGCTTTTACTACGCCAAACTTCACAAGCCACTCTAACAGTTGCAGTCATGATGGTAGATTCTGCCATGTGTTCTGCTATCATGGTGGCCATAAAAAGCTCTTGAGGCATTTTGCTCTAGTATGAAAATCATCATTCTTGGTGCAGGTCAGGTTGGCCGTACCCTTGCTGAAAACTTGGCCAACGAGGCCAATGATGTGACTATGGTGGACCAAGACGCCGGCCACTTAAAAGATTTACAAGATCGCCTTGATATTCGTACCGTGCGCGGGCATGCATCGCTTCCCAATATTCTAGCCAGTGCCGGTGCCGAAGACGCTGATATGTTAGTGGCTGTTACCAACAGTGACGAAGTAAACATGGTGGCCTGCCAAATCGCTAAAACCATGTTCCAAACACCTACCATTATTAGCCGTATCCGCGAACATCAGTATTTGTTAGAGCGCGAAGCCTTATTTAAACAAGAGCCACGAGCGTTTCCTATCGACGTCATTATTAGCCCAGAAAAGTTGGTTACCGCCCACGTTCAGCGACTGATAGAAAACCCGACGGCCCTACAAGTGCTCGATTTTGCCAAAGGTAAAGTGCAGCTGGTTGCGGTGACCGCCAGCCATGGTGGCCCATTAGTGGGTAAACCTGTATCTGATTTGCGAAGTCATATGCCTAACGTTGACACTCGCGTTGCGGCCATTTTCCGCAACGATAAAGCCATCGTACCTTCCGGTAAAACCCATATTCATGTAGATGATGAAGTCTTTTTTATCGCTGCTAAGGCGGATATTAGTAAGGTCATGAGTGAACTTCGTCGATTAGAAAAACCATATAAACGCATCATGATCGCAGGTGGTGGTAATATTGGTTCTAGGTTAGCCCAAAATTTACGTAATAATTTCCGCGTCAAAGTTATTGAACGCGGGCTAGAGCGTTGTGAGCACCTAGCCGATATCCTTGACGATGTCATCATCCTACATGGTAGTGCTTCCGACAAAGAGCTACTAATCGAAGAAAACATAGAATCTACGGATGTTTTTTGTGCCTTAACTAACGACGACGAGGCCAATATTATGGCGTCTATGTTGGCTAAACGTTTAGGCGTGCGCACGGTGATGACCCTAATAAACAATCCAGCTTACGTTGATCTAATAGAAGATGGCACCATCGACATTGCCATTTCTCCTCAACAGACCACCATCAGTAGCCTACTAACCCATGTCCGCCGTGGCGATATCGTCAACGTTCACTCCTTAAGGCGAGGTGCCGCAGAAGCTATCGAAGTGGTAGCTCATGGAGACACAAAAACGTCCAAAGTGGTTGGCCGTAATGTTGCTGATATTAGCCTGCCCCAGGGCACCAGTTTTGGCGCCATTGTACGTGGTGAAGACGTGCTCATTGCACACCATGACACTGTCATCAAAAACAATGACCATTGCATTCTATTCTTGACAGATAGACATATGATTCACGATGTTGAGCGACTATTCGCCGTTACACTTGGATTCTTTTAGGCCTTAATATGCACTTTCGTGTTACCTTAAAAATCATTGGTATGCTGCTAATGGCTTTCAGCGCCTCCATGTTGCCGTCATTAGTCATTGCCCTAAGCCTCCATGACGATGGTGCAGAAAGTGCGTTTGCGATCTCTTTCTTCATCACTTTTATTGCTGGTTTTTTGTTGTGGCTATGTTTTGCGAAACACAATAACGTTTTGCGCACGCGAGATGGTTTTGTGATTGTGGTGATGTTTTGGTCTATTCTAGGCCTGTTTGGCGCCTTGCCCTTTTACTTCTCCACGCCCTTGTCTATAGTTAACCCAAATTGGAGTTATGTGGACGCTCTGTTTGAATCCCTTTCTGGCCTTACCACCACCGGTGCTACGGTCATTACGCATCTTGATGTATTGCCTAAATCGCTATTGTTTTACCGTCAATTTCTACAATGGTTTGGCGGTATGGGTATTATCGTATTAGCCGTCGCAATTCTTCCTATGCTGGGCATTGGCGGTATACAACTATATCGAGCAGAAACTCCAGGGCCAGTAAAAGACTCCAAACTCACCCCCAGAATTACCGAAACAGCCAAGCAACTTTGGTATATTTACTTAACTCTTACGGTCACTTGCGGTTTAGCCTACTGGTTTGCAGGCATGAACGCCTTTGATGCTATCACCCATAGTTTTTCCACCGTTGCTATCGGAGGCTTCTCTACCCATGATGCCAGCTTGGGGTATTTTAATAGTGCTGCTATAGAAACCATTGCCATCGTTTTTATGTTACTAGCGGCGGTAAATTTTGGCCTCCATTTCCACACTGCGCGCACCATACGACAAAAACACTATAGAGCTAGCTTATTACATTATTGGAAGGACGAGGAATTCCGCTTCTTCCTAACTGTGATCGCCATCATTTGTCTTATCACTGTGACCACTTTGTGGCTCACCAATAACATGAGCTTTAACGATAGTTTCCGTCAGGGTGTGTTTGAAGTGGTCTCTATTGCCACCACTACAGGCTATGCCACAGCAGATTTCGCCCAATGGCCAGCCATGTTAGCCTTCCTTTTGTTCAGTGCGGCCTTCATGGGCGGCTGTGCCGGCTCTACCGGCGGTGGCATGAAGGTGGTACGGGTACTTATTATACTTAAACAAGGGCTTCGAGAAATACAACGGCTTATCCACCCTAACGCTATCGTTCACGTAAAGTTGGGCTCTAGCCCAATCCCAGATAGAGTGGCCGAAGCTGTGTGGGGGTTTGTCTCCGTTTACATTTTAGTCTTTTTGATCATGATGATTGCCCTGTTAGCGACAGGCTTAGATCAGGTTACTGCTTGGTCAGCCGTAGGTGCTACCATCAATAATCTTGGCCCTGGTCTGGGTGACGTTGCACTTAACTATGGTGATATTAATAACACTGCTAAGTGGATACTATGTTTCTCTATGCTCTTGGGTCGTCTAGAAGTCTTTACCTTATTAGTGTTATTCACTCCCATGTTTTGGCGCGAGTAGGTTGTTCTATTAGCTAGTTTTTCTGAACCTATTCACAGACTTATCCACAGGAATTATTTGCTATGCCAGAGTGCTGGAACCAACGTTATTCTTTAACCTCTGAGTTACCTTGCGTCAGTTATGGCCTGCAAAATTACACCCATTTATTTCCCAACACTGGCTCCGGTTTAGACTTAGCGTGCGGTTTAGGACAAAACGCTATATTCCTTACAAATCATGGGCTTACGATGCATGGGTGGGACTATTCTACAGCTGGACTTAAGCAAATGCTGCACCATTGTGGCATGCAAAAAGTTGAGGTAAATCAACGGTGTATAGATCTTACAGATACGCCATGGCCAAACCAGATGTTTGACCTTATTTGTGTAACAGCATTTCTTAGTCGCACACTTTGTCCACAGATTATATCGCACCTCAATCCAGGTGGTATGTTAGTCTATCAGACGTTTAATCAAGTTACTCACATAGCAGGTGAAGCCCTTAGTAAGCCTCGGCGCCCAGCTTTTTTGTTGGCAAGAGGCGAGCTGTTAGAATTGTTTAATGAGCTAGAGCCTCTGGTCTATCTCGACGAACAAGAGCTGGCCCACCTAGATCACCCATTAGCCGGCAAAGCCTTGTTGATAGCCCGCAAGCCCTTAACTGTCTGAGCAACCATCAAACTAGCAAACACATGATCTTGGTTAACTGGCTGTCAGTTTTACTCCTGCTGTTGTCTAAAATGCACTAACGGTGCGATTTATTTTTAGCTAGTCCGCTCTAAAGTATTTTTGAAACGTCGGTATTCCCATTGGTATTGTTCTGGAGCGCTTTGGACCAACCTTTCTATTGATGTATTGATTGCTTGTACCTTGGCTGTCAGCACTTCAGTATTGTCATCGCTACAATTATCCGCCACACACCGGTCAGTAATGTCTTCTAGCTCAATAACGAACCCTTCGCTGGCATCCAAACGCCGCGCAAAACCTAGAATAATGCGTGTGTTTTTAGTGTTAGCCAACTGCGCTGCTAATGTCATGGTATAAGCTGGCTGGCCAAACCATTGGCTAATTGTACCAGCTGCTGGCGGCGGTTCTTGGTCTGGCAATATCAGATTAACTTCACCTTTTAATAATGCTCGTTTAAGCAGCATTACGCCTTTCGCCGATGCTGGTGCCAGTTTCATGCCTGCGTTGCTTCTTGCTTGATGTATCAGTTTATCAAGGCCAGGCAATTTAGCAGGTTTATACAGGGCTGTGACCTTGGCTTCATGCGCAGCCCAATTAGCAAACAGTTCCCAGTTACCCAAATGAGGCGTTAATAGCACCACACCTCCTTTGCTTTGGGCTTGGCTAAGACATGCTGACCCTTGCACCGCCTTGATACTATCTAAACCGCGCTGACTAGGCTGTGTCCAATTGATACCCATCTCAAGTGCGGCGTATATAGTATGTAGCAAACTTTGGCGTACTAATTTTCCTTGTTGCTGACTGGTGAGGCTTGGACAACAGCGCCGGATGTTTAGCCGAGTCTGTTTGAGGTTTTGATTCGGCAACACCACCATGAGAGCTAATATTACCTTAGATATACTATGCAGCCACCACAGGGGTAGCTTTCCTAATATTCGTAATAGGCCCACAGCGAGGCTGGATTTCATTTTTTCAGACATAAAGTGGTCAAAGATTCTTTCTTAAGGCCTAAGTTTGGCTCAGTTAGGTAATGATACCTCGTAAATGGCCTATAAACGAGGGACTAGCGTGCTTTTAGGTACATGCCAGCCGCGTACTGCTAGTGTATAATATGGGGCTTAAATCTTGCTCTTGGCGTTGTGCTGAAGCAACTCTTTCTTTTACTTAATGCGTGGATTTAGTCGTGGATAAAACAACCGATACCAGTACTTTTCAAGGACTCATTTTTGCCTTGCAACAATACTGGTCTGCTCAAGGCTGCAACATCATGCAGCCACTCGATATGGAAGTCGGGGCTGGCACCTTTCATCCTGCGACTTTTCTTAAGGCCATTGGCCCTGAAAGCTGGCGCGCGGCATACGTTCAGCCCAGCCGCCGCCCTACAGATGGCCGCTATGGTGAGAATCCTAACCGGTTACAACATTATTTCCAGTTTCAGGTAGTCATTAAGCCATCACCAACAAATTTTCAAGAATTGTACTTACAATGCCTAGATCACCTGGGTATTGATACCCAGGTACATGATGTACGTTTTGTTGAAGACAACTGGGAATCTCCAACACTGGGCGCATGGGGCTTAGGCTGGGAAATCTGGCTTAACGGTATGGAGGTGTCCCAATTTACCTATTTCCAACAAGCAGGTGGTCTTGAGTGCTTCCCGGTGATGGGTGAGATTACTATCGGTCTTGAGCGTATCGCCATGTACCTACAAAACGTTGATAGCGTGTATGATCTCGTGTGGAGCCGCGCTGCTGATGGCACTACTGTGAGTTATGGCGACATATTCCATCAGCAGGAAGTAGAAATGTCGACCTACAACTTCGAACACGCGCAAGTAGATACACTGTTTAGTAACTTTGACCATTACGAGGTTGAATGTGTCCGTATGGTTGACGCTAAACTGCCCTTACCCGCTTACGAATTTGTCCTTAAGGCATCCCATGTATTCAACTTGCTTGACGCACGCCATGCCATCTCAGTCACAGAGAGGCAGCGTTATATTCTAAGGGTTCGCGCCCTCGCCCGCCAAGTTGCATTGGAATATTATGCCGCCCGCAAAGCACTTGGTTTTCCCCTTGCTAGCCAGGACTTGAAAGACGAGTTATTGCGGCACGAGGAGCAAAGCTCATGAGCCAAGCCGATTTTTTGTTTGAGTTAGGTACTGAAGAGCTGCCTCCAAAATCTTTAATGGCCTTGTCTAGGGCATTAGAATCCAGCATTACAGGCCAGTTAAAAGAGCTTGGTTTGGAACATGGCCAAGTCATACCTTACGCTACGCCACGCCGATTAGCCGTGATCATTGAGGCCTTGGAAGTGCAGCAGGCTGACCGTCACGAAAGCCGTCGCGGCCCTTCTGTTAAAGCGCCAGAAAAAGCAGTTGAAGGTTTTGCTCGTTCCTGCAAAGTTACGTTAGACGATTTGGCTATTGTTGATACAGAAAAAGGTCAATATTACCAATTTGAGTGCCAAATTAAGGGTTCCAAAACGCTTGATCTTTTGGCAGATGTAATCGACGTCGCCTTAGCTAACCTACCTATAGCCAAGCGTATGCGCTGGGGTGCATCACGTAATGAATTTGTGCGTCCGGTACAGTGGTTCATCCTCTCCTTAGGCAATGAACTCGTGGATACCCAGTTGTTTGATTTGAGTAATAGCCACTCTAGTCGTGGGCATCGTTTTCATAGCCAAGGCCAGATCACCATTGATTCACCTTCGAGTTATGCACAACAGTTGCGCAACCAAGGTCATGTTGTTGTTAGCTTTGATGAACGTAAAACCATGATCCGTACACAAATATCGGAGCAGGCTAAAGCTCTCAATGCTACAGCTGTAATCGATGAAAAATTACTCGACGAAGTGACTGGGCTAGTCGAATGGCCGGTGTGTTTAACCGGTCGCTTTGATGAGGCATTTTTGAAAGTGCCTGCCCAGGCTTTAATTTCTTCCATGAAAGAACATCAGAAATATTTCCATTTTGTAGATGACAAGGGTGATATTTTGCCCCTGTTTCTTACCGTCAGCAACATTATTAGCAAGGATGCTAACCGCGTTATTGCGGGTAATGAACGTGTTATTCGTCCACGGCTTGCCGACGCTGTGTTCTTTTTTGAAACTGATAAGAAAACCACATTAGAGAGCCGTAACGAAGCTTTGGGAAAAGTGGTGTTTCAAGCAGAACTAGGCACCGTGCTTGACAAGACCCGACGGGTTTCTCAATTGGCTAGCCGTATTGCTCGCCTAATTGGCGCAGACAGTGCTCTGGCAGCTCGTGCAGGCGCCCTATCTAAGGCTGACCTTAATACCGATATGGTGCTTGAGTTTAGTGACTTACAGGGCCTAATGGGCCACGTTTACGCTCTCAGCGATGGTGAGGATGTTACGGTTGCAGCCGCCCTAGAGCAGCACTACTGGCCTAAGTTTGCCGGCGATTGTTTGCCACAATCCTCTATTGCTAGCGCTGTTGCTATTGCTGATAGGTTAGATACCTTGGTAGGGCTGTTTGGTATTGGTCAACCGCCTACGGGTAGTAAGGACCCGTATGCCTTAAGACGGGCTACCGTTGGTTTATTACGCATTATCATTGAACAAGATTTGGAACTTGATCTTGCTGCGTTGCTTCAGGCCTCTTATGCTTTGCATGAAGATTTACCATCACCCTTAGCAAAAGTTCAACCACAGTTATTGAACTTTATATTCGATCGTCTACGGGCCTACTATGAGGATCAGAAAGTTTCAGTTGATATTTATTTAGCCGTCATGGAGAACAAATCTAATTCACCATTAGACTTTGATCGCCGTGTTCAAGCTGTAAGTCAGTTCTTGAAGCTTGACGCAGCGCCAGCTCTTATCGCGAGTAATAAACGTGTGAGTAACATCCTTAGCAAAAATGGTAATGGTGATTCCTCGTTTGATGCAGCATTGTTGTTAGAGGCTGCCGAGATCACATTAGCTGACTCATTGGAAAAAATTAAACAAAGCAACTTGGCTGTTATAACTCATGGCAACTACCATGATGCGCTACAAGCACTTGCTCAGCTGGCAGGCCCACTTGATCAATTCTTCTCAGACATCATGGTAATGACTGATGATGATGCCCTTAAGAACAACCGTTTGGCATTGCTGTCAGAACTTCAAACTGAGCTTGGTCGTGTGGCTGACATTAGTTTGTTGGCCCATTAGAATTTGATTTTTTAGAGTGTTTCACGTGAAACATTATTGTTAATTTTTCCCATACAACACCTCTAGTCGCTTTCTACAGCCAATAAAAAGCCTCCGTTTGGAGGCCTGTTTATTGGCTATAGTAGCTTCTAAACGCCAAGGCTAGAAGTCCAAATTGGCAACCCGTAGGGCGTTTTCTTCGATAAAGATTCTGCGGGGCTCAACCTCGTCACCCATAAGAGTGGTAAACATTTGGTCTGCCGCAATGGCATCATCAATGGTTACACACAACATACGACGTTGCTCCGGATCCATAGTGGTCTCCCACAATTGGTCTGGGTTCATTTCACCTAAACCCTTATAACGCTGAACAGAAAGACCACGGCGTGCTTCCTTCATTAGCCAGTCCAAACCATGAGCAAAGCTTTCCGTTGGGAAGGTCTTTTCGCCCCGCTGGAAGTAACCATCTTCTTCTAATAACCCAGATAGGGCGGCATTAAGAGCGACGATAGACCGGTACTCACTGGAACTCAAGAAGTCGAAGCTAATCATATAGTCATCGTCGATACCGTGGGTTGTGATGGTAATCATGGGTAAGTAGCCATCACGCTCTGGGTTTGCGCGCACCTGGCCATCGTACATGGCGCCACCCACTTCCTGCCCTTCTAAACTCTCCAAAATTGAATCTAACCATGCCGCAACCTTATCTTGATCATGCAATTCGTCTAGGGCAAGTACCGGCGCATAAATCATTTGCTTCAAGATGACCCCTGGAATTATACGCTCAACACGTTTAACAGTTGCCATGACCTGACGATACTGTACCGCCAAACTTTCCAAACCAGTACCCAAAATTGCTGGAGCACTTGCACTGGAATGCAAAGATGCACCGTCCATTGCGCCTTGTAGTAAGAACCCATCCAGTGCTGGATCATCTTTGAGGTATTGCTCCTGCTTACCTTTCTTCACCTTGTAAAGTGGTGGCTGGGCAATAAACAAGTGGCCATTTTCAATCACCTTGGGTAAATGACGGAAGAAAAAGGTTAACAACAAAGTACGTATGTGGGCACCGTCGACGTCGGCATCGGTCATGATTATCACACTGTGGTAGCGTAACTTCTCAATATCGAACTCATCACGACCAATACCACAACCTAAGGCAGTGATTAATGTCCCAACCTCAACAGAGGAAAGCATCTTGTCAAAACGAGCCTTCTCGACATTGAGAATCTTACCCTTTAGCGGCAGGATCGCTTGGGTTCGGCGATTACGTCCCTGCTTAGCAGAGCCACCTGCAGAGTCGCCCTCCACTAGATAGATTTCAGAAAGACCAGGGTCTTTCTCTTGGCAGTCTGCTAACTTACCAGGCAGACCTGCGATATCTAAGGCTCCCTTGCGACGAGTCATATCACGCGCCCTTCGAGCCGCTTCCCTTGCTCTTGCCGCATCGATCATCTTGCCAACAATGACACGTGCCTCTTGAGGGTGTTCTTGTAGAAATTCAGACAAACAACGACCCAGCTCCTGCTCTACAGCAGACTTAACTTCTGATGAAACCAGCTTATCTTTAGTTTGGGAGGAAAATTTTGGGTCTGGCACTTTAACGGAAATAATGGCGGTTAAACCTTCTCGTGCATCGTCCCCAGAAGTTGCTACCTTGGACTTCTTCTGTGCCGACTCTGCTTCTATGTAGTTATTTAGGGTACGGGTAAGGGCCGAACGAAAACCACTGAGGTGAGTGCCACCATCTCGCTGAGGAATATTGTTTGTAAAGCAGTGGATACTTTCTTGGAAAGAGTCATTCCACTGCAATGCGACCTCTACACCAACACCATCTGCATGCATGGTATTAAAGTGCATACACTTGTTGATTGGGGTCTTGTTGGCATTCAAATATTCAACAAAGGCAGCTACGCCACCTTCGTAACAAAATACTTCTTCTCGCCCAGAGCGGTCATCTTTAAGACGAATGGCCACACCTGAATTTAGAAATGAAAGCTCACGTAAGCGTTTAGCCAAAATATCAAAATGGAACATGATGTTTGTAAAAGTATCAGGTGAAGCCGTGAACGTACAGGTGGTGCCGGTACCTTCAGTTGTGCCCACTACCGCCAAAGGAGCTTGTGGAACACCGTGATGGTAAATCTGCTCATGAACCTGGCCGTTACGACGAATGGTAAGTTTTAATTCCGTAGAAAGTGCGTTTACTACACTTACGCCTACACCGTGTAAGCCACCTGACACCTTATAACTATTGTCGTCAAATTTACCACCGGCGTGCAGCACCGTCATGATAACCTCAGCTGCAGACACCCCCTCTTCCAAGTGAATGTCTACGGGAATACCACGTCCATCATCAACAACAGTTACCGTATCATCAGACTGAATGGTTACGCTAACTTCACTACAATAACCAGCTAGAGCTTCATCGATACAGTTATCGACAATTTCAAACACCATGTGGTGCAAACCTGTACCATCATCCGTATCACCAATATACATGCCTGGGCGCTTACGCACCGCGTCCAATCCCTTAAGGACTTTGATACTGGACGAATCGTAGACTGTCTCTTCGCTCATTAATTACTCCGAAGTCATTTTCTTAAATAGTGGCAGCCAATCCTAAATGGATATTTATTCCTGGCTTACTTGCCCGTGTTTCACGTGAAACATTTTAATTTGCGCTTCTTCTGGCCAACAATCAGTTAGCTCATCGGGTCCAACACTAGTGACAAATACCTGTGTATCTAAATTCACTAACTGCCGGCATATCTCTCGCCTGTGGGACCAGTCCAACTCAGCCGCTAAGTCATCAACTAAAAAAACACACTTACGACCCTCAGCCTCACTTAACAATTTTCCTTGGGCTAACTTAAGCGCAACGACAACTAACTTTTGTTGGCCACGAGATAGGCGCTCAACAGCATTTACGCCATGCAAGGTTAACTTAACGTCTGCACGTTGAGGCCCTTTCTGGGTATAACCGAGCCGTAAATCACGTTCCAAGGCTTCTTCAAGTATGTCTGCATAATTACGATTAGCAGACCAGCCCGAATAATACCCAAGCTTTAAATCAGGCAAATTCACCAAACCAGACAGCAACTCGAAGAATACTGGCTCAAGGAGCTTCAAATAGGCCTCTCTGAGGCCATTTAACTGCTCGGCAACCTCTACCAAACCTGGGTCAAAACTAGCCCTTACATCGGCGCTCATTGTACCACATTTCAGGGCGCTATTACGTTGTTTTAGCAGCCTCTGAGCCTGTTTCCACAGGCCAAAAAAGATTGGGTTGTGATGATACACTCCCCAGTCCAAATACTGCCTACGAACACTTGGTCCCGCCTCGATCAAGCGCGCACTATTAGGGTCAATCAGTTGAATAGGTAATAGGCTAGCAAGTTCAGCGACAGACGACAGGTTTTCACCATTGAGACGCACATTATGATCACCATCCAAACGGCGATTCATACCCAAAGAGTCAGTAACTCCCTGTGGATTTTTTATCTTGGCAAACAACAGGCAATCAGTGTGCCCTTGAGCAATGACAGAGGCCAATTTTAGACTACGGAAAGAGCGGCCTAAAGCAAGCATGTGTATCGATTCTAAGATACTAGTTTTGCCGCTGGCATTAAGCCCATAAAGTAGATTGATACCCCCATCAAATTGAAGGTCAACATGATGCAGGTTGCGCAACCGCTGAATACTTAGTTGCTGTACAGACATTAGCCATAGCGCCTGTGGATAACACCTTTCACAAGATGTGTATAAACTACATTCACCAGCTTGGCCAGTGATTGAAAAACAGGTTGGATTTCAAGCTCTGTTACAGACGCATAGGCATGATGACGTATTGGGCCGCACCATTACCACCGTCCGCCAACAACGCACTAGAATTAGAATCACTCAAAGTAATTTTAACCTGATCACTATGTAGTACATTAAGCACATCAAGGACATATCCAACGTTAAAACCAATTTCAATTTGAGCACCTTGATAATCTACCATCAGACTTTCTTCAGCTTCTTCCTGCTCTGGGTTATTAGCGACAACTTGCAAGTTCGTATCACTTACAGTCATGCGCACGCCACGGTACTTTTCATTAGATAATATAGCTGCACGGCTTAACACTCCGCGCATAGCTAAGCGATCAACAAGCACAATCTTGTCGCCATTACGTGGCAATACGCGCTCATAATCTGGAAACTTGCCATCAACTAGTTTGGAGGTGAAAATAAAATCATTGGTAAATGCGCGAATGTGGCTGGCGCCAATTACCAAGCGAACGGTGGCATCTTCTTCCGTCATTAAGCGCGCCAATTCCAGCACACCCTTACGAGGCACGATCAACTGCTGTCCAGCTTCGTCAGGTAAACCAACCGGCATAAAACTGGTTGCCAAGCGGTGGCCATCGGTGGCCACTGTGCGCAACTGACTATCTTTAATCTCAAACAACATACCGTTTAGATAATAGCGCACATCTTGCTGCGCCATGGCAAAACCGGTTTGATCCACAAGTTGTTTAAGGGCCATTTGAGGCACCTCAAATTCGAACGACTCAGGGCTATCTTCGACGTTGGGAAAGTCTGTCGCAGGCAATGTGGATAACTTAAATTTACTGCGCGCGGAGCGCACCAAACATTGTTCTTCGTTTTGGGAAACTTCAATCATGGCGTGATCAGGTAATGATTTGCATATGTCCATCAACTTACGTGCCGGAATCGTCACCCCACCATCCTCACCTGCCTGATCTAAACTCACCCGGCCCACTAACTCTACTTCCAAGTCAGTGCCTGTAAGCGTAAGTTGATCACCCTCCACCACGACCAATATATTGGCCAACACAGGTAGGGTTTGGCGCCTCTCAACAACACCTGCAACTAACACTAAGGGCTTTAAAAAGGCTTCTCGGCTGATGGTAAATTTCATACTACAATCCTGTTAACGGTTTTTGCTCCGTGAACTATCGGCTTAGACAGTTAATGAGCGATATAAGTTATCATAATCATCGTGAATGTCACGATCTGCTTCGCGTAATTCTTTTATTTTGCGGCACGCGTGCAAAACTGTTGTATGGTCTCGCCCACCAAATGCATCGCCAATTTCGGGCAAGCTATGATTGGTCAGCTCTTTCGACAACGCCATGGCCAACTGGCGTGGTCGAGCCACTGACCGTGAGCGACGCTTCGACAAGATATCAGCAATTTTAATCTTATAGTAGCTTGCCACAGTTTTCTGAATGTTATCTATACTGACCTTTCTATCCTGAAGCGCCAACAGGTCACGCAGTGACTCTTGTATAAAGGGTGTAGTAATGGCCTCACCAGTAAAATGAGAGTTTGCAACCACCCGTTTGAGGGCGCCCTCTAATTCGCGTACGTTGGAACGAATCTTTTTTGCAAGGAAAAATGCTGCGTCTTCGGGCAAAGCAATATTTCCTTCAGCGGCTTTCTTCATCAAAATGGCCACCCGCGTTTCTAGCTCAGGAGGCTCTACTGCTACAGTTAAACCCCAACCAAAGCGAGATTTCAAACGATCTTCTAACCCCGCTATCTCTTTAGGGTAACGATCACAGGTTAAAATCATCTGCTGACCACTCTCCAATAGGGCGTTAAAGGTATGAAAAAACTCTTCTTGTGAGCGCTCTTTGCCGGCAAAGAATTGTATATCATCTATCAACAAGGCATCAACTGAGCGATAAAACCGTTTAAATTCATTAATAGCGTTGAGCTGCAAGGCCTTAACCATATCGGCTACAAAGCGCTCTGAATGCAGATAGACCACTTTTGCATTAGGGTTGCGTTCTATTAGAGCCGCTCCAACCGCATGCATTAAGTGAGTTTTACCTAAACCTACTCCACCGTATAGAAACAGTGGGTTATAAGAACTACCAGGGTTTTCTGCCACTTGTTTAGCTGCCGCTAAGGCCAACTGATTAGACTTACCTTGAACAAAGCTTGAAAAAGTAAACGCACGATTCAAATAGCTCTGATGCCGCACTGACCCTTCAACCTGAACCACACGCTGTCGCGCAGGCTCCTCACCAAACTGAGGTTGTATAATCGCACTTGCTTGCCTTGGTATGGCAGGCGTAGCCGTAGCAGCATTGGGTGCAAAAGCAGAAGGAGGAGTAGTTGGGGACCGTTCACTAAGGTGATTAGCTACTCTTTTTGTAGAGCCACCAGAAGGGTCCACCACCAACTCCACATTTTGAGTCGTATCTGAGGCGTAATCTGCAACCAATTCACGTATTCTAGAAAAGTACTTATCTCTAACCCAGTCTTGCACAAACCGATTGGGTGCCAACAATTGAATGACTCTGCCCGACTCATTAACCTTCAGGGGTCGAATCCAAGTATTAAATTGCTGACTAGGCAGTTCATCCTGAAGACACGCCAAACATTGTTGCCAAATCACTTGAGCCATTTTTAACTAGAGCCAAATTAAACTAAATTGCCAAAGCCAGATGACTGGCCTTAGCTGATGTAATAACGACAATCATTTTATCACCAAGTGCCTAAAGTTATCCACAGGCACTGGTCGTTAAGAGTATATTAAGGCGTATCTTTTAGTACAAGTAAAAGAATTTAGTATAATTATGAAATTTAATAGCCTAAACAGCGAATCAGGCTTGCTATTAGAATTCCCCTCTCATATAATTTCGCCCCTAGATTTTCAATGCCTAACTTTTGGCCACTAACTAATTTTGCGAGACCGATCATGAAAAGAACGTTTCAACCTAGCGTCCTAAAGCGCAAGCGCAATCACGGTTTCCGTGCACGCATGTCAACTCCAGGCGGCCGTGCCATAATCAATGCCCGCCGAGCTAAAGGCCGCAAGAGCCTGAGCGCGTAAGCGACTGTTGCACGCCTAGCGTATGACTGAATTCGACTTTTCCCGGCAACGACGCCTGTTGAACGCTGGGGATTTTCGAAGGGTCTTTGACAAAGCCGAATTCAAAGTTTCGGACCAGCATCTACTGATCTTAGCCCGCCCAAGTTTACACGACCACTCCCGTCTGGGATTGGTTATTGCCAAAAAAGGTATAAAACTGGCTGTTCACCGTAACCGTGTTAAGCGTGTTTTACGTGATAGTTTTAGAACCTCGTGCACGCAAACTAACGAATTTCCCCTTCCCTTGGACATTGTTATCTTGTCCAGAAAAGGCTTCGGCGAACTCGACAATGCCACCGTGCACCGCTTAATTATCAAGCAATGGGCAAGATTACGTAAAAAAACCCTACAAACTGGCTAGATTTAGCACACTTGCATGGCCTGCCCATTGCCAATAGGCACACAGGCTCTATAATCGACTTCTTTTACAATACAACTAACGACGATTTGTTTCTATGGATTTTCAACGTATTATTCTAATTGCGGGTGCCGCCATCATCTCTTACTTGATGGTACTGCAGTGGAACCAAGATTACGGTACCCAAGCCGAAGCCCCTCAACAAGTCACCAGTGTTTCTGCCTATGATACCGAAGCCGTAAGCACGGATTTTGCCGTAGCTGCACAGCCAAGCAATAATACCGGCGTTACGGTAACTCAAACTGAAAACGCCAGTGCCGGATTACTTATTGAGGTTAAAACCGACACCCTACAAGTTGTCATTGACACTCAGGGTGGCGACATTATCCAGGCCTCACTGCTTGATTACCTAGCAGAAATGGATCATTCTGATGTACCGTTTACGCTGTTAGAACAAAACCAACAGCGTACCTATGTGGCTCAGAGCGGGTTAGTTGGGATTAACGGTACTGATCTCAAGTCACGCCCGATATTTAAAGCGCCGCAGTTGGCATACGAACTGTTAGATGGTCAGCAAGATTTAGAGGTAGTGCTAAGCCTAACAGACGAAAGTGGTGCAGTGATCAACAAGATCTACACCTTTACACGCGGTAGCCACCTAATAAACTTAACTTACGCTGTAGACAACCGTGGCAGTCAGCCTTGGTCGGCTAACCTATTTGGGCAAATTAAACGTGACCGTTCTGGCGATCCTAGCGCTTCTGGCGGCATGGGCATGTCTGCCTACCTAGGCCCAGCTTTTTCCTTTCCAGACGACAAGTATTATCGTTACGATTTCGATGACATGGACGATGCCAACTTACAACGCAGTGCACCGGGTGGTTGGGTTGGCATGCTGCAACACTACTTTGTAAGTGCTTGGGTACCTAACCCAGAGCAGCAACATAACTACAGCACACGTGTTAATAAAAACACCTATATTGCTGGTTTTGTTAGCCCAGCCTTAGAATTACAAGTAGGTCAATCTGGTGCTACTTCAGCTGACTTTTATGCCGGACCTAAGATCCAGGCGGACCTTGAAGCGATTTCTGAAAACCTAGACTTAGTGGTTGATTACGGTTGGTTATGGTGGGTTTCTCAACCTTTATTCTACTTGTTGAACACCATGTTTGGGTTCGTCGGTAACTGGGGTGTGGCCATCTTATTGGTAACTCTGTGTGTTAAAGCGTTCTTCTTTTACCCGTCAGCTATTTCGTACCGCTCAATGGCCAAGATGCGTGCATTAGCGCCTGAGATTGCCAAGCTGAAAGAGAAATTTGGCGACGATCGTGCCAAGATGTCTCAAGGTATGATGGAGCTTTACAAGCGCGAGAAAGCTAATCCTTTAAGCGGCTGTTTCCCTATTATTATTCAAATGCCGGTATTTATTGGGTTGTACTGGATGTTGATGGAAACTGTTGAGCTACGTCATGCTCCATTCTTCCTTTGGATCCAAGATCTCTCCGTACAAGATCCATATTTTGTGTTGCCACTGCTCATGGGCGGCACCATGTTCATCCAACAGATGCTCAACCCAACGCCTCCAGACCCCATGCAGGCCAAGATAATGAAGATGTTGCCTATAGTGTTTACAATCTTTTTCCTTTGGTTTCCTGCCGGTCTTGTTTTATACTGGGTGTGCAACAATGTCTTGTCGATCGCACAACAATATGTGATTACCAAGCGTATTGAAAAAGCCATGGCTGAGCGTAAACATTAACCTCTTGCCCTAAACATGATACAAAGGCCTCCTAGTGAGGCCTTTTTTGTAGTTATTACACCCTCTTTGTATCACAGGAGCCCTTACCACTTTGCAATCAGATCTAGATACTATCTGTGCTCAAACCACGCCGCCAGGCCGTGGTGGAGTGGGCATTATTCGCCTATCTGGGCCCAAGGCCCTAGCCTATGGTCAAAAGTTAAGCCGAAACCAAGGTATACTCCGCCATGCTCATTACGGCCCTTTTTTGGACATGCAAGGTGAACAGGTTGATGCGGGCATAAGCCTTTATTTTAAAGCCCCCGACTCCTTCACTGGTGAAGATGTGTTTGAATTTCAGGGCCATGGTGGGCAAGTGGTCATGGACGTTTTGCAACGAGAACTCACCCTATTAGGCGCTCGTATGGCTAGACCTGGAGAGTTTTCTGAACGTGCCTTTCTGAATGACAAAATGGACCTCGCCCAAGCAGAGTCCATTGCCGATTTAATAGATGCTAGCTCAGAGCAAGCCGCAAGAAACGCCATACGTTCTTTGCAGGGGGTATTTTCTACCCATATCAATAGATTATTGGAAAGTCTTATATACCTGCGTCTATATGTAGAAGCTGCTATTGATTTTCCAGAAGAAGAGATCGACTTTTTAGCCGATGGTAAGGTAGCAACACTATTAGATCACGCTCAGTCAGACTTGGATCACTTGTTACAGAAGGCTCACCAAGGCAGCTTATTACAAGAAGGCATGCAAGTGGTGATCGCAGGCGCTCCTAACGCTGGCAAATCAAGTTTACTCAATGCACTAGCCGGTCAAGACCGCGCCATCGTCACAGACATTGCAGGCACCACGCGCGATATCTTAAAAGAGTCGATCAATATCGACGGCTTACCGTTACATATTTTAGATACTGCGGGTTTGCGTGAAAGCCCTGACAAGGTAGAACAAATTGGTATTGAGCGTGCCGTCGAAGCCATTGTTCAAGCTGACCAGATTTTATTGCTCCAAGATGCCCAGGACAAGACCTCGCCGCAACAGCACTGGCAAAGTTTGATGGGTGCACAACCTATACCCAACCAGCTTACCTTGGTACGCAATAAAATAGACCTCTCAGACCACTTACCTAAGCTAATCCAAATCGATGGTATAGACTGCATTTACCTAAGTGCAAAGCAAGGCCAAGGGCTAGATTTACTTAGGTCTCAGCTGAAACAAGCGGTCGGTTATCAAACTACTTTAGAGGGTGGCTTTAGTGCCCGCAGACGTCATTTGGACGCCTTACGCAGATGTAGATCACTGTTGCGAGAAGGTGCCAAGCAATTGGCTTACAGCCAGGCTGGTGAGTTATTAGCTGAGGACTTACGCTTAGCACAAGAATGTTTAAACGAAATTACTGGTAGTTTTACAAGCGATGACTTATTAGGCCGTATTTTTGGATCATTTTGTATCGGAAAATAATTATACATATTCAGTGATTAACACAGTTAATGTATCGAAGATTAGGTTGATATCGAATACATCATCACCTACAGCCTAAAGAGAGCTGATGTGTGAGCAACTAAAGGTAGACGCCAAAACCTATCCCAAAGGAACCATTATGTTGTCAGATGGTAGTGAGAAGTAGATGATATCGATGGTGTTAATTGATCTGCAAAAGAGTAGAAAAACAAACCTTAAGCTAGACCACACTATTAGCTAAAATTAAAATCATATTAGGCAAAAAGCAGCCGGCAAAAAATACTATCTTGGGGATCATTGCATCTAGAGCTTGATGCCTATACATAAGGTACCTATAATGCCCAGCAACTTTAACTACCCTGCCCTTTGTAAAGGAAGTTCACATGGTAAATCCCATTCTTAGTTTGTTTGGCCACTCACCCATCAAACCATTACAAAACCACATGCACACTGTGTTGCAGTGCGTGGAACTATTAATCCCTTTCTTTCAAGCCATAATCAAAGAAGACTGGGAAACCGTAGAAGCCTGTTATAATTCCATTGCCGAGTTTGAAGGCCACGCCGATAATCAGAAACAAGATATCCGCCTTCACTTACCCAAAAGCTTGTTCATGCCCATTAACCGTTCAGACCTTATCCATCTGCTAAGTAAGCAAGATAAAATTTGTAACACTGCAAAAGACATTGCCGGCATCATGCTGGGTCGCAAACAGGTTGTACCTAAGAAAATTGCTACAGATATGACTGCATACGTAAAATCTGCTGTGGCTGTGGCTGTGGAAGCAAAGGTGGTGATTGATGAGCTTGATGAACTAATTGGTTCAGGGTTTGGTGGCCGCGAAATTGACCGCATCAACCGCTGCATTACCAAACTAGAAAAAGCAGAAGACAAAAACGATAAACGTCAAATCACCCTGCGGGCAAAGTTACATGAAATTGAAACCAGCCTACCACCCATCGATGCCATGTTTATGTATAAGACTATCGAAGCTATTGGCAACCTAGCCGACCACGCACAAAGTGCTGGAGAGCAAATCCAAGTCATCATCGCTAGATAAATGCCAATTATAAGCGCCTAGATACATACGGATAACACATACACTGCGTAGTTTCGAGAAAAATATTATGGAAGTTTTAAACGAATACGGTCAAATTTTACTCATCCTAGCCATTGTCTTTGGTGTTTTTATGGCTTGGGGTGTAGGTGCAAATGACGTGGCTAACGCCATGGGTACTTCAGTTGGCTCTGGCGCTATTACATTAAAGCAAGCCATCATTATAGCGATGATCTTTGAATTCGCAGGCGCCTACCTAGCAGGAGGCGAAGTAACAGCCACCATTCGTAAAGGCATTATTGATCCTCTTACTTTACAAGGTACGCCAGAATACTTGGTGTACGGTATGCTCTCAGCGCTTCTCGCTGCAGGTACTTGGTTGTTAATTGCCTCCATGTTAGGTTGGCCAGTATCTACCACCCATTCAATTGTAGGTGCCATCGTTGGCTTTGCCGCCGTTGCCATTTCTGTAGATGCTGTAAGTTGGGGCAAAGTTGGCACCATCGCGGCCAGTTGGATCGTTTCACCCCTGCTAGCAGGCATGATTTCCTACATGTTATTCAGGAGTGTTCAGCGTCTCATCTTAGACACTGAAACGCCATTTGAAAATGCCAAACGCTACATACCTATGTACATGTTTATGGTAGGTTTTATGATCACTATGGTGACGTTAATTAAGGGCCTAAAACATGTATTTAAAGACATTGGCTTTAGCCTAAACTACTTTGAAATGTCGTTGGCGGCAGCTGCAGTTGGCCTTGTGGTTTCTGTGGTCGGCAGCATGATGTTGGCCCGTGTAAAACGTAACAAAGACATTGAGTCTGAAGATCGCTTTGCTAACGTAGAAAAAGTCTTTGCTGTGTTGATGATCTTCACTGCTTGCGCCATGGCTTTTGCCCACGGTTCAAACGATGTAGCCAATGCTGTTGGCCCGATGGCTGCCGCCATCACTACTATAAAATCTGGCGCAGTTTCCGCCAAATCCAGCATGCCTGCATGGATACTTTTAGTGGGTGGTGTGGGTATTGTTGTTGGCCTTGTTACCTACGGCTATAAGGTAATGGCTACCATCGGTACCAAGATTACAGAACTAACTCCTAGCCGTGGCTTTGCAGCAGAGCTAGGCGCCTCTGCAACGGTTGTACTTGCCTCCGGTATTGGTTTACCAATCTCCACTACCCATACCCTAGTAGGCGCGGTATTAGGTGTAGGTTTAGCCCGTGGTTTAGCTGCAATTAACTTACGTACCGTGGCAACCATCTTTACTTCATGGATTATTACTCTGCCTGCCGGGGCAATCTTATCTATCCTTTTCTTCTATATATTTAAGGCTGTTTTTTCTTAATTTTAAGCAATAGTAATACTAACAAAAAGCCCAAGTTCATCTCCACGTCTTGGGCTTTTTTGTTACTTTATTAAGTTAATTAGGTCATAAAAGTGAAATCAATGCCGCTAATTTAGTATTTTTCCAAAAATATATAAAATTTCACAAACATACTTATGCCCAAGTTACCCATACCTTAAGTAAATTTTTAGTGTTATTTATCCACCTAAGTTGAAATACACAGAAGCAGTCTGTTAAGTAGTTTAATACACCTATCCACAAATAGTGTCACAGTCACTTCAACATTAATTTAGAAGAATAAAACTATAGTTAATTATCTACTTAAAAGCTGTGAATAAATTGGGATCCTACACATCACTAAACTGTGTATAAATTAATCTTGTGGATAAACACCTAAGTTATACACAATTCAGCAGCAGCTTATGTGACCTTTAGTCACACTAGATCAACAGGCTTATCCTTGTGTTATTTTATTGTATTTAAATGGTTTATTTAACTTATACATAAAAAACGTATTCCTTAATAATAACAACAATAACAATATAAAATATATATACTTTTTAAACACATATTACTAACTAACACTTAAAATAAATCAGATTTCTGAACATTTATTAACCACGGTAAAAAAGTTATACTAGCCTGCTAATGGTAAGTTTTTAATTGGTAAGGAATAGCAAGTGGATTTTCCCTCACGTTTTGATGTCATTGTTATTGGTGGTGGTCACGCTGGTACAGAAGCAGCGCTAGCCAGTGCTCGTTTGGGGGCGCAAACCTTACTTTTGACCCATAACATGGACACCTTGGGACAAATGTCATGCAACCCTGCGATCGGTGGTATTGGTAAAAGCCACTTAGTACGAGAGATTGACGCTTTTGATGGCGCTATGGCTAGGGCCACAGATCTCGCTGGCATCCAATTTCGCGTATTAAATTCACGCAAGGGCCCAGCCGTAAGGGCAACAAGAGCTCAAGCAGACCGGGGCCTGTATCGCAATGCTATTCGCCAAACCCTAGAACAACAACAAAATCTTTACATTTTTCAACAATCTGTAGATGACTTAATCATCGAACAAGATCAGGTGGTTGGAGCTAAAACCAACATGGGTTTAAATTTTCATGCCCAACAAGTTGTTATGACTACAGGCACTTTCCTTGGCGGAATTATTCATATAGGTATGCAGCAAAGCCAAGGTGGCCGCGCGGGTGATCCACCAGCTAATGCATTAGCACAACGACTTAGGGAAAGACCCTTTCGTATTGAGCGCCTAAAAACTGGAACACCGCCACGTATTGATCGTCGCACTGTAGATTTTAGTGTGATGCAAGAACAACCAGGGGACACCCCTACACCGGTAATGTCTATGCTTGGAAAGGTGAGTGATCATCCAAAACAAGTGCCCTGTCATATTACCCATACCAACATTAATACCCATAATATGATCCGAAATAGTTTGGATCGCTCACCCTTGTATGCAGGTGTTATTGAAGGGGTTGGACCACGTTACTGTCCATCGATTGAAGATAAGATAATGCGCTTTGCTGATAAAGACAGCCACCAAATATTCGTTGAGCCTGAAGGCTTAAATAGCATTGAACTCTACCCTAATGGTATTTCTACTAGCTTGCCTTTTGATGTTCAGCTGGATTTTGTAAGGTCTATTGTAGGTTTTGAAAACGCCCATATTGTGCGTCCTGGTTACGCAATTGAATACGATTATTTTAATCCACAGGATCTAAGACCTACTTTAGAAACCAAATTAATTAACGGATTATATTTTGCTGGCCAAATCAATGGCACCACTGGGTACGAAGAAGCTGGAGCCCAGGGTTTACTGGCCGGAACCAATGCAGGCTTAAGAGCTTTAGACAAGGAGCCTTGGACAGCACGTCGTGATCAAGCATATCTAGGGGTAATGGTCGATGACCTAGTAACCAACGGTACTCAAGAACCTTACAGAATGTTCACCAGCCGCGCGGAATATCGTCTTTTATTACGAGAAGACAACGCCGACCAGCGGTTAACAGAAATTGGCTACAAACTTGGATTGGTAGGGGAACAACGTTGGCGAACTTTTAACGAAAAATGTGAAGCCATTGAACAGCGTAAAAAATTAATGAGAGAGACTAAAATAACTCTTCATAACGAGTTAGGCAGAACGTTAGAACCTTTGTTAGCTCAGCCTTTGAGTAAAGATACCAATTTGTTAGACATACTCAAACGCCCTGAACTCAATTACCCGAAGCTCCATCAAGCTGCTGAATTATCAGATGTAGACCCAATAGTAGGTGAACAAATAGAAATAGATATTAAGTACGCGGGATATATAGATCGTCAAAAAGAAGATGTTGAGCGTCTGAAACGCCACGAGTCTACCGTAATTCCTGCCGATTTTAACTACCAAAGTGTGCACGGTCTATCTAACGAAGCGACTGCTAAGCTAGAAGAAATTCGGCCAGATAATTTGGGTATGGCTGGCCGAATACAAGGTGTAACGCCAGCCGCTCTTTCTTTGTTGTTAATTTACCTCAAGAAACATAAGCTGAAATACAAAGTCGATTTGGCCGTATAGCAATGATTCTGTCGACTCCGGCATTAGATCTAATTCAGACCCACATACAGTGGCGCAATTTAATTAATAAAGGCAGCAAATCACTTTTAATAACTTTGTCTGAAAACCAGCTTAATGTTCTTGTTAGTTATATTGAGCAACTGGTTAAGTGGAACAAAGCCTATAACCTAACGGCCATTCGTGACCCGCTGGAAATGATCAAGTTACATTTATTTGACAGCCTTGCTATCTTAGACTCTTTGTCCAAGCTAGATGGTCAACGTTTTATTGATATCGGCACTGGTGCAGGATTACCGGGTATGGTTTTAGCTATCATCTGGCCACATAAAACTGTCCACTTACTCGACACCAACGGTAAAAAGGCACGCTTCCTTACCCACTTTAAGCACCTCCATCAACTCGACAACATTGAAGTAGTGAATCAACGATGTGAGACTTATTCGCCAGATCTCAACTACGATATTGTGTTATCAAGGGCCTTCGCATCAATTAAAGATATGCTAGAAGGTTGCCAGCATTTAGTCACAGAAGAGGGTGTGTTCGTGGCTATGAAAGGCACTTATCCTCAACAAGAAGTGGATGCTATACCCGCAAACTATAGCCTGCTAAACTGTCAAACCTTGCAGGTACCAGGCGTAGATGCAGAGCGCCACCTGTTAACCATTAAAAAGCAATTAGTATAGGTCAATTGTGAGCAAAGTCATTGCTATAACTAATCAAAAAGGTGGTGTGGGTAAAACCACCACCTGTGTTAACTTAGCGGCATCACTAGTAGCCACTAAACGACGGATACTAGTCATTGATTTAGATCCTCAGGGCAATACCACCATGGGTAGTGGCATTGAAAAGAACACCTTGCGCTACTCCGTGCTCGATGTCCTCACACAGAGGGTAGACATAAACCAAGTATTGCAGATCAATACCCCAGCAGGCTATGACTTGTTGCCCTCGAACAGTGACTTAACAGCAGCCGAAGTTGAATTGATTCAGGTGGACAAAAAAGAGGCTCGATTAAAAATCGCCTTAAGCCAGTTACAACACCGCTATGATTTTGTCTTGATCGATTGTCCGCCTTCTTTAAACATGCTCACTGTTAATGCCTTGGCCTGTGCCAACAGCGTATTAGTCCCTATGCAGTGTGAGTATTACGCATTGGAAGGAATTAGCGCTTTGCTAAACACTGTAAAGCTTATCAAAAACAACCTTAATCCAAATTTAGTGATTGAAGGTATACTACGCACCATGTATGACCCACGTAGTAGCCTAACCAACGATGTGTCACACCAATTGGTCAATCACTTTGGTGATTTAGTCTACCGCACCATCATCCCTCGCAATGTGCGTTTAGCAGAGGCCCCCAGCCACGGATTGCCAGCACTGATGTATGATAAGCATTCTCGTGGCGCTGTAGCTTATTTGGCATTAGCTAGCGAATTTATTCGTCAACAAGAAAAAAAATAGAGCAGTATTATGGTTAAAAAACGTGGCCTCAATCGTGGTTTAGAAGCCTTACTTCAAGGAGCGGGTAGCCTTGATGTTGATTTAACACAAAATCAACCGAAGGAAAAAGATGGTTTACAACAACTACCTGTGGAGTGGATTCAGCGTGGTGTTTATCAGCCGCGAAGAGATATGGATCCAGAAGCCCTAGAGGAACTGGCGGCATCAATTCGCGTACATGGCATTATGCAACCTATTGTTGTCCGTACTGTGGGTATAGATCGGTATGAAATTATTGCTGGCGAGCGCCGCTGGCGCGCTGCCCAACTGGCAGAACTAGACAGCATCCCTGCCCTTATTAAAGAAGTGCCGGACGAAGATGCCATTGCCATGGCTTTAATTGAGAATATTCAACGTGAAGATCTTAATGCCATGGAAGAAGCCTTTGCATTACAACGTTTACAGAATGAGTTTGAACTCACGCAGCAGCAAGTAGCCGACGCAGTGGGTAAATCCCGCAGTGCCATCGCTAATTTATTGCGTTTATTACAGCTAAGTGAACCTGTACGACTGATGCTAGAGCGGGGCGACTTAGAAATGGGTCATGCGCGTTCTTTGTTGGCACTGGAAGAAGACCAACAATTACAATCAGCCCGTGAAGTTGTGGCTAAAGGTCTGTCGGTACGTCAAACCGAAGAGTTAGTACGTAAAGCGCAGCAAGAGCCAAAAGTTGTTACAAAACAAGCACCCGATGCAGATATACACAGTCTGCAAGATCGTTTATCCGATGCTATAGGTGCTGCCGTCAGCATCACACAATCGGCCAAAGGCAAAGGCAAGCTAACCATTAGCTATGCAACCTTAGACCAACTCGATGGCATCATAGCAAGGCTTGAGCCTTAGTAAGACGGGACTATTGTCTCACTTATGTATAATCGCAATACAACTTTAAAAAAGGAAAATTGTTGAGGTTTTAAAACAAACACCCTATAATTCCGTGCGCTGTGATTGTAGAAGCTCTCACAGCTAATATTTAGACTGGCAACCAACGGATTTTTTAAGCACTTATGGCGCTAAATAAAGCCCCCAATTGGTTGCAAAAAACATTAACCTATCAGGCCCTTGTAGTGGCACTGATTGGAGTGGGTTTATCTATAACAGACTGGGTTACGGGAATGTCCGTGATTCTTGGTGGTGCCATTTACAGCCTACCTGCTTATTGGGCCTTGAGGCGAGAGTTTGCGCGCGGTAACAAACGCAACTCAACTCCAAAAGCTACAGCAGACGCAAAGCTAACCTTGGTGCAAATGTACGGCAACGAAATGCTTAAACTAACCTTAACTGTAGTTTTGTTCGGTTTAGCATTCGGTTTAGTTAGCCCACTAAACCCTTTAGCCTTGCTATTAGCCTTTATTGGCTCCCATTTACTTGCAGCAATGTTGCCAGTGGTTATAGATAAACAAACTTCTACGAAATCAAAGTGAGATAAAGCATGGCTAGTGGCATGACGTCCTCTGAGTATATCGCTCATCACCTGACTAACTTAACCTATGGCAACCATCCGGATAACGGATGGAGTTTTGCACATTCTGCTCAAGAGGCCTCAGAAATGGGCTTTATGGCCATTAATGTGGATTCTATGGCTTGGTCAATTGGTCTTGGCACATTTTTCATCTGGTTATTTAGCCGCGTAGCTAGAACAGCCACTACAGGTGTACCTTCTGGTACCCAAAACTTCGTTGAGATGATTATCGAATTTGTGGATGAAAACGTGAAAAACGTATTCCACCACAAAAACGCCCTCATTGCCCCCATGGCTCTGACCATTTTTGTGTGGGTGTTCTTGATGAACTTGATGGACTTGATCCCAGTTGATTGGATTCCATCCATCGCTGGCATGATGGGCATTCACTTCATGAAGATTGTACCTTCTACAGACTTAAACGTGACCCTAGGCATGTCCTTGGCGGTGTTTATTTTGATCATATTTTACTCTATTCAGCAAAAAGGCATTGGCGGATTTTTAGCCGAGCTTAGCTTACAGCCTTTAGGCAAGTGGGCCCTACCTTTCAACTTGTTCCTAGAGTTGGTAGGTTTAATTGCTAAACCTATTTCATTAGCTTTGCGCTTGTTCGGTAACATGTACGCTGGAGAAATGATCTTTATTCTGATTGCACTACTACCCTTCTGGGCACAGTGGTTGTTATCGGTGCCGTGGGCCCTGTTCCACATCCTAATCATCACTTTGCAGGCATTCATCTTTATGGTGCTAACCATTGTGTATTTGGCGATGGCTCACGACCATCATTAATCAGTACCCTTTTACTTTTAACTACTAATCTCACTTAAACTGGAGAAACAAAATGGAAATGGCATTATTGTATATTGCTGGTGCATTGATCTTGGGCATGTCTGCCGTTGGCGCAGCTGTTGGTATCGGCGTTTTAGGAGGTAAGTTTTTGGAAGGCGCAGCGCGTCAACCAGAATTGATCCCTTTACTACGTACACAGTTTTTCATCATGATGGGTCTTACCGACGCGGTTCCTATGATCGGTGTAGGTATTAGCCTTTACATCATGTTTGCGGTTGCCTAAAGGTCATCTTTAACCAACCCATACGTATGGAGGTCTTGCCATGAATATGAACATGACAATTATCGGGCAGATCATTTCTTTTATTATCTTCGTGTACTTGTGCATGAAGTACGTTTGGCCACCGCTTACTGCGGCTTTGGCAGAACGTCAAAAGAAGATCGCTGAAGGTTTAGATGCAGCTGATAAGGCTGCACGCGAACTTGAAGAAGCTCAGCAGTCTGTGGAAGCAGTGCTGCAAGAAAGCAAAGCGCAAGCAGCTACTCTTATTGAGCAAGCTAACAAACGCGCTAGTCAGATCGTTGATGAAGCTAAAGAAACAGCTCAAGCTGAAGCCGACCGCATTAAAGCGGCAGCTGCAGCCGACGTTGAACAGGAAGTAAACCGTGCCAAAGAAGTGCTTCGCGCTCAAGTCGCAACACTTGTTGTTGCTGGTGCAGAAAAAATCCTGGGCGCATCAATTGATGTAAACAACCACCAAGAGCTTGTCGATAAGTTGGCAGCCGAACTGTAAGAAAAGAGAGGTTAACGATGGCTGAATCCATTACTGTTGCCCGTCCTTACACCAAGGCCGCTTTCGAGACGGCATTGGCCCAAGGCGACTTGGGTAGCTGGTCGGAATTTTTGAACATGGCTGCAGCGGTAGTTGCGGATCCAAGTTTAGCCCAAGTTTTGGATAATCCAGAACTGACGGCAGCAGAAAAAGCCCAGCTAGTGACAGACGTAGTAAACGGCAGTCACCCTGTATCTCAACAAGCACAGAATTTTCTGAACTTGTTGGCCGAAAACAAGCGCTTGTCATTGCTACCCGAGGTTTCTAATTTATATGAAACCTTAAAGGCAAATCAGGAACAGTCGATAGACGTATCTATCGTCAGTGCCTTTGATTTAGGCAATGAGCAACAAGATAAATTGGCTCAAGCATTAAACGCCATGTTGTCTCGCGAAATTAACATAACTAGTACTACCGACGCGTCATTGCTCGGTGGTGTCATAGTCCACGCGGGCGACCTAGTGATTGATGGTTCCGTTAAAGGCAAACTAGGCAAATTGGCTGAGGCCATGAATGCCTGAGTGTGAGGAATAAAGCATGCAACAACTGAATCCTTCAGAGATCAGTGAAATCATCAAGAAGCGTATAGAGCAACTTGATGTTTCATCTGAAGCCCAAAATGAGGGCACAATCGTTAGCGTAGCCGATGGTATCGTATTGATCCACGGCTTAGCTGACGCAATGTACGGGGAAATGATTGAATTCCCTGGTGGTGTATACGGTATGGCCATGAACTTGGAGCGCGACTCTGTTGGCGCTGTAGTTCTAGGTGATTACGAAGATTTGGTCGAAGGCCAAACCGCTCGTTGTACTGGCCGTATCCTAGAAGTCCCTGTAGGCCCTGAATTACTGGGTCGTGTAGTAGACGGTCTAGGTATCGCTATTGATGGCAAAGGTCCGATTAACACTGATCTAACTGATGCTGTTGAGAAAGTAGCCCCAGGTGTAATCGAACGTAAATCTGTAGACCAGCCAGTACAGACAGGCCTTAAGGCGATTGACGCCATGGTTCCTGTAGGGCGTGGCCAGCGCGAATTAATTATTGGAGACCGCCAGACTGGTAAGTCTGCCATCGCTATCGATGCCATTATCAACCAAAAGGACACTGGTGTTAAGTGTGTCTACGTGGCCATTGGCCAGAAGCAATCTACCATTGCTAACGTAGTGCGTAAGCTAGAAGAACACGGCGCCATGGCTCATACCATCGTTGTAAACGCAGGTGCTGCTGACTCAGCGGCCATGCAGTTCTTATCGCCTTACGCTGGTTGTACTATGGGTGAATACTTCCGTGATCGCGGTGAAGACGCATTGATCGTATTTGATGACCTGACCAAGCAAGCTTGGGCTTACCGTCAAATCTCTTTGCTACTTCGTCGTCCTCCAGGACGTGAAGCATATCCTGGTGATGTATTCTATTTGCACTCTCGCTTACTTGAGCGTGCATCTCGTGTAAACGCAGAATACGTAGAAGCATTCACTAATGGTGAAGTAAAAGGTAAGACCGGTTCTTTAACTGCACTACCTATTATCGAAACCCAAGGTGGTGACGTATCGGCCTTCGTACCGACTAACGTAATCTCTATCACCGACGGCCAGATTTTCTTGGAAACTGACTTGTTTAACGCCGGTATCCGCCCAGCCATTAATGCTGGTTTGTCTGTATCCCGTGTAGGTGGTGCAGCACAAACTAAAGTCATCAAGAAATTGGGTGGCGGTATTCGTTTGGCTTTGGCTCAATACCGTGAATTGGCAGCCTTCTCTCAGTTTGCTTCTGACTTGGATGACGCGACTCGCGCCCAGTTAGAGCACGGTCAAAGTGTGACCGAGCTGATGAAGCAGCACCAGTACTCGCCAATGAGCGTTGCCGAAATGGCAGTCAGCCTATTTGCAGCTAACGAAGGTTTCCTTACAGACATAGCTCTTAACAAGGTTGGTGACTTCGAAGCCGCTCTAATTTCTTACATGAACAGCGAGCATAGCGCCGTAATGAGCCAGGTGAATGAATCTGGTAACTTTAACGACGACATCGCCGCTTCTTTTAAGTCTGCATTAGAGCAGTTTAAGGCAACTCAAACCTGGTAGTGGCTTACGGCTTCAAGTGACCTTGAAGCCGTGCTATTCACCAAGTTAGTTACTTAACAGAAAGGTAAGCATATGGCAGTCGGAAAAGAAATAAAGACCCAGATTGCGAGTATTAAGGGTACGCAAAAGATCACTAGCGCCATGGAAATGGTAGCGGCGTCTAAAATGCGTAAAGCACAGGAACGTATGAATCATAGCCGTCCTTACGCAAATAAAATGCGTGAAGTGATTGCTCACCTCGCACGCTCCAACCCTGAGTACAAGCATTTGTATCTGCAACAGCGCGAGCTTAAGCGGGTGGGTTACATTGTGGTTTCTTCCGATCGTGGTCTGTGTGGTGGTTTAAACATTAACGTGTTTAAGAAAACCGTACAGAGCATGGCTGAACATGATCAAAACGGCATCGAAATAGACATCTGTGCCCTTGGTTCTAAATCAGCAACCTTCTTTAATAACTACGGCGGCAACGTTGTATCAAGCAAGACTCAACTGGGTGACAAGGCAGAAGCTGCTGAACTCATCGGTGCAGTTAAGATCATGTTAGACAGTTATGATGAAGGACGGTTGGACGCTTTGTACGTGGTTTACAATAATTTTGTAAATACCATGACCCAACAACCCAGCGTAGTGCAACTTGTGCCCTTGCAGGCAGACCCGAATGAAGACGGTATGAGCCACCATTGGGACTACCTCTACGAGCCAGACGCCCGTGAATTACTCACAGGCCTTTTGAGCCGTTACGTAGAATCTTTAGTGTATCAAGCCGTGGTAGAAAATAACGCTTGTGAACAGGCCGCACGGATGATCGCTATGAAAAGCGCCACCGATAATGCGGGTGATCTGATCGATGACCTTCAGATGATTTACAACAAGGCCCGTCAATCTGCGATTACTCAGGAAATTTCTGAGATCGTGAGTGGCGCGGCAGCCGTTTAACCTGAGCTATAAGAACTAGTTTTCGATAGAGGATAAAATTATGAGTAGCGGACGTATCGTACAGATTATCGGTGCTGTAATCGACGTGGAATTCCCACGTGATTCTGTGCCAAAAGTATATGACGCACTAACTGTAGATGCTAAGGGCACAACCCTAGAAGTTCAACAGCAGTTGGGTGACGGCGTAGTACGCACTATCGCCATGGGCCAGACCGAAGGTCTAAGCCGTGGTCTAGACGTATCTAACACTGGTGGCGCCATCAAAGTGCCAGTTGGCACAGCCACCCTTGGCCGCATCATGGACGTATTGGGTAACCCAATCGACCAGTGTGGCCCTATTGGCGAAGAAGTTCGTATGCCAATTCACCGTAAGGCACCTACCTACGCAGAGCAGTCAGCTAGTAATGAATTGCTAGAGACTGGCATCAAAGTTATTGACTTGATGTGTCCTTTCGCTAAAGGCGGTAAGGTTGGGCTATTCGGCGGCGCCGGCGTAGGCAAAACCGTAAACATGATGGAGCTTATCCGTAACATCGCCATCGAGCACAGTGGTTACTCTGTGTTTGCAGGTGTAGGTGAGCGTACTCGTGAAGGTAACGATTTCTACTACGAGATGAAAGAGTCCAACGTATTGGACAAAGTATCTCTCGTATACGGCCAGATGAATGAGCCTCCAGGAAACCGTCTACGTGTGGCACTAACCGGCCTTACCATGGCTGAGCAGTTCCGTGACGAAGGTAATGACGTATTGTTGTTCGTTGATAACATCTACCGTTACACCTTGGCGGGAACCGAAGTATCTGCACTATTGGGCCGTATGCCTTCTGCAGTAGGTTACCAGCCAACACTAGCTTCAGAAATGGGTGTGTTGCAGGAGCGTATTACCTCCACTAAGACTGGCTCTATCACTTCTATACAAGCGGTATACGTACCTGCGGATGACTTGACTGACCCGTCTCCAGCAACGACCTTCTCTCACTTGGACGCTACCGTGGTATTGTCTCGTCAGATCGCAGAATTGGGTATCTACCCAGCTATCGATCCACTCGATTCAAGCTCACGTCAGCTAGATCCATTGGTGATTGGCCAAGAGCACTACGACATTGCTCGTGGCGTTCAGGGTATACTTCAGCGTTACAAAGAGCTGAAAGACATCATTGCCATCTTGGGTATGGACGAACTGTCTGATGAAGACAAGCAATCTGTAACGCGTGCTCGTAAGATTCAGCGTTTCTTGTCTCAGCCTTTCTTCGTAGCTGAAGTATTTACCGGATCATCAGGTAAGTACGTATCACTTAAGGACACTATTGCTGCCTTTAAGGGAATTTTGGCTGGCGAATACGACGATCTTCCAGAGCAAGCCTTCTACATGGTTGGCGGTATTGAAGAAGTAGTCGAGAAAGCCAAGAGCATGTAATTGCAAGGGCTTAGCTCTATTGGCTGCTGCCAATAGGTTAAGCCCTGCTTAAGAGGATAATCATATGGCTACCAGTGTAGATTGTGACATCGTTAGTGCAGAAGAATCCGTCTTTGCAGGTAAGGTAGAATTTATTTCACTTACAGGTACGTTGGGTGAACTGGGCATCACTCCAGGCCACACTCCACTACTTAGTGAAGTTAAACCTGGCCCTGTGCACATGCGCATGGAATCCGGTGAAGAAGACATACTTTACGTGTCAGGTGGTTTTTTAGAAGTTCAGCCTCACAAGATTACCTTGTTGGTTGATACGGCAATTCGTGCAGCAGACTTAGATGAAGCTGCTGCAGAAGAAGCTAGTCGCAAAGCTGAACAGGCTATGGCAGATAAAACTTCAGAGTTTGAATACTCACGTGCGGCTGGCCAATTGGCCGAAGCCGTCGCCCAGCTGCGTACTTTGCGTCAGATTCGTCAGAAGCTTGGCAAATAAGTAGTTCAAAGGGAACCACCAAAAAAGGCAGCCTCGGCTGCTTTTTTTGTGCCCTAAAAAACTGTTTTATAACCTAGTTTTCTATGACGTAACGCAAACGTGAAGCAACAGCGTTATAATGCCATGATGTCGTGGCCACATTGATACTTGAGAGAGTGCCTATGGCAAAATATAACATTGTGTTTTGGTGTAACTAAGGCTGACTATTGATCAAATATTTATTGACCACAATAAAACAAACTTTGATGAACTTTAGTAACATAAAGCGTCTAAACTAAAGACTAGAATTTAATACAGTTTCACAAGGATCGTTCATGTCGTTAGAAGTGATCATTCTCGCTGCAGGCAAAGGTTCACGCATGCGCTCAGATCTGCCTAAAGTGCTTCACGAACTGGCAGGCAAGCCAATGTTGGTGCATGCCATTGAGCAGGCCCAAAGGCTCCAGCCTACCCGTACACACATAATAGTAGGCCATGGTGCACACCTAGTAGAGTCAGTGGTCCGGCCACTGGGTGCTGAATGCGTGACGCAAGATCAACAATTGGGCACTGGCCATGCGGTGGCTCAAGCTATGCCTAAGGTTGATAATAATGCCATAGTGTTAGTATTATACGGTGATGTACCGTTAGTCCCTGCAGTACTAATGCAACAGCTAGCCGAGCAAGCAGCGCAGGGCGACTTGGCTATCCTTACTGTGACATTAGATGACTCAAGTGGATACGGTCGCATTGTGCGTGATGATGGGGGAAACATCCAGGCCATCGTCGAACACAAAGATGCTAATACAGACCAGTTACAAATCAAAGAAATTAACACTGGTATTTTGGCGGTTAAGGCAAGTTTATTGAATGGCTGGTTACCACGCATTAAAAGTAACAATGCTCAAGGTGAAATATACCTCACGGATATCGTCGCCATGGCTGTTGCCGATGGCGTTGGCATCAGGCACCTCCAGCCAGACTTCCCACAACAAACCCAAGGCGTAAACGATCGTGTGCAATTGGCCAGCCTTGAGCGCTGGCATCAACTCCAGCAAGCCAATCAACTATTGCGTGACGGTGTACAGTTGGCAGACCCTACACGTTTTGATTTACGTGGTGAACTCATCGCAGGTAAAGATATTTACATCGACATCAATGCCATCATTGAGGGTCACGTGCAGTTAGGGGATGGCGTTCACATTGGCCCCAACTGTCACATCAAAAATGCCCACATTGGAGCAGGCACACAGATTTTAGCAAATAGTGTAATTGACCAGGCCCAAGTTGCAGCAAACTGTAATATTGGACCCTTTGCGCGCCTGCGACCCGGCACTATACTTCATGATAATGCCAAAGTAGGCAATTTTGTCGAAACCAAAAAGACCACCTTGGGCAAAGGCTCTAAGGCCAATCACTTTACCTACCTAGGTGATACGGTGGTTGGTGAAAAAGTAAATATTGGTGCTGGAACCATTACCTGTAACTACGATGGTGTTAACAAGTACAAAACTGTGATTGCAGATGGTGCTTTTATCGGCTCAAACAGCTCCATTGTTGCTCCTGTCACCATTGGCGCAGATGCAACCATTGGTGCTGGTTCTACCATTACTAGAGACGTGGCCGATGGTAACCTAGCTATCGCTCGTGGCAAACAGCGCAACTTAGCCACTTGGGCTAAACCAGTAAAAATTTAACCAAGGAAGACAACACATGTGCGGAATAGTTGGCGCCATTGCTCAGCGTAATATCAGCGGCATATTAGTAGAAGGCCTAAAGCGTCTAGAGTACCGCGGTTACGATTCCTCTGGTGTAGCGATTTTAAGTGATCAAGGTTTACAGCGTACCCGCCGCGTAGGCAAAGTGGCTAGTTTAGATGCCGCCTTAACTGCTAAGCCATTACAAGGCAGCTTAGGTATTGCTCATACACGTTGGGCTACCCACGGAATTCCTAATGAAACTAATGCCCACCCTCACTGGTCTCACAGTAGTTTAGCGGTGGTTCACAATGGCATCATTGACAATTTTGAATCTATAAAAGAAGATCTTGTTGCTACAGGATACGGCTTTGAAAGCGACACAGACACAGAAGTAATTGCCCATTTAATTCACCGCAACCGTAAGCAGGGTATGTCTTTAACGGCAGCAGTGCGTGATGCAGCGGGTCGTTGTGAGGGTGCTTATGCGTTAGGTGTGGTGGATGAAACCCAGCCAGATTTGTTGTTAGCTGCACGTAAGGGCAGCCCATTAGTGATTGGCCTAGGCAGTGATGAAAATTACATCGCCTCCGACCAACTGGCGCTGTTGCAAGTCACCGACAACTTTATGTTTTTAGAAGACGGTGATATTGCAGCAATCAGCCGTACCCAAGTAACAGTTACTGACGCTAGTGGCGTAGTTGTTGAGCGCCCAAGCCACCGCTATGAACACAGCGAAGAAAGCAGTGATAAAGGGGCCTATAAGCACTACATGTTAAAAGAGATTAACGAACAGCCCAAGGTTGTAGCCAATCTCATTGAGCAGCAAATTATTGCTGGAAAGCTCCAAAACATTCTCGATGACAACGCTATTGAAGCCTTGTCCAAGGCTAAGAACGTACAGATTATTGCTTGTGGTACTAGCTACCTGGCAGGCATGGTAGCAAAGTATTGGATAGAAAGTTTGGCAGGCCTTGCTTGTCAAATAGAGGTGGCCAGTGAATACCGCTACCGCCAGGCTGTAGTACCCGAAGACACGCTGCTTATCACCTTGTCTCAGTCTGGCGAAACGGCGGACAGCTTGGCTGCGTTGCGCCACATTGATAAAAACAAATTAGCTGCCAGTCTAGCCATTTGCAATGTGGCATCAAGCAGCCTGGTACGTGAATCTGACATGGTACTATTAACACAGGCAGGACCTGAGATCAGTGTAGCGTCAACTAAGGCCTTCACCGCCCAGCTAATCACATTGCTTCACGTCACCTTATTACTGGCTAAACAACGTTCAGATATTGATGTTCAGCCCATTATTCATGCCATGCAGGCGCTACCCAGTGTATTGCAGCAATGTTTGCAAATGGAGCCTAAGATTGAAGCAGTAGCTCAGCGGTTTGCTGACAAACATCACACCTTATTCCTTGGCCGAGGTAGCATGTACCCAATCGCCTCGGAAGGCGCTCTAAAGCTAAAAGAAATTTCCTATATTCATGCTGAGGCCTACCCTGCAGGAGAGCTCAAGCATGGCCCATTGGCCCTAGTTGATGCATATATGCCTGTCGTTGTGGTTGCACCTAAAGATGATATGCTTGATAAACTCAAAGCCAACATGCAGGAAGTACGCGCCCGTGGCGGTGAACTGTTTGTTTTTGCTGATGTCCACGCCAAAATGGCAGAAGATGATGCCACCCATGTCATTGTCGTACCAGAAGTGCATGAACTGTTAGCGCCAATAGCTTATGCTATACCTATGCAGCTATTGTCTTACCATGTGGCTATCATCAAAGGTACTGACGTGGATCAGCCTCGTAATTTAGCCAAGTCGGTGACCGTGGAATAAATTTAACAAGTTGAGACTAAAATGTGAATTAGGGGTAATTTCATGACTAGTAGAGTAGTTGCAAAAATAATAATAGCGCTATTGTTTATATATTGTGTCAGTGTCGTTGTTGGGTATTTCTACAATGTTTCTATTACGTTCCCTTTCTTTATGTCAGACGGTCATGATGTTCCAGAACATCGCCTGCATGCGATCCGGTTATCATTATTTACTGCGTTTATTTACTTTAGTATTCGTTATTTTTTTGTAGGTTCAGTGAAACTCTATCCCGTACAAGTCATGGGAGTCATATTATTCAACTTAAACATATTGGGCCTATTGGTTTTTTATGTTGAAGGAGCTGATCCAACTGAATACTTACTATTTCTATTTTTGCTGCCTGCGTCTCTTATTTTGTATTATGCAGGAAAATCTGAATTTAAATACTTTTAAAAAAATTGATAGATAAAACTATGATCAAGACATTTAAATACTTCAATAATCACAGAAATCTATATTGTGCTTTAGGATTAACTTTAGTATTTATCTTGTACATCTCACTAGTTTTAGTGCCTCTAAGTGGCTGTTTCAGGTTAGATATTGGGTCAAATTCACTAGGTCTTTCTATTTACAATATAGAGATAGTTCAAGAGTTTTTTCACGCAAGGGATCAGGCTCAGCTTCTTTGCTATAGCCAATTCCTTCAATTATGGGACATAATTTTTGCGGTTGTTTCTACTGTGATGAATGGCTCTTGGATTATATATCTCTTTAAAAACAAGCGTCTATTATTGTTAGCTCCTACTGTCTTGGGCATGATAGCCGATTGGTCTGAGAATTTCGTTGAATTATTGATGTTAGAAACCTATTTAAATTCAGGCGCAATATCTGAAACATTGGTTTCATTGGGCTCCGGACTCAACTTATTTAAATTGATAATGATAGGCCTGACTTATTTGATAATCCTTACTGGAATAATACTTATATTAAAAGCATTTATAACAAAACCTAAAAAGTATTAAAAAACCAATTTAGCCTAACAATGCCTTTATTACTTATTAGATCGCTACTGCGACCAGTAAAACAATAGCGCCAGCAGCAGAGGCAGACGCAAGGATTTTCACCGTGGAAAAAGGTAGTCAACTAGATTATTTAAGACGCCCTTCAACTCTGTTGAGTTTTTTGTTGTGGTCCTTTAGTGTGGCAGTGGTGCTATTCTTAGTTGGCGCTGTGGCTATCAACAGCCAACGAATAAGTTTTGATCACGACGCAAACGACGCGATCAATCAAATTCATGAACAGCTTGTAATCAATGATGCGGCTTTAGCTGGCTTTGGTAGTTTACTTAAGAGTATTGGCACCAATAAGCTTCAACAAACACGCGACTTTACTAGGCGCATGCGTGATGCGTACCCACATATTTATATGTTTGAGGCACTGGTTAGCATTGGCCCAGCTAACATAGCTGAACACGAAGAGCGCATGCGTAATTTGGGTTACCGAGATTATAAGGTCACACGCTATGTGCCTAAGAACGGCTCCACGGTCAAGCCCTTCGATACCATTGATGGGGTGCCCATGCACTTCCCTATTTTTTTTATAGACCCCTACCTTGAATCAGTTAAAGGTATTATGGGATTTGACATGATGTCTGTAGCCAGTATGCGGGACCCTCTTCTGGCCTCCTTGGCCACGGGCGAACCTGTAGCCTCTCAACCTTACAAACTAAAAGAAGGTGGGCGTGGTTATGCACTAATCAAGGTGTTGGATACGCGAGATACAGCGACTGCGATGGAGCGGCGTTATTCGCAAGGTGGCCTTGGAGCATTACCAAATAATGCGCAAGGCGGCCTGGCGGTATTGCTGATAATAAAAACAGATACTATGCTGGCATCTGTGGTTAATACTGTACCTTTGGCAAGTGTCCGGCTACTTCACGGCAAAGAGCGTAAGTTAGCTGCAGAAGAAATTCTTCCTCAAACAGCCTCATTGCCAATCATTGAAATAGATACCTTGTTAGAGGAACGTGAACTAGATGACTTGGGTCAGCCCTTTACCCTGTCTATAGCGCAGCCTGCAGGACTCTATTCCCAACACCTTCAAATTATGGGGCTGCTACTCTTCGCCATGTATATTGCCTATGGTATCCATTACCATAACTCATTCGCCAAGTATAGACTCGAACTACAGCGGGATAATGTACTCACAGAGCTAAGTCAGCAGCATGCAAATTTAGAAGTGATGGTTACACATCGCACCAAAGAACTGCAGCGAAAGAATGACGAAAATACCCACTTGGCACAACAGCTAATAAGGGTGCAAGAGGACCAAATTCACCACATTGCTAGAGAGCTACATGATGAGTTTGGCCAAACCCTCACGGCCATAAAGATTAATGCCCACATACTTGAATCTGTAGAAACCATGCAAGAGGTAGCAACTTACGCTCAAGATATCACCTCTCAAGCAGATGCGCTGTATGAGACCATGCGTGATATGATTCAACGCTTAAGGCCTGAGGCACTAGACATGTTTGGTTTAAAGGTGGCCGTTGAGCAGTGTATTCTTGCTTTTCATTTAGATGAGCAAAATATTGACTTAGATCTTAATATTGATGACTCGGTGAATAATGTAGAAGAAATATATAGCATTGCAAGCTATCGTATAGTGCAAGAGCTGGTAAATAATGCGGTCAAATACGCTAAGCTAACTAAACTGAAGGTGGTTTTAGATGTTTCTGACCGACACATGAACATTTGTGTTGAAGATAACGGCATTGGTTTTGATCCACTAGACAGCAAGGTGGGTTTTGGTTTGTCTGGAGTGGATGAGCGTGCGCGATCTCTAGGTGGAATTGTTGATATTAATACTGTGGTTGATGAAGGTGTAAAGGTTCGTGTCCGCATCCCGTTACAGGAATGCTAAACCACACTAACATAGGGAGGAAGTGCCTTGGACTTAGGTGCCAGATTAAAAACGATTCGTAAACGCCTAGGACTTTCACAACGAGAGTTGGCCAAACGTGCGGGGGTGACTAATAGCACCATCTCCATGATTGAAAAAAACACCGTAAGCCCTTCATTTAGCTCTCTGCTTAAAGTGCTGAAAGGGTTTCCTATGGGTGTGGAAGAGTTTTTTACCACCGATCTAGTAATGAGCAATCAAGTGGTTTTTAAGGCCAACGAACAGGCAGATATGAGTGCTCAGGGCGTAGCTATAAAACTCATTGGCCACAGTGTTGCAGACCGCAATATCTCGATGCTTAGCGAAACCTACCCCCCTGGAGCTGACACTGGTGAGGATATGATTAAGTACGATGGTGAAGAAGCTGGCATCGTTGTGCAAGGTGAAATTGAGTTAACTGTGGATCAGCAGGTTTACCAGTTGGTCACAGGAGACGGTTATTTTTTCCATACCCACCTGCCCCATCGTTTTCGTAACTTAGGTGATGTCACTGCCAAAGTCGTGAGTGCCAACAATGGCAATGTATCTCACTAATTCAACCCTGCCGTTACTACAACATATCCCGTAAACGATACCAAGCCATGGCCAACATAAGTGCTGGTGTTTTAAATAGGGTGCCGCCAGGAAAAGGTAAGTGGCTAATTTCATTGAATAGATCAAATCGTTCAGCTTGTCCTGCCACCGCTTCAGCGAGTAGCTTCCCAGCCAAACCTGTTGCAGCAATACCGTGGCCAGAAAAACCTTGAGCAAAATATAAGTCTTTGCCAACGCGACCAAAGTGAGGCCCACGGTTCATGGTGATGGCAACATTACCACCCCAAGAATAGTCCATGTTAACGTCTGCCAATTGTGGGAACACGCCTAACATACGTTGGCGCATAGAATGTGTCAGGTTTGGGGGTGCTAAGGTGGAGTAGCTAACTCGGCCACCAAATAACATACGATAATCTGCAGACATGCGGAAATAATCCAATACAAAATTAATGTCAGCAACGGCCATGTTGTTATTGATCAGAGCCTCAGCTCGGGCTTTCCCTAGTGGTTCCGTAGCGCCAATGTAAGTGCCAACAGGCATTATTTTGTTACTAATTTCAGGTACCAGTTTACCCATATAGGCGTTGCCACAGAAAAGCACCTGTTGAGCGGTAATTTGCCCCTGTGTAGTATGACAAATATTGGCCTGAGATTTTCTGGTCACCTTAGTTACTGCAGAATCTGTGTAAATGGTGACGCCTGCGTCCAAAGCCGCTTTTGCTAAACCTAACGTGTAATTGAGAGGGTGAATATGGCCAGAGTTGGCATCATAAAGCCCACCTATATAACGCTCACTAGCCATTTTTGATTGCACTTGCTGCTGGCTCCAAAGGCTTAAGCTGGCATAACCATACTGTTTTTCTAACGAGGCCTGCCATTCTTCCAGTTCCCGCATCTGCCTCGGTTTTATCGCGGCATGAAGGTGACCTTGCTGCAAGTCACATTGAATTTGGTGTTTGTCTACACGCTGTCGCAGGATATCAATGGCCTCTAAAGACATGCCCCACATGGCTTTAGCTGCTAGTTTGCCAGCAGATTTTTCGATCACGGACATATCGCAGCCAAAACCAAAAATCATTTGCCCACCACTGCGCCCAGAGGCGCCCCAGCCCACTAAGTTAGCTTCAACAACTGTGACTTTATAACCTCGTTCTGCCAAATTTAAGGCGGCGCTAAGTCCAGTAATTCCAGCACCTACAACGCATACATCGGCACTGTGGCTGCCTTGTAATGTGGGGCACTGAATATGTTTGTTAGCACTCGCAGCGTAGTAAGAGTGGGTGTGTGCTTGGCTCATAAAAATCCTGCAATTTAAAGTGTGCGCCGGTACCAGTCTATTTCTAAGCTGCTTACATGGCGGTTAAACTCGGTATATTCTTGTTGCTGCACCTGGACATATACCCACAGAAAATCAGCTCCAAAGGCGTTTGCAGCAAATTTGCTTTTGGCTAAAATACCGTAGGCATCCACCCAATTCAATGGCAAACTAGAGGTTGTTTTTTCTGCACCATTGCCGGTGGTTTGAGGGCCCAAATCTAAATCATTATTAATGCCATGAAGCGCACCCGAAAGCAATGCGGCCATGGCCAAATAAGGGTTGGCATCAGCCCCTGCTACACGGTGTTCAATGCGTGTTGCAGCACCGGAGCCATTAGGAATGCGCAAGGCAACGGTACGGTTATCTACTCCCCATGTTGGGGCCATGGCAACAAAGAAGCCGGGTTGAAAGCGACGGTATGAATTAACCTTGGGGCAGAGCAAAGCCATGGTATCAGCCATAGTGGCCTGTAAGCCAGCTAAGGCTTTGCCTAACATAGCATTGGGTTGGTTCTTCTGATCACAAGCGAATACGTTAGTTGCAGAATCATCCAGCAAGCTCATATGGATGTGCATGCCACTGCCAGCTTGATCGGCATAGGGCTTAGCCATAAAGGTGGCGCCAAAACCATGTTTTCGGCTCACACTTTTGATGATGCGCTTTAGCAATATGGCTTGGTCGCAAGCCAATACAGGATCTGCAACATGCTGCAGGTTTATTTCAAACTGCCCAGGGGCATACTCTGCTACTGCTGTAGATGCCGGTATGTTTTGCCCCTGGGCAGCAAGCACGATGTCATCTAGAAGCGCACTATAGTCATCTAAATTGTCTACTGCATAAACCTGAGTGTCTGACTCGCGAAGGCCTGTTATTGGTGCTATTGGGGGCTGTAATAGGCCTGATTTAAGGCGCTTGGCATCGGTGAGGTAAAATTCCAACTCAACGGCTACCATTGGGGTTAGGCCTTGGCTCTGATATTGGTCGCAGATCCGATCTAAAACATGGCGTGGGTTAGCAAAGTAAGCTTCACCAGGGGTTTGTTCCATAGCGATTAAACATTGAGCCACAGGTTTGTTTTGCCATGGCACCATAGTTAAGGTGTGGGGTATTACTCTACAGGGCTGGTCACAATCACCCGTATCAAACCCAATACCGGTGCTCTCTACGGTGTTGCCATTGATATCAAGGGCGAACACTGAACCAGGCAAATAAAGGCCCTGCTCATAAACTTTGAGCAACTCCTGCGCAGGAATGCGTTTGCCTCGTAAAACACCATGCTGATCGGGCAGTAATAAATCTACGCTCACAAGGTCTGGGTTAGCTGCGAGAAATGCTTCGGCTTCGCTGCTTGGAGCGATGGCATGGGGCATGGTTTAAAATCTCTTTTAATAGGGTTTTCTGAGATGGTATCAGAAAGGTGGCGATAGACAAGCTTCTAAAACGATATGTTTGAAATAATACAATTAATTTGTATAAAAAGAACATTAAATTTATTCATTAATGAACATAAATATTAAATTAACCGCTATAAAACAATAACTTGAATATAATTCATAAAAGCATTGTTGGCTTCATCAAGGTGTTCATAATAATATACATATAACTTGAAGATTAAAACCGGTTTATGCTATTGTCGAGGACTTGAGTCAATCGTTATTTAGCGCTACCTATATGTCTAAACCTCTCATCGGCCTTGTGTGTGAAGTAAACCAAGATGGCCTACATCCTTACCACCGCGTGAGCGAGAAATACGCCCGTGCCGTGGTTGATGCAATGGGAGCGGTGCCGGTCTTAATTCCAGCCTTAACTAATGCAGATAACCAATTAGATATGGACATAGACGCCTTATTAACCCACCTTCACGGTGTGCTTTTACCTGGTGGATACAGCAACGTTGAGCCACATCATTATGGCGCAGTCAGTCGTGCAGGAACCCAGCATGATAAGGCTAGAGATAGCCTAGCATTAGCGCTCATTCCAGCGGCTATAAAGCAGGGAGTGCCCTTACTGGCCATTTGTCGAGGTTTTCAAGAAATGAACGTGGCCTATGGTGGAAGTTTACATCAGCATGTGCAAGAACTGGATTGCTATAATGACCATCGGGAAAACAAAGCTGATGCAATAGAAATTCAATATGGCCACAGCCACAGTGTCACCTTAGCTAACGACGGTTTACTCCAGCAGTTGTTCGGTATGTCAGAGGTTCGGGTAAACTCGTTACATGGGCAGGGTGTCCATCAGGTGGGTAAAGGCCTAAGGGTTGAAGCGATGTCTGAGGATGGTTTAGTTGAAGCCATCACCGACCCCAATAGCCAAACCTTTAACCTAGCAGTGCAATGGCATCCAGAGTACCAAGCAACTAACGACGACCTCTATCAATCTATTTTTTCTGCCTTTGCTAGCGCCTGTAATGGTCGTTTGCAAAGCCAAGGCAGTCGGTGATCTATGACCAATTTTAATGGCCTAAAAGCATGGCTAAAAGAACATAAAATAACGGAAGTTGAATGCATTGTTAGCGACCTTACGGGTATTGCGCGGGGTAAAATTATGCCTGCATCTAAGTTTTGCGATGATGCGGGCATCCGCTTGCCAGAAGGTGTATTGGTAGCCACAGTTACGGGGGACTATTTAGACGATTACAGCATGATTGACCCCGCAGAAATTGATGTCTACCTAAAGCCAGACCCTAATGCAGCCCATCTATTGCCCTGGGCGAGTGAGCCTACGGCACAAATTATTCATGATTGTTATGATATCCATGGCGAATTGGTTGATCTGGCACCACGAACGATATTGCGAAAGGTACTTAAATTATATTCAGACTTGGGACTCACACCTATTGTGGCGCCAGAAGCTGAGTTTTACCTTACCCAAAAAAGTATGAACCCAGACTCTCCTCTGCAACCACCGATAGGGCGAACTGGCCGTGCTGAAACCGGCCGTCAGTCTTATAGTATAGATGCTGTGAATGAATTTGACCCATTATTTGAAGACGTTTACGACTACTGCGAAGCGCAGAATCTCGATCTAGAAACTCTGATCCATGAAGAAGGTTTAGGGCAGATGGAAATTAACTTCCGCCATGGTGAAGCCTTATCTCTTGCTGATCAGGTGTTCTTGTTTAAGCGTACCTTGCGAGAAGCCGCTTTCAAACACGATTTATCGGCTACCTTTATGGCTAAGCCATTACAAAACCAAGCTGGCAGCTCCATGCATATACATCAAAGTGTATTGGATGCGCAGGGCAACAATATCTTTGTAGGTGCAGATGGCGGCATCAGTGATGTCCTCAAACACTATATTGGTGGCTTACAAAAATACACCAAAGCGGCCACCGCTTTATTTGCTCCTAACGTAAACTCTTACCGACGCTTTTTGAAGGACGAATCGGCACCAGTGAACATGCACTGGGGCTTCGATAATCGTACTGTCGGTTTACGAGTGCCAGAAAAAACAGGCCCTAATATTCGTGTTGAGAACAGAGTAGGAGGCGCCGACGCAAACCCTTATTTGGCTATGGCAGCAACCTTAGCTTGTGGTTATTTAGGCATGCAAGAAAAGTTGGAGCCTAGCGCCCCTGTTGAAGGTAGCGCCTACGATAAAGGTACAAGAGAATTACCCCGCAGCCTAACTGAGGCCCTTATTCAGTTAGATCGATGTGAGCCATTACGAGAAATATTTGGTGATCGATTTGTGAAAGCGTATTTAGCTGTGAAAGAAAAAGAAAATGATAATTTTATGCAGGTCATCAGTTCTTGGGAACGTGAATATCTGCTATTAAGTGTTTAAGAGGAAATTAATAAAATGAACGCAAAACAACACGACACTAAAGCACTACAAGAACTCGACAAGCAGCATTACATGCACCCGTTCACTGATTCGAAAGCCATGCACGAAAAAGGCACGCGCATCATCACTGGCGCAGACGGCTGTTATATATACGATTCTGAAGGCGGTAAAGTGCTAGATGGTATGGCAGGTCTTTGGTGTGTAAACATTGGATATGGGCGTCATGAGTTAGCCGATGTAGCTGCCAAGCAAATGCGCGAACTACCTTACTATAATAGCTTTTTTGGTACGGCACACCCACCAGTCATTAAATTAGCTGCACAGCTTAAAAAACTAGCGCCTGATCATATCAGTCACGTATTTTTCACTGGTTCTGGCTCTGAGTCTAACGACACTAACGTGCGCATGGTTCGTCACTATTGGCAGGCCAAAGGCCAACCAAGTAAGCGTATTATCATATCTCGTGACAATGCATATCACGGCAGCACCATGGCCTCCATGAGCTTAGGGGGCATGAAAGGCATGCACGACCAGGGTGGTATCATTGATGGCATTGAGCACATCATGCAGCCTCATTGGTATCACGAAGCCTTGGCTGGTGAAACTGAAGAGCAGCTAGGGTTACGAGCGGCACAAGCCCTAGAAACCAAAATTATTGAGTGTGGTGCAGAAAACGTGGGCGCCTTTATTGGTGAACCAGTACAGGGTGCAGGTGCCGTTATTGTGCCACCAGCGAGCTACTGGCCAGAAATCCAGCGCATCTGTAAAAAATACGACATATTACTCATTGCTGACGAAGTGATTACTGGTTTTGGCCGCACAGGTAACTGGTTTGCATGTGAAACCCTTGGTATTGAGGCAGACCTTATGACTATTGCTAAGGGCCTATCTTCAGGTTATATGCCTATTGGTGGTGTATTGATTAGTGACCGAGTGGCTAAGGTAGTGATAGAAAGTGGTGAGTTTGCCCACGGTTATACCTATTCTGGCCACCCAGTTGCGGCAGCAGTAGCTTCGGCTAACGTCAGTATTATTGAAAATGAAGGTATGATAGCGCTGGTTCGAGATGAAACTGGACCATACCTGCAGCAACGGTTAGCCGAATTGCGGGATCATCCCCTAGTTGGCCAAATTCGTGGCATTGGTTTAATGGCGGCGATAGAGCTAGTAAAGGATAAAGAGAGCCATGCCAATTACCCTAAAGAGGTAGGTATTGGTGGTATTTGTCGTGATTATGCCTTGGCTAACGGCTTGGTTATGCGGGCTGTGGGGGACAGTATGATCATGTGTCCGCCTTTGATTATTAGTAAACTAGAAATTGATGAATTGATCGAGAAGACGAGGAAGTCTCTTGACCAGACCCTAACCCAAGTAGAGGGTTAGGCCTTTAAGTTGGTTAATGGCGTATCAACATTAATAAGTGTGAGAAATGATCGAAAATGAGGTTAATGCCAAAATTTTTATCTGTTAAAGAAGTGCCATCACTTTTTTGGAGTTCGCCGAAGGCATTGACCATAACCCCACCTATAGTCTCTGTTACTTTTCTTATCATAGGCCTTACGCTTTTTGGCTTAGGGGAAGCTTTACTCATTGCCGCAGGTGTTGGCGTGAGTCCTTGGACAGTTTTAGCCCAAGGTATTACCCATGTTACTGGGTGGAGTATTGGGTTTGCTACGTTTATCACTAGTTTTGTAGTTTTATTTTGTTGGATACCACTCAGACAGGTACCAGGTATTGGAACCATTCTAAATGCAGTGATTATCGCTTTGGTTCTTGAATTCCTACTGCCATTTTTACCAACCTTTGATAACTTTATGTTACAGCTTGGAGAAGCAGTGCTTGGTGTGTTAGTTACTGGATTTGGTGGAGGCTTATATCTAATTGCAAATTTGGGCCCCGGACCAAGAGATGGTCTAATGACTGGGTTGCAAAAAGTGACAGACCTGCCAATTGCTTGGGTCCGGAGTGGACTTGAACTAACAGTTATAGCTGCTGGGTGGGCCTTAGGCGGCAGTGTTGGACTTGGAACTGTACTATTCGCCTTAGGAATTGGTCCATCTGTTGCCGCTAGCATGTACTTCTTTAAAAGTGTTTTTAGTAAGTATACAGTCACTGATTAAGTGTTGGGAGTGTTACCAATACAGCATCAATAAACCTATTTCTTGGCCACCAAGTAGGCCGTAAGAGGCACAAACCCAATGAGCAGGGCCAGCAACCAAAAGGCTATGGACAAGCTCGTTATATCAGCAGTAAAACCGATCATAGCGGGCCCTATCAAAACGCCAGCATAGCCAGTTGTTGTTACAGATGCGATGGCTAGGCTAGCTGGCATTACTTTTTGCCTTCCTGCAGCACTGAAAAATATAGGCACCAAATTTGCGGCCCCCAAACCAATCAATACGAACCCAACCAGAGCAACTAACGGCAAGCTTGAAAGCAGAATCACAGAAATACCTAAGATCGTTACAATACCACCAGCAATCAGAATCCAGAACTCGCCAAAAACACTAATAATGCGATCTCCAGTTAAACGTGCAATCACCATCGCAGCTGAAAATAGAATATACCCTACACCAGCATTTTGTGGGGCTGCCAATTGGCGATCAATAACCAAAAGAGCACCCCAATCAAGGACGGCCCCTTCTACTAAAAACATAATTGCTGCCAGCAACGCTAGCAAAAGAACAATGCCACGGGGAAATACAAACAGGTGCTGTTCCACAGCACTGACAAATAAGAGACGCCGAATGGTTAACAACATCGCCATAAGCACTACGGTGGCTCCTATAAATGCAGCAATGATGAGCGACACACCCATTGATAAAAGCAGGGTCATCAATCCTGCTCCAAACAATCCGCCAATGCTAAATTGAGCGTGAAAGCTCGACATCAGTGAACGTTTTTCTTGGGATTCCACTTCAACTCCATGGACATTCATTGCTACGTCAATGGTGCCAAGAGAAGCACCAAAAAGAAATAGAGCGGTACCAAGTATAAAAGGTGTTTCAGCAATAGCTAAAGCAGGTAGAAAAACGATAAGTCCAAAGCCACCTAACATGACCATAGATCTAGGGCCACGTCGTGCAGCTACGAGCCCAGTCACAGGCATTGCGATAATAGAACCCAGTCCAAAACAAAGTAAAAGAACACCAAATTGGCGTTCATCGGCCCCAACATTTGCCTTTATAAATGGGAAAAGTGGAGCACAACAGGCCATTGAAAACCCAGCAGTAAAAAATGCCAGCCGAGTTGCAAGTCGGGCTGGCGCTGTGGAAGGAAACTTGGCCATTAAATATCCTTTTTTTAATCAAATTTAGGTAGGTAAGAATGTCGACCAACGGCACATTAACAAAGCAGGCCTCAGAACCAGACCTAAATGTTCTAAGTGTGAAATAAGCACTATATATTCCCATTACGCCTTATTAAGATCTTGTGGGCCAATTTTAGCACTGGTTCATCCACCATTTGACCACGAAATTGAAAACTACTATTACGCGTAACCGCTGCTTGTACCACCGCCGAAGCCCATTCTATTTGAGCATCACTGGGAGTGAATATATCCTCAATTATAGCAATCTGGTTTGGGTGTATGCACATCATACCGCCCATGCCGGCGGCATAAGAGTATTGGGCTGTACGGCGCAGTTGGTCATGATCGTTTATGGCAGTACAAACGCCATCTAAAGGGGCTGGCAGTCCCGCCATTAGGGACTGGCTTAGGAGCAAAAAACGGCCTTGATTGAGCATCGACTGACCGCCTTCATGGCTGGAGTCTAAGCCCAACTCCAAAGCCAAGTCTAGAGTTCCATAAAGTAGACGAGCGACTCCTGGCACCTGCACCGTAGCAGGAAGTTCGATGAGCCCTCGCACGCTTTCAATAATGGGCCACAAAGGGCAACTTAAGGTTGCCGCTGTGGATCTTGTGTTTTCTGCTTCTGCCTTAGGCAAAACTACACCCGCCAGTTTGGGGTGTTGGGTCAACGGCAGATCCAAGTTATAGTGATTGGTGTCAGCCGCATTAATTCTGAGAAGGACTTGAGCATCAGTCACTTCATCTAAAAACGCTACAACATGGTCACGAGCGGCAGCCTTGTCTGCGTCACCCACAGAATCTTCTAAATCTAGAATAACAGCCCCTGGGCCCGCGGCTATGGCCTTAGAAAAACGCTCTGGGCGATCACCTGGCACGAACAATAAGCTGCATATGTCGTCTAAACTGGGCATCAGATCACCTGTTTGTACTGCAGGGCCGCTACTTGCTCTTGGGTATAATCCAACTCTGTCAGAATGGCTATATTGTGTTCACCCAAAGCGGGCACTGGATCCATTCTCGGCTCTGGACCGACACCTCCTGGAGGAATAAGGGCAGGTATTAATCCAGTGCTGGTACTTACTTGTCGCCAGCGCTCGCGGTATTTTAACTGTGGGTGCTTCCAAACGCCGGCCATATCCCGCATCTGTGAATTGGCAATGCCGGCCCCTTCAAGGCGTTCGATCACTTGCTGGGCCGACAATTGGGAAAAGCCAGAGGTAATGCAATCTGTTAACTCTTTTTTGTTTTTCACGCGCAAGCTGTTGGTTATAAAACGGGAGTCTGTGACTAGATCGAGGTCTTGCAACACCAGTTTACAAAAGGCCTGCCACTCGCGCTCATTTTGGAGGCCAAACAGCACTGTGTTGCCATCCCCCGCAACAAATGGACCATATGGGAAGATTGTGGCGTGGCTTGCGCCTGCCCGGTCGGGTGGCACTGCCCCGCCATAGGCGTAGTAGAGCGGGAATCCCATCCACTCCGCCATTGCCTCGAGCATGGATACATCGATATTGCACCCCTGGCCACTTTGACCGCGCTGAATTAGGGCAGCGAGTATGTTGGTGTAGGCGTACATGCCCGCGGCAATGTCGGCGATAGAGATGCCCGCTTTGCTAGGAGTGTCGGTCGTACCTGTGGTGCTAATAAAGCCAGCTTCGGCTTGGATTAAAAGGTCGTAAGCCTTGCGGTCTTGATAAGGCCCCCCATCTCCGTAGCCAGATATATTACATACGATCAGCCTAGGGTTTGCTGCTTTAAGGTCGGCATAACTTAGGCCCATTCGAGAGGCTGCCCCTGGCGCCAGATTTTGTACTAGTACATCAGCTTTGGCCAATAGCTGATGCAGTATGCCAGCGCCTTCAGCCTGTTTAAGGTCTAAAGTGAGGCTCTCCTTAGAACGGTTGACCCATACAAAGTGCGACGCTAGACCGTTCACTCGCTGATCGTAGCTGCGAGCAAAATCGCCAACCTCAGGTCGTTCCACCTTAATAACTCGAGCCCCAAGGTCGGCCAATTGGCGCGTAGCAAAAGGAGCAGCAATTGCATGCTCTAAGCTAATAACAGTGATCCCTTCCAATGGTCGCATTAAAACGACCTCGGCAGGCCTAACATATGCTCGGCAACATACGATAAAATTAGATTAGTAGAGATTGGCGCTACTTGGTATAGACGTGTTTCGCGAAACTTGCGTTCTACATCATATTCGGTGGCAAAGCCAAAACCGCCGTGAAACTGCAAACAGGCATTGGCGGCTTCCCAGCTAGCTTTGGCAGCCAGATATTTGGCCATATTCGCTTCACCTCCACAGGCCTTGCCTGTGTCATGCAACTCGCAGGCTTGGAAGCGCATTAAATCCGCTGCTTCGATTTCAATTTTAGCTTCAGCGATGGGGAACTGGACGCCTTGGTTCTGACCAATAGGGCGGCCAAAGACCTGCCGCTCTTTGGTATAGTCAACGACCTTGTCTAAAAACCAGCGGCCGTCACCAATACATTCAGCAGCGATTAGTATGCGCTCCGCATTGAGCCCTTCGAGGATATAACGAAAGCCATAGCCCTCTTCGCCAATAAGATTTTGCGCGGGTATTTCTAGCTGGTCAAAGAACAGCTCATTAGTTTCATGATTGACCATGTTGCGAATGGGATTCACCGTCATTCCATTGGTCATAGCATCTGCAATGTCAACAATAAAAAGGGACAGGCCTAAAGACTTTTTTTGCACTTGGTCTAGGGGCGTTGTTCGGGCTAGCAGTATCATCAAGTCAGAATGTAACACACGGCTAATCCATACTTTTTGACCGTTGATCACATACTTGTCACCTTTGCGCACGGCGGTGGTTCGAAGTTTGGTGGTGTCGGTTCCAGTGGTGGGTTCAGTGACCGCCATAGATTGGAGCCGTAACTCCCCCTTGGCGATAGCTGGCAGGTAACGTTCTTTCTGCGCTTCAGAGCCGTGTTTCAATAGCGTGCTCATGTTGTACATCTGGCCGTGGCAGGCAGCAGCATTACCACCAGATCGATTAATTTCCTCCATGATCACACTCGCCTCAGCTAGACCTAGGCCGGAACCACCGTATTTTTCAGGTATCAGCGCAGCCAACCAACCAGCTTGGGTTAAGGCTTTGACAAAGTCTTGAGGATAACCACGCACTTCGTCTATTTGGCGGTGATACTCGGCTGGAAATGTGGCGCACAGGGCTTGTACTGCGTCACGAATATCTTGATATTTATTGGTCATGGTTTTCTCACTTTAGTGTCGCTTGTGCGTTAATTACAAGTGCTCCATCATCTCGGCGTACCCAAAGTTTGATGATTTTTCCGTCGTCATCAGGCTCACCATGTATGGAAAATGTGTTGGTTTCAAAAACGGGTGCAAGGACTCGGAATTCAAATTCACATACCACTGCTTGTGGTAGTTCACAGCGGACCAAGTCTAATAACATAGTCGCCATCAAGGGCCCGTGCACTACTAATCCTTTATAGCCCTCCTCGTTGGTACAAAACGGCTGGTCATAATGAATTCTGTGGCCATTAAAAGTTAGTGCTGAATATCTAAATAACATCACTGGGTCAGGCTCGATATTCCTACTGAAGGTCGAGTCACGAGGAGCTTGCGCTGCTAGCGCTTCAGGGGCGTCTGAGTTAGGCTTTTCACGATAAACGATGTCATGCTCTTCTTCTAAGCATAGCGTATCTCCATCATGGATTTGATGGAGAACTGTCACAAATGCAAGCGCACCTGAGCGGCCAGATTTTTGTGTTACAGCCTTAATGGTAGATTTTTTGTTGAGCTGAGCGCCGATGTTCATCGGCGCTAGGAACTTCAGTCTACTTCCAGCCCACATTCGCCTGGGCAGTTCCAGCGGTGGCAGAAAACCACCTAACTTTGAGTGCCCGTCATACCCCTTGTCCTTCAAGTTGAACACTTGCAAAAAATAAAGCCAGTGCCACAACGGGGGTAATGGGTCACCGTCTTTATATAGGAGGCCCCTATGATTGAGCGTGGCAGCCATGGCGTTAGCCGGGAATGGCGCTATCCGCTCTTTGCTGCTCTCTGCCTTACCTACCCATTGGTCTACATGCATATTGTTAACTTTATAGATGCTTTAAGAGCATAATATTGCCATTCATTTTGAATTCTGTATATTTGTACGTTAAGAACGTCACGTAAACCGTGGATTAATGCAAATGAAAATAGATACCACTGACATTAAGCTGTTTATCAACATTGCCGCATGCAGTAATTTGACTCATGGTGCACGTGCTACCTACTTATCGCCTCCTGCTGCTAGCGCGCGTATTAAAGCCATGGAGTATGAAGCGGGTGCGCAACTTTTATATCGCAGTAACAAAGGTATAAGTCTTACTGCCGCTGGAAAAGTCATGCTGCATCGAGCTCAACTTATTCTGCGTCAAATGGATTATTTGGAAGAGGAGCTAACAGACACAGCGACAACGCATTTGAGAATTTTTGCAAACACCACCGCGGTGACCGAATTTCTGCCGGAAATTGTGGCGCAACTCCTGGCTATGCATCCTGGAGTGACGGTGGATCTTCAGGAGCGCCTCACAGACGATATTGTTAACTCTGTGGCAAATGATACTGCCGACATCGGCATTATTTCGGGTGAAATCCACAAACAGGGCCTACGAGCAATTCGGTTTTCCACTGATCGGCTGATGCTTGCTGTTTCCCCAGATCACCCACTAGCGCAACGACAAACCAGTATCACATTAAATCAAACTTTAGAGTTTGAGCATATCGCATTACATGAAGGAAGCACCATGTTGGAATTTTTGCGGCATCAATTCAGTCGTAGCGGCTATGACCGCACCATACGATTCCAAGTGCGTAGCTTTGAGGCGATGTGCAGGGTAATTGAAGCTGGAGTGGGTATAGGCGTAGTGCCTGAGTCGGCTGCAAAAAGGCACTCAAAAACCATGAACCTAAAGCTTCTGGAGCTAGCCGACAGTTGGGCATTGAGGGATCGAAGTGTGCTGGTACGAGATGGTGAGGCCCTGTCCAGCTCTGTGCAGGCTTTAATTGACATGCTCATATCAGCAGGTGCAGGAGGCAAGCTCTTGCATTAGAAAAATCAATATTAAGCCTATAAGCGCTGCCTTTCCCCGTGAGTAGTTGTGAAATGGCACCTGCTAAGTCAGGTGATGTGCTGCTTCTTAAGCACATCCAGAAGGCAAAAAGTGACAATTAACTTTACATTTCTTTGCAATTAACTGATTTATTGTCATTGATGTCGTTTTTGTCTGTTATGGAAAAACTCTTTATAAGTCAGTTAACAGGGGCTATGCAGCTGGTTTTTACTGCCTTTTATAAGAAAAAGTATGACGGATTTGTGTTTGACGAGTGCATGGCTTCATGGTTATTATCATTGATGCGAGCTATGAGTATATCTTTTGTATGAATATATCCACCGCTCTCATCGCATAGTTGATGCGCCACTACCTTAAATTAAAAAATAACAACAAAATGGAGGGAGACTAATGACTCCTGAAGAAATGCAAGCAGCAATAGAGGCGTTGCAGGGTTTAAGCAACACTAACCTCGAAATATTTTATTATTGGTGTACCGCCATAATGGTCTTAATTCACGCAGGCTTCCTCATGTATGAGATGGGCGCCTCGCGAGTTAAACATTCACTGGCCTCTGGTACCAAAAACGTTCTAGCGTTCGCGTTCATGATCCCCACCTTTTATATGTTCGGTTGGTTGATCTACTTGTCCTTTTGGCAGGGCTTTACCTACGACCCAGTTTGGGGCGAGTTTGGTTTGCCTATGTCAGCCATTATGGGACCTAACATGGCAGACCAAGCCACAGGTGTATTCTGGGGTGCCTTCACTCTGTTTGCCTGTACTACGGCTTCGATCTTGTCAGGTGCGGTTATCGAACGTATCCGTATGGCATCCTTCGTTGTGCTAGCGGTAATTTTAGGTTCTGTAGTGTGGAACTTAGCAGCGTCTTGGGGCTGGCATCCAGCCGGTTGGTTGGTAACTGAGTATGGTTATCACGATGCTGTGGCTTCTGGTGTGGTACATACTATCTCAGGCTTCTTTGCTTTAGGTGTATTGATCAACCTTGGCCCACGAATTGGCAAGTTCAATGCAGATGGCAGTGCTAACCAGATCCGTGGCCATAGTTTACCTATGACCATTACTGGTTTGATGTTGATCGTTGTAGGTTTCTTCGGTTTCATCGGCGCATGTGTTCTGTATAACTACGGTGTAGGTGGCGGTTGGACCAACATTTACGGCGGCCCAACCACTCTTTCTGCATACCTCTTTAACACCTTGATGGCTGTTGCTGGTGGTATCATCGGTTGTTACGCCTGTACCCGTGATCCGTTCTGGATGATGTCTGGTGCATTGTGTGGTGTTATCTCCGCTGCAGCCGGTCTTGACTTGTGGTACCCACCATTGGCATTTGCTATTGCCTTTGCTGGTGGTTACTTAGGTCCTTGGGCTGCTGGGCAACTTGAGAAGATGGGCATCGACGACGCTGTTGGCGCAGTCTCAGTGCATGGCATTTGTGGTGTTTGGGGCTTATTGGCTGTTGGTATCTTCCTAGGTGGTTACCCAGGCTTTAGCTCTTGGGACGGCTTTGAGATTCCACCTATCAACATGACAGGCCAAGTGATTGGTGCAATAGTGATGATGCTAACCGGCTTTATCCCTGGTTATGTCTTGTCTTGGATCTTCAATAAGTTAGGTGTCCTTCGCGCTGGTGACGGCGTACAACGTGACGGCATGGATCACGAGTTGGAAGGCATTGCCTACCCAGAAGAGATTCGCTCTCAGTAACTTGAGCTGCACAAGCTAAACCTAAACAGGTTTAGCTTGTATCCATTAAGAATAAGAGGATTTACCTATGTTTAATTCATCACCAATTACTAGCTGGGAAGGTGCAGAAGCCATCTTCAGCTATGCTGACAGCCCTATGGGTATGGCGGTATGCTTTTGGGTTATGGCAGTAATGCTTGTAGTGCCACTTGTCGTGTCCTATAACGCAGAAGAAAGGGCTGAGATTGCTCATCAGTAAATGATGCTCAACTCTAAGGTCTAAAGTTGAGACCTAAAAAAACCGCCTTTTGGCGGTTTTTTTGTTTTAGCTCAATGATAACGATTACACTAAATGAGCAATAGCGTCGCGCTCTTCTTCTAGCTCTTGGCGAGTCTTATCGATGTAAGCTTGGCTTGCTGCATCAATTGATAAGCCTTGAACAATGCAGTACTCGCCGTTTTGGCAAGTCACGGGGAAAGAGAACATTAAGTCCTTAGGGATACCGTAACTACCATCACTAGCAATACCCATGCTGGTCCAATCACCGTTTTCTGTGCCCGCAGCCCAGATACGCATGTGGTCGATTGCTGCGTTGGCCGCAGAGGCTGCAGAAGATGCGCCACGGGCTTTAATGATGGATGCACCTCGCTGGGCGATGACTGGGATAAAGTCCGTGTCGATCCAATTTTGGTCTACTAGGTCCGTTGCTGTCTTGCCCTTCACTGTGGCATTGGTCACGTCGGCGTACATAGTGGCTGAGTGGTTGCCCCAGATGCACAACATCTTCACGTCACTTACACCGGCATTGGTTTTATTTGCCAGCTGGGTAAGGGCACGGTTGTGGTCTAAACGAGTCATGGCCGTAAACTGCAGCGGGCTTAGATCTGGTGCACTCTTCATAGCGATATAAGCATTGGTGTTGGCAGGGTTGCCCACGACTAGCACTTTAACATTGCCATTGGCATTGTCGTTGATCGCCTTACCCTGAGCGGTAAAGATGTTTGCGTTAGCTTCTAGCAAGTCTTTACGTTCCATGCCTGGTCCACGTGGACGAGCACCAACAAGTAAACAATAGTGAGCATCATCAAAGGCCACTGCCGCGTTATCTGTAGGCGTGATAGAGTTCACTAACGGGAACGCACAGTCTTCAATTTCCATAACCACGCCATTGAGTGCTCCAAGGGCTGGGGTGATTTCCAATAACTTTAGGTTTATTGGCTGATCACTGCCTAACATTTCGCCTTTGGCGATACGAAAGATTAGGGAATAAGAAATCTGGCCGGCGGCACCGGTGATAACAACGTTAACTGGGCTCTTCATTAGATACTCCGAAGCGTGGACCTTTTGAATGACTGCTTAGTGACAGGTAAAAGGTATAGAAATAGACCAGAATGTCGCGTTGATGTGGCATTGGGTCTTAAATGAAGCGTTATTATACCTAACATTGGTTAACTTCGGTATGCGACCAAGGCCTATTAAGCTAATACAGAATATTCAGGAGCAATTAACATGCATTATGTCACCATGAAGAACGGGCGTTTAGGTGCCGTTATAGAGAACTACTTAATTGATCTTGATGTGGCGAGTGTCGCTTTAGGCTTAGCCGTTCCATGTACTGATATGTGGTCTTTGTTAGATGGCCCCCAAAGTGTACAGGATAACCTTGAGGCCCTCGTCAAGATGGCTCATGAAAACAATATCGCATGTGTTAGCTACGGGCCAGAATTGGTGGGTCCACCGCTACCCCAGTTGCGCCGCAACGTGTTTTGCATTGGTAAAAACTACGCCGATCATGCAGCAGAAATTGCGGATAAAATGGGCATCAGCGCCGATCTCCCAAAATATCCTATCGTATTCAGTAAGGCGACTAATACCCTTATTGGCCCACTAGACTCCATTCCCCTACACGCTGGGGTAACCCGTAAGATAGATTACGAGGGAGAACTGGCTCTGGTGATAGGCAAGTCAGGGGTAAATATTTCGAAACAAGACGCATGGAGTCACGTCTTTGGTTTTGCTTGCTATAACGATGTGTCTGCTAGAGATTTACAAAAACGCCATAACCAATGGCACCTTGGTAAATGTTTAGATGGTTTTGGTCCCATGGGTCCGGCCATTACACCCACTTACGGCAAGCCATTAAGTGATGACCTGCGCCTCACCTGTAAAGTCAACGGCGAACTAAGACAAGATGCCACCTTGGCACAAATGATTTTTGATATTCCCACCCTAATAGCAACATTATCGGCGGGTATTACCCTAGAAGTGGGTGACGTGATTGCCACTGGAACGCCTGCAGGGGTTGGCATGGGATTTAACCCCATGCGTTTTTTAGTACCAGGCGATGAGGTGGAAGTGGCCATTGAAGGCACCCTTCCCCTCACCAACAGACTGGCTTTAGCCTAGCTCTAACCCTTACCTTCACCCTTGCCTAAATAGCATTCTAGGGAGTCGTCGAGTGCATCCTGCCATGGAGTGTGGTGGGCTGGCGCTATTTTACCGGTCAATGCAGACTTATAACCGTGGTCACGGAAGGCCATGATGTCTAGTTTTTTGTGCTTCTTCCACTGATAGAAGGCTTGGTTACAGTCTTCTAAGTCGATAGCGGGATAGTCGGTTTTTGCCATTAACTCCATGGTGTAACGGCCTTGAAAAGCAATGGCCTCATAGTCATCGGCACCAGCGTCTTCTTGGGCCCGCCAGTCATCAATGTCTTGCTGCATTTCTGGTTGTGTTGGCAAAGCCACACGACCCATAACGACATCCCTTGCATACCAAGCTTGAGCATCGAACATGTTAAAGGTGTACCACTGGTCCTGCATGCCAAGATAAAGCAGTTTAGGGTTATGCTGCCATACCACGCCGTTGTACAAATCTACGGGATAAAGTCGATTATTGGTCTTAAGCTTGAGAGACTCTTCCATAAACGGGAAGTGGTGAATGTAACCCGTGCACAGGATGATGGCATCAATTTGTTTTTGTGTACCATCAATAAAGTAAGCTGTATTTTCGTCTACCCGCTCCAATGCGGGAACTTCTTGCCAGTTGTCTGGCCAGTCATAACCCATTGGTGCGGTGCGGTGGGCCACGGTAATGGTTTTGGCGCCATACTTCCAACATTGAGAGCCGATGTCTTCTGCCGAATAAGAGGTGCCCAGAATTAACACGTCCTTGTCTTTGAATTCTAATGCGTCCCGGAAGTCGTGAGCGTGCATGATGCGGCCACCAAAATGATTGAAACCAGGATACTCAGGTACGTTGGGGGTAGAAAAGTGGCCACTGGATACAATAACGTAGTCAAATTCTTCTTGATACTGTTTGTTGTTCGGTAAGTCTTCCGCCGTAACGGTGAAGGTGTCTGAGCTGTCGTTGTAAGCAACGTTACGTATAACATTAGAAAAACGAATGTACTTGCGTACGTCAGCCTTTTTAACACGGCCTTCTATATAGTCGAACAATACCGCACGAGGAGGGTATGAGGCGATTTCACGGCCAAAGTGTTCGTCGAAAGAGTAGTCGGCAAACTCCAAGCCTTCCTTAGGGCCGTTAGACCAAAGGTAGCGGTACATACTGCCATGAACAGGTTCACCATATTGGTCTACGCCCGTGCGCCAGGTGTAATTCCACAATCCGCCCCAGTTTTCCTGCTTTTCAAAACACACGATTTCTGGAATTTCTGCACCCTTGGCTTGGGCAGATTGGAATGCTCGTAATTGGGCCAAGCCGCTTGGCCCTGCGCCGATAATGGCAACACGTTTTTTACTCATGGAACACCTCGTTAATTGATCTATGGCAAGTTTTTATTTGAGTACTGACAGACTAGCTTAAACAGGGGCGATTAAATATTGTGGAAAACCCGTAGTCTTGCCCATCGCCAACAGCGAGCCACCTTTGCAGTTGTCACCAACGCTGAAAAGAGGCTTACAGGCCCCTACTTGGAGATCTTAAAGTAACTTTTAACAAGCTGTGCCAATGTTTTAACCCCGAGTTTAAGCATCACACTAGCACGATGTACCTCAACAGTTCTCTCACTAATACCAAGATCAGAGGCAATCACTTTGTTGGCGAGGCCGTCCACAACTAGAGCTACAACCTGTTGTTCTCTGCTAGTGAGACTATTAAACTGGGTTTGATGTTCAAGCGCTAGCTGGCGCCTCTGACTATTAGCTTGATCAGCGGCAAAAGCTTCGGCTACCTTATGTAATAACTGTCGCTCATTCACCGGCTTACGCAGGTAGTCTAGTGCGCCATTACGCATGGCTTCAACGGCCATAGGCACGGTGCCATGGCCAGTAATGAATATCAATGGTAGTTGGCAACCCATGTCATTGAGATGGGCCTGCAGTTCCAAGCCATCCATGCCTGGCATACGAATATCCGCAATAATGCAGCCGTTCAAGTCGGTGGTGAATTGTTGTATAAACTGCACAGCGTCTGCAAAACAAAGGGTGTGATAGCTATGGCAGGACAGCCACAAGCTTATGGAGTCACGCACGGCAGGGTCATCATCTACAATGAACACCGATTGGCTCATGCTTGTGCCTGTGGAGCGATGGCTAAGTTGAAGAAAAATTCTGCGCCAGCTGGCGTTAAATTGCGGTAATTCAATCGGCCACCATGCGCTTCAATGATGGCTTTGCCGATGGTTAGGCCCAAGCCCATGCCCACAGCTTTGCCCGTGTGCTTATTCGAAGCAAAGGCTAAAAATAATTTATCAGCCATGCTGTCTTCGATGCCGGTGCCTTGATCGGTTACCTTTATCCACAGCTGCTGTTGATCGATTACTGCTCGCAGTTCAATGGCGCTGCCAGACGAACATTGGTTGGTTTGCATAGCCTGCATGCCATTACGTAATAGATTAAGAATAACCTGTTGAATTTGAATCGGATCACAGGAAATTAGTGGCAAGTGCTGGGGGATTTTTAAGTCAATGGTGAAGTGCCTAACCTGTGCTTCAATTTCTGCCAAATCTTTAATTTCTTTTAATAAATCCGTTGGATTCACCTGATCCTGTTGATGGCTAGATTGGTAGCTCATGGCTTGCATGCGCTCAATCACTGCCCCAGCGCGGTGGGATTGTTGAGCCATTTTGTCCATTACGTCCAATAACTTTTCTTGCTGGCCTTGCTGGGCTAACAGCTTTGCTGACTTGCTGTATATGGCGATGGCTGTTAATGGTTGGTTGAGTTCATGGGCAATAGCAGCAGTCATTTCCCCAAGGGTGTTAAGGCGTTCTACGTGCGCCAGTTGCTCGCGTTGTTCATTGACCATGCGCTCTGCATGGCGCAGGCTGGTAATATCAGTGATAAAGCCTTCAATAATCGCCGTGCCATCATCGAGCCTGCCCACTACTCGCCCCCTTTCCCATACCCACTTATGGGGACCAGTGCGCGGCACTATGCGGTATTCCACCTCAAAAGGCTGGTCAAAATCAGCAGCTGCACGCACCTGTCTGTCAACTTCTGCTACATCATGGCGGTGGGTAAAGTCACCCCACAAAATAGATTGCATTTCTAATTCTTGGCTTCGATAACCACACAAGGCTTCACAACCTTCGCTGACAAAGCTCATGGGCCAATGGGGCAGGTTAAGACAGCGGTAGGCCATGCCGGGCAAGTTCTTAAATAACGTTTGTAAACCGTCATTGGCGTTATCGTGGGTATCTGTAAGTTGGGTCATGGTGGTGAATTAGCTATGGGCTGCTATGCTTTAGCTTTAACCTAATGGATTAGGAGCATGGATGCAATGGCGATTTCACAATGGCCCATGTCAGAAAGGCCAAGGGAGCGGCTGCTAGACCTAGGGCCCAAACACTTGACTGATGCAGAACTGGTGGCCATCTTTTTACGTACTGGCAGTGTGGGATTATCGGCAGTGGATGTGGCGCGCCAACTGCTGTCTCGCTTTGGAAGCTTACATCAGCTATTAGCTGCAAGTGCAGAAGATTTTTGTTTGCAAAAAGGTATTGGGCCCGCTAAATATGTGCAGTTACAAGCGGTATTGGAGTTGGGTTTAAGGCTTCAAAAAGCGCAGCTCAAAGAATGCATAGATCTAAACACAAGTAAAAAAGTGGGTACTTACTTACAATGTCAGATAGGGCAGTATGCAAGGGAAGTCTTTTGCTTGTTATTGCTCGACAAGCAACACCGATTGTTAGAGTTTGTAGAGTTGTTTCAAGGCACCATAGATAGCGCCAATGTGTACCCCCGTGAAGTGGTTAAACTGGCTTTAACCAAAAATGCAGCGGCAGTAATATTGGCTCACAATCACCCGTCTGGGGTGGCAGAGCCCAGTGCCAGTGATAGACTCATTACACAGGCCTTGGCGGATGCTCTCGCACTTGTTGATATCCGCATCTTGGATCATTTTGTAGTGGGACGCAGTGAGTGGGTGTCGTTTGCCGACAGGGGCTTAATGTGAGCCCTCATTCTCCTTGCCAATACCCATCTAATCTGCTAAAGTCCCGCCTCCATATTTCCACCTCCAGAATTCAGGTGGTTATACGGCTGGTACGGATAATGGCCCTCTGGAGGGCTGCTCCGCCTGAGAACTAAACACTATGTTAAGTTCAATACTAAATTTGAGGAAGCTAAAATGTCCAGAGTATGTATGATTACCGGAAAGCGCCCTGTCGCTGGTAATAATGTGTCTCACGCACACAACAGAACACGTCGTCGTTTTTTACCAAACTTGCATTGGCATCGTTTTTGGGTGGAAAGCGAGAACAAATTCGTTCGCCTTCGGGTATCTTCCAAGGGCATGCGTATTGTCGACAAGAAAGGCATTGATTCCGTTCTAGTTGATGTACGTGCCAATGGCACAAAGGTTTAAGGAGAAGACTCATGCGCGATAAGATTAAGCTGGTTTCCAGCGCCGGTACTGGTCACTTCTACACCACTACTAAGAACAAACGTACCATGCCTGACAAAATGGAATTAAAGAAGTACGATCCAAAAGTCCGCAAGCACGTAATGTACAAAGAAGCCAAGATCAAGTAATTGGTTCTGCTTTATAAAACCGGCCTCTAGCAATAGACGCCGGTTTTTTTATGTACAGGATGTACGGTATGCCGCGGTGACATGGATGTCATAGAGCGGCGATGTCCAGGATGTACGGTATGCCGCGGTGACATGGATGTCATAGAGCGGCGATGTCCAGGATGTACGGTATGCCGCGGTGACATGGATGTCATAGGGCAGCGGTTAATGACTTGGGTTCACTAAAGCCGTGAGTATATGGTCTTCCCAAGTGCCTGCAATGTTCAAGTATGATTTAGCGTAGCCTTCCTTTTCAAACCCAAGTCGCTCTAGCAAAACCGCACTGCGTTGGTTGGACATCATATAGGTGGCCATAACGCGGTGGATGTTACATTGGTTGAACATATATCCTAGGCAAGGTGGCATGAATTCTTGCATCAAACCTTGGCCTTGGTATTGGGCATCAATGGAATAACCTACAAAACAGGCTTGCAAAGGGCCACGAACAATTTGTGAGAAATCGACACTGGCGATCATGCGCTGATCCTGCGGGCAAAAGACGCCTAACTTAACCTGTTTATCGGCGTGAAAAGCCCCTTCGGCTTCCAGGATGCGGTTAAGCATAGTTTCGTGCCTATAGAAATCTCTGCCACGAACAGGCTCCCATGGCGAGAAATGAGTGCGATTACGCAAATAGTAATCGGCTAGCTCGGCAACGTCTCCAGTATTGATGAGGCGGACGTGGCCGTTGGTGGTGATGATATCTGGCTTAGCAGGCATGAAATAGGCCCTTTTTTATTATTATTGCTATGCTATAGCGCAGGATTTTAAGAGCTATAATGCCTCTAAAGCTTCCTGCAGTGTTCTAACACCAATGACTTCCATACCATCTAGGCTGCTGCCACCTTTTGCTTTAGACAGATTAGCTTTTGGAACGTTGGCAATGGGCACTATGGCCCGCTTAAACCCGTGTTTAGCTGCTTCTCGAATACGTTCCTGGCCACTAGGAACAGGACGAATCTCACCAGAAAGCCCTACCTCACCAAACACAACTAAGTTTTGATCCAGCGCCTGATCTCTTAAACTGGAAACGATGGCTAATAACATGGCTAAATCAGCGCCAGTTTCAGACACCCTTACACCACCTACAACGTTAACAAAAACATCTTGATCACCGGTGTGTAAGCCACCATGACGATGTAATACGGCGAGCAACATGGTCAGGCGATTCTGATCTAAACCTACGGCTACACGGCGGGGGTTGTTCATGTGGCTGTCATCGACTAGGGCTTGTAATTCAACCAGCAGTGGCCGTGTCCCTTCCCATATCACCATCACCAAACTACCTGCGGCACTGGTGTCACTGCGGGAAAGGAAGATGGAGCTGGGGTTCTTAACTTCTTTAAGGCCATTTTCCATCATCGCAAACACACCCAGTTCATTTACTGCACCAAAACGGTTCTTATGGCTCCTTAGGGTGCGATAACGGCTGTCGTTGTCTCCCTCTAGTTGCAACGAGCAATCGATCATGTGCTCGAGCACCTTGGGGCCAGCAATGCTGCCATCCTTTGTAACGTGGCCTACCAATAGCAGGATTGCGTCAGATTGTTTTGCATAACGAGTTAGGGCCGCAGCGCACTCTCTTACTTGGGACACACTGCCGGGAGCGGAACTAATATCTGCTAATTGCATAACTTGTATGGAATCAACCACAATGACCCTGGGCTGTAATTGAGCACAGGTGGCTAAGATAGTCTCGACGTCGGTCTCAGTGAGCATTTTTAAATTGCTGGTGGGCAATTCCAAGCGCTGCGCCCTTAAGGCAACCTGCTGTAAGGATTCTTCGCCTGTTATGTATAAGGCTGGCATGTGTTGGGCCAATCTGCACATGAGCTGTAACAACAAGGTGCTTTTACCAGCACCAGGATACCCGCCAAAGAGGATGGCAGAACCTGTGACCAAACCACCACCTAGTACACGGTCCAGTTCACCGATACCAGTACTGAGGCGAGGCATGCTAGCCACATCAACGTCACTTAGATCCTGCAGTTGAGAAGCAACACCCGCGTACCCCTTAGCAGCGCTTACCCGAGTGCTTGCGTTTACATGGCCCCCAGCAGGGGCTAAACGAATTTCCTGTAGACTGTTCCAAGCGCCACAATCAGTGCATTGGCCCTGCCATTTGCTGTAGTCAGAGCCACATTCATTACAAACATAGGCTGTCTTGGCTTTGGCCATGTTGCTGTCTCGAATTTATGAACGTGAATTAGATTGCAGCAGTATAGCCGCATCTTTGGCAAAGTAGGTGAGAATGCCATCCGCACCAGCACGCTTAAAGCCCAACAAGGATTCCATCATAACACTGTCCTTATCCAACCAGCCGTTTTGGAAGGCCGCCATATGCATGGCGTATTCACCGCTGACTTGATAGGCAAAAGTAGGCACTTGTAGCTCACGCTTAACGCGGCTGACGATATCTAAATAAGGCATGCCGGGTTTTACCATTACCATGTCAGCACCTTCAACAAGGTCCATAGCGACTTCGTGCAAAGCTTCGTCACTATTAGCAGGATCCATCTGGTAGCCAAATTTATTGCCCTTACCTAAGTTGCCAGCGGAGCCAACAGCATCACGGAACGGGCCATAATAAGCAGAGGCATACTTAGCTGCATAAGCCATAATACCGGTATTGTGGTAGTTTTCTGCCTCTAAAGCACTACGAATAGAGCCTATGCGACCGTCCATCATATCAGACGGTGCCACTACATCTGCACCGGCTTCGGCATGGGACAGGGCTTGCTGAATAAGGATGTCTACAGTAATGTCGTTAAGCACGTAGCCATCATCGTTAATGATGCCATCTTGACCGTGGGTGGTGAACGGGTCTAACGCGACATCGGTAATGACACCGAGTTCTGGGCAGGCGTCCTTTACCGCCCTTACTGCACGTTGAGCTAAGCCATCTGGGCTATAAGCCTGTTCTGCCATTAAAGATTTAACCGAGTCTGGGGTCACTGGAAACAGTGCAATGGCGGGAATACCCAAGGCCACCAGCTGCTTTGCCTCAGCTACTAACAAATCGATACTCAGGCGCTCAACACCAGGCATAGAGGCAATAGGTTGATGCTGGTTGTGGCCTTCAATGACGAACATGGGATAAATCAAGTCATCGGCAGTGAGTTGGTTTTCGCGCATTAAGCGGCGGGAAAAATCATTGTATCGCATACGTCGCATACGGCTATTGGGGAACTGACGTTGGCTTGGTTGAAAGCTCATAGTTGCGCCTTTAGTATTAAGTTGTCTAGATCTCATGTTTCGTCATTGCGTCACTTCGCTCGCAAAGAGTCAGTTTCTGTTATTACATTACCATGGACTCAAGTTGGTCGTTTTTTTCAAGCCAAAGCTCTTCGTTATATTCATGCTGTTCGCTGGCATGGGCTTGCTGGGCTAATAAGTCTTTTAGTTTGGCCTTATTTTCCGCATCGTACAAGCTAGGTTGAGCAAGCTCCGCTTCTAGCAGGTCTAGTTTGGCTTGCCACAAGTCAATGTCTTTTTCGTGCTTGGCAATGGCCTTCTTTAACGGGCTTAGTTGTTTACGTTTTTCTGCTTGCTGACGTTTTTGTTCTTTCCGCTCTGCAGGCGTTAAGGCCTCAGCTTCAGAGTGATTAGTTTTGCTTGGATCTGAGCGTATTATCTCTTGTCTTTCTTTCATTTTAGCCTGGGCTTGAGCTTGAGCCAATGCCTGAACCTGCATTTGATAATCTTGCAAGTCACCCTCAAATTCTTTAACTTTTCCATCGGCCACTATCCAATAGTTATCCACTACTTGGCGTAACAAGTGGCGGTCGTGAGAAATGACCACGATGGCACCTTGATAGGCTTGGAGTGCCATGGTTAGGGCATGACGTGCTTCTAGATCTAAGTGGTTAGTGGGTTCATCTAACAGCAGTAAGTTAGGTTTTTGAAGGGCAATCATAGCCAAGGCTAAACGTACTTTTTCACCACCAGAAAAGTGTTTTACTGGCTCAAATACGCGCTCACCTTGCCATCCAAAACTACCTAAAAAATTGCGCAGTTCTTGTTCACTCGCTTTAGGCTTTAAACGTTGTAGGTGCAATAGACCACTGGCCCCTATATCTAACGCCTCAAGCTGGTGTTGAGCAAAGTAACCAACTTTGAGGTGTTCACCGGGCACAATTTGGCCTGACAAAGGCGCAAGGTCGCCAACCAAGGTTTTGATCAAGCTCGATTTACCAGCACCGTTAGGGCCGAGTAAGGCGTAGCGTGAATCATGCAGTAAGGTAATATTGGCGCTGACAATGGGCTTGTCATAGCCAATGCTGACTCGATCAAGGTCAATTAAGGTAGAACTGGTCTTGTCAAATTCTGGAAAACGAAAGGTAAAGGGTGAATCAGCATAGGCGGGCGCAATTTTCTCCATACGCTCTAGGGCTTTTACGCGGCCTTGAGCTTGTTTGGCCTTACTAGCTTTAGCTTTAAAACGCCGGATAAAACTTTCGATGTGAGCAATTTCGGTTTGCTGTTTGGAATACATGACTTGGTGTTGGGCCATGCGCTCAGCCTTTTGTCGCTCAAAAGCAGCGTAGTTACCACGATAAGAGGTTAGTTTCTTGCGATCCAAATGCACAATAACCTGCACCACTTGGTCCAAAAAGTCGCGGTCGTGAGAGACCAAAAACAAAGTTCCAGGATATTTTTGTAACCATGATTCAAGCCACATGGTGGCATCAAGGTCTAAATGGTTAGTAGGTTCATCTAATAGTAACAAGTCTGACGGGCACATAAGGGCTTGAGCCAGATTCAAGCGCACACGCCAACCACCAGAAAAACTACCTACGGGCTGGCTCCAGTCTTGTTCTGGGAAGCCTAACCCTTGTAATAATTGTTGCGCGCGGTTAACCGCACTGTAACCACCTACGTGATCATAATCGGCATAAACGTGGCTTAGGGCCGCTTCATCATGCTTGGCCTCGGCGGCAGCAATGGCGGCCTCAGCAGCCCTTAGGGACAGATCCCCATCTAACACATGCTCTAGAGTAGAGCGATTAACATCGCCTATTTCTTGCGCCATATGGGCCATACGCATAGCAGGTGGCCATGTGAGTTGGCCTGCATCCAGTTGCAGTTGACCTAGCAATAACTTAAATAAGGTGGTTTTGCCAGCCCCATTACGCCCTACTAAACCATATCTCTGGCCAGAATCAAGAGTCAGGTTGGCCCCCTCAATAAGAGGCTGGCCACCGCGCTGGAGTGTGATGTCGTCAAATTTAATCATGGCCGCGGATGATACCACAGGCTTACCTAGCCATAAGCCTAAACATAAATAAACAAATGCAATCAAATGTAAACAAGTGGAAATACTTTTGCTTCGGGTTTGAGTCTTATATATCCTATGCAACGCGCTGAATGATAACGTTTAGCACTATCACTAAGGAATACTATGAAAACTTTAATTAGCCGTTTGGCCGTTACTAGTGCCATTGGCCTTGCCGCCACCTCTGCTGCTGCAGAAATTGATCTAAACAATGCAGAACAAAATGTAAGTTATAGCTTGGGCACACTGGTTGCTGGACAGCTCGCTAACGACTTTGACAACCTTAACTTAGAAGCATTTGTGGAAGGTTTTAATGCCGCTTATCTTGGCCAAAAGACCTTGGTAAACGAGCAGCAAGCGGTGACCGCAGTAAAGGACTATCAGCGTAAAGTGGCAACTTCAAAATTTGAAGGTGCGTTAAAAAATAGTGAAGCTTACTTGGCTGAAAATGCTAAAAAAGAAGGTGTTGTAGTGACTGACAGCGGCTTACAGTACCAAGTTTTGTCGGAAGGTGAAGGTGCAATGCCTGCTGCTACAGACACGGTAACGGTGCATTACCATGGCACCACTATGGATGGAAGCGTATTTGACAGCTCTGTAGAGCGTGGTGAACCAACACAATTTCCATTGAATGGTGTCATAGCCGGTTGGACTGAAGGCGTTCAGTTAATGCGTATTGGATCTAAGTATAAATTCTTCATTCACCCAGATTTAGCTTACGGCACCCAAGGTGCTGGACAGTTGATTGGACCAAATGACGCGCTAATTTTTGAAGTAGAATTGATCAAGATAGGTCAATAAAGGTAATGCTTCTGGGTTTTGACCGAATAAAGCTAAAATAATACCAAAAAGGGGCAAAATTCAGAATTTTTCCTATATTTATCGAAACACCATTGGCGTATGTTAAGCCCTCAAGGAACGTTGTTAGTTTAATAGCTTGCTATTTAGGCCGACAAGGAAGGACATGGAGTCTACAGGATGTACTCGTGCCTAGGATGGGCACTTCAAATTTGGTGGTATCACCATTAAAAAACCCCAGCACGCTGGGGTTTTTTATGTCTGCTATTTAGCCAGCGTTTATACGAAGTTAAATACCAATACCATTACCGCAGTCAGTCCTAAAGAACCGTGTATTACGCCCTTAACAGTGGTCAGCGGACCCTGCTTACCAAACATGGCGTTAGCTTGCAGAGCAGCAATGATTATCAGCATAGCGATCATTGAAGTCGCACTCCAATTTACCGCTGCCCAGCCACCCATGCCACCGTGGCCAGACGCCAGCATACAGAATACCATTGGTGCAGAGAATAAAACGTTGTGGCGTGAAGCCAGCAATGCCTTAGCACCAGCTGCAGGGCCATCGCCTTCAGCCATGCCTAGGGCAATTTTCTGGTTAGGCCAGATAATCATCCATACGTTTAAAAACATTAAAGTACCGAACAAAGAACCGATCCAGATGTAGTTGCTTACTGCAGAAGGTACAGTGAACAGCATGATGACGCCAGTTAGGAAAGTACCCATGGCGCCCCAACGGAACCACCACAAAGCACTTGGAGCTAGCTTAGCTTTAGCATCTGCTAAACCTTCAGCGCTGGCTTGCTTAAAGTAGCCGCCCTGAACAAAGTTGAAGTAGTACAGCATGCCGATCCAGGTAATGCCGAATAAAACGTGTGACCATCGGAATAGAAATCCTAATAAGTCCATAGTACGCCTCTCATTTAAGTTATTGTATTTAAGATTATGGCTCTAAAAAGGCTTTAGAGCCAAAGGGTGATGGCCGCCATTGTACAGTTAATGTAACGGCTAGTTCTAGTTTTTTTGTGACAAAAAACTACTGTTCGTCTAGGTAACGCTCAGCATCTAGGGCAGCCATACAGCCGGTACCTGCAGAAGTAATCGCCTGACGGTAAATATGGTCCATCACGTCACCAGCGGCAAACACGCCTTCAACGCTGGTTTGGGTGGCATTACCTTGGGTGCCACTTTGTACCTTAATGTAACCACCTGCCATGTCTAACTGGCCTTCAAACAGGCCGGTATTAGGTACGTGGCCAATGGCGATAAACACACCGTCCACGTCTAGGTCTTTAGTGCTGGCATTTTCACTGCTCTTAATGCGCATGCCTGTAACACCCATATCGTCACCTAATACTTCATCAAGATTGTAATGCCATTCCACATTCACATTACCGTTTTCTACCTTATCCATTAGGCGGTCTGCTAGAATCTTTTCACTGCGGAATTTGTCACGGCGGTGAACAACGGTTACTTCAGAAGCAATATTGCTAAGATAAAGCGCTTCTTCAACGGCGGTATTACCACCACCGATGACAGCGACTTTTTTGTTGCGGTAAAAGAAACCATCACAGGTAGCGCAGGCTGATACGCCTCTGCCTTGGAACGCGGTCTCACTGTCTAAACCTAGATAGCGAGCACTTGCTCCAGTACAAATGATTAAGGCATCACACGTGTATTGTGTGCCTTGGCCCGATAGTTGGAATGGGCGTTGGTTCAAATTTACAGAATCAATATGGTCAAAAATTATTTCAGTTTCAAAACGTTCTGCATGGGCTTTCATACGCTCCATTAAGGCAGGCCCTTGCAAGCCTTCTACGTCTCCAGGCCAGTTATCCACGTCTGTGGTGGTAGTTAACTGACCACCCATTTCCATGCCTGTAATTAACACTGGGTTAAGGTTTGCGCGTGCGGCGTATACAGCGGCGGTGTAGCCAGCGGGGCCAGAACCTAAAATTAGTAGCTTACAGTGCTTTACTTCGCTCATGGGGAGTCCTATATAATGATATGAGACCTTTATACAATACGGCGACAAAAAAGAAAAATGGGATAAAATGAGTCTGATTGAGGCGAGAACCGCAGGTAATAGCTAGCTATTGCCAAGGTTTTCAACGAAAAGCAGGGTTATTTTGGCCATTTAACTTGGCGCTCGTATTGTGCAAAGGTCTCAATATGGTACAACAAAAAATATGCGCCTGACCTTAGCATAATTAAACCCATAGAGCAGGCAGTTTATGTCATGGGTTTGTAAATTAATAGGAATGTAACATGGGCAACAAAGGCGACAACACCACTGATGACAAGATTCGGCTCGACAAGTGGTTATGGGCTGCGCGATTTTACCGAACGCGAGCCCTTGCCAAACAAGCGATTGAGGGTGGCAAGGTGCATTATCAGGGCGCTAAAGCTAAGTGTAGCCGTGTGGTTGAAGTACAAGCAGAAATAGCCATACGCCAAGGCTTTGACGAAAAAACGATTGTGGTGCAAGCTATTTCTGGAAGCCGAAAAGGTGCGCCGGAGGCTGCTCTTTTGTACAGCGAAACGGCCACCAGTGAAAAAGCCCGTTCAGACTTAGCAGCGGGTCGTAAGGCTATGGGCCAAACATCCATTTCCGACGGCAAGCCCACTAAAAAACAGCGCAGAGACCAGCAGCGCTTTGAGCAGCAGCAGTTGTAGTTTACAATTAAAGGGTATCTATCATCCAAGACTTCTTCTTCCCATGACCAATGACACAATGCAAGGCTTCATGTTCACCGACATGGACATACGGGGCGTTCACTTGCGGCTCGATCAAGGTGTAAAGGCCTTATTAGAGCAGCAAGACTACCCTGCCCCTGTGGCTAGGTTGCTAGCTGAAATGCTTATTGTTGCGTGCTTGCTGAGCGCAAACCTTAAACTGCGAGGGCATCTAAGTGTACAAATCCGTGGTGCTGGACCACTTAAATGGGTGATGGCAGAGTGCCGGCAGCTCAGTGATGATCCTGAACAGCCGTTTAGGGTGAAAGGCATGGCACAAGTTGATGACACTATTGGTTCCCATGCCAGCTTAGCCGAGATGGTGGCTGATGGTCGTTTGATTATAACCATTGAGCCAGACCAAGGTCAGCGGTATCAGGGTATTGTGATGGTTGATCAGGCCACATTCTCCGAGTGCATCGAAAGCTATTTTTACCAATCAGAACAATTACCTACCCATATTCAACTGGTCAGTACCGATGACGGTGCTGCTGGGTTTATGTTGCAACGATTGCCCCAAACCATGTCCGATGAAAGTCAGGCTGACTTAGATTGGGAGCTTATCCATGCCTTGGCATCTACTCTTACGGAGCATGAGCTTGCTCAATTACCTGCGAACCAGGTTCTGCACCGGCTATTCCACGACCAACAAGTGAAAGTGTTTACCCCGCGACCAGTTTTGCAGCAGTGTGATTGCAGTCGAGAGCGCTGTGGAGCAGCTATTGTAGGGTTAGGCAGGCTAGCAGTTGACGAAATTTTGGAGGAGCAGGAAGCTATCATTATTGATTGCCATTTCTGTAACGGCCATTATGCTTTTGACAAGGTGGACTGTCATGTTCTGCTAGAGCAGGACGTTATGGCCGCTGAAACAATTACTGCCGTGCATTAAATGGCGGACGTTTTACCCCCATACAGCTACGTTGTGGTTCGCTGTAGCTGCTGCATTATTAGTTGAACTGATGGGCTATATTTTGGCTTTTGATGTGCTTTTCTGAGATAATTCATCCTCATTTTTCACGCCGATATGGCGTACGCCCGTTTAGGTATTTCCATATTTCCTAAAAACCTAAGCAATTCAAAGGTATTGATACATGACCGCAACTGTAGTTACTGATACTGGCACCACCTATACACAACTGTCTCCTGCCAGCTTGATCCAAAAGGCCATTGCTAACGGCGAAGGTACATTGGCCAACACCGGTGCACTAAACGTGATCACTGGAGCGCGCACTGGGCGCTCCCCGTTAGACCGTTTTGTAGTTCAAGAACCTAGTACATCAGACCAAATTGAATGGGGCGCTGTAAACCGCCCTGTAACACCAGATATATTCAGTGCTTTGTGGGATCGTGTAGCAGCCTCTTTGGTAGGCCAAGACAAATATGTTTCAAGTGTACACGTTGGTGCAGACCACGCTCATTACATCCCTATTCAGATGACTACTCAAACTGCGTGGCAGAACTTGTTTGGCCAAAACCTATTCATCGTGCCACAAGAATACAATGCTGCTGGTAAAGACGAATGGCAGATTCTTAACGTGGCTAACTTCGTGTGTCAGCCAGAGCGTGACCGTACTAATAGTGATGGCTGTGTGATGATTAACTTTGCTCAACGCAAGGTATTGTTAGCGGGCATGCGCTATGCAGGAGAAATGAAAAAGGCCATGTTCTCTGTGCAAAACTTTCTTTTACCAGCTAAAGACGTATTGCCAATGCACTGCTCTGCCAACGTAGGCGATGATGGCAAAACTACTTTATTCTTCGGTTTGTCTGGTACTGGCAAAACCACCCTATCGGCAGACCCAGATCGTTATTTAATTGGTGACGACGAGCATGGTTGGGGTGAGGGAGTAGTGTTTAACATTGAAGGCGGTTGTTACGCCAAAACCATCAACCTTAGTAAAAAGAATGAACCCATCATTTGGGACGCTATTCGTTTTGGGGCTATTGTTGAAAACGTTTGGTTAGACGACGACACTAAAGAAGCAGACTATGACAACACCGAGATCTCAGAAAACGGCCGTTGCGCATACCCTTTAGAGCATATTGAAAAACGCACTAAAAAGAATTTAGCTGGCGAGCCAGAAGCTATTATCTTCTTAACCTGTGACTTAACTGGCGTATTACCCCCTGTGTCTATCTTGTCTAAAGAAGCGGCTGCTTACCACTTCCTAAGTGGTTATACGGCTTTAGTTGGCTCTACTGAAATGGGTTCTAGTGCAGCTATTCGCTCTACATTTTCTACCTGTTTTGGCGCCCCTTTTTTCCCACGGCCAGCTGGCGTCTATGCTGAGCTGTTGATGAAACGTGTCGAAGCGTTTGGTAGCAAGGTATATCTAGTCAATACAGGCTGGACTGGTGGTTCATACGGCACCGGCAAGCGTTTCAGCATACCCACTACACGAGCCATTATTGCAGCCATTCAAAGTGGTAATATTGCAGAAGCGGCAACACAGCACTTAGAAGGGCTAAACGTAGACGTGCCTACTACCCTAGAAGGCGTTGACAGCTACTTGTTAAACCCACGTAATACTTGGCAAGACCAAGCTGCATACGATGTGGAAGAAGCTACTCTGATTGGTAAATTTAAGGAAAACTTTAAACGTTTTAGCGTTTCAGACGATATCGTTAAAGCTGGCCCTCAGTAGGTCTAAACCGGTTTAGGTATGGCTCACTGCTAATCAAAGGCTCCTTTTTTGGGGCTTTTTTTTGCTTTAACAAAAAGCCACTTTAAAAATCGCCCCATGACCCCATTGTGTAAGCCTATGCTTTTGTAATGAGAAGGATTCTAGGTTCGTGATAAATCAACAAATCGCCACCGAGCTTGCGGTACAAACCTGGCAAGTGGATGCCGCCGTTAAATTGTTAGACGAAGGTTCAACGGTACCCTTTATCTCCCGCTATCGTAAAGAAGTTACTGGTGTGTTGGACGATACCCAGTTACGTACACTGGAAGAGCGGCTAAGTTACTTGCGAGACCTTAATGCCCGCAGAAAAACTATTTTAGACAGCATTGAGAAACAAGAGAAGCTGACGCCAGAGCTGGCTAATCGCATTAACGTTGCAGACAGCAAAACGCGACTAGAAGACTTATACCTGCCCTATAAAACCAAGCGTCGTACTAAGGCTCAAATTGCCATAGAGGCAGGGCTGCAACCTTTGGCAGATGCCATATTGAAAGACCCTACACTTGATCCAGAGCAAACAGCCTTGGGTTATCTCAATGCAGAGCTACAAATTAGTCATTCAAAAGATGCCCTAGACGGCGCCAAACAAATACTAATGGAGCGTTTTAGTTTAGCAGCAGACTTGCTTGCAGAATTGCGCAACATAGGTTGGCAAGATGCCCAGTGGCAAACCCAAGTAGTAGAAGGTAAGCAGCAAGAGGGTGCTAAATTCCAAGACTATTTTGAGTTTCAAGAAGCCCTAAAGACTATCCCCTCCCACCGCGCCTTGGCCATATTAAGAGCTCGGAACGAAGGTATCTTGCAGGCCACCATTATATGGTCTGCTAATGAGCACTTACCCTATGAATCCAGAGTAGCTTCCTATTGGCGCATCAAAGATCAGGGCCGAGCGGCCGATAAATGGCTCAACGAAGTGGTGCGTTGGACTTGGCGTGTAAAGCTAGCCAGCCAGTTAGAAACGGCCCTCATTACCCGTGTTAGAGAAGCCTCGGAAGACAGTGCTATAGGTGTGTTTGCTAACAACCTAAAAGACTTATTGCTGGCAGCTCCGGCCGGGGACAAGGTGACCCTTGGATTAGATCCGGGTTTGCGTACAGGCGTGAAAGCCGTGGTAGTAGACCCTACGGGAAAGCTTCTTAAGAGCGAAACCATCTTCCCCCATGTGCCCCATAATAAATGGCAAGTGGCTTTAGAGCTGGTGGTGCATTGGTGCCAAACCTATCAAGTTCAGCTGGTGGCCATTGGTAATGGCACCGGCTCACGAGAGACTGATAAGCTGGTTAAAGAAGCTCAAGCAAGACTAGGGGCACAGGCTCCTCAACGTATTATTGTGAGTGAAGCGGGCGCCTCAATTTATTCTGCATCGGCCCTTGCTGCTGCAGAGTTCCCAGATCTAGATGTGAGTTATCGTGGTGCTGTTTCTATTGCCCGCCGACTCCAAGACCCATTGGCAGAATTGGTTAAGATAGAACCCAAGGCCATTGGCGTAGGGCAATATCAGCATGATGTAAGCCAAGTGCAGTTGACCCGTAAATTAGATAACGTGGTGGAAGATTGTGTTAATAATGTGGGCGTAGACCTAAATACTGCGTCGGCTCCGTTATTGCAGCGAGTAGCTGGGCTGAACAAAACCATGGCAGAGAACATCGTACTGTATCGTGATATCAATGGCGCCTTTAATAACCGTAAGCAGCTGCTTAAGGTGGCTCGTTTGGGTGACAAAGCGTTTGAGCAATCTGCGGGTTTCTTGCGTATCCGTGGTGGTGATAACCCCTTAGATGGCACTTCGGTGCACCCCGAAGCTTATGGCTTAGTTGATCAGCTGGCTGGGCAGCTAAAACTCACTGTTGCAGACCTCATAGGCAGCGATCAGCTTAAACAGATTAGGGTTAAGCAATTACACGACCAAGGGTTTGGGGAACATACCCTACAAGATTTATTGAGCGAGTTACAAAAGCCTGGGCGTGACCCAAGGCCAGAATTTCGCATGGCCAAGCTCACAGATGGTGTAGAAAGCATTAAAGACTTAACCCTAGGTGCCGTAATGGAAGGCACCATCAGTAATGTCACCAATTTTGGTGCTTTTGTAGACCTTGGAGTTCATCAAGATGGCTTGGTACACATTTCGGCACTATCGCACCAGTATGTGAAAGACCCCCATGACCTTGTGAAGGCTGGAGACATTGTCAAAGTGAAGGTGATGCAAATAGATGTGGCCCGCAAGCGTATTGGTTTAACCATGCGTTTAAGTGATGAACTGCCTACACCAGATGACTCATCAAGCTCTCGCAAGCCATTCTCTGCTAAGGCGCAACAGAATCTCCCACGCAAAGCTCAAAGCCATACTCAGCAACAGCCACAGCAAGCGCTGGGCAGTATGGCGCAAAAACTAAAAGATGCGCAGGCAGGGGTAAAAAACTAATACCTACACAGAATTTGAATCCAAACTAGACTACACTTCGTATCTGTCTAGTCATTAGCCATTAAAGACAATTTGGAACTATAGATGCCCACATACTTACAGCAACGTTTACAGCAGGTGAAAAACTCCCCCGTAGCCAAGACCTTGGTGAGCCTACAATGTGGCATCGAAAAAGAAGGTTTGAGAGTGGGTGTAAGTGGTCGTGTCAGTCATAAAGACCATCCAAAATCTTTAGGGTCTAGCCTAACCCATGGCAGTATCACCACTGACTACTCCGAAGCGCTTTTGGAGTACATTACGCCGGTTTTCCAAAGCCCTGTTGCGGCCCTAGACTTCATGCAGGAATTACATAGCTTTAGCGCCAGCCAGCTACACGATATCGGCGAATATGTTTGGCCTGCCAGCATGCCCTGTTACCTTGATGGTGAAGAAGACATTCGTATAGCCAATTTTGGTAGCTCAAATACTGGCAAACTCAAGCATACCTACCGTGTGGGTTTGGCTTGGCGTTATGGTAAAATTATGCAGTCTATTGCTGGGCTACATTTCAACTTCTCGCCGCAAGATAATTTTTGGCCAGCGTATCAACAATTGCTGAGTGACGAGCAGTCCTTATGTGATTTCCAATCTAGCCAATACTTTGGTTTGATCCGTAATTTTAGACGCCATTCATGGGTGCTGTTATACCTCTTTGGTGCCTCACCTGCCCTAGATGCAAGCTTTGTTAATGGGCGTGACATTGACTTAGAGCAAGGCCCAGACGGCTGCCTAGTTGGCCCCTATGCCACTTCTTTACGTATGAGTGACTTGGGTTATAACAACAAAGTTCAGTCAGTATTGAATTTGTGTTTTAACGACCTGGATAACTACGCCAAGTCTTTAGAACATGCCATTTCTACGCCCTTATCTAAGTATGAGAACTTAGGGGTAAAAGTAGATGGGGAATATCGTCAACTCAAT
>Ga0209091_10000059_pt1 | contig 104118 bp, 99 predicted proteins | sample ArcticOcean_MG_C_6_FD_187438 | JGI IMG/M metagenome (GOLD analysis project Ga0209091, IMG submission 187438) | Marine microbial communities from western Arctic Ocean - ArcticOcean_MG_CB8_128 (SPAdes) (version 2) | ecosystem: Environmental > Aquatic > Marine > Oceanic | place: Arctic Ocean...
GACTTTAAAGTTTCCTATAAGATAAGCAGCCATGTAGCCTCCTTTTTATTTACCACCTTAAACCATACAGACTAACTCGCCCTTTCGTCATAAAATTTTGCAAGAAAATGATAGGCAAAGGTGTCTAAAGTTGCCGATAACCTCTTCCAGCATAATCAAAATCGTGAAGCTCACGATTTTCTGGCGCATTTAGATAGTAGTTACAGTGATAAGAACGAATCTCACTTATACGCTCGCCTTCAAAGACATACCATTCTGCCCCGCGAAGTATCTCTGCTTCACCCGTTTGCGCAGGCTGCCAGCGCATACTCCATTCAATAACTGCTTCGCGCTCTTGCAATACTACGTGGTCCATCTCCCAGTTTGCGTTAGTTTTCGGCGCCACCTTACACCAGTAATTAGCTAAAGCTTCCGCCCCAACAACGGCGCTGTGATCGACGAAATAATGAACAATATCGGGGGTAAACGTAGACATCAGCAAATCAAAGTCTTGGCTATTGCAGCCGCGATAATAAGCAAGAATAACTTCTATATAGGGATGACCGCTTTTACGTAACTGCATCTATCAACTCCATTAGCGCTAAACCCAAAGCTAGCACATTGCCATATCAGATGGGCTAAGAGAGGATTTCAATCATACTTAGGCCCGCAATTTCAGCGCGTGTCGTATCGATTTCGTCAACTCTTGCGAATGCAGCACCTGGGCGTGCCCAGCGCACAAGCGTGTCATCGTCGGCATCACCCCTGTCCAACCTATAAGCCCCACAACAGATTGCCCCGTCCCCCTGTACGCCATCTATTCCAACTTACCGATCAAGACAGGAATCAGGAGCCCGTTGTTGTTCTCGAAGCGCGCTGAGCCAAGTCATAGATACCCTCGATGCCACTACGGGAATGACCCAGCCTTGCACCAGCCAGCAACATGGCAGGCTCATGGCCAAGCGTTATCTGGGTCAATCGGTATGAGGAAGCCTGAAACGGTAGATGTAACGAATGCCAGGGTCTTTCCTACGCATATCTTTTCGATACCAAGGGACGAGAGTGGTTTAGAATGAGCCTGAGTCATGCTGATCTTCTTTACCGGTTGATTCCGGTATCGGGAATTACCGTTCCCTGTGGCACCTTGACGTTACACTTATCGTGCTAAGTAACTCTTTCCTCGATCCGGGGAAGTTACCTTAAACAGGGCACACTTGTGTAAGCTTGGCTGGATAAACGTGGGCAAACGAGCACAATCCCTAAAGCTCAATTGTTCATATAAGATATTGAAACAAGTTAGATTACAGGCAAGCGAGCCGCTATAAATGGGCAGTACAGAACAACACCATACACCGATGATGCGTCAGTACCTGGCCATTAAGGCCCAGCACCCTGATGAACTTTTGTTCTATCGCATGGGTGACTTTTATGAGCTGTTTTTCACGGATGCTGCTCAAGCAGCCGACGCGCTCGGTATAACGCTCACCGCCAGAGGCTCTTCGGCAGGCGAACCCATCCCAATGTGCGGTGTTCCCTTTCATGCTGTGGATACCTATCTCGCCAAACTTGTTCAACGGGGTGTCTCTGTTGCCATCTGCGAGCAAATAGGCGATCCCGCGACCAGCAAAGGGCCTGTTGAACGAAAGGTCATGCGTATCGTGACCCCAGGCACGCTGACCGAAGAATCCCTGCTGGATGCCGGCCGCGACAATCTTATCGCCGCAATCAGCGCCGACGGCACATCGTTTGGCCTTGCTACCCTGGATATCTCCAGCGGTAGATTTGAGCTCGCTGAACATCCAGTTGAAACCAGCCTGATCAGTGAGCTTCATCGGCTTTCTCCTGCAGAGATACTCCTGATGGATAATCAGGAGTATCCGTTAATTGCCACAGAACATGCGGGTTCAAGATGCCGTTCTGAGTGGGAATTTGACCTGACCTCTGCCAGGGCTGCACTGACAAAACAGTTCAACGTAAGAGACCTCGCCGGTTTTGATTGTGATGATATGGACCTTGGCCTTCGGGCTGCAGGGTGTCTGCTCGCCTATGTGCAGGAAACCCAGAGAACCGAACTACCGCATATTAACCGTCTGCAAAAGCTGACCAGTGATGAAGCTGTTCACATCGATGGCTCTTCACGTCGAAACCTTGAACTGACCCTTAACATCCATGGGGGCGAAGAACACACGCTGTTTTCCGTGTTAGACAAGACAGCAACCAGCATGGGCGGACGACTGCTGCAGCGCTGGATTAACCGTCCCATCCGTTCGCGCCGAGTACTGAGCGGACGCATGGACGCCATCGATCGAATTGTCCAGGGCAAACATGCTGACCCAATGTTCTCCTGCCTGCGGAACATAGGCGATATTGAACGAATACTGGCCCGTGTCGCGCTTCGGTCCGCCAGGCCAAGAGACATCGCGCGCCTTAGGGACGCACTCGCTATCCTGCCTGAACTCGGCGACCTGCTCGGCGCTATTGACGCAGACCGCATTGCGCAACTCGCCCAAAAATGTAAACCGCTTCCCGAGCTGGCACAGGAACTTGAAAAAGCCGTTATAGAAAACCCGCCCGTTGTTATCCGGGAAGGCGGGGTCATCAAAAAGGGATACGACGACGAACTGGATGAGCTCCGATCTATCAGCGAGAACGCTGCGGAATACCTGATAAAACTTGAAACCGAAGAACGAGAAGTCACTGGACTCAGCACACTCAAGGTCGGTTATAACCGGGTACACGGCTATTACATCGAAATCAGTAAAAGCCAGGCTGAAAAAGCTCCCGCGCATTATGTTCGGCGGCAGACCCTCAAGAATGCTGAGCGTTTTATCACGCCGGAACTAAAGACTTTCGAGGACAAGGCTCTCAGCAGCAAAAGCCGGGCACTCGCCAGGGAAAAACACCTTTATGACGAATTGCTGGAGCTATTAGTCGTACAGCTAACGCTGCTCCAGGATCTTGCCAACGCCATATCTGAACTTGACGTGATCAACACCCTCGCGGAACGTTCGGTCACATTGCAGCTGGTCCGACCAGTGTTAACCCAAGACCCTGCGCTAGAAATAGAGCAGGGTCGCCATCTTGTTGTTGAACAGACGATGGATGGCACATTCATCGCCAATGACCTTGACCTGGGCGGTGAGACACAATTGCTGATTATTACCGGCCCTAATATGGGTGGCAAATCAACTTACATGCGCCAGTGCGCCATAATTACATTGTTAGCACACATCGGTTGCTTCGTGCCCGCCAGATCCGCAAGCATTGGCGCAATCGACAGGATCTTTACCCGAATAGGTTCTTCTGATGACCTAGCCAGTGGCCGATCCACCTTTATGGTCGAGATGACAGAAACGGCGCTTATCCTTAATAACGCCACGCCTCATTCGCTGGTGTTGCTTGATGAAATCGGCAGAGGCACATCGACCTTCGATGGTTTATCCCTGGCCTGGGCGGTCGCCAATTCGATCGCCACCGATATCCATGCGTTAACCTTGTTCGCGACGCACTATTTTGAACTCACAGCCCTGCCTGAAAACCTGGCACAAACCCGAAATGTACATCTTGCTGCCCGCGAGTTCGGTGAGGACATTGTCTTCATGTACGCGGTCAATAATGGTCCCGCTAGCCAGAGCTACGGTTTACAGGTTGCAAAACTCGCCGGTGTCCCACAATCGGTCATCCGCATCGCCCAGGAAAAGCTGAGGCAGCTAGAGGAAAACGAGGTCAGGATGGACGCACACCCTGCACAGGCGGACCTTTTCGTGGCAGCGGCAACTGAACCCGATGAACTGCGGACCCGTCTGCAGGATCTGGATGTGGATTCACTGTCGCCAAGGGATGCACTGGATCTGATCTATGAACTGCATGGTCTGTCCCAAAATTAGCATTTGACTCGATCCATATGGGACCTAATGAGCCAAGCGGGATACAAGCGCAAAGTAGACGGCCATAAACAGCCCTGAGCACTGCTTGGATAGACCTAACTGGGACCTGAAGAGCCAAGCGGGATACAAGCGCATAGTAGACGGCCATAAAAAACCCAAACAACAGAGCATAGCTATCCATAAACAACCCCGCAGTGGATTGTCAGGATCCCAAAAGCTGATAGAATGCCTTTTTTTACAGATTTGTAAGCTCAAGGGAACGATATGACATTTGTGGTAAGTGACGGATGTATTAAATGTAAGCACACCGATTGTGTCGAAGTGTGCCCGGTAGATTGTTTTTACGAAGGACCCAACTTTCTGGTCATCAATCCTGATGAGTGTATTGATTGCGCCCTATGTGAACCTGAGTGCCCGGTCGACGCTATTTATTCTGAAGATGAACTTCCGGAAGCCGAGCAGGAGTTTCTCCAGTTGAACGCCGAGCTTTGCGAAACCTGGCCAAACATTACCGAAAAGAAAGACCCCCTACCCGATGCGGAAGACTGGGCAGAGGTGAAGAACAAGCGGGACCACCTGGCAATCTGAGCACCAGCAGGAAACGAGGTTCAACTCGTTTCCTGCTTCTTTAATCGTCGTCAACCTTTCCTTTGTATCCCGCTAGCCTCTTCAGGTCCCAGTTAGGTCTATCCAAGTAGCGCTTAGGGCTGTTTATGGCCGTCTACTTTGCACTTGTATCCCGCTAGCCTCTTCAGGTCCCAGTTAGGTCTATCCAAGTAGCGCTTAGGGCTAACGGGTTGGAAGGTATCTTAGTGGGTCAACCGGCTTGCCTTCGCGGCGAATCTCAAAGTGCAGCATCTCAACATTGGCGGCTGTTTTACCCACCCGTGCAATAGATTTTCCTGCCTTCACGTTCTGACCCTCCTTCACCAGCATCTTCTCGTTGTTACCATAGGCCGATAGAAAACTATCGTTGTGCTTAACAATCACTAACTGTCCGTAACCCCTGAGGTTACCCCCCGCATAAACAACAACCCCATCGGCCGCAGCCCTCACCGTATCGCCTAAGTCTCCGGCGATATCGATTCCTTTATTGACGGGTTGAGCAAGGGAAAACCGGTTAATAACTTCCCCCTCAAGTGGCCATCGCCAGCCGGCAACGGGCGAACTGGGCACTGAAGGTGCCTTTGATACTTTTGATGGTGGCCTGGAGGACGATTGGGTCGCCACTGGAGCGCTGTCTTTTTCTGGCGATTTTGCCGAGCCACGCAGTCGAATCAACTGGTCAACATAGATCGTATAGGGGGGCCGAACGCCATTAATTCGAGCCAGGCTCTTGTAATCAAGACCATAACGGAACGCGATGGAGTACAGGCTGTCACCCTTTCTGACCACATACGTGCCAGTACCACCGGCAACGGTATAAATCGGTGGGAGTCCAGCGCACCCGGTGATTAAAAACACCAGTAGCAGCAGGACCAGGCGAGCACGCCCGGTTTTATTATTCCACATCCTTTTCGGCATTCGATTCTTTGAGGAAAGCAAACCTGTCCATGAGAGAAATAACGAAAAACCCCGTGACCAGGGCTGCTAACGCCAGCACAATCTCCGGGTCACCACCGGTTAACTGCTCGTACACTCCAGGCAGAACGGGTTCCTGCACCACAGGAATCTGACTACCGTCGTGTTTGATTTGGTAGCTGGTGGTATGTTTCCACGGCCAGATTTTTGTCAGGGAACCCAGCATGAACCCTACAAGCAGCGCCACCGTCACATCATAAAATCGAGCAAGCAGCACCGTCAGGATTCGGGAAAAACACATCAAGCCGACGACGCATCCCAAGCCCACGTAGCCAAGTGTCAGCAACTCGAAGTTTTTTATCGCCGCAATCACCGTCTGGTAAAGGCCAAGCACCAGCAGCAGAAAAGAGCCAGACAAACCTGGCAGGATCCAGGCACACACCGCAATGCAACCACCCGCAAACAACGTAAAGCCTGAAATATCCGCCTCGAACGGAATAATACGTACCACCACCATGCCAAACGCGACCCCGACCCCAAGGGCCAAACCACTTTCCACCGACAAAGGCAGCAGTCGCCGCCCAACAACGAATATGGATGACAGCACCAACCCAAAAAAGAAAGACCAAATTCCAACGGGGTGCTCAGCAAGAAGGTAACTAACGCCTCGGGCCAATATCAAAATCGAGACAAGCATGGCGCCAAACAGCACAAACAGGAATCCAAGGTCGTACTTCTTCCACCAGGCGGCAAAACCGATTTTCGGCAGCTCCAACAGGCTAAGCGGGGTTAGCCGCGCAATGCCATTAACCAACCGCTCGTAGAATCCTGAAACAAACGCAATAGTGCCGCCTGATACGCCTGGAACAACCTCGGCCGCACCCATCAAGAGACCTACTAAGACAATACGAATATATTTATTCATGACAACAAGATCAGGACTTGCCGCTCAGAAGGGGTACAAACCTGACCGCCTCAAGCACCTGTCGCTCTACTTCATCACCATTTCTTTGAACCAGAACCAGTTCCTGGTGACGTTCTTCACCCACTGGAACCAGCATTCTGCCGGTGGGTGAAAGTTGTTCAATCAGCGCTACCGGTATGACCCGCGGTGATGCGGTAACAATAATCGCGTCAAACGGACCTCGCTCCGGCCAGCCCATCCCACCATCAGCATGTTTGAATTGAATGTTGCGATAGCCGATAGTCGCCAGTAATTCCTTCGCACGATTTAACAACCCACTGATACGCTCAACCGTGTATACCTTTCGTACAAGCCGTGACAGAACTGCCGTCTGGTAACCAGAGCCGGTACCAACTTCAAGTACATTCTCGATCGGCCCATCGGCGAGTAACGCCTCGGTCATTCTGGCAACAATATACGGTTGTGAAATAGTCTGCTTAAACCCAATAGGTAACGCCGTGTCTTCGTAGGCCCGATGCGCCAATGCTTCATCAACAAACGCATGACGCGGCGTCTCGTTGATGACATCCAGAATATGCTCGTTGTGTATGCCCTGCTCGCGAAGACGCTCTACCAGCCGGCTCCTCGTCCGCTGGGAAGTCATACCGGTGCCCTTCAGGTCAAGATCTGAAGTCATAAAGATTCGTCCTTAACCAGGAACAACTCACGAAGCAAGCTGGTTGCATAGCTTCCCGGCGGCAGCCTGAACTGCAAAAAAAGTGCGTCTTCAGCGGTTGACCAACTCATCTCATCGGGTCGAACGATAAGGTCGCGAGTGCCGACTTTTGCACCTAGCTTCCTGAGCCCCGCCGCCCAGGCCTGTTCCGTTTCATCAAAATATTCTTCACCTGGTTGGGGATCCCTGGACTTACCGATTAACGGCCCCTGCGCCACTTCCTGCGCATCACCCTGCTCAAGATGCCTTGCGAGGAACCCGTTGAACAGCCACGAGCGCGCCGCAGATATCAACATCCCCCGGTTGCCGCGAACTCGCTCTCCTTTTCGCAGTAATTGATCCGCGAGGATGAGATTGTGTCCATCACGGCCAAACCGCTGCGGTCCAAAATAGTTCGGAAGCCCCTGATCGGACAACTGCTCTAATCTTTCGACAAGATCGCGACCCTGCGACTCCGTTAGTTTGCCGTGACGAACTTTGATTCGGAAAACATTGCACTGCAATTGGCCACGTCGCAACTTGCTACGGTGCCATGTCATGGATTTCACCACAACACCTTCGACCGAAAACAGCGTCCAGTCTACGTCGGTACCTGTTGGTAAATAGCAGCTGAACCACTGCGTGGTGACGCCATGCCTATCCTTTCGACCCGCATAGCTGACATCCAGATCACGGACCTCCAAAAAGCTGGCCAACTGGTAGGCGACCCAACCGGTGTTCGCACCGGTCTTTTCAATTTCTATATAGAGGTGCTCACCTGTACCAGCTGGTTCAAATGGCAAAATCTCATCAACCACAAATTCATCAGGCAGCGTTTTGATACAGCCATTGATCGTCGGAAGAGGTTGCAACGTCCGAAATAGATCGTCCGAGTATTGCGGTATCCTGTGACGCGCCATCGCGTGCATCGCTAAGAGTTGTCCTTAATCTTCGACGATCAGGAAGAAAGTTTCTCCCTTCTTGATCATGCCAAGCTCACTTCGCGCGATGTCCTCTACCGCGTCAAGACCCTGTTTGAGATCGACTATCTCGGCCCGCAGGACTGCATTTCTCCCACGGCGGCTGTCATTTTCGGCCGAGCGCAATGATACTTTCTCTCCGAGCCCATTGACGTGTGCAAAACTGCCCTGCCCTGTCCACAGGCGAGCCTGAAGCCCAGCAATTGCCAACAGCAGCACTACAACGAATATGCGAAAAGGTGTGATCATCTTCGAAATTCTGTCATTCCTTTATAGATGGCGGAGCTATGGTCTTCTATTCTCAGCAACCGGTTGTACTTTGCAACCCTGTCAGAGCGACAAAGTGACCCTGTTTTGATCTGCCCTGCGGCTGTGGCGACCGCCAAGTCGGCGATTGTCGTGTCCTCGGTCTCGCCCGAACGATGGGAAATAACCGTTGTATAGCCTGCTTCTCGCGCCAGTTTAATAGCTTCAAGGGTCTCAGACAGGGTTCCGATCTGGTTGACCTTGATCAAAATAGAGTTGGCAACTCCCTCGTCTATGCCCTTTTTCAGTATTGCCGGATTCGTCACAAAAAGGTCGTCGCCCACAAGCTGGACACGATCTCCGAGTATTTTGGTTAAATACGCCCACCCGTCCCAATCACTCTCATCAAGGCCATCTTCAATCGACAGGATTGGATATCGATCTACCAGGTCAGCCAGGTAATCGCTGAAACCTTCGGAATTGAACTGCTTGTCTTCGCCGGAAAGGACATAGCTGCCATCCTTGTAGAATTCAGAGGCCGCACAATCAAGCGCCAGGAAAACATCTTCCCCCGCCCTGTATCCTGCCTTGTCTATCGCTTCCATAATCATCTGAAGCGCGGCTTCGTTACTGGGCAGGTTGGGGGCAAAGCCTCCTTCATCACCTACCGCTGTACTTAGGCCGTTCGAAGAAAGTACCGCTTTTAAGGTATGGAATATTTCCGCTCCACACCTGAGCGCCTCAGTGAACGTTGCAGCACCCACTGGCTGCACCATGAACTCCTGAATGTCGACGTTGTTATCGGCATGCTCACCACCATTTAGGATATTCATCATCGGTACCGGCATGCTGTATCTACCCGGACTACCATCGAGCTCCGCCAGGTATTCGTATAGCTGCAGCCCTCTTGCTTTTGCAGCCGCGGCAGCGGTTGCAAGCGAGACCGCAAGCATGGCATTAGCACCAAGGTTACCCTTGTTCTCAGTACCATCCATATCAATCATCATCTGGTCGATATCGGCCTGCGCCTGCACCTCGCGACCGATCAGCATTTCGCGCAAGCGGGTATTAATGTTCTCGACAGCTTTCAGGACACCCTTACCCAGGTAACGGGACGGGTCCTCATCGCGAAGTTCAAGGGCTTCGCGAGAACCTGTAGATGCACCCGATGGCACACCGGCAGACCCGGTGAATCCACCCTCAACTTCCACCTCAGCCTCGACCGTTGGGTTACCGCGAGAATCAAGAATCTCCCTCGCTCTAATATCAATAATTTCCATAATGACTGATCTGTTGCTCCCCTTTGGTTTGAAAAAAAGTTTTGAAAAACAGCTTTAAAAAAATTGGTTTAAAAAAATAGTGTTGAACAAACCTTTTAAGCAAGCGTTGGTTTAACTACTGAATCAATTTGCATCAGGGTGGTGAGCAATTCCTTTATCTCGTGCATCGGCCAGCTGTTCGGTCCGTCACTCATGGCATTATCAGGATCTGGATGGGTTTCCATAAATACACCATGCACACCGGCACCAATCGCTGCCCTTGCCAGTACCGGCACCATTTCTCTTTGTCCCCCGGAGGTAGCACCTTGGCCACCCGGCAACTGCACACTATGGGTTGCATCAAAGACCACCGGACATCCTGTCTCACGAAGCACAGCCAGTGAACGCATATCCGAAACCAGATTGTTATAACCAAAGCTGGCACCACGTTCACACACCATGATCTGGTCATTGCCGGTTGCCTTGGCTTTGCTGACAACGTGTTGCATATCCCATGGGGCCAGAAACTGACCTTTTTTGATATTGACGGGCAGGCCCAGACTGGCAACACGTTGAATGTAGTTGGTCTGACGGCAAAGAAACGCTGGCGTCTGCAGCACCGACACAACATCTTTTATTTCATCCAGCGGGGTATCTTCATGGACATCTGTCAGCACCGGCACCTGCACCTGTGTCTTAACCTTGTCAAGAATTCGAAGCCCTTCGCTGATCCCGGGTCCACGAAAGCTCTCGTGGGAAGATCGATTAGCCTTGTCGAAAGATGATTTGTAAATAAACAGAATATCCAGCGACTCGCAGACTTCCTTCAGATAAGCGGCTGTCTCCATCGCCAGAGATTCAGACTCAATGACGCAGGGACCCGCAATCAGGAAAAAAGGTGACGTATCAGTGATCTCTTGGCCACAAAGTTGCATGCTATTTCTACCAGAATTCCCAGAGCAAGAAGTATACAGGTTACAGGTTACAGGCTAGCTGTTTTTCCTGACCAATGCCGCTTCAATGAAACTTGTAAACAAGGGATGACCATCACGGGGAGAAGACGTGAATTCCGGATGGAACTGGCTCGCGACAAACCACGGATGGTCTTTATACTCAATCACCTCAACCAGCACATTGTCTGCACTTCTGCCTGCCACTTTAAGGCCAGCTTCCTCCAGCGCGGGAACAAAATTGTTGTTCACCTCATATCGGTGCCGGTGCCGTTCCTTGATCTCTGACTCCCCGTAGATTTGATATGTGAGAGAATCCTCAGACAGGTTACAAACTTGCTCCCCCATACGCATCGTGCCGCCCAGGTCTGAATCCTCATCCCGGGTTTCTGTCTCACCTTCTTCGTTCACCCACTCTGTAATCAGCGCGATCACCGGATACCGGGTATTGGGGTTGTTCTCGGTGGTATCCGCATTTTCCATGTCGGCAAGGTTTCTGGCGATGTCGACAACCGCAGCGTGTAGTCCGTAACAGATGCCAAGATAGGGAATCTTGTTTTCCCTGGCATAACGCGCCGCAGCCACCTTGCCTTCGAAGCCTCGCTCACCAAAACCGCCGGGTACCAGAATCGCATCGGCATCGTTGAGTATTTCTGTGCCCTCTACCTCGATCTCGACCGAGTCAATGAAATCGACATTAACTCGAGTGTGTGTATGGATACCCGCATGCAGAAGCGCCTCGTTCAGCGACTTGTAGGCATCCAGCAGGTCCATGTACTTGCCGATCATCTTGAGTTTTATAGTGTGCTTGGGGTTCAGCTGCGCATCGACGACCTTTTCCCAGTCGGAAAGGTCAGCAGGGCCAACATCCAGACCAAGCTTATCCACAATAATATCGTCCAGGCCCTGTTCGTTAAGCATCGACGGGATTCGATAGATGGTGTCCGCGTCGATCAGGGGAATGACACCCTGGGGCTCGACATTGGTAAATAGCGCAATCTTGTCTCTGGCACTTTTTGGAATCTCGTGATCAGACCTGACAATCAGGATGTCTGGTTGCAGGCCAATGGAGCGGAGTTCTTTCACAGAGTGCTGGGTTGGCTTGGTTTTGGTCTCGCCCGCCGTTGCTATATAAGGCACAAGGGTCAAATGCATCAGCAGCGTCCGTTTCGAGCCCATCTCAAAGCGAAGTTGCCTGACCGCTTCAAGAAATGGTTGGGATTCTATGTCACCCACAGTGCCACCGATCTCGACGATGGTTATCTCGACACCTTCGGAGGCTATTAAAATTTTCGCTTTGATCGCATCTGTAATATGCGGAATCACCTGGATGGTAGCGCCAAGGTAATCTCCTCGGCGTTCCTTGGCGATAACGTCGGCATAGATCCTGCCGGTCGTGAAATTATTGTTCCTGGTCAGGTTGTTGCAGGAACGGACGAACCTCTCATAGTGGCCCAGGTCAAGGTCTGTCTCGGTACCATCTGCAGTGACGTAAACCTCGCCATGCTGCAGTGGGCTCATCGTTCCCGGATCCACATTGATATACGGATCGAGTTTGAGCATGGTGACATTGAGACCGCGGGCTTCGAGAATCGCCCCGAGCGAGGCGGCAGCGATGCCTTTTCCGAGTGAGGAAACTACACCACCAGTAACAAAAATAAAGCGAGACATCGAACTCCCATCTGATCAATATAGGCCGCAAGATGTGTGACCAAGATGGGATTACAGACTAACACGTGGGCGAATCCGCCTCAATGTAAATCTTGGGTATGGCAGGCTCGAACGGCCGTTATTTTCAGGTCAGCACTCTGTCAGCCAGCGAAAGGGATACATCAAAACCCTCTTCTTCGGTCCCGGCCAGCCACCCGTCAGCAACCTTCATAGAGATCTGCCAGTCAGGTACCGCAGCTATCGCCACAAGTTCATTTCCGGCGTAGATTAGAGGGATCCGGTCCCTGAGCCAGGAAGGAACACGGCTTTCCTGAAAAATATTCTTAATATCCCGATTCTTCCCCATTCGGATCTTTTCCTTGCCAGACCGGAAAGCCACCCTATAGCCAGATGTCGCACGCAGGCCTTCCCCCTTGATAAAGTTGTTGGACACACAACCGCCGGGGAACTCAAAGTCACCAAGCGAACAACCTACAAACTCCATGGGTGGTAATGGCCGCAAGACATAGACCACATTATCCAAATCGCGAAATTCGAGGTCGCTAGCCGCCATATAAATTCTATTTTGATTCACAATATTACTTGCCAACTCAAGCAGCATCCTCCCAGTAGGCTGCGGCAGGTTCAGGTCGTCCAGCCAGTGGGTCAGAAGCAACACAAGCTCGTCCTTCGGCATCCGCCGCAATAGGTTCAATCTGAGGCCATCGGGTGAATGACTAACTTGTTCCAGCTGCCCGCCTAACAGTTCTTTCCGCTGACTCCTGACTATTTGGTCTCGCCCCATTCCGGCAAGCAGCGCTTTTTTAGCACCGGGAAAACGGCTATCGATCACCGGCATAATATTGTGCCGAATATAGTTTCTGTCGGCGTCAACTTCAGCGTTCGTCGGGTCTTCGCACCAGGAAAGCTTGCGCTCCCTGGCATATTTTTCGATATCAGCCCGCGGAATCTCCAGCAGCGGCCGGTGCAACGCCGCCTTGCCGATCGCCCTGGTAACCGGCATTCCTTCAAGCCCAGGCACCCTGCCGCCACGAAACAGCCTGAACAGGACAGTCTCTACCTGATCATCCGAGTGGTGAGCGAGCAACAGTAAATCACCTTCGACCAGATACTGTTCAAAGACGTTGTACCTGGCTTCTCTGGCCCTGGCTTCAAGGCTTCCCCGCTCACTGACCGCGACACTTTGACAGCGCACTTCAAGCTGGTATTTCTCACCCAGAGCGATACAGAACTTTTCGTATTCATCGGATCGGGAATGAAGATGATGATTCACATGGACCGCTGAAACCGGAATTTTCTTGACCTGGCTCACTATATCCAGCAGGACCACCGAATCGACCCCGCCACTAAGACCAACGACCAAGCGTTTGATTTTTTGGTCTTCAAGATGGCGCAGAAACGTTTCAGTCAGTACTTTTTCGTGCACGAAACCTGCCTCATGCATACTGCAGGTGAACTTTCTCCGAACCGTAATGTTCCTTCAGGTTCTGGAGCAGGTCGTCATGGGGTATGACTCGCCAGTCGTCGCCGAGAATGACATCTCCCTGCGACATCTTGTTCACAATCTTGACAGCAACAGGACAACCGACCGTGTCTCTTGGGCGAAAGGGTTGGAGTATTTCGGCAAGTTCTTCAATGAACCCATCACACAGGTTACAGGTATCGATCTCGACCTTCAGCCTGGATACTTTCCTCGCCCTGGCTTCCTCCAGAGTCATCACCTCGGTCGCTCGCATCTTCTTGCCACCTGTAAAATCGTCGTCCTCGATGGAACCTCGCACAAATATAATCTCGTCCTTTTTCAGCTTCTCCCTGACCTGGTCGTACAACTCGCCGAATATCTGAACTTCGAGACGGCCGGTTTTATCATCCAGCGTAACGAATGCATTGGTTCCGCCACGCTTGCTTTTCATTGCCCGCATCGCGAACACAAGCCCACCGACAGTGACCGCACTCTGGCCTGTTCGCAGCGTACTCAGCCGCAGGTCAGTAAAGTGCTCAAAGTCTTCTTTGTATTCATCAACCATATGTCCGGTCAGGAACAACCCAAGCGAGTCTTTCTCTTTGCCCAGCCGGTCCTTGAAGGACAGGTTGCGTAAATTTTCAATATGGTTGTAGCGTCCTTCTTCGGAATCACTAACCAGAACTTCGCTGCCAAAAAGATCAGTCAAGCCGCTAAGCTCGTTGCTGGCTTTCTGATCCGCAAGGCCAACGGCTTCGGCCTGGTTCGCTATCAATAACGCTCGTTTGAAGCCGATGACATCAGGACAATCATCGGGGACCTGAGTCACCAACTGATCCAGTGCACCGCTGCCAACCAGCGCCTCAAGCGCACGTTTATTCACTTTTCTCTGATCAACTTTTTCACAGAACTCAAAGAGATCCCCGAAACAACCTTCAGCCTGTCGATAGGTGACGATGGATTCAATTGGACCTTCACCCAGGCCTTTGATGGCTCCAAGACCATAAACAATGCTTGATTCAGTGTCCGCAATGAAACGAAACTCACCGCGATTGACATCTGGCGGCTGCAAGCTCAGCTTCATTTCCCGACATTCTTCAATATTCGTGACGACCTTGTCAGTGTTTTGCATATCGGCAGACAGCACTGCTGCCATAAAGTCAGCGGGGAAGTAGTGTTTCAACCAAGCGGTCTGATAGGCAATCAGCGCATAGGCAACCGAGTGGGGTTTGTTAAAACCATAACCGGCAAACTTCTCCATCAGGTCAAAGATATGGCCAGCCTGTTTTGCCTCAACCCCGTTGGCGGTAGCACCAGCCAAAAATACCTCTCGCTGCATGGCCATTTCTTCCGGTTTCTTCTTACCCATCGCTCGCCGGAGCAGGTCGGCATCAGCTAGCGTATACCCGGCCAGAATCTGCGCAATCTGCATCACCTGCTCCTGGTACAGCATGACACCAAAGGTGTCTTCCAATACGTGTTCCAGACTGGGATGAAGAAAGTCGACGTTTTCGCGCCCCAGCTTCCTGTTGTTGATGAAATCGTCCGCCAGTTGCATCGGGCCCGGTCGAAACAACGCCACCAGCGCCACAATATCCGCGAAGCGTTCGGGCTTGACCTTTTTCATCAGGTCTTTCATACCCCTTGATTCAAGCTGGAATACAGCAGTCGTCTTTGCCTGTCGCAGATCTGCGTAAATATTGCCGTCTTCAAGAGGAATGGTTTCGATATCGACCAGGGGCTCACCCCGCGTCTCTTTTCGCCGGTTTACGCTTTTTACAGCATTGTCGATAATTGTCAGGGTGCGCAGCCCTAGGAAATCAAACTTGACCAGCCCTGCCTGCTCAACGTCGTTCATGTCGAACTGGGTCATCAGACCACCGCCGGTTTCGTCGCAGTAGGTCGGCGCAAAATCGGTCAACCGGGTTGGCGCAATAACGACACCACCGGCATGACGGCCTACATTGCGAGCAAGACCCTCAAGCTTAAAGGCCATCTCCATGATTTCATCTGCTTCTTCACTGACCCTCACGAACTCTTTCAATAACGGCTCTTCTTCGAGGGCTCGCGTTAACGTCATACCGGGCTCGAAAGGGATTAACTTGGACAGTTTGTCCGCGAGGCCGTATGGCTTGCCTTGAACCCGTGCAACGTCTCTGACCACCGCTTTCGCCGCCATGGTTCCAAAGGTGATGATCTGAGAAACCGCTTGCCGTCCATATCGCTCTGTCACGTGCTGGATGACACGGTCGCGGCCATCCATGCAAAAATCGATATCAAAATCCGGAAGGGACACCCGTTCGGGATTAAGAAATCGCTCGAAGAGCAAGTCATATTCGAGGGGGTCAACGTCTGTTATTTTTAAGGCATAGGCGACCAGTGACCCCGCTCCAGAACCTCGCCCGGGACCAACGGGAATATCGTTCTCTTTCGCCCACTGGATGAATTCCATCACGATCAAGAAATAGCCGGGAAACCCCATCGAGTTGATAACGCCCAGCTCGAATGCCAGCCGGTCTTCATACTGTTTTCGGCTCTTGGCCGCCGGTACTTCATTCGCCGGGTCGAGTATTTTCTCAAGCCGCACATTCAACCCCTGGGCTGATACGTCATTGAGAAATGCTTCTGTGGTCATACCTTCAGGTACTGGATATTCGGGCAGATAATAATTACCCAGGTCCAGGCTGACATTGCAGCGTTTCGCGATCTCGACCGAATTTTCAAGTGCCTCAGGAATGTCAGCAAACAGCTCAATCATCTCCTGAGCAGTTTTCAGATATTGCTGATCGCTATAGCGGCGCTCGCGCCTGGGGTCGTCCAGGGTTCTACTATCATGAATGCACACCCGAACCTCATGGGCCTCAAACTCCTCTTGAGCGAGAAAACGCACGTCATTGGTCGCTACTACAGGGCATCCAAGCTCGATGGCGAGATTGACCGCCAGAACGTTGTAATCTTCTTCCGAGCCCCGGCCCGTTCGATGCAGCTCGATGTAAAAGGCATCCGGGAATATTTCCTGCCATCTGATAGCTAGACGTTTTGCCTCTTCGAGGTTACCGGCCAGCAATGCCTTGCCGACATCCCCTTCGCGCCCGCCCGAGAGCGCAATCAATCCATGGGATTTCTCTGCGATTCCGTTTCGGGTCAGCCCGGCAACACCCATTGATTGGCCTTCGGAATAGGAATAAGACAGCAGCTCGCAAAGGTTTCGATAACCTTTATCATTCCTGGCGACCAGAACCAGAGGCGTCGCTTCTTCATTGGAGTTGTCACCAACCACCCAGATGTCACTGGCAACGATTGGTTTAACGCCACCGGATTCGGCGGCTTTGTAGAATTTAACCAGCCCAAAAAGATTGTTACGGTCCGTGACCGCGACCGCTGGCATTCCCTGGCGAACACATTCCGCTACCAAGGGCTTGATTCGTACCACCCCGTCACTCAGTGAATATTCTGAATGCACGCGAAGATGAACGAATTCTTGCTTCATTGGTAGCTAGATCGACCGGGAAAAGATGACTTCCGTGATCTTATACGAAGGCTGATTCCGGCTAAAGAGGCAGCGGTCTAAAAGAGTAGATTTATTCTTCCGCAGCCTTAAGGGTAAATCCCAACCCGGCCTTTTCAGCGAGGCGGGAAATCAACAAACCTCCCATCGCAGAGGCAGGTGTCAGGAACCCTCCCGCTGATTCAAGATCATCCACAGCAAGGCATACGGCGCTTTCCGCGATCATCTTGCAGGTCGACCCATAGCCAGGATCGCGATCACCGGTTACCACGGCTATCAGGTCCTTCTTCGGGTCTTCAGGGTTTGACGCCCGCAGTTCAATCTCAAAAAAACCGTTTTCCATGTCGGCCACTGAAGGGCCTTCACCTGGTGCAGGTACTATCCTGCCGAGCAGCTTTCTTAACGCTTTGATTCCGGTCACCTTGCTCATCAAGCCCGTTCCACCTGCAACCAGAACCGCCTTGGCAAAACCAGAGGGTCCGTTACCCGTCAGGATCGCTTCGTCATACCTGAAGTGGCTGCCCCAGGGGTAGCCCAGCAAAGCATGGGAACGGCGAACAACCCGGGTATTGATACCGGCCATCACAAAAGGACCTGTCCACTGCCTGAAGTCCTTGTCATATTCCACTGTCGTCTGGTCCGCACCATCCTCACCACGCGGCATGTTTAGTGGGTTCAGCGCGTAAGGATCGGCGATGATATCCAGTATTTCCGGATTCAGGCTCGCTTCTTCCATCATATTCATCATGCTGGCGACCGTACCCCCGCTGACACCGCCGCTTGAACCAACAACGCGATATTTCACCCGCGGCGCATAAACGCCATGGGCTTTGTACATCTCACGCTGAACAAAGTAGGTTCCAAGGTCCGAGGGAATACTATCGAAACCACAAGTATGGACAATTCTCGCACCGCTCGCTTCTGCGGCGACCTGATGAGCCTCGATCATCTGGCGCATCCACTGCACCTCGCCCGTCAGGTCACAGTAGTGCGTCCCGAGCTCTGCACAGAGCGCAACCAAAGTCGATCCATAGAGCGCATACGGGCCCACGGTAGTGCACACGACCTTTGTCTGCGAAACCAATGTCCGAAGCGAGGCTACATCATTACTATCGGCAATGACCTCTGGCAGGTTCTCTGCATCTGCTCCCAGAACTTCCCGCTTTACCTCCGCGAGCTTTGCAGCATTCCTGCCTGCGACCGCCCATTTGATCTCACCATTTACACCATAGGTTTTGGCCATGTAGGCCATGACAAGTCTTCCGGTAAATCCCGTCGCGCCCCAGATTACGATGTCGTATGTTCTTGTGGTCACCTGCAAACCTCATTGGGTAATTTCAACATTGAGTAATTTCAACACTGGATACTAGTTCAAAACAGCGGCCCGGGGGTATGCAGCTTTGCACGACACCGGCCTTACCCGGTAGCCCCAAACACTCCCTTTAACGCCCGAGCCGTCGGTCGTCACTATCCTGCTACGGATGGCGCTCTCGACTCGCGAATAAGTTCTGGAAGCACTTATTCATACCAAAACAGCCTATACCCTCGTACCTGTGAAAGTCGCATCTCCAAAAGCGCCGAGTTTTACATTGCCACCGATTGTGTCGCCATCAACCGCTGCGGAAACTTCCAGAGTCATCGGCATAGGGGATGTCATCTCGATCTTCCAGGTCAGGTTGTCTCCATCCGCGGTACCACCATCAAATTCCTGCGTACCCTGGGCACCTTCCATTTTTCCGGACAAGCTACTGCCATCTGTCTTGAGTGTCATAGTTGCTTGCTGCGCACCCATGGGTGAGTTTATCGTGCAATTCCAACTTCCGTCTGCGCTCATGTCGAGCCTCCTTTTCTGGATAGATATATCAATGGATGTAAGCACATTAAGATACAACGACCGAGTTGTGATGTCATCCCGATTACAGTAGCTTCAGTAGATTAGTGTGAGTAGCAAAAGCAGGGTCAAATGAGTGCCATCACCGAAAACTGGCAGATTCGAAAACCTGCCGTGAGTTCCGACAAAGGCCTTGTTGCGACGCAGCATTATATCGCATCCGATATCGGCGCAAAGGTCCTCCAACAGGGTGGCAATGCCATAGACGCTGCTCTTGCCGCTGGGTTGGCGCTAGGCACGGTTGAACCCTGGATGACTGGCATTGGCGGCGGCGGTTATATGACGATCTATCTCGCCGCCTCAAAAGAAGTCAAAGTCATCGAGTTCGGCATGCGCGCGCCCTTCAACGCAAAGACAGAAGATTACCCACTGGCGGGGGAAGGAGAGAATGCGAGTGACGCATTTAACTGGCCACGGGTTATAGGTGACACCAATATTCATGGCCCACTATCAATGGCTGTTCCTGGTTATATCAGAGGCATAGCAAAGGCACTGGCTGAATTTGGCACGTGGAACTGGAAGGACGTTATTGCACCAGCCTGCGAGCAGGCAGATCTCGGCCTGCCCATCGACTGGTACAGCGCCCAAAAAATCAACAACTGGGCAAGAGGCCTGAACACCTATAGCGAAACACGGAAAACCTACCTGGCAGATGGACTTCCACCTGTGGCAGAAATGGATGGGAGCTTAGGCAGACTGAAATTAGGCAACCTTGCCAACACTTATCGAACACTGCAGCTGGAAGGACCGGAAACTTACTACACAGGAACCCTCTCGAAATCTATCGCCTCTGATCTAAAGGAAGCCGGGTCAAGAATCACCCTGCGAGACCTTGAGGAATATTCAGTATTTATAACAACACCACTAACAACCTCATACAGGGGAAACAAAATATTCACGCCGGGCGCACTAACGGCAGGACCGTCGGTTATCCACGCGTTAGAGAAACTTGAGGAGATCTACTCGCCTGCAGGCAAACGTCCCGACGCGGAGGCTTACATCAGCTACGCTGACGCTCTCTTTTCTGCCTATGAGGACCGCCTCGAAAATCTGGGAGAAGGCCCGGATACAAAAGTTCCTGGAAACACCTCTCATCTATGCGTAACAGATTCACAGGGTAACGTTGTATCCCTGACGCAAACCATTATGTCTGCCTTTGGGTCACGCATCATGCTGCCCGATTCTGGCATCCTGATGAACAACGGCATGATGTGGTTTGATCCTCGCCCAGGAGGGCCCAACTCGGTTCTTGGCGGCCGACGGCCGCTGTGCAATATGTGTCCAGTGATCCTGCAAACCGAGGATGGCTCACATACCGCCATTGGCGCCTGTGGTGGACGAAAGATTTTCCCCGCAGTTTTTCAGCTGGCGGCCTTCGTCTCTGATTACGACATGACAATCGATGAAGCTGTCCATTATCCCAGACTAGATGTGTCCGGCACCGACCAGGTCACGGTCATGGAGCACGCCGATGAAACAATTGTCAGGAAACTAGCCCATAGATTTCCCGGCCTGGCCATCAGACCCAATGGCGTAAATCCTAATTTATTTGCCCTGCCGCAGATCATCCGACGGGAAGCTTCAGGAAGAATGACCGGAGGATGCTTCGTACCGTCACCCCATGCGAAGGTTTCAGCGTTTGGCGAGACGTAAGGGTATTTTCGTAAGACGGGCAACGTGGGCAGCAGCAAAATCCAGAACCAGACCGTTCATCCCCCTCGCCCCTGAATTCGTTAACAGCACCATGCCGATGCCGGATTCTCGATGAAATACCATGGTGCTGCGCATGCCGTTAACGTACCCCCCATGGTGTACAAAACCTTTCGCGCCACCATAATCAAAGACTCTCCAGCCCAACCCATAGTAGACATTACCGAGCGCTGCTCGATAGGGATAATGAGCCTCGCGCCTGGACGTTCTGATAACCCCCTGGTGCATTTCATCAAGCATATTCATTGGTAATACTTCAGGGTTGTTGCCTAACTGCGCCAGTAACCATTCACGCATATCAGAAATACTTGCATTTACCCCGGCAGCAGGTGCCACCTTATAGTAGTGCGATGTCGGTTTTACCGAATGCCACCTGGTGCCCGTCCACACATGGGGTCTCGCATGGTTCGGGTCGTCGACGAAAGATTTGTGACCAAAAGAAGCACGGCTCATCGCCAGTGGCTTGAACAGGTTGGCATCAACAAACTCCGTATATTCGAATTCAGTTTCCGATTCCACCAGGTCTGCGATCAGGCTAAACACAACATTCTGGTAGCCGTAACATTTACCCGGGGCGCACACAAAATCAACTCTATCCAGCCTGTCGACTATCCTTCGGTAGGACATGTTTTCTTCGATCAGGTTTGTGTAAGCATGCGGCATCAATCCGGACGATTGGGACATGAGGTGCTTCAGGCTAATCTGACCGCCATATCCCGGCTCTTTGAACTTTACATGTGCCAGATTAGGTTTCAGGGGTGCCTGCCAGGTGAGCGGCGTTTCCTTAACCAGGATCGAAGCAGCTGCGGAAGCGAACGTTTTGGATAAAGATGCTATTCGAAACAACGTTTCCGCTGTAACCAGCTCAGACTCACCCTCGTTTCTGACCCCATAGACCTGTTGCAGGACAACCTTGCCATTCTCAACGATCACCAGAGCGCCACCAGGAGATTGCTTAACCAGTGGCAGCACATAGTCGGACTCAAATTTCGCCGCAAAGCCATCGCTATGCGCCTGGTGTGACAACAACGCAAAGACCAAAGAAAAAAACAAGAGGTGGAGCCGCTTCAAACAGCTATTCCGACTAGCAACATTTCGACCTTGGAGAACTTACAAGCTATTGAATCTATTGTAAATTAATATCTACTCTCGATAACAAAAATCACGTTAAACTAGATTAACAACAACACTGACCTGAAGAATTATGGCACTCATCGCATTTGGCATTGGGTTTGGTCTTTTAATTGGCTTTGGCCTCTTTACGCTACTCATATATCCAGCAATTAAAGAGCGAAGACAAGAACAATCTGACCGGCGTGACGAACTATAACTACAGCTCTGGTAACTAGGACCCTGATAACTCGAACTCTGGTAACTAAAGCTCTGGTAACTACAGCTCTGGTAACTAAAGCTCTGGTAACTACAGTGGCTCAGTAATGTTGAGCTCTAGCGGTGGTATTTCTCCAGTCAGATCCAAAGCGCTGGACCTGGCTTCATAATCACCCGCCGCAGGCGTCACTTGCCCGGAAGCCGATACCCGGGCGATGACCACTACCTGGTCAAAGTTCGCGAGACTCATTGCTGGCATCATCGCCATAGACTCATCCAACCTGATTACCATCGGCAGTTGATCCAACCTGACACGTTTCACAGCCAGTGGCGCTGGAGGGCCATTAACTGCTCGGGCGTAGACGAATACCGCTGAACCGGGCGGCAGATCCACTGAAGTTGCGGCAGTCACTTTCACACTCAATACACGGCCTGATTCCTGCGCTTCAACCTTGGCCCCTGCTTCTGCCGGGGCCACTTCACCAGACAGCCCCGGCTGATTGTTAAGCCGGGCTATGGCGGACCGAATCAATTCTGCCCGGCGGCCTGTAACACCTGTTTGTAACGCCCTGTTTAACCAGGTTAACGCCAACGGTATATCGCCTTCCATGGCCGCGCCTATTCCACGCAGCTCCAGCATTGTCGTGTCCTGAGGATTGGCCTGCAGTGCATTGTCCACTGCATTCGACACCCGGGGGGTGAATTTTCTTTCATCGAGCACATACAGCATTTCTGCATATTGAGACAACAGCTTAGGGTCACCAGGAAAGTACTCGAGCAGATTGCTATACGCCGGGGCTGCCTTTCTATAATCGCCAAGGTTTGCATAACCGCTCGCCAGCAAAAAAAGTAGATCCGGGTCATCAGGTCTCTGTTCAACCCTCTGTTCGACCTGTTGGATAAAGTATCGATACCCCGCCGGGTCGGAAGGGTCACTTTCCTGCATTGCCTGTGCAAGCCCAACGTCCGGCAAAGCTCCCCGGCCAAGCCCGAAGTCCGCATAGACAACCAAGGCAAAAACCGGCACCAGCAAAGCCGCTGCAAGGCTGTACCTGCGATCACCCACCAGGCGCAGTGAAGACTCCGAGTTATCTGCCGTATCGGACAGGAGCGTTTTTTTCGCCTCCAGCTCAAGTGCAGCAACCTCTTCAGGATTCCCGGCCACGGCGAGCTCATTGATCCGCTCACGGTACAGCGACAGATTGATATCCGCTCGCTGATCTCTATAGGTCCGAGAACCTCCAAGCAGCAGCGGCGCAAGAATGAATGCACTAGCGATGAGCCCCATCAGAATCGCAATCAACCAGAAAATCATGGGTCGCTGTCCCTCAGAAGGTCATCCAGGCGCGCCTGTTCTTCTGTATTGATCTCAAGCACTTCGGGTTTCGCGCGAGCCAGCCTGAACCAGACAAATCCGGCAAACATAAGAAGTAACAATGGGCCGAGCCACAACACCAGTGTGCCCGCGCCCAATCTGGGTCGATAAAGAATGAAATCACCGTAACGTTCATACATAAACGCCAAGATCTCGTCGTCTGTATGACCATCCAGCAGCATTCTGTGAACTTCCCGGCGCAGATCCTGTGCGATCATCGCGTCTGATCCGGCAAGGTTGGTATTCAAACACTGCGGACAGCGTAATTCAGCAATTAAACCGTCGTAGCGCTGTTGCAACTGTTCGTCAGGGAACGGATAAGCATCAATGGCCGCAAAGCAATTGAACGAGACCGCCAACAGTATCACCCATAGTATTCTAACCATCAGACATTCCCTGCAGCTGTTCCACCACTGGCAATAATGTCTCCCGCCAGACCTCTGGTGTCACCGGCCCTACATGCCTGAACCTGATAACGCCGCTCGCATCCAGCACGAAGGTTTCCGGCGCGCCGTAAACACCCAGATCGATTGCCAGCGTTCCCTTGTCATCGACGATACTGAATTCATAAGGGTTTTCATGCCGCGCGAGCCAGCCGAGAGCTTTCCCGTTATCGTCATTGTAGTTAACACCATAGAGGGGTAAATCTGTTTCGCGACTGATTCGCAGCAGTTCAGGATGCTCAATCAGGCAGTTGGGACACCAGGTCGCCCAGACATTAACCAGGCTCACCTCACCAGACAGATCGGCTAAAGTCCGCAACTGGTCAGGTTGACGCAGATCCTGTAACTCAAACTCCGGGAACGGTTTGTCGATCAGGACCGATGGCAGAAGGTGCGGGTCCTGTAGCCTGAACCCCAACGCCAGGAACACCACTAGCAGTCCAAATACACCCAGCGGTATCAGCAGACTTTTGTTGAAAGTCATGCCGCGGTTCCCACGACATTATTGCTGACCAGCCCCCTTACCCGCCTGTATCGTTTGTCCAGAAGCGTGACAAAACCTCCCAACGCAACCAGCAAACCTCCCAACCAGATCCAGCGCACGAAGGGCTTCACATGAACCCGAACTGCCCAGGCGGTATCGCCGACTTTTTCACCTAACGCCACATAAACGTCCCGCATTAACCCCGGGTCCATATCGGCTTCTGTCATGACATTCTGCCCGACTGAATAAACCCGTTTCTCGGGACGCAGCTTTGCCACAAACTCACCGTCACGTGTCACATTGAACTCTGCCTGGTCAGCCAGATAGTTAGGCCCCCGCACCTTCTGTACACCTTCAAAGGTGATGTCATATCCAGCAAGGGCGATAGACTCGCCGGGATTCATTCTCACATCCCGGCCTTCAGAATAAGTGATCGTCACTATAACCCCCAGAATTGCCACTGCAATACCAGCGTGTGCCAGCATCATACCAAGCTGCGAAGCGGAACTAATCGATCCAGCCTGCCACCAGTGTCGCGCCAGCAAAACCAGAATCCAGACTGCCAGTGTCTCCACCCCAATCGCGATCACATCAATGCCCGTTGCCACGACGTAGGTCACGAGGCAAATGATCACAGGCGTCGCCAGTAAAAACGGCCAGTGCTGTCGTAGCAAGACGTCACCCGATGTCCTTCGCCAGCGCGAGAATGGACTGACCGCCATAGCGATAAACAACAGGCACACGATCGGTACAAATACCCGATTAAAATACGGCGGCCCTACTGATATTTTTTTGCCATCCGTGATGACTTCATAGAGCAGCGGGTACAAGGTCCCCAAGAGTACCGATGCCGTTGCTACCACCAATAAAAGGTTATTGATTAACAGCATGGCCTCGCGAGAATTCCATTCAAACTGGGCCTCGCTTTTTATGCCCGATGCTTTCCATGCATACAAAGTCAGCGAGCCGCCAATAACCAGGACCAGGAACATCAGGATGAAAATTCCGCGGGTTGGGTCAACCGCGAAGGCGTGAACCGAGGTCAACACGCCTGAACGAACAAGGAAAGCGCCTAGCAAACTTAGGGAAAATGTTGATATGGCGAGCAGCACCGTCCAGCTTTTAAAAACACCTCGTTTTTCACTGGCGGCCAGCGAATGAATGAGCGCAATACCCATCAACCATGGCATAAATGATGCGTTCTCGACCGCATCCCAGAACCACCAGCCGCCCCAGCCAAGTTCATAGTATGCCCACCAACTTCCCAGCGTTATGCCGACTGTCAGGAATGCCCAGGCTGCATTGGTCCAGGGTCTGGACCACCGGGCCCAGGCCGCATCAAGACGACCGGTTGTCAGCGTCGCAATCGCCAGCGCAAAGGGAACAGCAAACCCGACATAACCCATATACAGCATCGGCGGGTGAACGATTAGCCCGAAGTCTTGTAACAACGGGTTCAGATCCCCTCCATCTGCAGGATGAAATGGCAGATTTCGATCAAATGGGTTGGACGTAAACAACAGGAAACTGGCAAAGCCGGCACAGAGTAAGCCCAGTACCGACAGAACCCTTGCCTTCATATCAAACGTCAGGCCGCGACTGAATGCCGCTACAGCTAACGTCCAGCCAGACGCGATTAAAGTCCACAATAGAAACGAACCTTCATGGGCACCCCATACAGCAGAGATCTTGTACTGCAGTGGTAATGCGCTGTTTGAATTGTTAGCGACGTAAGCAACCGAGAAGTCATCCTGGATAAACGAATACATCAGACAACCGAAACTGAAGGCCAGCAACACGAACAGGCCGGTGGCTATTGACGGACCCGTTTGCATGAGAAGCGCATCACGCCGGTAGACACCCAGGGCAGGCAGGACCGCGAGCGCTACACTTAATCCGAGTGCCAGGATTAGCGAGAAATGACCAAGTTCGGGAATCAATTGTAATTTGCCTTGTTCAAAGTATTTTCACTTGACGGGTTCACGTCCTTCAGTGCATCCGCAACCTCTGGCGGCATATAGTTTTCATCATGTTTTGCCAACACTTCTTCTGCCACAAATACACCTTTGTCAGTTAATTGCCCAAGCGCAATGACCCCCTGCCCTTCACGGAACATGTCCGGCAGGATACCTTCGAACTCAACCTTCACTTGCGCCGACTTTAAGTCACTGACGACAAAGCTGACGCCAAGTCCTTCTTCGGAACGGATCACACTGCGATCCAGCACCATTCCTCCCGCTCGAATCGTCTTCCCGACCGGCGCTTCACCTTTAACGATCTGTTCCGGCGAATAGAACAGGTTAATATTCTCATTGAGCGCAAACAGCGCGAAGGACGTCGCACCGGTTGCCGCACAGACAATAAAAACGATGATTAACAGTCGATTACGACGATGGCTTTTCATAGGACCAAACTTCATAACTGATCCTCCGGCCTTTGACTATTCATACCCTTCAACATCGCACTTTTCGCAGTCCTAATAATGTTCCTGCGTGCCAACATTGGCCACCAGAGGTTCGCCGCCAGAATAACCAGTGTTAACCCATAGGCCGCCCAGATATAGACCCCATGTCCATCCATATGAAAAAAGGCAGATAAGCTTTCGAATCTCATCGGACCGTCAGCCACTGTTTAACCCAATCGGTACTTTTTTCCCTTACCAGAATCTCGTTTCTAATCCTCATGATCCATATCGCAAAGAAAAAGAGGTAATAGGCCACCACCATAATTAACAGTGGCAGCCACATTTCCACGGGCATCGTCGGCTTTTCTGTCAGCGAAAAACTGGCTGGTTGGTGCAGGGTGTACCACCATTCCACAGAAAATTTGATCACTGGAAGATTAACCACCCCAACTAGCGCCAGGATTGCGCAGGCTCTACCCGCTCCCGCCTGCCGTTCCATCGCCGAGCGAAGTGCGATAACACCTATATATAAAAAGAACAATACTAACGTGGAGGTCAGTCTTGCGTCCCACACCCACCAGGTACCCCAGGTCGGTTTACCCCAGATAGCGCCCGTCACTAAAGCGAGAAAGGTGATAGACGCTCCGAGTGGAGCGATACACTTTACTGCAACATCAGCCAGTTTGATTCTCCAGATCAGGAATACCGCAGCTGCTCCGGCCATCATTAAGTATCCCGATTGTGCCAGAATTGCCGCCGGTACATGAATGTACATAATGCGGACACTATCACCCTGCTGGTAATCCGGCGGGACAAAAAGCAGCGCCCAGGCGGCCCCTCCCGTCAACATAAGCACAGACAAAAACAATAACGGGACCTGCCAGCGTCCCGATATCTCGAAAAATATCTTGGGCGAACCAAGCCTGTGAAACCAATTAAGCATGGGAAATCATTTCTGGATCATGAACCAATAATAATATGAAGATTCTTGCAACCGCGATTCTACCAGATAGCTACTGGTCGGTTGCAACGTTTACTGCAGCCGCAGTTGCGATCGGCGCCAGGCACACAGAGCCAAACAAAATCGCCAGTAGCCAGTAGACATATCCGATGGTATCGCTGCCAGCTTCGGCTGCCTGAACCATTGCCGTCGCCAACACCAGAACCGGCACATAAAGTGGCATCACCAGGATTGTCACCAGCAGACCGCCGCGAGGAAGGCCTACAGTCAGCGCCGCACCAATCCCTCCCAGCAGACTAAGGGTCGGAGATACCAGTAAAAGTGACAGCGTAAGTGCCCAGGTTCCCGCTTCGTCCAGGAATAACAGCAGGGCAGCAAGCGGCATCAGCAAAACCAACGGTAAACCCGATAATAACCAGTGCGAGACAACCTTCGCCAACACGAAAATGAAGGTTGATTGCTCGGATAATACGACCTGCTCAAGGGAACCATCCTCAAAGTCAGAACGAAACATCGAATCCATCGACATCAAAGTCGCAAGTAAAGCCGCCACCCAGACAATACCTGGCGCAATTTCCTTTAATTGTCCTGGTTCCGGGCCAATGCCAAGCGGGAAAAGACTGATGACAACGATAAAAAAAACCAGCGGATTCAACACCTCCGACGGATGTCGAAAATGAACCAACAGGTCCCTTTGAACGGACGCGATAAACAGATTCATTGTAGTGCCAGCGTATTAATAGGACGATCTATCGTGATTGGCTGGTGAGTTGAAATAATGATAGCGCCGTTAACGTCCAGGTGCTCCTGCAAAATAGCCATCAGAAAAGACAGCCCATCGGCATCAATAGCACTAAAAGGTTCGTCCATTACCCAGCAGGGGTTGTCCATGATTAGAAACTGTCCCAGGGCAACGCGCTTACGCTGTCCCTCAGACAAGTGCGCGCACAATGAGTCCTCAAAGCCCGTTAAACCAAGCTTATAGACAGCCTCATCGATTCGATCCTGACTCACTGGCACTTCACGCAGGACCCCGAACCATCGCAGGTTCTCAATCACGGTCAGGGATTGTTTGATTCCAAGCCGGTGACCAAGGTAGAGCGGCGCTTCATCCACTGACCAATTAATGTCGCCCTGGCAGTCTGTATACAGCCCCAATAGAACTCTGAGCAACGTACTTTTACCGCTTCCATTCCCGCCAACAATCTGGAGCAGCTCACCCGTAGCTAGAGAGAACGACAGATCTTCAAATAACTGTCTTCCGTCTCTCTCACATCCTGCGTTTCGAACCTGCAACATCTGATTGGCCATCAAAATCGTAATTATAGCAGGGCTCTTTATACAGTGGCGCCTTATTAAGAGGCACCATAGTGTAAACTCCGTTCCTCACGCCCGGGCGCAGATCTCGAACCAGGGTAGAGAACAACCAGGCAATAAGAACTGACTATGATTTTTAAGAACGCCCATATCTATCGATTGACCCAATCCCTGGACATCACCGGTGAACAACTGGACGATTTCCTGGGAGAAAGAGCCTTTACCCCTTGCAGTGGCATCCGTCCCTCCTCGTTTGGCTGGATTCCACCCATCGCGCAAGGAGACTTTGTCCATGAAGTCTCTGGGTGCTTTCTACTTTGCGCAAAGAGGGAAGACAAGGTCGTACCCACCAGCGCTGTCGCAGACATTCTGAACGAAAAGATAGAAAGACTGGAGTCGATGGAGTCCCGGCCGATTCGGGCCAAGGAGAAACAGCGATTGAAGGAAGACGCGCTTGCTGAACTGCTGCCCCGCGCCCTGCCCAAATCGAAGCAGATATTCGGCTACATCAGCACAATCGACGACCTGCTGGTGGTTGATACCGCATCTTCCCCGGAAGCAGAAATGTTCCTTAACTGTTTAAGGGCAACACTCGGGAGCCTTAAAGTCGTACCTCCTCAGGTAAAGTCCAAACCAACAGATTCTTATACGCACTGGTTACGGTCCGGCAAACTACCTGACAATTTTTCACTGGGGGATCAGTGTGACCTTATCGACCCTGAAGACAGCAGCGCGGTAAGCTGTCGCCGTCAGGATCTGAACACCGGGGAAATTCGCTCACATCTGGATGCCGGAAAAATCTGCTCGAAACTTTCTGTTATCTGGCACGGGGACCTTAAAGTTAGCATCGACAAGGACCTCGTCCTGCGACAGATCAAAGTGCTATCCAGTGACGATTCTGTAGAAGAAGACATTGACCCGATTGCTCAACTGGATGCAGCATTCGTTAATATGACCCTGGAGCTTTCGCGCTTCTTGCCAGAGTTGTTCTCTGCCCTTGGCGGCGAGACACGCGGCTAGCCAGCCAACACCAGCGAATAACAGTCAAGAAAGTGTTTGGTTTCCGTCTGGCTGAAACAACTGGCTTTTCGCAGGAAACGAGCCAGGTCCTTTTTGATACGCCATCTGCCCGGCCGAGCTTTTTCGAGATCGATCAGGTTCACCCTGCACTGCAGCTCCGGTTGTACCAGCAAATGTTCGTTCCCAAGCGCCCCATGGGTCCAGCCATGCCGGTGAAGTGATCCGATTACCCGGGCCGTATTCTCAATGATCAGGTTTCTGTTGGCAGCAGAGAGATCGAGCGCCTCATTAAGCGGAAAAGAACCCGCAATACCAGATATCACCAACTCGGTCATGTCGCCCAGTTCACGGTAAAAAATCACTCTGGGAACATCAATCCCAACCCTATGGCATTTTCGAAGCGCAATCAGCTCACGCCTCAGCATAGGCATGCGAAATCCAAGACGTGACAAAGGATGGCAATAATATCGATACTGGGTTTTGACAAAGACATGATCATCGCCCACATTCCATGCCCGCCCCTGATCTCGATAAATGACACTGAACCCCACGCCACCTTTCGTCTGGGAGGGCTTCATCAGGTGGGGTTGCCTGCTCAATGCTGCTTCCTCAGGAGATAGAGCCGCCAGGTTGAGAGGACCGGCCATAAATCGTAGACGCGCTCTATATTGAAACCTAACTGAGTAAACTGCTTTTCCGTACGCCTGCCTATAGACGCGGACAATGCAAAATATCCCCGTGAGACTCTTGCGAATTCAGATAACAGTTTTTCCTGTTCTTCCGTGCCATTAAGATGCTGATAGAAATCAATGCAGGCAGCAAAGTCGACTGACCTGTCCTCCAGATCGACATCGAATGCGGAGGTTAGCATCAGCTTTCCGGGGTAATTTGAAGACAGGCGGTTCTCGGATGCTACATCAAGCATTCCCTTACTGACTTCTGCTGCCACCAGCGATGCAACACCCATGTCTCTGAACACCGACCAGTATCTCCCGTCGCCGCAGGGTAAATCGAGTATCTTCCCGAAATCTCCCGCGTCCGCCAGCGCCCTTCTTAGGAGCAGCCGCTTGCGCCAACTGACTAAATCAGCTGTCTTAAAGCCCCTGAGTTTGGGCATCTTTCTCTAATGGTTTGAACTTGAATTTTTGCCCGCCAATTGATGCTTCGTACATCAGGCCGCCCAGTGAGTTAAGGAATACCGCCATGCCTTTATTGTAGCCATATTCAGCTTGCTTGGTTGATACCGAGCCTAGTCCTGCACTGGCTGAAGAACCTGCGGTACCGGCCCGCGCCTGGGCGCCAAGCGAAACGACTACTGCCGACGCCGAAGCATCAAATTCGAACCGATTACTGATAAATTCATCGAATGCCCGCTTGTCCTGCAAAAAAATAATCTCGCTAAAGACCTGTCCGCCCAGCTGGAAGCCAATACTTAACTTGGCCAGGGAAACATGCCCCGCCACCTTGCCTTTCTCGTATACTTGGCCGTTCCCGTAGGAGCCGCCAACAACTAAACCGCCGCGACCAACTGTGGGGAATACAGCGTACCCATAGGCATTGTCGAAATAGGGTTTTAGGTCTGGTGAAGACTCAAATACATCCAAAGTTCCGTCATAGTTATCTGCAAAACTGAACGAATGAAAAGTTATCAGTAACAGGAGTAGTAGCTTTCTCATCATCATTCTCTTGTGCCACGTTAAATTGGACAATTCCCATATTAGACAATTCAAGATGAACTGACCTTGAATGCGAGTTCAGACAAGCCAGTTATATGTGCAGCTACCTGGTCACCTGGCAGGACCGGCCCAACGCCTGCTGGTGTACCTGTATAAATCATATCGCCAGGCTGCAACACGAAAAGCTCTGACAAACGGCTGACAATTTCCGGCACCTTCCAGATCATCTGGTTAACATCCCCCGCCTGCCTTGTTTCACCATTGATACGCAGTGTAATTAAAGCTTCATTGAGCTGACCTACTTCAGAAAGTTTGTGCAGCACAGCGCATGGTGCGGCATGTAGAAACGTTTTCCCCGCCTCCCACGGGCGGCTCTTTTCTTTCGCCTCGGCCTGCAGGTCTCTGCGTGTCATATCGACACCAACACCATATGCATATACCAGGGACATAGCTTCATCTACTGATATATTCGTGCCTCCATGGTGCAGGGCAACGACTAACTCAACCTCATGATGTACATCACTTGAATGAGCTGGATACTTCATTTCTGCACCATCACTCAGCACTGCGTACGCTGGCTTCATAAAGAAAAAGGGCGCTTCGCGATCGGGGTCAAATCCCATTTCAATGGCGTGGTCCGCGTAGTTACGCCCCACACAATAAATGTTGTTTACCGGAAACCGCTCCGTGCTCCCGGCAACAGGAACAGAAATCACATCACTCGGTTCAAAAACATAACTCACAGTCTTCTCCATTGGACCTTTTGGCAGGCCGCGAGCTGAAGTTTAATCGGAAACCAGTAACGTACAAGTTCAGGAGGCAGAAATCGCTCTATTTGCGAACCACGCCATTGGCTAACCACAACAAAGGAAGAAGCATAACCAGCCAGGGCAGGCACAGCCACAGGATACTGTTCCAGCCAAACAGCGCGAGCAGCACACCCGCCCCTAAAGACCCAACAGCCTGCAAGCCGAAGACAAGAAAATCATTGAGCGCCTGCACCTTGAATCTTTCTGCGGCCCGATAGCTGGTTGTTAACAAGGTTGTTCCACCGACAAACAGAAAATTCCAACCTATACCCAGCAAAACCATGGCTCCCCAGTAATGTATTAACAGGGGCTCGCCGTACGCAACAAAGACGACGCCCAGCATCAGCACGGCGCCAACGGTAATTATTCGATAGACCCCAAACCAGCTCACCAGGAACCCGCTAAACAGCGAAGGAACATACATCGCCAGAATATGACTCTGTATGACCCATGCTGTGTCTTCCAAACTATGGTGATCCATTTCGTGCATGCTGACAGGCGTCGCGGTCATGACCAGGCTCATGACACTCCAACCGACAATGGCAGCCCCCATGGCCAATAGCAGGTTGGGCTCTCGCAATATCCGGGAATAAGGTCTTGGATCACCAACGACTTCCTTTTCATCCACGGGTACGTTTCTGTAGAAAACGAGTAAGACCACAAACGAACAGCTGATCAGAAAGCTCATCCCCAGAAACGAGCCGACATACTGCGGTAAGCCCGCAACTTGACTGAAACCACTAGCAACCGCTGGTCCAACAAACGCCGCGACAATACCGGCTAACATCAACAGTGATAGACACTTCGCAATCTGGTCTGCAGGCACAGATTCTGCGACCGCAAACCGGAACTGTTGAATAAAGGCAGAGTTGCTTCCAACAAGAAAAGCCGCAACACAAAACAGGGGGAAATTCCCCGCGTAAATAGCAAGGGCCGCCACCAATCCGGCGGTCGAAGAATAACCTGACGCAACCAGAAAACCGGCCTTGCGCCCATAACGGGCCATTAGCAGCGTCGCAGGCACGGTCGTAAAGGCGGTCCCTAAAACCATCACTGCAAGCGGTAGGGTCGCCCAGGACAAATCTGGAGCAAGTCTTGCGCCTACTATTCCGCCCAGTAAAACCATCATGGGCGCTGCTGTTTGCCCAAAGCATTGAGCTATGCCCAAAACAATGAGTGTCCGATATCGACTCGCCACGCCCAAAACTCCTGACTTCCCATTACTTTTTTCCGAGAATAACAGCATTGCCCCTGTTCTGGCCCAACTAACGCAGCAATAATGAATACCATCACCCGCGGTGAAAGACATTTAGTGACCTGCCCTGCTGACACAGTTGCAGCGACTATAAAAAGAAATTGCTGTATAAAAGCGGCGTGATCGCCCATCACAGTAGCAGCAACACCAAACTTACGGACAGGCATTGTCATTGATTAAATTAGACTCACTCATACGCCCTATCGCACAGCTAGCGTGGCTGGCGATATCAATCCTGGTATTTCTTAGCCTCTCCCGCGCGGGACTAGTGATATGGCAATGGGATCGCGTCATGAATAGCGGGGATCTTGTTCACTTGTTCGTTAGTGGCTTGCGCATGGATATTGTCCTGGTATGCCAGATCATGCTTTTGCCGATATTGGCGCTGACCCTGTTCCCGACACGCCTGCTATGCTCCAGGCTATTCACAGGCCTGATACTCCTCTGGTGTATCGTCTGGCCATCTATTGTCGTTTTTATGGAGCTGATCACGCCCGCCTATATGGGGTTTTTCGAGACCCGACCGGGCAGAATTTTCTTTGAGTATCTTGACCACCCTCAGGAAGTCAGCTCACTCATTTACGGCGCGTATCTACCAACAGCGATAATCGGTCTTGGTCTTACCGCCATCACAACTCTGCTGATCCTGAAAAACCTCAGGTTTGACAAGGACAGGTTTGACTTTCCCCTGTCTTATCGATTTGTTGTCCTTATTCCGGTGTTCCTCATGTTGTCGCTTGGCGCCCGTTCAACGCTGGGACATCGTCCTGTGAATCCATCGACATTTGCTAAATCCAAAGACCAATTGGTCAACGAACTATTCCTGAACAGCACCTACTCACTGTTGTATTCCATCTATAGTCTGCGGCACGAAGACTCAGGAGACAGCGGACTGCCAGCAATGGAGCCGGAGGAAGTGATCCGATCCTTTCAGCGCATCAGCACCGTTCCAACGGTTGATTACCTCAACCAGCAATCAACCCATCATCAGTTCGGCGATAACTCAAAACCCAGCTCCCCCAAAAATATTGTCATCATCGTGGAAGAAAGTCTTGGAGCACGTTTCGTTGGCAGCCTGGGCGGACTTCCGCTGACTCCAAACCTGGACGCCTGGAGCAATAAAGGACTGTGGTTGACCAACCTCTATGCAACGGGAATTCGATCTGCACGGGGTCTCGAGGCTATCGTTAGCGGCTTCCCACCTTCCAGCTCACGCAGCGTGCTGAAGCTGGGCAAGTCCCAGGGGAATTTCTACACCATGGCGCACACCCTCTCAGGCAAGGGTTATAGCAACTACTTTGTCTATGGCGGCGAGGGTCATTTCGACAACATGAAAGGCTTTTTTCTGTCCAACGGCTTCGACACCGCTATCGACATCAATGATTACGACGAATTCGAATTCAAAGGCACCTGGGGTGTATCTGACGAAGACCTGTTCAATCGAGCCCATTCGATAATGCTGGAAGAACAGTCACCCTTCTTTACACTGATTTTCACTTCATCATTTCACAGCCCATACGAGTTTCCGGACGGCAAGATTGAGCTTGTTGATGAAGAAAAAAATACCAAACATAACGGTGTAAAGTACGCCGACTATGCACTGGGTCAATATCTGGAAAAGGCCAGCCAATCGAAATACTGGAAGGATTCCATCTTCCTGATTGTCGCGGATCACGATGAACGCCCCCGCGGCAGATCACTTGTCCCTATCGAGAGCTATCACATCCCGGGCCTGATCATTGCTGACGGCCTTACTCCCCGTCACTTTGACAAGGTCGCAAGCCACATCGATCTTCTGCCAACACTACTATTCCTGGCAAACGTATCGGGCACGGCGCCCTTCGTGGGTCACAATCTTCTGTCAATTCCACCTGACCATCACGGTCGTGCCGTCATGCAATTCGGCAAGAATCACGCCTACATGGAAGGTGAAAATGTGGTCATCCACCAACCAGATCGAGCAGCAGAACAGTACCTATATGCGAACAAAACGCTGATCCCAGCAACTCTGCAACAGGATTTGTCCCGAAAAGCCCTGATTTGGGCGTCGCTGCCGGGCGTGCTTTATCGCGAAGAGCTCTACACCCCAGATAGTAGCGCTGTCCAGCTGCCCTGACCTGTTTTGGCGCCGAATAATCATCATTCTCAGCTGGCGCGAGAATCATTCACTATCGACGGAATTTATATGACTGACAAGTGATTAACCGTGGTCAATAATCCTATGGACTTAATAGCAGGATTAGCGTGACTCATTACAAAGTAATCGACGCCATCGTTGTCGGGGCAGGCTTCGCAGGAATGTACACGCTCTACAAAATGCTGGGCGCCGGGTTTTCGGCTCGCGTATTTGAAGCCGGCGACAATGTTGGCGGCACCTGGTACTGGAATCGATACCCGGGCGCGCGATGTGATATTGAAAGCATGGAATACTCCTATTCGTTCGATGACGACCTGCAGCAAAAATGGAACTGGAGTGAGCGTTACGCCACTCAGCCGGAACTCCTGAAGTACGCAAACCACGTGGCTGACAACTTCAATCTGCGGCCTCATATTTCTTTCAACACACGTGTAGTTTCTGCTCACTATGACGAAGATGCTTCTATCTGGCAGGTGACCACAGACCAGGGTGAAGAAATCAGAGCTCGATTCTGCGTCATGGCAACCGGATGCCTTTCCTCAGTCAACCAACCTGATTTCGAGGGTATTGGCAATTTCAAGGGTAATACCTACCACACCGGGCAGTGGCCCCATAAAGGTGTCGATTTTACCGGCCGCAGGGTTGGGATCATTGGTACCGGCTCATCCTCCATTCAGTCGATTCCGCTGATTGCTGAACAGGCGAAACAACTGACCGTATTCCAGCGAACCGCCAACTTTTCAGTGCCCGCACATAATCAGGACCTGGACGAGCGCTATATTGAAAAAGTAAAAAGTGAATACGGTACTTTTCGTGAGCAAAACCGGCAAATGCACGGTGGGTTCGGTGCCCGGCGACCGAGGCACGAGGATTCGATCTGGGATGCCGACGCCGAGACAATCCAAAAACGCTTTGAAGAACGATGGGCACTCGGAGGTCTCGGCTTCACCGGTGCCTTCGCAGACCTTGGACTGAGTGTCGACGCGAACAACATCGCCGCGGAATTTATCCGCGAAAAGATTCGTGCAACCGTTACTGATCCTTTGGTTGCGGAGCTGCTTTGCCCTAGTGGGATTGTTGGCTGCAAACGAGTGTGTGTCGACACCAACTACTACACCACCTACAACCGTGACAACGTCACTCTTGTCGATGTGAGTCAGCACCCTGTTGACCGACTCTCCGCGAAAGGCCTTGTCACCCACGATGTTGAGTACGAGTTTGACGACATCATCTTCGCCACCGGGTTTGATGCCATGACCGGCACGTTGCTCAAAATAGATATCAGGGGGAAAGGCGGGCTGACCTTGCAGGAAAAGTGGCATGCGGGTCCCCGAACTTATCTTGGCCTCTCTACCTACGGGTTTCCGAACCTATTCACCATCTCGGGGCCCGGCAGCCCTTCGGTGCTTTCAAACATGATTTTGACTATTGAACAGCATGTGAACTGGATTTTGGAATGCCTGGTCTATATGCGTACCCAGCAACTCGCCAGTATCGAAGCAAACCTGGATGCAGAAGATGCGTGGGTAAAACAGGGTAACGAATTCGCCAATATGACACTGATGCCCATGTGCAATTCCTGGTACCTGGGCGCCAATGTGCCAGGAAAACCCAGAGTATTCATGCCCTTTGTGGGCGGCATACCGCTGTACTTTGAAACCTGTGCCAGGGTCGCTGCCAACAATTACGAGGGTTTCACCCTAAACGCAGGGTAACAATACTTCACCAGCAACGTTCCAGGCACAAAACGACTTACTTATCCAACCGCCTGATCTCAGGCGGCTCACCGGTTGACCCTTTGGTAACACCGGAAAAATTGGAGTTGCTCGCAGATATTTTTGGAAATTTTCGACTGAGCTCAGGACCTGCTGCGGTTAAACCACCATCAACCACGAGGGACTCCCCTGTGACAAACTCCGCATCACTGGATGCCAGGAACAATGCCGCTCCGGCGATATGCTCGCCCCTGCCGTAGTCTGGCCAGGGCTGGGACTTAGCAAAAGACTTCCTGGTCGCTTCCGGCTTACCGCCATCGGCCAAGGGTGTGGCTATAAACCCGGGGCAGATGGCGTTAACCCTGATCCGGTATTCGGCAAGCTCAACCGCGGCTGCTTTGGACATACTGATCACCGCCGCTTTAGCTGCTGAGTATACCAGCGGGCCCGCGTCACCACTCAAACCTGCGATAGATGCTGTGTTGATTATCGAGCCGCCTAGTCCCTGGGCCTGCATGTGACGCGCACCATGTTTGAGGCCAAGAAATACCCCCTTGGCCAACACATCGAAAGTGTAGTCCCAGTCTTCGGTCGTGGTTTCAGTCAGCGGGCCAATCGCCCCACCAACGCCCGCATTGTTGAACAACACATCGAGATGCCCAAATCGACTCACTGCCTCATCCAGCATCGCCACAATATCGGACTCTGAAGCAACGTCAGTCTTGATGAAGCTCACGTTTGTCTCGTATCCCAAACGATTCGCTTGTTCAACGGCAGCGGTCCCGGTTGTTTCATTGAAATCTGCAATCACTACGGACGCGCCTTCTTCAAGAAAACGAATCACGGTTGATAGCCCCATCCCGCTGGCACCACCGGTTACAACGGCTACTTTCTCATTTAATCTGTTCATCATGTGACCTCTTCATCAGGTAATAGGGGGCCTGTCCATAATCGGGCCGTCACCTTCCTCCATTGTGATATGTACGTGTATCCAGTTCGCAAACGCTGAAATGATGTGGGGCGGATCCATGTGAATCTCCGCGCATCCGCCGGCCACTTTTCGTGTATCGTAATAAGCTGCACTAACATTACTCGCGTAACAAATTTTATTCCGGCGTGAACATCCTGGAGGCTTCATCCCGGTAGCCAGCATCGAACGAGCTAACGAACGCTTGCTGGTGAAGGGAAATAGCTCGCCTGTCCTGTTCATACCGCCAAAGATGGTGAAGGTTTCGAAGTCGTAATCCCTTCCGAAGTGAACCCCTGTAAACCTTCATATCCGCAATATCGATTAAACCAAGCTGGCCCTCTGGCGTTAGCACGACATTGCCTAGATGCATAGACCGGAGGTAGACACCTTTGTCGTGTAATTCTTTGATAAAGGCGCCAAGTTTAGTCACAAGCCTAGCATCAAAATCAGGCACCTCACGCAGGATGTTGCCCGGCAAGGGCTCATAATGCACCGCTGTTCTGTCAAGCTCTGGCAGCCGTATTGATTCAATGACCTTGAGCGTTGGAACACCGAGAGAGTGCAGTGCCTCTGAGTTTTTCTCGAACCTCCGCCAATAGGGAAACAACCGTGCGGAGGTGAAGAGTCGTTTCACACGAAACAGCTTGAGGTACGTGCCATCCTTCAGCAGGAGGACTTTATCACCATACCCATCAGCAGCAGTGACATCTGCCCCTGCACGCATCTCGAGATACTCTTCATTAGTCAGGGACTTCATAAATTACTCAGGATGCCTGTGCTACCTTCTCTTCTACCATATGGTCTTCGACAAACAGCGATCGACAGTTCCGTTGTTGCAGACTTGCTTCTTTCTGGTCGTCGCATAACTTTTCTACTTCAGGTTCGAATGCCAGCGTCTGCGGCTTCTGTTCTTGCCGCCAGGATCGCAAATTTTCATTCAGCCGTTTCAGGATCCGGAAATTTCGTCCCGCAAACAGTTCACCTGACACATCAAATTCAGATAAGAGCGCACTGGCCCGAACTGCTATAGCCTGGTGATCTTCAGGCGCCAATCGGATCATGGCTAAAACGTAGTTCGCACCCCACTGGAACCTGGTGGCTACGCCAACTGAATTCTCGTAGGCTCTTTTTCTCCAAGCCAAGGCCTCATCGACGTTGTCAGCTTTTTCCGCAAGAGAGCCCAGACCACTCATGAAGTAATAAGGCGAAGCAGATTTTTCGAGTTCCGCCAGCAACAAGCCTTTTGCATCATTGACCAGGCCTGCTTCCCGATAGATATGGCTTATCTGGTTAATCACACTTTGTCGCTCAAAACTATCAAGCGTTGCTTCGTCGACTGCCTTTAGTTCTGCCCGTAACAATTTTTGCAGATCCTCCGCAAGTGGTTGATCACCCCTGGTAGCCAACTGCAGCTTAGGCACCCAACCTGCCAGTTTCTCAGCCTTGGACAGTGCTTCATCAAATCGGAGATCAAAAATACTGTTCGCCCAAAGCGCAGCAAGAGTGACCTTGTGAGCATCGTCGATCATTGGCAATGCCAGAATCTCTTCCATGTAGTAGGCCAGCGAATCCCACGACGCCAGGGTCAGCGAACTTGATGACAGAATTATTTCCAGGCGCTTGGCAATAGCAGGGTCCGCATCCAGGTTGCCCTGACCGGTTTCCTCAGCGTCATTTTTTTCAGTAAGGGTTAGCAAATAATTCATATAAAAACGATTGCTCAGCTCCCCCTCAGGAGCACTGGTCGACAGACGAAAAAACAGTTCAGCCTTATCGGTGCCCTCAGGCACTGCAGAGGTGTCCTGAAACCAGGAGTAATAAGCTAATTGGTAAAACTCGTCAGCTGAGAGTCGCGTTGAATCCGCGAGCGCAACCTGCACCAGGTCCGCGGTCGATCTCATCTGGTTAAGGCTGAGCTCAAGCACTGTGTTGTACCGTGAGATATCGATCCCGCCGGGAATACGGGTAATTTCTTCTCCCGCTGGGTTGAAGACAATCATCGTCGGATACCCCATCACACCGAATTTTTCACCCCAGGCCTGCGCCTCATCGGTGTCACCATCAAGGTAAACAGGCACAAAGAGTCGCGTCAGCTGGATGAATTCCTGGGATTTGAATACCGTATGTTTGATTTCCTGACAGGGTGGACACCACACCGCACCCCAATATAAAAAGAGTGGTTTGGCCTCGCTCTCTGCTGAATCAAACGCTGCTTGTATCGAGCCCCCAAACCACTCAATGTTGACATCAGCAGAATGGGAAACCTCTGCTGAAACGTCTGCTTGACCATCAACTTCAGTATCTGATTCGCAGGCAGTCATCACGAGGGTAGCAATCAGTAGCAGCGGCCTGAACATGGAATGATCCGGGATCTATTGTTTCAATCGCGCTATTCGAGCAGCTTTACGTTCGATACGCAATCTCAGCCTCTGGTGCCGTGCCGGTGTCAGCGGGTATCCCCAAATAAACGCCATGGCAACACTGTAAAAGAAAATAGGTCCACAGCAATAGACCAGACGTAAAGCGAGCACCCCGACCTCGGTACTGCCTGTGACACCACCAGCGGCATCAAACCCAAGGAGTCCTACAAGATTGAGCGAAAAACCCGTCCCAAACGCCACCGCCAGTTTGTCAGTCAGACCCATAATCGAGAAGTAGGTCCCGGCTCTCTGTCCGCCTGACCTGGCTGTATCAACATCGATCACGTCGGCCAGCATCGCAATGGGGAGGAATTGCAGTCCTCCGAAACAAAACCCTTTTACAATGAACAACAGAAAAAACGGCAGGTAGTCACCATAGGAAAGAAACAGATTGGCAGCGCTCACTATTGCCACAAGTACCAATGTCGACATAAAGGCGTAATGCTTGCCAATTTTTCTACCCAACCATAACCAGAACGGGATTGCCCCTAGGCCGGCAGTAAAATAAAAGAAGTAGGCGGCTCCAATCGTTGGCACGCCAACAATATCCCTGATGAAAAACAGTGAAACTGCATTTCTAAACGCTTCACCGAATGTCACCATCAGGACGATAATCAACACCCTGCGCATCGGGCCATTCTTCCAGAGATACTTAAGCCCCTCTCTGATTGGGACAACATTACGCTTACCCTCAATCGGCGGTTCCTTGACCACGGCTAGTACCACGAAGATGCAAACAGGAAGGAGAATGAGAACCGTATAAGCTAGCCCTATTAACACTGGCCCTGACAGGGTTTTTCGGTCGACGACCTCTTTGTCCAACAGTTCGCCGGTAAAAGCGCCCTTGGCATCAGTGAAAATGATGCTAAAAATTGACTTCACGGAACCACCGCTGTCCGCCATGATTTCTACCACCATCGGCACCGTGGCCGCCAGCAACAAGCCCATCAGAACGTAAAACTCTCGGGCAGCGGTGACTCGAGAGCGCTGGTGATAGTCAACCGATAGTTCTGCACCCCAGGCCCTATGAGGAAGCGCGATGATCGTCGCCCCCAAAAAAAATAACGTCAGGTATCCCAGAAAATAGTAGAGGCTCACACCGTCATCCGGTGGCATGAAAAGTTTGTAGACGCCGAACATCATGATCGGCATTCCCACCAGTAACCAAGGTCTGCGACGACCGAAGGGTGTTACCCAGCGATCGGAAATCTCACCCATAATTGGATCGGTAAGGACATCCGTCAGCCGCGCCAGCATCAGGATCGTGCCTACTGTGGCCAGGCCGATACCGAGGCTTCCCGCATAATGTGCCGGTATCCAGATAGCCAGCGGATAACCAATGACCGCCAGAGGTAAACCTAGGATTCCATGGGCATAGATAGTGGTTCGCGCCAGCGGTGCGTTGGTTTCAGCCATCAGTGTTTCCTTTGAGGGTTACTTTATTTCCCGAGCAGCCCTATCAGGACACTACTCCGGCAGCTGCGAAATAAGGCAGCATATCCATTTCGGGCCACCTGGCCCGCGTTAGCTTCAGCGTCCTGGGCGTCCAGTAGGCATGACCGGGTTCCGGTATACCCAGGCAGCATAGTTGTTCTGGGCTTGCACTGTTCATGATCCGGGACCAGTCATTGTTACCCGCTTGTTGCCAGGCGTGGTAGGCAATCATATCGTTGCCCGCCGCCTTGTAACCCACGGTCATGGTGAACCGGTAACCCTTGTCCTTTGTCAGATTAGTGCCTCGATGAAATGTATCAATACTGTGAGCCACCAACGTACCGGCGGTTGACGCAGCAGAAAGTTCAACTAGCTTGAGCGCTGTCTGCTTCGAAGGGTCAAATGCCCCTATTCTTCCATCACCCAATATGCCGGCGGCGTTTTGCCTGGAAACGTAATGCAGCGCGCCAAGCTCATCGGTCACATCAGTCAGGTAAATAATAAAATCAACTGTTCGAAGCGCCCGATCATCTGATGGCACAACCAGGGTGTGATTACTAAAATCACAGTGAAAATCCTGATCGTAATCGGTCTCACCGGTGTACTTTGCCCAAGTGTGTGACTGGTAGAGGTGGACATTGTCTACACCCAGCAATGACCGTGAAAACGCAATCAAAGCGGGATGCAACGACAGCAGGTCGAGCTCCGCTGAACCCCCATAAGGCAGCGTATCCATATTCTTAAACTGTTTCTCGCGAAAATCTCCAAACACGCCAATGTCACCGGGACCTTTCTGGTCAATCTCATGCCCGTCGCCCTCCCCGGTTATACCATAGAGCCGCTCGTAATCAGCCAGTACCGGTGCAAGTTCCGCCGCAGAGAAAAAACCCGGCACGATAGTGAACCCATCTTCCCGCCAGGCAGCAACATCGAGTTCAGAAAACCGGTTCACTGACTGCTCCTAACTTCCACGAAAGAAACGTCGCGGGTTATCAACGAACAGTGTTTCGATCGTTGCATCAGCAACCCCCATTTCCTTCAGGTCGGGAATGACCTCGCGCTTGATATAAAGGTATGCATGCTGGTTGTGCCTCGCGAATTCGTGCTCCTCCGGCATGCTGCCATCAGGATTTTCTTTAAGCACCGCCAAACAAATGCAATCGTGAGAAGGGCACAAACGATCTTCGTAACCTGCATCGATCAGCTTCTTCAATGTCACCGACCTCATGTGCGGACTTACCAGACGACCGGGATACCTGTCCAAACCCAGGTAACAACCCTGGTCTAATATCCATTTCAGATATTCAATATCCGTTGTGTCATTGGAATGATCAATTTTTACTCGCGTCAGATCGACACCTTCTTCCTTAAGTATCTTGATCTGTTGTCGGGCCACCTGACCGGTAGGATATGAATGCACCATGATGGGTAGGCCTGTTTCTGCATGAGCACGACCTACAGCTCGCGTCATCACTTCCAGCGGCGGCGTCACATTCTCGACGTCCGCAGCGCACTTCAGAATACCTGCTTTAATATCAGTACCTCTGAACCCTTCTTCGATATCCTTAACGAACTCTTTTGCCATCTGGTTCGGGGATACTCCCTGCAGGAACCTTGGAACATCAAGCCACCATCCCGTGGCATTGATAATATTAACCCCTGATTCTTTGGAAACCCGGCTCAACAATTCTGCCTTACGCCCAAGATCAAACGTCGTTGCATCGACCATGGTATCAATACCTTCCGACCGGGCCTCCGTCAGGCTCGCAATGGCCCTCGCCTCGCGATCAGGTCCCAGCAGATCGGGATACTGATCCCATAAACCACTGGCACTGACCATCACATGTTCATGCATCAGCGTGAATCCGAGGTCATCGGGTGAAATGGTTCCAGTTACCGTATTAATCGAATCCAATGCGCACTCCCTTTGAGGGTGAATATAACATCAACTTCCCCGCGATTTAATATGCCTTGGCACAGCTATATTTATTAACCAACCCTGATATGTGCAAGACACAGCCCTGGTGCAAGTTTAGAATGATCCGCTTTCATACAGTCGACTAACACATGACGCTTTTTTCTGTTCTCGATCTTGCACCTGTCTGCGAAGGCAGTAATGCTGCAAAAGCACTCCATAACGCTCTCGACCTGGCCCAGCATGCAGAGAAGTGGGGATTCAACCGTTACTGGGTAGCGGAGCACCACAACTTCCCAGGTATCGCCTCGGCAGCAACCTCTGTCGTCATAGGATACATTGCAGGCGGCACTTCGACGATTCGGGTTGGCGCTGGCGGCATCATGTTACCCAATCACGCGCCACTGATGATTGCGGAACAATTTGGTACCCTCGCCTCGCTTTATCCGGACCGAATTGACCTTGGGCTTGGACGCGCGCCGGGTACCGATCAGCTGACTATGCAGGCTCTCAGGCGATCACTTTCCCAGGAAGTCGGCGACTTTCCCCGAGATGTCACAGAGCTCCAGCACTTTCTCAAAGAGCCCGAAGCGGCCCAGCAAATTGTGGCAACGCCAGGGGCCGGCACCAATGTGCCGCTATGGATCCTGGGTTCGAGCCTTTTCGGCGCCCAGCTTGCCGCAATGCTGGGATTACCCTTCGCATTCGCCTCGCATTTCGCGCCCGCAGCAATGGACCAGGCGATAGATATATATCGGGAAAGCTTTAAGCCGTCAGAACAACTCGAGAAACCACATGTCATGCTCGGCTATAACGTTTGTGCGGCAGACAGCCCGGAGGAAGCGGATCTACTCCGATCTTCTTCGTTACAATCTTTCGTTAATATGAGGAAAGGTGCAGCAGGGAAGTTACCGCCGCCCATCGTTAATTTTGAAGCCACACTGTCGGCACCAGAGCAACAAATGTTACATCAGATGGCTCGATGCGCGGCGGTAGGCAATGCAGACATGATCGAAGACCAAATCAAGAAGTTTCTTAAAGAGACTGAAGCAGACGAACTCATCATCGCGTCCTCGATCTTTGATCACGAGGCTCGGCTGCGGTCCTATGAACTGACTGCAGAAGTTGCTGGCAGGATCCATTGAACGGTCTGTGAGATTAATCCGCAGAGACTTTCAGATCGACAATGACAAGTTTCCCATTCGCCCAGTCGGGTAACCATTCAGGGACGGTTGGCCTTAGCCTGGAGAACACGTCGTCAATAAATTCCTGGTCCCGAAGCTCAACAGTTGCGTGACCCGTCAGAACCTCTCCCTCAATGAGCAGGGTAACTGCGGCGCCTTCCCCGTCAAACGCTCGCCACCAGGCACCGTCGGCGCCCGCATAAACGCGATTATCTTCTCGAAGGTAATTAACGGGAATCGTCTTGCCATCAGGAAAAGTCAGGAGCATCGCACGCTCAGCGCGCTCACCCATCGGATTTTGTTTAAGCTCCGCAACCACCCCGGAGTTTCCGATGCTCGTCACGTAAACACCATACCCAACAATGAGCAACGTAAGGGTAACAAGGACGATAAGCGCCACTCTCATCCCACTAAACCCTGCGCACTATTGCCGTGGTAGCTTCTCAGAGTTTACTGACGACTTGGTAAACGAGATAACCAGCGGCTACCAACATAGGAATCACGGTGCCCACGGTGCCCACTAAACGGCCGGCGGTAACACCTGAATTTGCACTTAGCGCAATGGCGTGAGCAAGACGCGCTAACAGGACAACCCCACCAAGCAACGCCACCAAGAGTGTGCTGCCAACCATCAGCTCGATCAGCATCAGGCAAACTAAAAAAGTGGGAACATTCTCAATGAAATTACCATGAGCCCGGATTCTACGTTCAAGACCTTCGTTACCGCCGCTGCCAATAAAGACCCCAGCGTCGCCACGCATCTTAATCACCGAAAACATCAGCCCTATTTGTATTATTGTTAGCAAGGCCGCGGTTAACCCCGTATACAAGGGCACATTTACCAATTCCAGATCCATGAGCACACCATATTATTTTTTATTAGGATGTGAGCCTAACAAAAACCCCTCGGTTTTTCTTAGTAAATACGACCTTAATCAGGTAAGCCCAAAACCCGTTTGGCAATGATGTTCAGCTGAACTTCCTTGGTGCCACCCGCGATGGTCAGTGACTTCTGGTAGAGCCATTTCTTGACCGCAGCGACCTCTTTTTCTGAAGCCCCACTGTCAGTATCCCAGTGATAGGCGCTATTCCCCATGGCAGCCATTAGCAGTTCATCACCATCCTGGATGTTCAGTGCGTTGGTCAGTTTGACGGCAGAGGAGGTGAAGCCTGGCGCCCGGCTTTGTAATTCCGCAATCGCTCGACGCTGAGTAATCCGTTGCGCATGAGTGTTCATGTCATGTCGGGTGAGCCAGGTTCTTATCGACGCTTCCGCAATTCGCCCATCAGCTTTCCCGACATAATGCGCTACCAGTTCAGGCAGCTGACTTTCTTCGTTCCTACCTCCCTGGGAGCCCGAAATATTGATGCCTGCATGGGTTGATCGCTCAAACTGCAATAATCGCTTGCCAACAGTCCAGCCACGATCCACACCACCAATGAGGTCTGTGACTGGCACAATGGCATCTTCAAACAGCGTTTCACAAAAGGGAGATGCACCGGAAATCAAGGCTATCGGATTTACAGTGACACCTTGTTGGTGCATATCTACCAACACCAAACTGATACCTTCATGTTTAGGTTTGTCCGGAGATGTGCGCACAAGAACAAAGATGTAATCACTGTCAACGGCATCACTGGTCCAGGTCTTCCTGCCATTAATGATGTAGTTGTCGCCTTCTTTTACTGCTTTGGTAGACAGGCTGGCCAGATCTGAACCGGCACCTGGCTCTGAATAACCCATCGCCCAGGCGCCATCACCCCGTGCACAAATTGGCAGCCATCTCGCCTTCTGTTCATCTGTTCCAAATTCCAGGATAGTCGGCCCTATGTAATTAACACCCCGGCCAGTCAGGGGAGTTCGAGCACCAACCCGTTTGAGTTCTTCAATGAGAATCTTGTATTCATCATTATTCAATGCGGCGCCACCATACTCGACAGGCCAGGTGGGTACCGTCCAGCCTTTGTTAGCCATGCGATCCAACCAGGTTCGAACATCTGGCTCCAGTTCGATGGATTTACTGCCGAGCGGAGTCTGTCCCGGACCCTTTGCGCCATCCGGACAATTCTGTTCAAGCCAGGCTCTGGTTTCAGCCCTGAAGTCTTCTAGCGTAACCATAAGTCTCTAGCCCTTCACCTCAATGAGTTCTACTTCAAACACCAGCACCGTATTAGGCGGAATCAGCCCACCGGCGGCACCTCTTTCACCATATGCAATTTCGGGAGGCAGGACTAATCGCCACTTGTCGCCTTCCTTCATCATTTGCAAAGCTTCGGTCCAGCCTGCAATGACGCGGTTCACTGGAAATTCGGCAGGCGCACCTCTATCAACGGAGCTATCGAACACGTCGCCATTAACGAAGGTGCCATGATAGTGCGTGACTACATTTGAGGTGGCCAACGGCGATCGACCTTCTCCCGACTCAATTATTTCAAACTGCAGTCCTGACGGCATTACCTTCACACCAGGTTTCTGCGCGTTGATGTACAAATACGCCGGTCCCGGATCCTGTTGAATAAGTTCCTGTTCAGCAAGGATAGGTTCGGCGGCTACTTCCGGCTGACTAACCGTCTGGGAAGCCTGCATTTCCTGCGATTGCTGCTGCTCTTGAGCGACCTCTGGCCGTGATGTTTCCTGTGTTTCGGAACAACCCGCCAGCAATAACAGTGCAACCGGTATCAGTTTTTGGTTCATGACTCTCTCCTTGAATTTGGCGAATCAGAGCCTAGCACAATCTATTTTCAACTTGCAGGTACTCATCCAACACTGTTAAAAACACTCCACACATCACTATCAAACGATCCCTATGCCCGATTACAACGAACTGACCCCTGAAGAACAGCAAGTTCTGCTACACAAAGGCACTGAAATGCCGTTTACCGGTCCACTGACTGATCACTTCGAAGTCGGTGGCCACTACGTCTGTAAACAGTGCAATACACCCCTGTATCGCTCCGAGCACAAATTTCACTCGAATTGCGGCTGGCCGGCCTTTGACGATGAGATTGAGGGCGCGGTTAAAAAGGAGGTTGACGCCGACGGTTATCGTGTCGAAATCCTGTGCGCGCAATGCGACGGTCATCTTGGACATGTATTCGAAGGTGAGGGGCTGACAGCGAAGAATATTCGCCACTGTGTCAATTCCATCTCCATGGAATTTGTCGCGGTCGACTAGCCAGGTCGCTCACCATCCAGGTAATACCATTGCCCATCTAACCTGCGGAAACGGCTGTTCTCTTGAACGCGGTAGGCTTTACCCTGCACCTTATAGCGGGCAACAAATTCGACTGATCCTTCATCTTCGCCAGTCCCACCGTGAGATACGGTCTTTATCTTCAGGCCAATCCAACGCTGGCTTTCATCAATAGTAACGCTGGCGGGCCTGGTATCCGGATGCCAGGATTTGACAAGATAATCCGCATTTCCAAGCGTAAATGCGCTATATCTGGATCTCATTAGCTGCAGGGCGCTATGGGCAAGCACACGCCCCGAATGCAATTCGCGGCAACATCCCGCATAAACCAGGCCGGATTCACAGGGACATAGCTCTGGATTATGAGTATTATTCATGTTCATTGTGCCTTGTGACATGCCATCAAAGCTGCGTATACTCCACTTCGCGAGAAAGTACCTCTTTTATTTATGTACTACTAAGAAGTTTTTACTTCCTGATTCCATAAGTATTAGTCATACATTTCTGCTAATCGCTACCTAGTAGCACGAACTTGTAAAGAAATTAGGAAGACATCATGTCAACAACGACTGGCACCGTAAAATGGTTTAACGAATCTAAAGGGTTCGGTTTTATCGCCCAGGAGTCAGGCCCGGACGTATTTGTTCACTTCAGCGCTATCACAGGCGATGGGTTCAAAACTCTGGCCGAAGGTCAAAGTGTAGAGTTCACGATCACCCAGGGTCAAAAAGGACCCCAGGCAGAGAATGTAGTCGCACTATAAGAACTTGAGGGATAAGAGCCTGCGGGGTCTTTAATCCCGCTACTCTTTATCAGGATCAATCACGCCGTAAGCGTTGGCAACTTCGATTACGGTGTAGATTCCCCCGGTTTTTTCCAGGACGTTAGGGTCATTGGCTAAGGCAGCAATGGTACGTCCGGAAAACCGCACCGACTGCGCCACATCAGCGTTCAGTTGCATTTTGCCCTGCTCGACCATATCAAGTATAAATTCGGTCTTCACCTTTGCGGGTGACAGTGAAACCGCAGTCACTCCGTATTCTTTAAGTTCGACAGCAAAATCCTGTGCCATCCGATCCACCCCCGCCTTCCCCACGCCATAACTGGCACTAAATACGTATTCCCGCCCGCCGCGCGATGAGATGTTGACGATAAGCCCACTCCCCTGGCGAACCATCATCGGTGCTCCCAGGACAGAGGCGACATAATATCCTCGCAGGCCTACGCCGCACTGGTCGTCCCAGACCGAAATGGGGTGCTCCCAAAATCCTTTATCCATCGCCGGTGGACTAGGGATCTGGTAGACGTTGTTAACCAGGATATCGAGCCTTCCCTGTTCCTTCTCAACCCGCTCAAACAGGGCGTGCACTTCTTCATCATTATTATGATCCAGTGCTACCGGAATCGCCGTGCCACCGTATGCTTCAACCGAAGCGGCGGTTGCCTCAACCGTGAGCAGCCCTGGCGGTGAGTCACTACTGGTACTTCTACCCGTGAGATAAACCGTGCAACCCGCTTCACCAAGACCTTCCGCAATCCCCTTGCCAATACCTTTGCTGGCACCCGTCACTACTGCCACTTTTCCTTTCAGTGTTTGCATCCTTCAATCCTTTAATTCCATTTCACAAAGATAACACAGGGCTGTTTTCCTGAACCAACATTTGAACTAACCTGACGCTACACGGGAGCAAAGAATGCACAAACAAACCAGCGCAACCTTGTCGGAAGCCTCTTTGAATGAGCTGAATTCCAGGCTTAAACAGACTCGTTGGCCCCCGGTGATCGGTCGCGATGACTGGCAGTATGGCGTACCTCAATCCTGGTTAAAGGAAATGGTCGAGTACTGGGTAGAAGAATGGGACTGGAACAAGCAGGAAGTCGAGATGAATCGCTGGCAGCACTATGAAGCGTCGGTCGATGGTATCAAACTGCACTACCTGCATGCACCTGCCAAGCACCCCGATGCACCGCCAATCATATTGACCCACGGCTGGCCCTGGACCTTCTGGGACTTCAAGGATGTGATCGGCCCCCTGTCTGATCCCGAGTCATTCGGTGGCAAGGCAGAAGACGCATTCAATGTTTACGTACCATCGCTGCCGGGGTTTGGTTTTTCGACGCCCCTCACTCAATCCGGTGTTGATGTATCGCGAATCGCTAACCTCTGGGTGAAGCTGATGACCGAAGAGCTCGGCCACACAAAGTTTGCCGCCCATGGCGGTGACTGGGGTGCACTGGTCACCGCCCACCTTGCACATGAGTACGCTGACAAACTGCTGGGTGCCCACATGAGTCTTACACTAATTCCCGGCGTTGATCGTTCGACCCTGGGACCAGAAGATTACGACGCGTCTGAAGAATGGATGCTGAAACGCAACACCGAAGCTGGACCGCTGATCACCAGCCACGTCGCCGTTCATCGGCTGGACCCCCAGACGCTGGCTTATGGGTTGATGGATTCGCCCGTTGGCACTGCTGCGTGGATCTGGGAGCGAAGGCGGAACTGGAGTGATTGTGGCGGAGATATTGAATCAAGGTTCTCGAGAGAACACCTGTGCACAACCGCAGCCCTTTACTGGTGCACCGGTGCCATCACTTCATCCCTGCGGTTGTATCACGAACATTTCAGTAAACCCTGGCCAATGGCACACAATCGTTCACCGACCCTGGAAGCTCCTTGCGCTTTCGCTGTGTTTCCAAAAGATGTTGTACATCTGCCGCGCGCCGTATTGGAAGACAATTCCAACCTGGCACGTTATACATTGATGCCGAGCGGAGGTCACTTTGGCGCAGCGGAAGAACCACAGCTTCTGGTGGACGACCTTCGAGCATTTTTTCATTCCTGACCAATGACGATCAGGGCCCCCCGGCTTATCAACTCATCCGCATAGTGAAAGTAACTGCTAGAGCCTGAATGAAAAAACCGTGCGAGCAGGAACGGGAGCCATTCCGCTAAAACTATGATGATGGCAAGATAAACCCTGAGTTTAAGGTTATGGTGGTCAAGAAGAAGCATAGGGGTAGCGACAATGCCTGAATTTTCAAGACTGGATATCCATGAGGGCTGGGCCGAGATAGTCATCGAACGACCTGATCGGCGTAATTCATTGATTCCACCATTGGCCGGCGAAATTCGCGACCACATAGAACAATTGAACCAAGACGACAATATCTCCGCCATCGTTCTACGGGGAGAAGGAGGATACTTTTGCTCCGGTATCGACCTCAAGGCTCTGCAAGCAGACCCCCCACCACCCTGGACAGGCAAAGATGTCGGGGATGTAAGATCGATGCACATGGCCCTTTACTACTGTAAAAAGCCGGTCATTGCCGCACTTGAAAAATTTGCCATCAACGCAGGCGCGTCCCTGGCTTTTGCCTGTGATCTGATCGTTGCCGGTGAAACCGCTTTTCTTCAAATCGGAGAAATTCAACAAGGCGTTGGCATCCCGATGAATGCGGCATGGCTGAAAATTAAAACGACCGAATTCCAGGCAGCACGCCTGGCCTTCCTGGGTGATCGGGTAAAGGCGCCAGAGCTGCTCCGGCTGGGACTCATCAGCGAGTATGTGAGCGACGACAGCGTTGTTGAACGCTGCAACGAAATCGCAGCGACTATTGCGAGTTACCCAACAGGTGCCGCAGAAGCGATCAAGCGGTCCCTCGTCGCACAACGCGGCATCGATAAACCCGAAGACTTTTTCCCCAAAACGGCGAGCAGTGCGCTCAACAGCGCAAAGATGTTAAAGGATTAATCTTTGGCCATTATATTCGGAGCACCCGTCACTGATGCCGGACGACTTCACCTTCCTGCATAAAAATGATTTCTTCTGCGATATTGGTCGCAAGGTCACCTAACCTTTCCAGATTAGATGAGATCGTCATGTAAGAAATCGCCGGTGTAATCATCTCATTGTTTTTTCGCATTGCGTCCTGCAATAGCTGAAAAGATCGCGAGTGAAGTGCATCTAGTGCGTCATCCATTTCGAGAACTTCCCTGGCGATGTCCGGGTCACGCATTGTTAACGCCGTCATCGAAAGACCGACCATTCTGGATCCAACCTCCCCCATTTTTACTAGATCGATATCCGACACGACCCTAGGCTGATCCTTCAAAAACCGAACTCTCTCGGCAATGTTGACGAATTGGTCACCCATTCTCTCGAGATCGTTGTTTACTTTTAACACAACGATCAGAAACCTGAGGTCTGCCGCTACCGGCTGGTGTAACGCCAGTACTTTGAGGCATTCATTCTCGATCTCAACTTCCATTTCATTGACAGCGACTTCCGACGCTAATATTTCAGCGGCAATACTGAGGTCAAAATTCTGCAACATAACGATCGACTTTGCTGAGGATTCAACAATCAACGAGCCGAGTTTAGAGATTTTTTCATTTAGCTTTATGAGGTCTTTATCAAAATGTTTAGTCATGACTTTTATCCAAACCTTCCGGTGACATATTCTTCCGTTCTTTTGTTACTGGGATTCGTGAAAACTTCATCAGTATCGCCATATTCAACCAGCACCCCATTTTCCAGAAATGCCGTATGTTGTGAGACTCTAGCGGCCTGCTGCATATTGTGAGTGACGATGACAATCGTATAATTTTCCTTCAGTTCGAACAGTAGATCTTCGATTCTCGCTGTCGATACTGGATCAAGCGCAGAGCAAGGCTCGTCCATCAATATTATCTCTGGCTCCATCGCCAGTGTCCGGGCGATGCAGAGGCGCTGCTGTTGCCCACCCGACAAGGTCAGTGCAGAGTCTTGCAGCCTGTCCTTTACCTCATCCCATAGAGCCGCCTGACGAAGTGCCTTTTCAACACGATCGTCGAGATCTCCGTCAAGACCGTTAATCCCAGGTCCCCATGCAACGTTTCTGTAAATAGACTTGGGAAAAGGGTTGGGCCTCTGAAAAACCATCCCGATGCGCAATCGAACTTCCACCGGATCAGTTCCCGGGTCATAAAGATCTTCGCCACGAAATGATATTCGCCCGGATTGCTCACAACCATGAATGAAGTCGTTCATTCGATTAAGCGACCTTAACAAAGTACTCTTCCCACACCCGGACGGGCCGATGATCGCGGTAATTTTTTTCTCATATATCGGCAGAGAAACATTGCGAACCGCAAGCTTCCCGCCGTAACTGATACACGCATCATCGATGCTCAAAATTATGTTCTCTTGGCTACTCATTTAATTCTCACTTTGCTCGTGTTCCCCGATACCGAATATAAACGGCAAGGGCATTCATCATTAATAGAACCAATAGCAGGACTACGATTCCGGCTGAGGCCAGTTCATGGAATTCTTCCTGGGGTCGGGAGGTCCAATTGAATATCTGAATCGGAAGCGCGGTGAACTCGTCCATCGGTCCTTCTGGTACGAAGGCAACGTAGGTCAATGCGCCAATCATAATCAACGGTGCTGTTTCACCAATCGCGCGGGAAATCGCCAGGATTACCCCGGTCAGAATGCCAGGCAATGCAGACGGCAAGACATGCGCTCGTATGACCTGCCAGCGGGTTGCGCCTACTGCAAAAGCAGCCTGACGAAGGGATCCTGGAACAGCTCGAATAGCTTCCTTCGCAGCAATAATGATCACCGGCAAAATCAACAAACTCATCGTCAGCGCGCCGGACAAAAGACTTCTTTCCAACTGGAAGAACCTGACAAAAATAGCCAGGCCAAGCATCCCGTAAACAATTGAAGGTACCCCGGCGAGGTTCGCGATATTAATGTTGATAAACTCGGTTAACCTTGTCGGCCTCGCATACTCTTCAAGATAGACAGACGCGAGTACCCCGACAGGAATGGCTATCGCTGCCGTCATCGACACCAGCCACAAAGTGCCAAGGAGCGCTGATTTTATCCCTGCCTTCTCGGGAAACCGAGAGGGAAAACTCGATAAAAACTGGGCATCCAGCCAGGGTAAACCCAACACCGACACCTGGTAAATCAGCAGCCCCAAAATAAAGACTGCAAAGGCTGTTACGCCGATACAAAAGCACCGGAAGAACATTGCTTTTTTATGTCGCCATGCAAGATTGCTTTGCGCGATCATTATTCGTAGACCTCCTGAAACCGTTTCATAATCATGTTGGCCGCGATATTCAGACATAACGTGACCAGAAATAGCACAGAGGCGACCGCAAACAACGTCTGATAAGTCAGCGTTCCTGCAGGCGTGTCACCAAGGGACACCTGAACGATGTAAGCCGTCATCGTCTGGATACTCTCAAGTGGGTTCATTGTCAGGTTAGGTGTTGCTCCTGCAGCAAGCGTCACCGCCATCGTTTCACCTATCGCACGCGAAATCGCCAACACGAAGGCGGCAAAAACACCGGACAATCCTGCCGGGACAACAATTCTTGTCGTCACCTCAAAGGAAGTCGCACCAAGAGAATAAGCGCCTTCCCTTAGGTTATCGGGCACCGCCCGAAAAGCGTCATCACACAAAGAGGCCACCATTGGCAACACCATGATGCCCACGACAATGGCAGCGCTGGCGGCATTGAACACATGAGTATCGGGCAAAACAATCCTAAGGAGCGGCGTGACGAAAGTCAGTGCAAAAAAACCATACACAACGGTAGGAATGCCGGCCAGCACCTCAAGAACAGGCTTCAGGATGTTACGGGTTCGCTCACTGGCGTATTCGCTTAGGAATATTGCACTGGCCAGACCAACAGGCAACGCGACCAGAGAGGCTCCAACAACGATAAGCGTCGTACCGGCTAGTAGCGGCAGTAGACCATAGGACTTTGGATGGAGCAGTGGCGACCAACGCGTACCGAAGAGGAACTCGACAAGCGATATCTGTTGCAGAAAGCCCCAAGTTTCAACGGCAAGGATGCCTATTACAGCAACCGTAGTCACCGCTGAAATAGCGGCACACATAAAAAAAACTGCCTGGAGAGAATTCTCCAGGTAGCGAGGAGTACGAGTTTTCATCGTCTATTTCAACCGTCGTTGCCGATTAGCGTGGACAGAGTTGCACCTTCACCATAGGCGGTGCCGGTTTCGCGTTGCACGATGCGCCGCTCTGCAGCTTGATAAACATCGGCAGGCAAAGCAACGTACCCGACTTCTTCAGCCAAAGACGCGGCATTCTCAAGATAAAAATCAACAAATGTCGAGACCGCTGGGTCGTCTAAAGATGCGGGGTTGACGTAGATGAATATCGGCCGGGAAAGTGGCTTGTAACGACCATCGTTAATCGTCTCCAACGTTGGTACAACAGGACCATTCCCGCCGTCGACCGGGACGACCTTCAACTTATCCTGATTCTCTATATAGTAGGCGAAGCCGAAGTATCCGAGTGAGTATCTATCACCGGCTATCCCCTGTACCAAAACATTGTCATCTTCACTCGCGGTGAAGTCGGCACGTGAAGCTTGTTCTTTGCCGTTAATAACCTTGGTGAAGTAATCGAATGTGCCGCTATCGGTTCCAGGGCCGTAGAGCCTGATCTCTTGCTCTGGCCATCCCTCTCTGACATCTGCCCAGGTGACGACAGTAGAATCCGGGTTCCAAATGGCATTCAGCTCAGTAACTGTCAGCTGATCAACCCAATCGTTCTCACGGTTGATCACGATTGACAGCCCGTCAAACGCCACCGGTAGTTCAATAAACCCGACCCCGTTTGCAGCAGCTTTTTCCTGCTCGCTGGGTTTGATGGTGCGGGAGGCATCGTTTATGTCTATCTCGCCGGCGACAAACTTCTTGAACCCTCCGCCAGTTCCTGAAACGCCAACAGTTACCCGCACCCTGGGGGCGACTGCGATGAATTCCTCAGCGACAGCTTCGCTGATCGGGAACACAGTGCTTGAACCATCGAGCCGAACTTTGCCAGACAACACTGAACCTTCGCCGGCTGGCGTCGTCTCGTTCGATGGTGAGCAGCCATAAACAACGAATACACAAAGTAAGGCGGCTAAATATTTATTCATTTTGCAACTCCAGTAAGTATTGGAGCGCATTAGAGTCACCTAGGGTTAAGATTTGTTAAAGATAGCTTTAAGTTACTCAACTTTTCCCCGGTAATCTCGCTAAAATGAGTACCTAACTCGCTGAAATCGATGTCCTAAGAGGCCAGTCGAATGTAAAAACTGACTTAATAAGGCGTTTAATATCTCGTTTAACACCGTCTTAACAAAGCCTTAACAAAAGCCCTTTAAATTCTCCGCCCGCTACTAGGTGTACCTATTAGCTATTCATTTTGAGGAACCAAACCATGATCCGATTTATAGCACTCCTTCTGGCAGTGACCTACGCCCAGGTCGGGCAAGCATCGATGTCAGACCAGGATTTTTCTGATCTGAAAACCGAACTGATGTCTTTGATAAGCCGGGTAGACGCATTGGAGGCAGAAAACAAAGCGCTGAGGGAATCAGTCGTTTCCAGCGCTTCAACTGTTGAGAAACTCGTAACGAGCGATAAGTCTTCCAGTTGGACAAAAAACGTTAAAATAAAGGGCGACTTACGGTATCGGTATGAAAATATTGATGCGGAGCGAAGTGATACTCGAGAACGCAACAGGATCCGGGCCCGCCTTGCAGTAACGGCCAAACCGGCAGACAACGTTGAGGTAGGTATCGGGTTGGCATCGGGCAGTGATGATGCCGTGTCTACAAACCAGACTTTAGGTGGTGGCGGTACCACCAAAGATATCAACCTAGACCTTGCCTACTTTAAGTGGCAAGCAAAACCCGGCTTCAATGTCATTGGCGGGAAAATGAAAAATATTTTCTACCGACCTGCCGGTCATGGATTGCTCTGGGATGGAGACTATCGTCCTGAAGGTTTGGGGTTTACTTTTGAACGGGGCAACTACTTTCTAAACACTGCAGCCAACTTTCTTGAGAGCGATAGCAAAAACAATGACCATAAGACTGCCTATGGTTTACAGACAGGTTTCAAAGGTTCTGTTGGTGACAGTCAGTTGATTGCAGGCGTCGGTTACTTTGAGATCGATACTAAAACCCGGGAAGTCTTCATTGGTGACTCCGATGACTTCTTCGGCAACACCTTTAGCTGCCTCGATTCTGACGCGCTCACTGGGTGTACCTACAATAATGACTACGAAGAACTGGAGCTGTTTGCTCAGTTCAGCACCACAATTGGAGAAACACCGATCGCGCTATTCATTGACATGGTCAAGAACCAGGCTGCGAATGACCTTGATACCGCCTGGGCAACCGGCATAAAGCTGGGGAAAGCTAGCGCACCCAAAACCTGGGAGCTTAGCTATATCTATCAACATATAGAGGCTGACGCTGTCTTGGGTCTGATCACTGATTCAGACTTTGCTGGAGGCGGAACCGATTCCAAAGGGCACCTGCTTAGGGGTGCATGGGCAATCAACAAGAAGTGGAAAATAGGCTTCACTTTCTTCGATAATCAAAGAAACATGGATGTTGGCGTAGAGGAAGACTACAAGAGACTGATCCTCGATACCGCCTATAAATTCTAGCGGCTGGACCCAGAGCAGCGGATCTGATCCGCTTTTGGCGTTCATCTGCTTGCTGTTTTCAATTCGCCGGTAGGTATAACCGCCGGCAAGCCCAACGGACACCTAACTGATCCAGGCTTTCGTTCTCGGCGTAGATATGAGTACAATCTCTTATGGCTAAATCTTTGATCGAAATCGCGCTATTTCCAATCCCCGGCATGGTTGCGTTTCCTGGCACCATTGTGCCCTTGCACGTTTTCGAGCCCAGATATCGGCAGATGGTGACGGATGCTGTGGAGCAAAACCGTATGATCGCGGTCTGCCACACAAAAAAAGAAATCCGGCCTGCCAAAGATGGACAGAGCATGCAGGATGCCCTCAAAAACAATCAGGCCACCTACCAACCCGTTGAGGTGTTTTCAGCAGGAATATGCGAAATCATTGATACGACCGCTGACGGCAGGGTCTACATTCACATCTCGATGAGCAAGCGCCTGCAGCTGGTCCACGAAGTTCAGACGCTACCCTACAGGATCGTTGCCTGTAGTGAGCTTGAGGACGTAAGCCAGCTTGCCTCTGATGACGAGTTAATGGAATACCAGAAGTCCATAACCGATTCAATCGTCAGAATGATTGGCAAGCATAATCCAGCCAAACTTAGCGAGTTCAACAGCGACGAGTGGCTTGAGCTTTCCCCAATTGAGTTTTCTTTTAAAGTTTTTCAGCTCGTGCGTTTCGACGCTGACACCATGCAATCAATACTGGAAGTAACCAGCAATCTTGAACGACTGAAAATGGTTGCTTCACTTGTTCACTCGGGAGAAGCATGAGCGCTGCAGGCAAGATTAAAAAACTCGGCGTCATTGGCGATGTTCACTCGGAGCATCATCGACTGGAAGCGACTCTGGCACATCTGGAAGGTCTGGATACGGATGCAATAGTCTGTACTGGTGACATTGTTGATGGCATTGGTTGTCCAAACGAAAGCATCAAACTACTCGATAGCGCTTCAGTATTCACCGTACGAGGTAACCATGATCGATGGATACTCGAAGATAAAGCTAGACATATCAAGGACGCACATAGCGTGACTGAACTGTCGGAAGAATCACTCTCGTACCTGGCTTCGCTGCCAAGTCAGGTGACGCTGGATACCATTAGAGGGAAGTTACTGCTTTGTCATGGCGTGGCGGATGATGATCTGAGAAAGGTCTGGCCTGGAACAGAAAAGATGCCCATCGAACGCAGCCACCTGCTGGACAAAATAATCCTCGAAGGAGAATTTCAGTATCTCATTAATGGTCATATGCACTTTCGAACCCTGATTCATTTTGAAGGACTAACCCTCATTAACGCAGGAACGCTCAGAGGCGAACATTGGCCTGGTTTCTCGGTCATCGATTTTGAAGCCGAACACATTACTGCATTCGAATTCTGTGATGACCAGGTCAGGCTGGTGAAGACACATCACCTCACTCAGGAAGCACACACAATTTGGGCAAACACCCAGTCATTTTGCGGTGACTGGGATCCAGTGAGGTTATTTTAAAAGTGCTTGTTTTAAAGTTCGCCGTTGATGAACCAACAGCAATAGGATTAAAGCAACTTGCCTGTGCTTCTACCCGATACTTTTGCTCATCAGCGATGCAATTCGCATTTACCCTCGAATCGTTCTATGACCTGAAGGACAGCCAAATACCATGAGACGGATCATCTACCTTATTATTGTATTGGGCAGTCAACTCGCATACGCACAGAACAAAACCACCTTTGGGTCCGACAATGCGACTCGTTGTTATCAGGAAAGTAATATGCCATTTTCGACACATGGACTCACGTTTTGCAGCGACGCAATCAGAAACGACGACCTACTCCTCCGAGACCTTGCGGCTACTCATACTAATCGCGGAATTATATATGCGGCGAACGGTGAATTAGATAGAGCGATGAAGGACCATAACAAAGCCGCTTTGTTAGCGCCCGGGATGGGCAAGATCTATGTCAATCGAGGCAACGTATATCACCAGACCCACGAATACGTCACAGCACTTGCGGACTATGGCCGAGCGCTGGAGCTGGCGAATGTCCAGCTTGATATTGTCCATTACAACAGATCATTAACGCTCATTCGATTAAAGCGTTGGGACGATGCTCTTGCCGCACTGGAAACCGCGCTTGCAATAAACCCTGAATCACCCCGCGTGAAAAGAAAGCTTGGCCAGCTCAACGCGCTAAAAGCAAAACCCAGCACCACTGTGGTTAATCCTGATGACGAGCTGAACCAGTGAGCCTAGAATCTATTCGTCTACCTCATAACGATCGATTACTGCCCGTACCAGGCCGCTACGAACAATATCATCGCGTTCAAACTCATGAATACAGACGGCTGGAAGCCCCCTAAGCCGTCCTACAGCGTCCGCCAGCCCGTTACTTCCGCGAATATCGCTCTGCTTCACATCGCCGTTCACCACGACTTTACAATCCTCACCAATGCGGGTCAGGAACATCTTCATTTGGGCAATCGATGTGTTTTGAGCCTCATCAAGAATGACGAAAGTATCACCCCCGAAAGTCTTCCCCCTCATGAAAGCTAAAGGCGCCGCGACAATACGACCATGTCGCAGGTTATATTCTACTGTCCCTTTACCAAGCCGTTCATTCAGAATGTCGCGGAATGGATCGATGTAAACGCTGAACTTTTCCTCCAGGTCTCCGGGAAGGTGGCCCAGTTGCTCTCCCGCCTCGACAGCCGGCCTGGTAAGAATGATTCTTTCAATTCGTCCATTGGCCAATGCTTCCGCCGCCATGGCAGTCGCGCAATAGCTTTTGCCGGTCCCTGCCGGACCAATACCGAAGGTCAGGCAATGACTTTTGATAGCGCACATATATCTTTTTTGGGACTTGGTGCGGGCTTCGAGGGGCTCCCGCATACTGGTAGGGGTGTAGGCTGTTTCAAGATGAGAATTGATCGGGTGCAAAGTATAGATATCTGCACCACCGAGGTTGGTTGAAGATTGCCTGTTAGGTTGCCTGGATTTTCTCCCTTCTTGTTTTTGTCGACTAGATGCTGAGCGTGCTCTGTTTCTTTTCGCCATAGAATAAATTACCTAAATCGTTAACCGTGAAGTGTCCTCTGTTTTTTTGCACCTGGTTCGCCTCCTCTAGAAATAGGTAAATGAAATGTCCTGATAAAATCATAATTGAAAATAGACAAAGTACAACGCTTATTTCTTTTATATGGGGTCAGGTTTGAAAAAACCCCGGCAATAAGACAACCGGGAGGCGGCCGGTGACCCAATGCTGAAGCACCCATCCCTGGGATAGCGCTCAGATCAGCAATACGAATTATAATCGTCACACCGCCAGAATCGGGGTATTTTCAGTAAAACCCTGATTGCGTGTTTTTGCGACCTTGGCACTCGGGACGTTGCGTTCTGCTCAAAAGAGGGGGCGAAAACTCCTCAATACCGAACCGGGTAACGAACCTGCCAACACGATATAATATCGATACTAAAACCTGGCTGACTAACTATGAGCGAATTCATTCAACAACGTCTTGAACTGGTGCGCCAGGAAATGGCGAAATCAAACCTGGACGCATTCATCATTCCCCGCGCGGATGAATACCTGGGCGAATACGTACCGCCACAAAACGAACGACTCCAGTGGCTCAGTGGTTTTTCCGGATCTGCTGGTGTCGCCGTTGTGCTGAAAACGCGAGCGGCGATGTTTGTGGATGGTCGCTATACGATACAGGTCAAACAACAGGTTCCTGAGGCGTCATTCGAATTCCATCATCTTATTGAGGAACCACCCACTAGCTGGCTGTGCGAAACGTTGGGGGAAAACGCCAGGATAGGGATCGATTCTCGCATGCATACGCTTTCTTGGTACCAGGCCACCAGAAAGGCACTCACCATGAAAAACATTGAACTGATTGAGCTGGATCATAATCCGATCGATCTGCACTGGGAAGATAGGCCCGTTCCAGATCACAAATTAGCCATGTTGCTTGGCGAAGAGTACACAGGCGTTAACAGCGAAAAGAAAAGACAAATGATCAGCGCCGAGATACAGAAATCCGGTGCCGACATCGCTTTGATTTCGCAACTCGATTCCATAGCCTGGCTACTCAATATAAGGGGAGGAGATGTACCAAGGCTGCCAGTACTGCTTGCATTTGCAACACTGGACAGCACAGGCGATATGGTTATCTACACAGACCCACGCAAACTACCTAACGATTTCGCCGCTCACGTTGGAAAAGGCGTCACCGTTAAGGAAGAAGACCAACTGGAGCAAGCCCTTCATAATCTTGGCAACCAGGGGAAACGGGTGATGGCGGACCCGACTATGGCAAACGCCTGGTGCCAACTCAGATGCCAGAATGCCGGAGCAAGATTGATCGCCGCTACGGATCCTGTACTCATACCCAAGGCCCAGAAGAACGAGACAGAACTTGGTGGAATTCGCAACTGCCATATACGCGACGGTTCCGCCGTGAGCCGCTATCTCGCATGGATTGATAGAGAGGTGACATCAGGAACGCTTTACAACGAGGCTGAACTCGCAGACAAACTCGAATCATTCAGGCGCGAACTCACGGACATTCACGACCTTTCCTTCGACACAATCTCAGCTGCTGGTAAAAACGGCGCGCTCTGCCATTACAATCATATGAATGGCACACCGGCCATGCTGGAGATGAACAACCTCTATCTCGTGGACTCCGGTGGACAGTATTCAGACGGCACCACCGATATCACTCGTACTGTGATCATTGGGGAACCCACGGCCGAACACAGGAAAATGTACACGCTTGTCCTGAAAGGTCACATAGCGCTCGCTCGGGCAGTATTTCCAAGAGGTACATCGGGTGTTCAGCTAGATGTCCTTGCCAGGCAGTTTCTCTGGCAGGAAGGCCTGGACTACGACCACGGCACGGGGCACGGTGTTGGCGCGTTCCTGAGCGTGCATGAAGGCCCCCAGAGGATCACCAAATCGGGCCCGCAACAGGAACTGTTACCCGGCATGGTTGTCTCAAACGAACCTGGTTACTACCAGGAAGATTGTTTCGGCATCCGGTGTGAAAACCTGGTCATTGTTATCGCACGGGAAGATGACTGGCTCGCATTCGAAACAATTACCTTCGCACCATTCGATACCAGACTGGTTGATACTTCCATTATGAGCCAAGCAGAAATTGACTGGCTGAACGATTACCACGAGAAAGTTCACACCAAGCTGGCGCCAATACTTGAAGCTGATGACCTTCATTGGTTAGAAAGGTCAACACAGCAGGTAGCCTGAAATGTCAGGCGCACCGCTAAATCATGCGAGGAAACCTGACACAACGCTGTGCAATGCATCCCTGTGATCCTCCAGTAACAGGGAGTGCGTTCCCCCACCAATAACGGTCATTCTTTTTTCACGGGCATTGCCAAGCTGCTCAAAAATCTTTTTTGCCTGTTCAGGGGTCGTTTCCCTATCGAGTTCACCGACCACAACCTGCGTCGGTGCCAGGATTGCCGCCGGCTTATACCAGGGCTCCCCTGTACGGGAGTAATTCATGAAATCCTTGACCACTCCTGTTGGCGCACGTAGCAATCCGGACTTGTCTCCAATCGGATCAACAAGCACGGTATCTGAACACCACCTGGTAACTCGTGCCGGGGGCACTACGGCATCAATTTCATCCTCGGATAATCCTATCGCCCAGCGTTTCGCCATGGACGCTGCGTCCACCGTTCGATACGCTCCAATATCTGCACTAATGGTCTGCGGCGTTGCGCCCTTCTCAACCCAGAGCGCACCACTCAACACCAGGCGACTTACTTTTCTTTCAAACTGCCCAGCGTACCGCCCGCATATGGCACTTCCCCAACTGTAGCCAATCAAGCTGAGCTGATGAATAGCCCTGTCTTTAAGAATAAAATCCACCGCTCGGTCTACCTCTGCTATGGCATGAGCAGTATCGACAATCGGGTCATTCAGGTCAGGCGCGACCAACATTTCCTCGGGCCGGTCCGACTCGCCATACCCCAGGAGGTCCAGGCACCAGACATCGAATCCCTCTCCCGCCATTTTGTCCATCCACGACTCGCCTTCAATCTCATAGTCGAAAGTTGACGTAGACCCGTAGGTAGCCCCGTGGATAAACAATACGCTGTTGCCTGGCAACCGGTGCTCCGCATCATTTAACTGCTTGTTTCTCAGCAATAGGCCATAGCCATCGGTGGCACTGGCTATACGGTAATCACACTTGATAATCATCTATTTCTCCCTCTCTGACTAACGTATCATGCTCTCTGCCAAGTATTCCAATATTCCATAAGGGTAGTTGCATGAAAGATGTCGCAGGGAAAGTAGCCTTCATTACAGGTGGTGCCAGCGGTCTTGGTTTAGCCATGGCACGATCATTCACCGGCGCTGGCATGAAAGTCGCGATCGCCGACGTCCAAGATGATGCGCTGGCGGCCGCTCGAGAAGAATTTTCCGAGTCTAATGCCAATGTCATCACCATAAAGGTTGATGTAACAGACCGCGATGCGCTTGAAGAAGCCGCCAAAGAAACCGAAGCTGCATTTGAGAAGGTTCATGTCGTCTGCAACAATGCTGGCGTCGCCGTTAGCGGTAACATCAAGGATCATACTTACAAAGACTGGGATTGGGTCATGGGTGTTAACCTTGACGGCGTAATCAACGGAATGCAGGTATTTTCGAATCGCTTGATTTCACACGGCGAAGGTGGCCACTTCGTCAACACTGCTTCGATGGCCGGGCTTATTGGCATGCAGGGACTGAGTATCTACAACACTTCCAAGTTTGCCGTCGTGGGAATGTCAGAGGCCATCGCAGGCGATCTTGCGCACGTCGGAGTGGGTGTCTCAGTATTGTGCCCTGGGTTTGTCGCAACGGGTATTTACACCTCAGAACGAAACCGGCCACAACAACTTGGTGGTGCTGCTGCTTCAGTGTTTGATCTTTCAAAAGATGAATTCAGGACGGAAGAAGAAATCGCCAACATGCAACAAAGCCTGGATGGGATGCTTGAGCCCTCGTTAATCGGGGATATGGTGCTGCATGCCGTTCAGGAAAACGAGTTTTGGATTCTCTCTCATCCGGAATTCAGAGAGGGTACTCAGGCGAGAGCTCAGGGTATCAGCGACGCATTTGATCGCTGGGAAGCTTTCCGGACAGACTATGACAAGTAACTTTTCAAAGGTTTTATTAGCATGAGTGTTCCTCCCGAGATCTACCTGGATATGGACGGAGTGTGTGTCGATTTCATCGGAGCAGCGATGAAAACCCAGGGCTACGATGCAGACCAAATGTTGAAAGGGTGGCGGAACGAACATCCTGGATCGCTCTACCCTGAACCATTGATGGACAAAACCGCTGCGGAGTTCTTCACCCACAGTAATATGCAGGCGTCTGAGTTCTGGTCCGGCCTTATAGCTTACTCTTGGTTCGAACATCTATACGAGGAGTTGGGCCGACTCGGACACGTGGTTTTTCTGACTGCGCCAACCGGAGCACCCGGGTGCGTATCCGGTAAACTCGAATGGCTCATCGACCGCTTTGGGTCCGATTTTACGGACTTTATCTTTACCCGCCACAAAGACAGGCTCGCACATCCCAATGCCTATCTGGTTGATGACATGCCATTCAACATAGAACCATTCATCGCTAGAAAAGGCGTCGGTGTACTATTCCCGCAAATCTGGAACGAACTCGCCCACATCGAGGACCCGGTTCCTCATGTGATCACCACGCTTGAGGCTGCAATAGGAAGCCAGCAATAACTCAACCCCGGGGTACGTTCATGTAGTCCTTGTAGCAGGTCATCAGCCCATTCCGGACTTTATATAAGCCACAGCCCGCTATGTCGCCAGCCAGTATCTTCGCAACCCAGAGCGCCCAGGCGGCTTCACCTCGCATCCGCAAGAATTACTCAACCGTCTGTTTCGCTGTTCCTGTGGTCAAAGCTCGCGCCTGTTGTTTACCTTCATTTCTGTCAGCACCTTACCCTCCCGAAGTGAAGCTACTGCACTCATGTCGTTAGTGACTCCGACGGCAATGGTGTCATCCCAAAAAACCGGTCGACGAAAATAAATATCAAGGTCCACCCGTTCAAGGCCGCGCCCCCATATAGCGGCGATAAGAAAGTGCACACCATGCCCGCCTCCGATAATAGGAGCCCTGAAGCCCGCGGTGTTTGCTGCTTCCATCTCGTAGTGAATCGCGTTGCCTTCGCTGCTGTAACCTTTCGTGCCTTTCGGTGTTAAGCGGTGCTGACTGACTACTTTCAACATTCCGGTATCTTCAACCACAGGCGCAGGCCTCTCCCCCGCGCCTCGACGCCCAGCTTTCGACGGGTCCGGTTTTAACGAAACCCGAGGCACAGAAATGGCCCTTTCGCCGTCGCTACCCTCAAACCACACATCGGTTGAGATACGCCACCCCCTTGGGACATCTTCAACAGAGACAATCCTGCCTTTCGATATCAACGCTTCACCCAATACCACGGGTCGATGCTGGACAATCCTGCTCAACATATTGACGTTCCCCTCAGCTGAAATACCGCTTGCAATCCCAACCCTGATACCGATGCCGATGTAAAATGATGGGTCAACATGATTACCAAACAACGAGGCATCCAGCCCCTGAGACGCCAACTTTTCAGCCTGGTATTCCTTTGTGACGATCGATTCTTCCCGGTTAAGCTCAAAACCGGCAACTGGCTCTAGCCATTCATTTGACATGACACTTGTCTCAAAATTTTATTGACGAGCAGGCAATATAACACTCCTTTTTACACTGCCTCGAGAATAAGCAACCAGCACTCCCTAGCTGTCCCCGGAATTGGTATCATCCACAGCTTGATCGTCGCAAAAATATCAGGCCAAAATTTAGATGAATTCAATTGCAGTTGAACGCCTTTTGAAAGGCAAGATAGCCGTCGATGAATATGTGACGGTTGAAGGTTGGGTGCGCAGTAAAAGGGATTCCAAGGCAGGCATCAGCTTTATTGCCGTTCATGATGGCAGCAGTTTTGACCCTATCCAGGCGGTCGTACCCGACACTCTCCCCAACTATCGCGAGGAGGTCCTACAGATCACCACCGGCTGCGCAGTCCGGGTGACGGGCCAACTAGTCGAGTCTGAGGGCAAGGGGCAACAGTTCGAAATACAGGCAACTGAGATCAAGGTGCTGGGATGGGTTGACGACCCTGAGTCCTACCCAATCGCGAAGAAGCGACACACGTTTGAATACCTTCGTACAGTCGCGCACCTGAGGCCAAGAACAAACACCTTTAGTGCAATAACGCGCGTCAGGACAACCCTGGCCAATGCGATTCACAACTACTTTTTTGAACGGGATTTCCACTGGATCAATACTCCCCTGATCACAGCCAGTGACTGTGAAGGTGCCGGCGAGCTGTTCCGGGTCAGCACCCTGGATATGATGAACCTGCCTGTGGCCGACGGGAAAGTGGATTTCAGTAAGGACTTTTTTGGTGCTGAATCTTTTCTAACGGTGTCCGGCCAATTAAACGTTGAAGCTTATTGCCTGGCTATGTCCAGGGTTTATACCTTCGGGCCGACCTTCCGCGCCGAGAATTCTCACACCTCCCGCCATCTGGCTGAGTTTTGGATGGTTGAGCCTGAAATCGCCTTCGCTGACCTGAATGACAACGCCGATCTTGCTGAAGACCTTCTAACTAGCGTATTAAGCCGCGTAATGGAAGAACGGGAAGACGACATGGCATTTTTCCAACAGCGTATCGACAAAACAGTCATCGAAAGAATGAGATCCATCATCGACAATAAATTCGAGCGCATGGAATACTCGGAAGCCATCGATATCCTTAAGAACAGCGGGGAGAAATTCGAGTTTCCAGTGGACTGGGGTCTCGATCTGCAGTCGGAACACGAAAGATACCTCACGGAAAAACATGTCGGCAGGCCTGTGATATTGATGAACTACCCTGCAGAAATCAAAGCGTTTTACATGCGCCTGAATGACGATGAGAGAACCGTCGCTGCCATGGACGTACTGGCACCTGGTATTGGCGAAATTATTGGTGGCAGCCAGCGTGAGGAACGCCTGGATGTACTGGATGCCCGTATGCAGGACGAAGTCATGATCGAGGAACTCTGGTGGTACCGCGACCTGCGCCGCTATGGAACCGTACCTCATGCAGGCTTTGGTCTGGGGTTTGAACGCCTGCTGACTTACGTCACCGGCATGGAAAACATAAGGGACACGATTCCGTTCCCAAGAACACCCGGGTCAGCTGCTTTCTGATTTCCCGCCCTTATGGGAACAATGCGCTAACCAAGTGTCCGGAAACACCATGCTAGTTCAGTGAATTTCATTTCGAGTCTCATACGGTCTTAACGATGAGCATAATCCTGGAGCCTTCGATAATAGCCATTGGCGGCTTGGCAATAAATCGATAACCCGTTCGCACCCAATTACCTCAAATAGCAAGGCAAGGCCCATACTGGTGAACAATCGTCAGCGACTAACACGATCAACGAGTTGCAACAGATCTTCGTAGGCCGCCATACCTTGTGCCTCTCCCCGTTGCGCAGTGCGGGCAAGAATAAGCTCGTCTGCGACACCCTCATATTCCCTGATTCTTGCGGTGCATTCATCAAGGTTCCCGGTAATAGTCATGGTGTCTATTACTTCTTCAGGGACAAGGTCCATTGCGTCACGCAGGCGCCCCTGGGGCATCAATAGCGCCGCCTGATCAGCGAATTCGCCGTAACCGAGTTGTCGAAGCTGAGAATCATAGTATGGGTGAGGAATAGGGTGAAAGAGTTTGCAGATCGACGCGCGCGAGGCATCCCGGGCGAGTTCTGAGTCATTATTAATACTGACCGTAGCGGCCACAGGAAACGCGAGAGCGTCTGGGTCTCTGCCGACAGATTCGGCTCCACGTCGTGCATTGGGTTGGACAATATCACGGACAAAAGCCACCGAAGACATGATACCCACGCCTACACCGTCGGAGACTTCTCCTGCCAAACGCACCATTTTTGGACCCGACGCGGATAGGTAAACAGGAACGCTTGCTGTGGCTGGCTCCCAGGTTGCGCGCCAGCGAATGCGATGAGTCTTGCCCTGGTAACGAACCGGTTCCTTTGCTTTACCGGAAACGACCGAGCAAACAATTGTCATAAAATCGCGCATTTTCGCCAAAGGTTTGGACGAGTCAATACCCATATATAGATCGTTAAAGTGAAGGTTGCCGGTGCCGACACCCAACACAAATCGCCCCTCACTGAGCTCGTTTAAATCACGCGCCTCTATCCCTGTCATCCAGGGTTCCCGGGCATAAGCGTTAACGATGTAGGTTCCTACCTTTGCTTTACTGGTTACATTGATAACCGCTGCGGCTGTAACTGTTGCGCTTCGCCCGGCATCTACCGTGTAGAGTGAATGCATTCCAGCGCGTTCAGCTTCACTGGCAATTGTAGTGATGGTCTTAATAGAGTCTTCGAACCCTAACATCATACCGACTTTCATTTGCGGCTCCCTATTTCATGTCAAATTTGCTCACGAACCCGTTAGCAGAGTCTGTAGGCACTATATCAATGTTGTTCAGCTTCTTAGAAGCGTTCAGATAACGTTTGATCGGATAGTAACAGCTACCACTCGCCCATATTCGCTTCGGATCGATTGCTGACCTGGAATCATCATCCAGGGTTTAGGTCAGTTCATCTGCCACCCGTTCCTGCCAAAAAAAAAGTAAACCAATATTCAGCGCCTATTCCCCATGGGCTTTTAGTCTCGAGCATTGATGTCATTGGGCGCGATCATTGTAGCTGATTCTAATAGACCGTGATCCTATACTGCAGCATAGTAGAGACATGACACTGCGCTATTTTACATTCTTAGTACTTTTGAGCGGTTCTGCCATGTCACTGGCTACCGCGATCGAATCTACAGGGAAGTTCTCGAAACAGACCATCAAAGGTTACCTTGACGGTATTCCAATGCACTATATCAATGTGCAAACCCGCAGCCATGACACCGTAGACATCAAGCTCGACGGTTTAGTTAATGAAGCGATCTGGCAGGAAATTCCTGCGTTCGACAATATGCTGGTATCGGTTCCGGGTAACGGCAAGCCCGGACACTACCTAACCGAAAATCGTTTGTTAGCGACGGAACAAGGCCTCTACGTGAGTGCCGTGATGTATCAGCCACCGGAAACCATCGTCATGCGGATGACCAATCGTGATAGCCATACCGATCGCGATACCTTTGGAGTCACCCTGGATACGACCGGTCAGGGTGAATTCGCCTATTGGTTTGCCGTTGGTCTGGGTGACACCGTGATGGATGGCAAAGTGCTGCCAGAAAGGCGCTACACCAGTGATTGGGACGGGACTTGGCTCTACAAGGCTGCGAGGTTTGATAAGGGCTGGAGCGTTGAGATTTTTTTCCCCTGGTCGATGATGAACTTGCCGAAAATTGAAGGCCGACGTGAAGTCGGTTTTGCGCTGAGTCGGCAGGTTTCCCATACTAACGAGCGCTACTACTGGCCGGGGCATACCTACTCTTCGCCACAATTTGTTACGGCTCTCAATAGTATGCGCGTCGAGGGCATTGAACCACGCCGGTTGATTTCCGTGATTCCGTATATGTCCACAACGCTAGATAAAGCCCAAGATGATGACGATACCCGAGTCGGTGTCGATATCACTTGGAAGCCGTCCACAAGAGCTGAGTTGACGGCGAGTCTGATTCCTGATTTTGGTGCGGTTGAAGCCGACAATGTCGTTCTTAATCTGACTGCATTCGAAACCTTTTTCCCTGAAAAGCGTCTTTTCTTTCTCGAAGGCAATGAAATATTTGAAACGACTCCCAGGGCAAATAGCGGCAATCCACTGCGCGAACTCACTAATGAGAATTTTTCGACAACGTCAAGGCGAGCCTTTGTCACTGCTCATCTGCCGACACCCATTTCGCTAATCAACACGCGAAGGATTGGTGGCACGGCAACCCAGGTCTCCTTACCCGCTGGGGTTTTGCCTGACAGAGGCGACACGGGCCTGCCAACAGACCTTCTCGGTGCAGTGAGGCTCAACGGCAGAATTGGTAATGTTCGCTATGGCGTGCTGAGTGCCTTTGAAGATGAGGTCGAATGGCAGGGTACAAATCAATCTGCTGTTCCTGTTGATATCAATGCAGATGGTCGTGATTTTGCCGCTCTGCGCTTCAGCTATGAGGATTCAAGCAATCAGAACTTTGCATTAGGCTATCTCGGCACCTTCGTCAATGGACCAATTTATGATGCCGAGGTTCACGGTCTGGACTGGCACTACCTGGCCGAAGACGGCAAGTGGACGCTGGATCTGCAGTTGATGCACAGTGACGTTGCCGAAATCAGCGGGCAAGGCGCTATCCTTGATCTGTCTTACTCGGTAGATTCAAGATTTCAGCACATCTTGAAGTTTGACTATTTCGACGAAAATGTTGAAATCAATGACCTGGGCTTTCTTCGACGCAACGACTATTCGGGCTTACTGTACGCCTTTCGCTACACTGGAAAAAGCAGCGCCGATGGGTTCGTTCGAGCCAATCGTGGCTCGGTGGCTGTTCAGCAACAGTACAACATTAGTCAAGGTCAGGTCGTCGATAGCGGAATCTATTGGCGCAATACACTGGAAGTCCCCGGGCGTAATACAATTCGAACCGCACTTGCCTGGCTGCCGCGACATTACGACGACATCGACTCCCGCGGTAACGGCGCTTATCAGACAGAGGATCGTATCTGGTGGAACGTGCTCTGGGCGACCGATGCCAGCAAAATGTTCAGCTGGTCATTCGGTGTGGGTGGTATTCAGGAGGACCTTGGTGACTGGACAGGTCAGTATTCTATTGGCGTCACGGCAAGGCCCATCAACTCGCTGATGATTAAGGCTGATATCAAGTACAAGCGGCGCGATGGCTGGCTGGTTTATCAAGGCGGTAACAATTTTGGTGCCTATAACGGCATTGAATGGCAGCCAGCTATTGAGATGAACTGGTTCATGAAGCCCAGGCACCAACTGCGATTTTCTATGCAGTGGGCCGGGGTCAAGGCCGGCGAGCAGGGATTTTTCGAGATTAGCGATTCTGCCAAACTGATACCGGGGCTGCGAACCCAGCCTGATTATGACTTTACCGTGAGTCTGTTAACCGCGCAGCTTCGTTATCGTTGGGAAATTGCCCCGCTCACTGACCTTTATGTCGTCTACAATCTTGGCAATCAGTTACCTTCTCAACACAAGGATGACTTTTCAAGCTTGTTTGAAGATGCCTTCGACGATCCTATCGTCGAGTCGTTTGTCGTTAAGCTACGTTATCGATTTGGAAATTAGAAGAGCCGGTCCAGCAATCACCGATCCGACATTGCTTCCTTTGCATCGTCTTCGGGATTGAAATAGGGAAGTGTGAGTGGTGCAGCTAATACTGCTGTTTTGATTATCGTTTTCATTGTTCTTATTCTTTTTTAAAGCAGTGGCTATTCAAGGATACAGCGGCCACATAGTTAGCTGGCTAGGTCGAGCTATCGTCTGAAAAACGAGGCTCGCCCCTTCCCAATCGATCCCAACCTCGTTGATGAAACGCGGAACCGTTAACGGATAACGCCTTTTCTACTTTGCGAACTCCGTATGGAAACCAAATGCTTACGCTTTCGGCCTGCAACATTTTTTTGAGCTGCTCTTTACTCAGGGAAGGCTCTTCTTCCTTCAACAGGAAAACCGCTTCCTGAATACACTTGGATGTATGAAGCGCCGTCCATTTCAGTTTCTTATATACCCGTCCATCCCTCTGGTTAGTTAATACCTCGTCTTGCTGACCGTCTTCAAACTCTTTCTTGGTGGCTCGCATTCCCTGGATTGTTTTTTTGAATTGGTCATAACAAGCGAAGTTCTCTAGCGTCTTCATAACATTGTCACCCTGCTCTTCTCCATGAGGTACATACACGCCCGTTTATCGGATTCATGTAGGTAGATTTCCAGTTTTTACCGACTCCGCGGCGATTATAGAGCGAAATCAACCGCCCATCATCGTCTTCCAGGTTTCCAGGTCATTGATCCGCATATAGGTGTTGTGCTGTTTTGTCTCTCCCATCGTCGCATGCGGGACAGACGAATAATTGTGGCCCGGTAGCAAAATCGTATCATCAGGCAATGAAGCCAGTTTCTGAATGCTGTGATACATATCCTCAGAGTTTGACCCTGGCAGGTCTACCCGGCCACATCCATCTATGAAGAGCGTGTCGCCTGACACCAGCGTCTGTTTGATCCTGAAACATTGGGAACCAGGCGTATGCCCGGGGGTATGCAAAAATTCGACCTCTACATCACCGACATCGAGTTTATCTCCTGAGTCGACTTTGACTATGTCGGAGTCAGTGATACCTGTAACTTTCTTAACGCCATCCGCTTCCAGCTTATGGGCATAGACTTTTACTGGATTCAGCTCCAGTAGTTCAGCAACCCCGTCCACAGTGTTCTGCCCAAAACTCCCACCGCAATGATCCGGATGGTAATGGGTGACCAGCGCACCGGTAAGTTTATAGTCACGCTCGTTAATCAGGTCCAGCAGGCCCTGGATATCCCACGCCGGGTCGATCACCACGACTTCACGGGTGGCCTTGGAACCAATGAGGTAGGCGAAATTTTCCATTGGGCCTACCTGGATTTGTTCGAGTATTAGTTCATCTTGTAGTGACATGTTGACTCCTTTTGCAGCGCGTTTTCCCGAGCTTAGTCTTCTGAGTTTACTGATACGAGCTTATTTCACCTGTTCCTGCTCAGCCACCGCACGGCAGGGCGCAAAAGAGAGACGATGAATCGGTGATGGGCCATATCGCTTTAGGGATTCAAGATGCGCCCGGGTTGGGTATCCTTTGTGCTGAGCAAGCCCATACTCTGGATAGATTCGATCAAGGCGCTTCATTTCGCTGTCTCGGGCAACTTTGGCGATGATTGAAGCAGCTTTAATAGCGTCACTTTTCGAATCGCCTTTTATCAACCATTCTGCTTCGCAGGGCAGGTCCGGTATCCGGTTACCATCGACAATCACGAAATCTACCGGGACGTTTAGCCCGGAAACGGCGCGTTCCATCGCCAACATACTCGCCTGCAATATATTGATCTCGTCTATCTCACTAACATCTGCACTCGCTACGCAATAAGCCAGCGCCTTCTCGCGAATGACCAGATCAAGCTCATTCCGACGCTTTTCGGATAACAGCTTGGAATCCCTTAGACCGTCAAGGCGAATAAACGGATCAAGCACCACTGCCGCTGCGTAGACTGCGCCGGCGAGTGGTCCACGCCCCACTTCATCGACACCTGCAAAATACTCTCTTCTATACATTCAGCTCTCACACAAACCAAGAACGGCTTTAGCTGCCTCTGCACCAGGATCACCGCTTTTCTTCAGTAACCGATGAATTTCATCAAAAGTTGCTATTACATCGCTTGCTTCTTTTTCGTCCAGCAATCGTCTGACGGCACCAGCCATCGCGGATGGAACAGCAGCGTCCTGTATAAACTCCGGCACAATGCTGCGACCCGCCAAAATATTGGGCAGCGCGAACCACTCGGTCGTCACAAGCCTAGATACAATACCGTAGGTTATTTTGCCGACCCGATAAGACATCACCATGGGTTTCCGCAGAAGCATAGCCTCCAGGGTCGCGGTTCCAGAGTTAACCAGCACGACATTAGAGGCAGTCATCGCCTGTCTTGATTGACCTTCCAGAAGTGTTACCTTGCCATCGAGCTCCGGGAATTCTGCGAGCATTATCTGCAGCTGCTCATATCGTTTTTGGTTCGCCGCTGGTATCACAAAACGAGTAACTGAATCTCTGAGCAATAAGGCCGTTGCCAGAAAATCCCGGCCTGACAGGTCAACTTCCCGGGCGCGGCTTCCGGGCAGTATCGCGACAACAACTTCATCCTGGGCAATCCCCAGTTGCTCTCTTATCGGCACCTGGTTAAGCCTGCCTTCATCAGGCGAAATCTCGTCTGCCTTGGGATGACCCACAAATACAACCGGAATATTGTTGGCTTCGTACACAGCCGTTTCAAACGGATAAAGGGTCATCATCAAGTCAACAGTACGAGCTATTTTCTTAATTCTACGCTGACGCCATGCCCAGACGGTTGGCGACACATAGTGGACAGTTTTAATACCACGCTTGTGCAACATTCCAGCCAGCAAAAGATTAAAAAAATTCGAATCAATTCCGACGAAACAATCTGCCCCACACGCAACTATACGGTCGCGTAAATGAAGCAGCAGTCGAATAAGGCTAGGCAAACGGAGTAGCGGGTCGATGAAACCATTAACAGACAGGGTTTCAATATCAATTTCTGTGGCGAAGCCTTCCTTGATCATCGCTGGACCACCGACCCCGACGAATGTCACGTCGGGGGAAGCCTTGGTAATTTCCTTTACAAGAGCAGCACCAAGATTGTCGCCTGAGATTTCCCCAGCGACCATTGCAATCGTCAAGGAACGCCTCGGCATCGAGGTCATACTCAGCCCACCTGTTGTTCAGCGCAGGTTAGTAAGGACGAACAGACAAGCTGGCCATCGACATAGGCTTTCCCGGTAGTTTTCATCCAATGCTTACGAAGGTTGAGGATTTCAACTTCCAGTCTGATCTGGTCTCCAGGAACAACGGATCGTTTGAATTTCGTCTTGTCGGTTCCAGCGAGATAGTAAATGTAACCATCGTCCAGAGTTCGGTTGCGACTCTTGAACGCAAGGATACCTGACGCCTGGGCAAGCGCCTCTACAATCATGACCCCTGGAAACACCGGCGCGTTTGGGAAATGGCCAGTGAACTGGGGTTCATTGATCGTCACGTTCTTTATGCAAACTATTTTTTTGTTTTCCTCGAACTCAACGACACGATCCACCAACAGGAATGGATATCGATGAGGTAGATATTTCTGTATTTCCATGATGTCCATGATGATTCTCTTATGGTGGATACTATTGATCGGATTCCAGGCGCTTTATACGCTTGAGAATGTTACCCAGCTTTCTGAAACCGACAACACTTCGCTTCCATTCATAACCTGACATCAAACCAGTTCCCGATGAGTAACGTCCCGGCTCGAGGATCGACTGACTGACCAGTGTCATCGCAGTAATCTCGACGCGATCAACAATTTCTATATTATCAACGATTCCAACAGCGCCACCAATTAGACAATAACTGCCTATCCTGGTGCTGCCTGCTATTGCTGTACATCCGGATATAACAGTGTGGTGGTCAATTGAAGTGCCGTGACCCACCTGCACCTGATTATCCAGCTTACACCCGTTGCCGATCGTCGTGTGGTTCAATGCTCCACGATCAATCGTGGTACCAGCTCCTATCTCGACATTGTCACCCACAATCACCGAGAACACCTGCGGTATCTTTATGTAGTCTCCAGTGTCAGCGTCGAACTCAAAACCGAATCCATCTGCGCCAAGAACGGCGTTCGCATGGACTATGCAGCTCTCCCCGACCTGAACATCATGGTACACAACGACGTTAGGCTTAATCCGCGAGTCTTTGCCAATCTTTGCGCTTTCACCGATGTAACAGCCAGCACCAATATGGGCACCATCTTCTATTCTTGCACCTGACCTGATCACAGCACCGGCACCAATTGCGACACCCTGACCTATAGAAGCGGTATCGCTGATCACTGCGCTGGGGGCTATAACCGGCATAGCAAGTGGCGCGGGGTCAAATAATGACGCAATGCGTGCCCAGGCCATGCGAGGATTCGCAGATAGCAATCGTGGTTTGTCAGTCAGCGCTGCATCTTCAGGACGCAGAACAACCGCACCAGCCTGACTGTCTGCAAGCAAGTCACAGTAGTTTGGACTAAAAAGGAAGGAAAGCTGGTGCTCTGATGCACCTTCAAGCCCCGCAATACCTGTTATTTCGACATCGGTATTGCCAAGGCTTTCAAGCTGAAATTGCTCTGCTATATCACTCAGTTTCACCGAGTAATAACTGTTATTTTTCCAGCGCGTTCATTTTTTCGGTAATTTTAGCCGTCACATCGTAAAGCTCATGACGATAATGGACACTCTGTCGGGGCAGAACCAGGTCGTACTTATCGCTAAGTACAAGCGCTTCGATAGCTTCCTGATACCGTGGTGTAAGGGACTGGATCAATCGATCAGATTGCTCCAACTTGACTCTCTGTAGCTCCTGAAGCAGTTGCGACATCTGGTTTCGCTTAACCGAAATTTCCTGAAGAAGATTCTGGAATTCCTGATCGCTCATAAGCTCAGTGTCTTTTTTGAGCTTTTCCAGAAGCGTAGTGATTTCCGTCTGCATCTCTTTCAGCATGTCGTCTTGCTCTGAGTACTGAGCATTGATCTGTTGAACGCCCTGTTTTCCTATCTCTGACTGCAGAATCGCTCTCTGAGGGTCAGCGACGCCGATTTTAGCTTCCGCAATAGCAGATGATGAGGCCATCGCCATGAAAAATGTGGCCAGAATAGCCAAAATGCTTTGATTTACTCGCACAATTTCCTCCTCAGGGGAACTTCATTAACTTAATTGGTATACGTCGGACCTCGACGGAAGCGGATGTTCACACATTCACCCATCCGATTCAACGTCTTTTATCCCGTACCGACTCGATTCACAAAGGGCAGATACTATGACCGCGGATCTTCTAAAAAGTTTTGCCCAATTCAAACTGGAATGACTCGGATTCGTCACCCTCCTTATCATTGACCGGGAATGCCAGGGCAAAGCTTATAGGCGCAAAACCCGTAATCCACGTTACGGCAATACCTGCACTGTACCTCAGTTCGCCTTCATCCAGGTCCAGACAGTAAACACTGACGTCCGGACAGTTTGTATTGAAAACGTTACCCGCATCGAAGAATAGCACTGACTTCAACTGGCTCTGGTCTTCTATAAACGGCAATGGAAACAACACTTCTGCGCTCAACTCCACCAATACATTACCCCCAATCGGGTCGGGATCATTGTATTGGTCCTGCGGTGACGGTGTGGACCTTGGTCCGAGGGAATTGCTCTCATAACCCCGCACAGATCCCATACCACCACCGAAAAAGTGCTTATAAAATGGAAAGTTTTCGGTCCCCCCATAAGCTTCGCCATAACCCAGATTGGCCCTGAGCCTCAACACAAACGGATTGAATATTGGGTAGAAAACCTGGCCGGTGTAATTCAACCTGTAATATTCAAGCTCGCTTCCCGGGACCGTCATTTCAAATGACAGGGACTGCGATCGACCGCCAGTGGGTAATAGTCCACGATTAAGCGCCGACATACTGTACGACGCAGTCAGCGAAACCAGGTCAAACTCATTACCTTCCTCATCCAGGAATTCAGAGATTTCCTGCGCTGGAATAACCCCTTCCTTGATTTCCGTTCGTTCAATACCAACTGTAAGCCCGATACGAGATATCTCCGAGATGGGGTAGCCAAAGCTGACGTTTAAACCATAGGAATCTGTAGAAAAGCTGGCGATGTTCCGTTCTTCATAATCACTCTTCCGGAAAAATGCTGCGTAGCCTCGGCTAACGCCATCAACCGTGTAGTAAGGGTCAAAGAAAGATACGTTAAGTGCCTGCTGGTAATCACTTCGATTGACTCCAATATTGATACTATTACCTGTGCCGAATACATTCGATTCCTGGTAACCCAACCCCAGAATCAAACCCATACGCTGCGCATAGCCTACGGTCGCAGAAATTGAACCGGAAGGTTGTTCCTCGACCGTATAATTCACATCAATCTGGTCATCTGTCCCTGGCACCGTAGGTGTCTCGACGCTCACGTCCTTGAAAAACCCAAGCCGCTGGAGACGTATTTTTGAACCTTCAATCATCGCAGTGGAAGCCCAACCGCCTTCCATCTGGCGCATCTCGCGCCTTAGAACGTGATCCTGAGTCACCGTGTTGCCCTGAAAATTTAACCTTCGGACATAGGCTCTTTTCCCAGCATCAATAAAATACTTCACGGTGACCGTTTCGCCATCATCATTAGCCGAAGGCTCACCGGTTGCACTCGCAAAGGTGTAACCTGCGTTACCCAGCGCCGATTCAATTCTCTCTTCACTAAACGTCATGTATTGTCTTGAAAATGTTTGCCCTTCGCGAGTAAGCAGCATCGCGCGGATATTCTCTTCCGGAATATCGCGAAGCTCACCTGCCACCTCTACAGCCGAGATTTTAAACTGGTCACCCTCGATAACATTAACGGTGATATAGACATCTTCCATATTTGGCGCGATCGAAACCTGGGTCGAGTCGACCCTGAAATTCAGGTAACCACGGTCGAGGTAATGAGATTCCAGTACCTCGATGTCACTTTGCAGCTTCTCACGTGAATACTGGTCGTCTTTTGTATAAAACGACAACCACCCGGGAAGCTTCAGCTCAAGCAGTTCAATCAGGGTCTCATCTTCGAAAACAGTATTCCCAACGATGTTAATGTGGCGGATACCTGAAACATTTCCTTCATAAACGTCGACCTTAATGGCTACCCTGTTTCGTGGCAGATTCTCGATATTGGTCTCAATATTTGCATCATATCGACCCTGAGACACATATTGCCTTTCCAGGTCCGATGCAATTTGATCCAAGGTGACTTTCTTGAAAATTTGACCTTCGGATAATCCCGAACCCTGGAGGCCTTCAATCAAGGCTTCCGTCTTGATCGCCTTATTCCCTTCAAACTCAATAGTATCAATGGTCGGCCGTTCCTTAACGACAATAACAAGCACATTGCCATCACGGCCTATCTGAACGTCGTCAAAAGTTTCCGTCTGGAACAGGGAGCGTGTAATTGTTCTGATCTCTTCAGCGCCAACATTGTCACCCACGCTATAGGGCACCGCACCAAACACTGTGCCTGCAGAGACTCGCTGCAGACCTTCAACACGTATATCCGATATGACGAAACCAAAAGACGACGTGCAATAAAACAACGTGACTAAAAGGATAAGTGAACGGGCATACTTTCCCAGGGAATCTTTGAGCTTTACCACAAACATGTCTCTACAATCGTGTAAGGTCGTTATAAAAAGCCAGCACCATGATACCCATGATCAGGAACGTTCCCATCTGGAACCCCCACACCTGAACTCTTTCCGGAACCGGTCGCCCGGCTATCAATTCAATAAAATAATAAACCAAGTGGCCACCATCGAGTACTGGTATTGGCAAAAGGTTAATCACACCTAACGAAATACTAAGCAACGCAATGAACCCCACGAAACTCTCGAGTCCATTTTCAGCCGTAGCGCTGGCTACCTGCGCGATCGTAATCGGGCCACTCAGATTCTTTGGCGAAATAGCACCAACAATCATCTTCTTTATCGACACGAGGGTAAACAGTGTTACCTCCCAGGTTTTCACTGCTGCTGGCATCCATGCTGAATAAATGGGATATCGCGTTTCACGCAGCATCTCTGGCGGGAAGTTCACGGGCTGAGGTGACGCACCAATAAAACCAAGGATACTCCCGTCTCGCTCGATACCTTTGGGAGTAAGATCGATCTTCATCGTCTGACCAGACCGCAGGACAATAACATTTAGCGTTTGTTCAGGGCTCGCCTGAATAACGTCAACCAGATGCGGCCAATCCATCACTGACACACCATCGACGCTAAGAAACTCATCACCGACCTCAACTCCACTCGCGGTTGCTCGCCCATCGTCATTGAGGCCGCCTATCACAGCAGGAAACTCGGGCAATTGCACAACAAGCCCAAGATCACGGGCTGGAACCGGCGAGACACTGTTCGATAGCCATTGTGTGACCGGTACATTGTAGTTCGACTGCGCGTCGTACGAACCGGGTTCAACAACCGTCAGCACGATCTCGCCTGTTTCCCCAAGACGATCAAACAGCCCCAGGTTGACCTCACTCCAGGTTTTTGTAGCCTTGCCATCAACTGCGACAATCTCATGACCTTGTTGCAGCCCAGCCCTCGCGGCGGCACTTTCCGGGTCAAGCTCACCTAATACAGGTATGACACCCGTGACGCCGGACGCAAACAACATCCAGTAAGCCGCAATCGCAAGCAGAAAATTCGCCACAGGTCCTGCCGAGACAATAGCGATGCGTTGCCATACGGTTTTTCGGTTGAAGGCCAGGTGTATCTGATCATCCGGAACAAAGCCTTCCCTTTCATCCAGGAATTTGACGTATCCGCCAAGCGGAATGGCAGCAATAGTAAATTCGGTAGGTGCCAGGGGCTCATTGCTGCGGGTACGCACCGGCACAAGATTACCCTCTTTGTCATATACGGGCTGTTCTTCGTAAACCGGCTGACGACCCTTTTTCACATAAATTGATTTGCCAAAACCAACGCTAAATCGAATGACGTGCACGTTACAGAGGCGGGCAACCCAATAATGGCCAAACTCATGAATAGTCACCAGTATCGAAAGGGTAACGAGCAGAGCAAGGACTGTTTGTAGAAAATCGATCATTGTCATCAAGCGCGCTCTAGCGCGGGTGTCCTGTTATCTGGTGTTGCCTGGCGCCCTATTGTATTGCGTCCGAGCTCAATTGTCTGTCTCATGGGTTGCCTGCCCACACCGCTATGCCAAGGTACAACGCAAACACAGGACTCGCGGAGAGCAGGCTATCAATTCTATCAAGAAACCCGCCATGTCCTGGCAGCAAGTTGCTGGAATCCTTGATATCCCGATGCCGCTTGAACATGCTGATGGTCAGATCACCCAATACAGAAACCACGGCAATAAACATGCAGGCGGCGAGAAAAATAACCCCATCCGCGGTTGCCAGTTGAGGGCGACCAAGGTACAGCGACATCAACACTGCAATGACAAATGAAGTCACGACGCCTCCATAGAACCCCGCCCAGGATTTCCCGGGGCTAACCCGAGGGGCCAATTTTCTTTTACCAAACGCCCGGCCACTGAAATAAGCACCAATATCTGCTCCCCATATCAGGAAAAACAGCAAGCAGATCAGGTAGTTGCTTTCCACGTGACGCTTAAGCTCAATTAACGCTACGAACCCGGGAACCAAGGTAAGAACACCAATAATCATTATGACTGCGGAACTACCCCAGAGTTCATCCAGCTTCGGGTAATTAACCACCAGCACAAACGCAATCACCCACCAGAGACTACTGAGCAACAACACAGGAGTAACAGGCGCAAAGTATGCGGCCAACATGGCAACAGCAACCATTAGTGCATAGAGGTATCTGTGCAGGTTGGACAAATTGGCTAAGTTGGCCCATTCCCAGGCAGCGACCGCCAGAACAGCGCCCACGAACAGGGAAAATTCAAAGTGATGTAGCAGGAAAACACACGCCAATACGATTGGCGCGAGAATAATGGCAGTAATGATGCGCTGGCGTAGCATCGGACCCCGCTAGAATTCCATCAAGTCAGCTTCTTTTGCGTCCAGCGCTGAGTCGATTTGTTTGACTTTAGCGTCGGTGAGCTTCTGTATCAGATCCTCGCCTCGACGCTGCTCATCCTCGGTGATTTCCTTTTCTTTCAGGTAATCCTTCAGATCACTATTTCCGTCCCTTCGGATATTTCGTATCGCGACCCGCGCATGTTCAGCTTCAGCTTTTGCGACTTTAGTCAGGTCACGCCGATTTTCTTCCGTTAACGGAGGCATCGGTAGCCTGATTTTGTCCGATGAAGTACTCGGGTTTAACCCAAGGTTTGATTTGAGAATAGCTCTTTCAACCTCAGGTATAATAGGCTTTTCCCAGGGCGAAATGACCAGGGTTCGCGCATCTTCAACGGTGATGTTGGCCAGTTGATTCAGTGGCGTATCAGAACCGTAATAATTTACGGAGATCCCATCCAGCAGGCTTGGGTGTGCCCGACCGGTCCTGATTCTCGCAAACGCGGCATCAAGTGACAGAAGCGACTTGTCCATGCGCTCTTCAGCGTCTTGCTTAATGTCCTCGATCATATTTATTCCTTTTTCATACGACACATTCAGCTATGCGATCGCTTTAGCTAAAAGTTGTTAGCAATCAATGTCCCTTCATTCTCACCGACAACAACGTTTAGGAGCGCACCCGTCTGCTCCATCGCAAAAACCCGCAGTGGCATATCATGATCACGTGCCAGGCAAATAGCGGTCAGGTCCATAACGCCGAGTTGCTTTTCAAGCACTTCATCGTAAGTTAAATGATTATATCGAGTTGCTGTCTTGTCGAGAACAGGGTCAGAAGAATAGACCCCATCGACCTTGGTTGCTTTCAGAACAATGTCTGCATCCACTTCGATACCCCGCAGGCAAGCTGCTGAGTCAGTCGTAAAAAACGGATTACCGGTACCCGCAGAGAAAATCACAACGTTGCTCTCTTCGAGATGACGAATCGCTCGACGCCGATCATAGTGTTCAACAACACCACTCATGGGAATGGCAGACATCACAACAGTATGAATATTGGCACGCTCCAATGCATCGCGCATTGCCAGTGCATTCATCACCGTCGCAAGCATTCCCATGTGATCGCCAGTGACTCGATCAAGACCAGCCGCATGGAGCGCCGCGCCACGAAACAAGTTTCCACCACCGATAACAAGGCCGACCTGAACCCCAATTCCAACCAGCTGACCGATTTCAAGTGCGGTCCTGTCCAGTATTTTCGGGTCTATTCCAACGTTACCATCACCCAATGCTTCTCCGGATAACTTAAGCAGTATCCGCTTGTACTTCGGCGTGGCTTTGCTTTGTGGCATTGGCTTTCCTGGTCTTTTCTAGACGGGACTAGTTACCTAACTGCTTTTGTACTTCAGCAGCAAAATCTTCTTCCTCTTTCTCAATGCCTTCACCGACTTCGTACCTTACAAAGCGATTAACCGCAGCACCTTCTTTTTTAAGCAAGGCGCCAATCTTGGTGTCACCATCTTTTACGAAGGCTTGTTCCAGGAGGCTGATTTCCGCCAGGTACTTCCTGATACGACCATCGATCATTTTTTCAACGATTTCTGGTGGTTTTCCTGAATCCTGGGCCTGAGCCGTATAAATTTCCCGCTCTTTCGCCACGAGGTCTGCCGGAGCATCCTCTGAGCTTACAACCGTTGGGTTCATTGCGGCAATGTGCATCGCAACGTCTTTCCCAAGGTCTTCGCTACCGCCTTCCATGGAAAGCATGACGCCGATCCTGCCGTTGGTATGGAGATATTCAACCACAGTCCCTTCATCTTTAAATACCTGAGCGCGTCTGATGGAGATGTTCTCTCCAATTTTCTGCACCAGGTTTTCCCGCTCAGTTTCAAGACCCAGAGCCTCGACATTTGTTTCCCCTGACTCAAAGACCTTCTCAGTAACGGTCTTCACAAAGGCAACGAAGTTGTCATCCCTTGCGGCGAAGTCTGTTTCACAATTGACTTCGACGATAACGCCAGTACCACCATCAACCTTAATACTGAGTAAACCGTCAGATGCTATTCGCCCGGCTTTTTTTGCGGCTTTCATGCCACTGGACTTACGAAGGTTTTCGATAGCTACCTCCATGTCCCCATCTGATTCCACAAGGGCTTTCTTACAATCCATCATGCCCAGACCCGTTCGTTCTCTGAGCTCTTTTACCATTGATGCTGAAACAGCAGTCATCGCTAGATCCTCACTACGCTTAACTTTGATGAGGCCAACGGAAGTTGGCCACTAGTTGAATATTTTTACTGAACTAGCCTACTCGGCTTTTTCAGGCTCGTCTGCGGCAGGTTCCACCGCGGCAGGTTCCGCTGCAACAGGTTCCACCGCGGCAGGTTCCACCGCGGCAGGTTCCACCGCGGCAGGTTCCACCGCCGCAGGTTCTGCTGCGGCGACTTCTGCTGCCACTTCAGGCTGCGTCTCTTCAGCCGCTGGTTCAGCTGCCACCTCAACGAACTCGTCCTGTAATTCCGCCTTGCCAGCGAGCGCCGCATCAGCGATGGCCGCGACAAAGAGACGAATCGATCGAATCGCATCGTCATTGCCAGGAATAACATAATCAATACCATCCGGATTACTGTTGCTGTCAACGATACCGATGATAGGAATACGCAGTTTCCTGGCTTCCGTTACCGCGATACTCTCGTGATCCACATCAACAACGAACAGAACATCAGGCAGGCCGCCCATTTCTTTGATACCACCAAGACCTGATTCAAGCTTTTCCAGGTCACGCTGACGCGAAAGGGCTTCTTTTTTGGTCAGCTTTTCGAATGTGCCGTTAGCAGCCTGGCTTTCCAGGTCTCTCAGACGACGGATGGATTGACGAATCGTCTTGTAGTTCGTCAACATGCCACCCAACCAACGCTTGTCAACGTATGGCATCCCTGCACGCTCGGCGTTTTCCTTGATGACCTTACTGGCACTTCGCTTCGTGCCAACGAACAGAACCTTGTTCTTTTTCGCTGCGGTGCTCTGAACAAAGGCCAGGGCCTCATCCAGTGCTGGAACAGTCTTTTCAAGGTTGATGATGTGAATATTGTTTCTGGCCCCGAAAATGAATTCATTCATCTTGGGGTTCCAATATCTGGTCTGGTGACCAAAGTGCGCGCCCGCCTCAAGCAGGTCCCGCATAGATACGCTAGACATAGTCTCTCCGAATTGTATGGGTTAAGCCTCCACACTCCCCATAATTCAACCGTTTCAAGGACTTAGCCTTGTAGCAGCACCCGAATTACGTGTCGGTGTGTGTGAGTATTTTTAAGTTTACGCTCAAGGTTGCCCCCGTCGCGCGGCGCTTTATACCATAAATTGAGACAAAGTGGGAATTTCTCAGTTACTCAGAGCCCCTATCAATAAATTTATTTGACTGCGCCTAACCACCTATTCCGAGCAAGAACGAGTTGTCATCTGGTATAGTTCGCTGCTTATTTTGAGTCGCAAACATTCATGACAATAGAAATTAAAGACAGTGAAGCCCTCGAAAAGATGCGTATCGTGGGCGCATTGGCCGCCCGACAGCTCGAAATGATAGAAGAGCACATCAAGCCGGGTATCAGCACCGGTGATCTGGACCGTATTTGCCATGCATACACGATAAACGAACAAGACGCGATACCTGCCCCACTGAATTACCGCGGCTTTCCAAAATCCATCTGCACATCGGTAAACCACGTCGTGTGCCATGGCATACCCAGCGATGACAAGGTGTTAAAAAATGGTGACATCGTTAATGTTGACGTCACCCTCATCAAGGACGGGTACCACGGCGATACCAGCAAAACGTTTATCGTAGGAACGGCTGGTGTTCTCGCAGAGCGACTGACGCAGGTATGCAAAGAAAGCCTGTATCTGGGCATCCAGGCAGTAAAACCAGGAGCGCACCTCGGGGATATTGGTGCCGCCATCCAGCCTTACGTAGAAAAAAACCGTTTTTCGATCGTTCGTGAGTACTGTGGTCATGGCATTGGCACCATATTTCACGACGAACCCCAGGTATTGCACTACGGGAAGAAAGGAACAGGTCCGGAACTGAAATCCGGTATGACATTCACCATAGAACCCATGATCAATGCCGGAAAGGCTGCGGTGAAATTACTACCGGACCAATGGACAGTCGTCACGAAAGACCACAAACTGACTGCCCAATGGGAGCATACTATCGCCGTGACTGAGACAGGATACGAAATTCTAACCTTTCGTAATGACGACACTATCCCTCGCTGCGCTTAAGTCGAGCGTATGAACCCTGATGTTTGATCACCTTATTCGCGAGCTGGATTCTGCACTGGAAAACAACCAGCGAATCATTGCCAGCTTTAAAAATGCCCTTGCAAAAGCCCGCGTCATAATGACCTCGAATTTTGAAGCCGATGTCAGCACTGACCTGCTGATCAAGGCGAACTCCGATTTCATGGACGATATCATGCGATTGGCATGGAACCGTTTTAACTGGACTGAAAACCGCACCAGTTGGCGTAAATCACGCATTTCACTTCTTGCTGTCGGAGGCTACGGCCGCCAGGAACTGTTGCCAAACTCCGATATCGATTTATTAATACTGCTTGAACGAAATAACCAGAGTGCCCATCGAGACAATATCCAGAGTTTCACCACCCTGCTGTGGGATATAGGGCTGGAGGTCGGCCATAGCGTCAGATCCATTGCCGAGTGCAAGCCGAGTGCTCTGCATGACGTGACCATACTGACCGCAATGATGGAGTCACGAACGATCCTCGGAGACGGCGCGCTCTGCGATAAGGCGCAACAAAAAATTGCCCCAGGCAGATCCTGGTCTGCAAAGTCGTTTTATCTCGCCAAACGACAGGAACAAAATAGCCGTCATGAGAAATCCAACCATACTGAATACAGTCTCGAACCCAACGTAAAAACTTCCCCTGGAGGCCTTCGCGACATTCAAACACTGACCTGGGTTGCAAGACGCTGCTACGGAACACAAAACATTACCGAGCTCGCAGAACAGGAGATCCTCACACCGGAGGAGAGCGAAGAGCTGATCAAAGCGCAGAGCAACCTCTGGAAAATTCGTTTTGCGCTGCACATACTGACCAACAAAGACGAAAATCGCCTGTTGTTCGATTATCAACCAGCCCTGGCCAGCCAATTTGGGTTTACAGACAATGATCAGCTGGCCGTAGAACAGTTCATGCAAAGCTACTATCGAACCGCACACCGGGTTAACACGATCAACGAAACGCTGCTGCAGCATTTCGACGAGGTTCTTGTTCAGATTAATACCCGGCAACAGGTAAAGCCTGTTAACGACAGGTTTCGCCTGGTGAACAACCTGCTGGAAGTGACTTCCGAGAATGTTTTCGCCGACGAGCCTTCCGCGTTACTGGAGATGTTCGTTATCGTGGGTTCTGATGAGTCAATCGGGGGGGTTCGGGCATCGACCATCAGGCTTGCAAGGCATCACGCCTACCTGATCGACAAGGATTTTCGCGAGAATCCCAAAAACGCGGAACTCTTCATGACACTACTCGGCAGCACCAATCACCTGTTCACCCAGCTGAGGCGAATGGGCAGATGGGGAATACTCGGTGCATACCTGCCGGAATTTGGCCGGATTATTGGCCAGATGCAGTTTGATTTATTTCATATTTACACCGTCGATGCACATACGCTTCAGGTTGTTCGCAATATGCGCCGGTTCCGCTACAAGAACAACGAACAAAAATTTCCAATCGCGGCACACATCCACCCGCGATTACCGAGGATTGAACTACTTTACATTGCCGGCCTTTATCACGATATCGCCAAAGGTATGGGCGGAGACCATTCAGAACTTGGCATCGAAATCGCTGATGCATTCTGCAAGAGACACAAATTAGCAACATGGGACACCAATCTTGTTCGCTGGCTCGTCCAGAATCACCTTGTCATGTCTACAACGGCACAACGCAAGGACATCCAGGACCCCGAGATCATCCATGAATTTGCGCGTTTCGTGGGAGAGCAGGTACGTCTCGACTATCTCTATGCGCTCACCGTCGCGGATATCAACGCGACCAACCCGACGCTCTGGAACGGCTGGCGTGCGTCGCTAATGGAGCAACTCTACTCGGAAACCAAGAAAGCGTTGCGTCATGGATTAGAAAAACCGATAGATCGCAACGAATACGTTCACGACGTCCAGCTACAGGCACTTGATAAACTTAAAGAACACAAAATTGACAGCAGCCTTGTCCGCGCGATGTGGAATCAGGTCGATGAGGACTATTTTGTCAGGGAGAGAGTCTCAGACATCGTCTGGCACGCCGACGCCATTCTGGCGCAGAATGTCAGTGACGAGCCGATCATTCTTATTCGAGACGACATCTCTCGCAGAAGCGATGCCGGGTTTACGCAAATTTTCATCCATACGCATGACCGTAAGGATCTGTTCGTTTCCATCGTGACCGCAATCAACCAGCTCGATCTCAGCATTGTCGATGCGCGTATTGCGACTTCAGCTAGTGGGCTGACGTTCAATACGTTCACAGTTCTCGAGAACGACGGCCAGCCAGTCGGTGAAAAACCGACTCGAGTACGGAAAATTCGCAGCACAATTGCTAACTTTCTTGCTCAGGACGAGATTAACTTCAAGTTGAACCGACGTATACCGCGCCTGCTAAAACAATTCAAACAGAAGACTCGGGTAACCCTCAGTCCAGCCCCAAATCACGACGCGACTTCTCTTGAGGTGACTACGCCGGACCGACCGGGACTGCTGGCATTGCTGGCCAAGGTATTTGTCGAAGTGAGTATCTCCTTGATTTCGGCAAAGATCACAACACTGGGAGAAAGGGTCGAGGACGTGTTCTATATTACCGACCAGAATGGATCACCTATCACGGACCCTGCTTCCATCGCACATATTACTGATCGGATTTGTGAAACTATCGATCACCATGTTGAGCAGGTAGCGGCCAGTTATAATGAACAATAATCTCGAGAAACTTCACCCCTATCCCTTTCAGCGTTTCAATCAGCTACTTGATGGCGTCACCAGCGAGACTAACCTGCCACAGATCGCCTGGTCGATGGGAGAACCTAAACACCCAGCCCCGGATTTCCTGGTAAATGCCCTCACTGACACAGCGCTAATTCGAGAAGGGTTTGGCACCTATCCTCCGACCAAGGGAACGCCGGCATTAAGAATGGCCATCGCCGATTTTGTAAACCGCAGGTACAGGCTTGAGCCGGCACTGGACCCGGAACTAAACGTATTACCAGTCACCGGGACCCGCGAAGCGCTTTTCGCCTTTGCTCAGGCCGTCATCGACCCGCAACCCGACTGCGTCACAGTAATGCCCAACCCCTTCTACCAGATCTATGAAGGCGCAGCGCTGCTCGCGGGTAGCAAACCCTATTACATCAACTGTGAACCCGGCAACGGGTACCAGCCTGATTTTGATGCTGTATCGGAAGAGGTCTGGCAACGCTGCCAGCTTCTGTACCTTTGCTCGCCCGGGAACCCTACGGGCGCGGTGATGGGAATTCCCCAACTCCAGACGCTGATTGCGCTTTCTGACGAATACAATTTCATCATTGCTTCCGATGAATGCTATTCAGAAATCTACATGGACGAACAAAACCCGCCCGCAGGTCTGTTGGAGGCCGCCAGTTTGCTCGGCCGAAAAGACTACAAAAACTGCATCGCTTTCAATTCTCTGTCAAAACGCTCCAATCTACCCGGTCTCCGCTCGGGGTACGTGGCAGGAGATGCAGAGATCCTGCAGAAGTTTCTGCTATATCGCACCTATCACGGCTCTGCGATGGCCATGCACCACCAGGTCCTGAGCACGCTGGCGTGGGGCGATGAATCGCATGTCATCCAAAATCGACAGGTTTACAGGGATAAGTTCACTCTTGTCTCTGACATACTTAAACCGGTATGGCCGATGGAAGTGCCGGATGCGGGGTTTTACTTCTGGCCTGAGACACCAATCCCCGATCCCGATTTTGCGGTTCGCCTTATCCAGTTAGCCAACGTTAAGGTTCTTCCGGGAAGCTATCTTTCCAGAGCGACCGATTTAGGCAATCCGGGGACTAACCGGGTACGAATAGCACTGGTCGCAACACAATCAGAGTGTATCGAGGCTGCAGAACGAATAGTGGATTGCTGGCAAAAACTATAACCGAACCTCTTCGCCCGTAATTATCGAATAAACTCTGTTAAACAACCTCGCCTGTAAATAAAGGTGCGCGCCGACTATAATGCTCGGCCTTATTCTCATCGGTGTTCCAAATAATGTACGCGCTGGCTTTTGGCATAGGCACAAAAAATCGAAACGACGAATGGCTCGAGGTTTATTTTCCACGCCCTGCTTTTCGTCCTGACCAAACTCTTGTTGACAGTTTAACTGCCGCTACCGGCTACAGGGGTGGTAACACTGATATTGAGCTGAGTACTCATCAACTCAGGAAATTATCAGACACTATTGACGATGAAAGACAGAAATCAATTGTCGCTCAGCTGGCTTCGTCCAGCAGGCCCGTTGTGCTAACAATGATTGAATCCGATGAGGCGCTACAGTCAACGCCGGAGACTTACCTGAAGCTTCATTTGCTCTCACACCGTTGCGTATTACCGAACGAACAAAACCTGGAAGGTATCTATCCTCTGCTTCCGAATGTCGCCTGGACGGAACAGGGCGCGGTCGACCTGAATGAAATTGAGGAACTGCAACTTAAGGCGCGCCTTGAAGGTAGAGTCCTGGAAGTATCAGCGGTCGATAAGTTTCCCAAAATGACCAACTACGTTATTCCTTCTGGTACCCGAATAGCACACTCAGCCCGCGTGCGCCTTGGCGCCTATGTTGGTGAAGGGACAACTGTAATGCATGAGGGGTTCATCAATTTCAACGCCGGCGCACTGGGACCCAACATGATTGAGGGCCGCGTGTCGCAGGGTGTGACCGTAAGTGGTGGCACTGACCTGGGCGGTAGTGCGAGCACGGCCGGTACGCTTTCAGGCGGCGGTAACATCGTCATCAGTATTGGTAAAGACTGTCTGATTAGTGCGAACGCTGGAACCGGTATTCCTCTGGGAGACCGATGCACCATTGAAGCTGGCCTTTATATTACCCCAGGCACTGTAGTCCAGATCATGGACGAGAACAAAAACATGCTGAAGCTCGTCAAAGCTAGAGAACTGGCAGGACAGTCCGATCTCCTGTTTCTGCGGAACTCACAAAACGGGGCTGTCGAGTGCAGAACCAATAGAAGTGCCATTGAACTTAACAGCACCCTGCACAGCCATAACTAAGGGAAGCTCTGATTATGAGGATTTTTTCGTGAGGACAAGGCGAACACGCACGGAGATAAATTGCGGATGTGCTCTATATTCGCGATTTATTGAGTGCGCGTTCAACGCAGTCATCGAGGGGAAAGTGATGCGGCATACCGACCTTAATCAGAGATTCCCCAGCATTCGATAACGGGCCGAGTAAATGTCAAATTCCGACACCATTTCACTTGCGCAACAGTTGATCCGTGAGCCATCCGTTTCGCCGGAGGATGGACGCTGTCAACAAATCATAGCTAGCTACCTAACCAATCTGGGGTTCACTGTCGAACATCTGCCTTTTGGTCCTGTTAAAAACCTCTGGGCCACCAGGCAGGGTTCTGGTGACGGTCCTTTATTTAGCTTCGCAGGACACACAGATGTCGTTCCTACCGGCCCTGAAGGCGAATGGCGGATATCACCCTTCGAGGGCAAAGTCTCAGGAGACATGCTGCACGGACGAGGTGCTGCGGACATGAAGGGATCCCTGGCAGCCATGTTGACTGCCACCTCTCGCTTCGTCGCGAAAGTAGATGACTATCACGGCACTATCGCCTTTCTCATTACTTCAGATGAGGAAGACGCCGCAACAGACGGCACCGTGAAAGTCATGGATACGCTTGAATCACGAGGCACTAAAATCGACTATTGTCTGATCGGTGAACCCTCAAGCTCACAAACCGTGGGCGATGTTGTCAGGGTTGGCCGCAGGGGGTCTCTTGGTGGCACTCTTATTATTAAAGGAATTCAGGGGCACGTGGCCTATGCCGATGAAGCAAGGAATCCCATTCATGAAAGTGCACCGGCACTGCTCGAACTAACAACAACACTGTGGGATGAAGGTAATGAGTTTTTCCCCGCAACAACGTTCCAGATTTCGAACATCACCGCTGGTACCGGCGCGAATAATGTCATTCCTGGCGAACTCCGGGTCGAATTCAATTTCCGTTTTTCAACTGAATCAACCGAACAATCACTGCGACAGCAAACCGAAGAAATTCTCTCCCGACACTGCGCGGAATACCTACTCGATTGGCGACTTTCTGGCCCTCCATTCCTTACCACCGTCGGCGCTCTGATCCCTGCAGTCCAGGCGGCAATACTGAACCGCTCTGGACTGGACACGGAACTATCGACTGCTGGTGGCACTTCCGATGGACGCTTCATCGCCCCAAGGAATGTTGAAGTCGTTGAACTTGGGCCGTGTAACACTACTATCCACAAGGTCAATGAACAGGTTTCTGTCAAAGACCTCGACACGCTGTCAGTGATCTACGAAGACATTCTCGGGGCATTACTAAGCCAATGACAGAGAACACTGAGAACACTGAGAACACTGCGATACAGCCGGACGTTGAAATCTACGCAAAACGAGTGGCACTCAGCAATATTATCGAATGGCTCAAGCTCTACTTTTCAATTGATGAACAAAAAACCGTTGGCTCAACACTCAAATTGAAACTGACCAGAGACGGCAGTGCAATGACCTGCACCATTGCAGAAAATATCGCCAAGGGTGGCTACACATCTATCTGGTTTGATTCCAGCAGCACGCCCTGGCAAACCGATGAAGCATGCGCGCAGGAAGCCTACAACTATTTCCAGGTTGAAATCCGTTGCAGTGTAAGCGGCTGGACATCAGAAAGTGAAGACTCAGGCGGCTGGTACCGGTTCACCGAAAGCGGGAAGACAGTCGTCAACTGGTTGACATAAACAGCCCTGAACAGGCTGACATAAACAGTCCTGAACGGGCTGACACTAGCGCAGTCGTGAGTTGGACTTTATGAGCAAAGGTTTTTATCTGGCAATTGCGATCATTGCTTTCACCATCCCCATCGTTGTCATGGCACCCGCCAGCATCGTGACCGGGCTATTCGGTGACGCCGTTCAGCAAAATATCCCGGGGCTGAAGATCGGAGCAACCCAGGGGCGCATCTGGCAAGGTTCCACTCAGCTGCAGTACCAAACGCTTCCCGCTGTCACAGTGTCTTGGAAGATGGCAGCCCTGCCACTGCTTATGGGAAAAGTGAGTGCATTGGTTGAACTGACTGGTGGCGGTCTTCAACTGGAAATGGGCGCAATAGCTTCGACTTCCGGTGGATCGCTGGACGGTATTAATGGCACCATCGAAAGCCGCTTTATTAACGCCGTTAGCGTCGACTTTGGCCTTGAGTTGAACGGTGTCTTAGAGCTTTCAGGCATCAATATGTCGTTCGATCAACATTGGCTCACCGCGCTAAAGGGCGCAGCAAACTGGCCGGGTGGCATCGTGCACATTGAAACTCCGGAACAATTTTACAGTGCCAAGTTACCGGCACTGACGGGGCAGCTTTCGATGAAAGACTCAAACGCAATGCTGGATGTCGCCTCAGGGACCTCCACGTTATTGACACTCGCACTAAAACCAGACGGGTGGTCAAAAACATCCGTCTCTTACATGCTGACGGATATGGCTGGATTACCGCTCCCAAACGGATACCAGGATACAACCGGCCCTGCCTTCGTCCTGGAGGAGAAGGTATTCTAATACGCCCTTACAGAGATTTTATTACTCTTCAGTCGCTGAGTTCTATGGTATTTTACAATTGAAGAAACCTGCAGGTCGCTCCACGTGGATAATGTACTACAGCTATTTAATGACTACAGCAGGAAAATTGCTACCGCAACCAGCATCCTGCTGATCGTCTTAATGAGCCTGACGGTTGCGAATACGGCGCTGTTCTTCATGGAAACCATGAACTCCCCCAGTATTATCCCGGATTCAACACCAGCAAGCACCAGCCTAATCACCCAGCCAACCTTTAAGGTTTCCAATCTCGAACTCTTCGGCAGGCTGGAGAGCTTAGATATCGTGCCCCAGACAATTGATGCACCGGAAACAAAGCTCAACTTGGAACTGCAAGGTATTTTCATTACTGAAGATGCAAAATTCTCCACTGCTATCGTGGCAGAGAAAAATAAGACCGGTGAACTCTTTGCAATTGGTGACAAGTTACCGGGAAACGCCAGGCTGGCCGCCGTGCTCGAAGATCACGTATTGATTCGCAGAGGCACAAGGATGGAGAAGCTGCTCTTCTCCGATAATAAATTTCAATTCGTCAGTAATGGGGCTCCCGAAAATACATCATCCCGTTCTGAAGGAGGGATATCAGGCACAACACGATCCCGGCCGGGAAATGCCAGAAACAGCATTCGTAACAGAAATGGGTCAAACAACAAAACGACCAATAACAACACTCTTACCCAGTATCAGGAAAAATTTCGCAACGACCTTCATGGCACCTTGAGTGAGGCTGGTATCACCCCCGTTTCAATCGACGAGTCAAACGGATACAAAGTCGGCGCAGACGCGCAGGCTGCGGTCAAACAGGCCGGCCTGCAGCCAGGAGATATGATAATGTCAATCAATGGCCGTCCGGTTGGCGTAGCCTCGAAAGATGCCGCGCTTATGGCTCAGGTCATGGCATCATCCCGGGTTCGCGTTGAGGTCCAGCGGGGAACCCGGCGGTTTTTCCTGACTGTGCCCGTACCTAAATAGACCGGGAGTGAATAACTCGGTCGCATATCATTCAAACCATATTGAGCCTCAAATTTCATGACTGTAAGTAATTCTCGAATAAGCATCTCCCTGGCCGTCTTGGTCAGTTGCTTACTCGTGCCCGTTGCGTTATCTGTTCAACAAGCATCTGCACAGGAAAAGACCACAGAAGAAACCTGGAAAGTAAGCTTAAAAAATGCCGATATCCGCGAATTCGTGGCCCAGGTTTCTGTGATCACAGGCAAAAGCTTTGTGGTAGACCCCAGGGTTAAGGGCAACGTAACCGTTATTTCGAGCACCTCCATGGACAAGGACACTATCTATGAGCTGTTTCTGTCCGTTCTCCGGGTTCACGGCTACGCTGCTGTTCCTACCGGGAACATCACCAAGATCGTTCAGCAGGTCCTTGCAAAACAGAGCGGTAATCCAAAGGATTTTCTGCGCCCTGCACAATCAGAGGAATTGGTGACTGCCGTCATCCCGGTCCGCAATTCTGCATCAGAGGATCTGGTAAAGATCCTCAGACCTCTCATTCCACAGTACGGTCACGTTGCTGGTATCTCGTCACCTAACGTACTGATTATCAGCGATCACGCGGGAAACATTGCTCGATTAACCGAAATCGTCAACCGAATCGACATCGCCGATAACCAAACCGTTGAGATCGTCGGCCTGAAAGACGCCTGGGTCGAAGATATGGTTGGACTGCTCGAAGAACTCGCGCCTGAACAGATCGGGAAAGGCGCAAAGGGTCCAAATAAGGTGACCATCGTCGCCAGCGAACGAACGAATTCCATGGTGATTAAGGGCCAAAAAGTCACCGTAGAGAGGGTGGTGCAGCTGATATCACAACTGGATGTTCCTGCAAACCGATCCGGGACAACCAAGGTTATTCGACTTGCTCATTCCAGCGCCGTTGAAATGGCCGAAATTCTGAGGAAGACGATTGTTGACGATGAAAACAATAAGTCCAACAAGGTTAAAATCAGCATCCAGCCTGATGAATCACTAAATGCATTAGTCATTCGTGCAGCCCCCTCGGCCATGCTCGAGATAATGGATATCATCGATAGCCTGGACGTGCGCCGAATGCAGGTACTGATAGAAGCTGCCATCGTCGAAGTCACTGCAGATTTCTCTCGCCAGCTTGGTTCTGAGCTCTTTATTGCAGACCTCAGCGGCGGTAATACGCCGCTTGGATTAACAGCGCCCTCCGGGACCCTCTCACAGATCCTGAGAAATATTGCCCTAGGTAACGCTGGCTCGTCAGATGATGTTGGAGTTTCACCGCTAATAAACGTTGACCCTGGAACTTCACCGCTATTAGCCGGTGGTAGACTCAACTCAGGTGGAACAAGTTTCGCCGCCATTATTCGAGCTCTGTCGACAAACGGAGACGTCAATCTATTATCCACTCCCAGCATCACTACGATGGACAATGAAGAAGCAAAAATCGTAGTCGGCCAAAACGTGCCGTTCAGAACAGGTTCAACGACGAGTGGCAGTGACGGCGCATCGAATCCATTCACGACAATCCAACGCGAAGATGTCGGGCTGACACTGGAAGTCACTCCTCATATTCATGATGGCAATCTGGTACAACTCAAAGTTCACCAGGAAGTCTCCGAGGTTGACCCTGCTTCACTTAGTGTCATTGGTGCCGAAGGAAGCGCAGATCTGATAACCAACATACGTACGATTGACACGACAATTCTCGTCGACGACCAGGAAGTGATCATCATCGGAGGATTGATCAGGGATAAGGAAACCTCCAATGATTCAAAGGTGCCTTTACTGGGTAGCATCCCTGGCATCGGTTTTTTGTTTCGGAGCTCTTCGACGACGACTCAAAAACAGAACCTGTTGGTATTCCTGAGACCAACGGTTCTCGATTCACGTGCAGCCATCACGTCAGCCACTCAGCGAAAGTTCAACAGCGTCTACGAGGTTGAAATCGAAGGGCGAGACCCCTCAAACGTCATCTCGGACCTGTTTAATGGAAATGTCCCCTAAACTTAGCGCACTTCGCCTTAAGCTCAAAACTACACAATTCGAGCTCTCGCGCCGAGTTCTATTCCTGTGGATAAAGCCTATCTTCCTGGGTGGTAGTCATGAATCGCTCGATCTGAGCGATTCAGACCTCATCTGTTACGTGCTACCCTTTCGGTCCATTGCAGACCTCCTTGTGACGGACAAGGCCTGTGAGGCAAGCGGCTTACCTTCAGCGGTATCGATAATCCCGGAAATTGACGAAAGTCGCGCTGTGTTTTTCCTGGGTCGGCCGGAAGGAACGCTGGGTAGAAAATCGCTGCGCCAACAATCAGCCCGGATGATGCGCCTCTTCGAACACCAGAAGGCTCTTGATAACCGATCAATCAAAATTGTTCCCGTCTCCCTGTTCTGGGGCCACCAGCCAGACAGGGAGAAGTCCCTGTTCAAGCTTTTACTCTCAGAACACTGGAGTGCAACCAGCGGCCTGAAAAAATTCTTCGCCATGCTGTTTCATCCCGGTCACATACTGGTGCAATTCGGGGCTCCCGTTGCGCTTGATGAACTCATGTCATCTGAGCCTGAACAACCGAGACAGGTGAGGAAGCTCCTGCGATTACTTCGAGTGAATTTTAACAACCAGCGACAGGCAATTATTGGCCCAGATCTCTCTCACCGGCGTACCCTGCTCAACAACATTCTGGCAAGTGACGAAGTCCGCGGAGCCATCGAGGTTGAAGCAAGAACCAACGACGTAACATTCCTGTCCGTGGAAGAAAAGGCGATGGCCTATGCCCAGGAGATAGCTTCGGACCAGTCGTACCGCGTCATAAGATTTTTCGATGTATTACTCACCCGGCTCTGGAACAAATTGTACTCGGGCATTGAAGTCAACCACATTGACACGGTCAAGCAGATGGCCCAGTCCCACGAGATCGTTTACACCCCCTGCCATCGAAGCCATATTGACTATTTGCTAATGTCATACGTGCTCTACAACAATGGTCTGGCCCCACCCCATATAGCTGCAGGGAAGAACCTCAATCTGCCCGTTATTGGCCCCCTGCTGCGCAGAGCCGGAGCCTTTTTTATGCGAAGGAGTTTCCAGGGTGACGGCTTGTATAGAGAAGTCTTTGATGAGTATTTACACCAGGTTTTTACCCGTGGATTTTCAGTGGAGTACTTCATAGAGGGTGGCAGGAGTCGAACCGGAAGAACGCTGCCACCAAGGACGGGGATGCTCCGCATGACAGTTAACAGCTTCCATAAGGACTCCTCCAAACCCATTGTGTTTATGCCAGTCTACTTCGGCTACGAGAGGGTGCTTGAATCATCGACTTATATGGCCGAATTGTCCGGGAAGGATAAGCAATCAGAATCCGTGTTCGATATTTTCGGCATATTCCGTTCCCTGAAACGCCAATTCGGGCAAGTGACCGTTAACTTCGGTGAACCCCTGCCGCTTCAGGAGTTCATGGATAAACAGGTACCGGAATGGCAACAGTTGACGGAAATCCCCCCAGCTCAATTATCCGAAACCTGTCTGCGCCTGGCCGAGAACCTTGTTACCCGCATCAACGCATCTGTCGCAGTGAAACCAACAAACCTGGTTGCTGTAGCTTTGTTATCAACCGCCAGACAGAACATTGATGAACAATACCTGTTAGATCAAATTGAACTACTACTCGCCATTGCCCGAAAATGCGGTCCGTCGAGATGTTCAATCACGAACGCAACCTCAAAAGAAATACTTGAGCAAGCAATAGAAATTTGCGGCTTAAGCAGGACAGAGCACCAGTTCGGGACCATCGTTTCTGCGTCTCCCGAACAGTCAATAAGCCTGACTTACAACGCCAACAATGTTGTCCATGTGTACGCGCTGCCATCACTGGTCGCGAGGTTTGTGCGAACCGAAACCAGAACCGACAGAAATGCGTTAGCAGAATTTGTAAAACCGCTGTACCCATTCCTCAAGTCAGAGATGTTCCTTCCCTGGGACATTCTTCATCTGGAGGAGGTACTGGATTCCGTCGTCGAATCATTATTCGAGCTTGGGCTCATTACAATGAACGGCAGCCAAATTGCGATCCCATCGCCTGAGTCATCTGAATACAATAGTCTTCAGGATATCGCCAGCATCACGGACCCAACCCTGGAAAGGTTTTATATTGTCATGGCATTACTGCAGCAATCCAACCGGCCATCGCTAAAAGCACTTGAATCCGCATCCGCAGGAATCGCAGAACAACTTTCAGTAATCTATGGCATCAACTCACCTGAGTTTTTCGATAAATCTCTTTTCTCCACTTTCCTCAGACAGCTGAAAAGTGAACAGGTTGTCGATACAGAGCTCGCCGTCAGCGACAATTTTGCTCCATTGGAATCCACCACTGCTCGATCTCTGAATGCCGATGTCAGATACAACATTCTCCAGGCAGTCAGAAAGTTCAACAACTAACTCGCAAACACCTCGTAACGACTGTTTTTGTTTTTGAATACATGTGTCGGCTGGATGGGAGAGATCCAGTCACCATGAGGTGGCCGCTTAAGCACTACCCGGCTACAACCTACCTCCAAGGCAACAGATAATAATGCCATCGCATCTTCGTCTGTCCCGAGAAATCTTTGCAGATGCTGCATTGGACCTCGTACCGCAGCAGCACCTGGCTTTTCGGGAAACATCGGATCAATGTAGATCACATCATATTCCAGACTAGTCTGAGCCATCAGCACAAGCGAGTCGGCATTCGTCAGTTTGATTCGATTGGCAGCAGAAGAAAGTTCCGGAACCTTCCTTGCCCGCTTCAATCCATCCAGCAGCAATGCAGAGACAACCCTTGATCGCTCTACCAGAGTCACGTCACACCCGAGGGATGCCAGCACAAACGCGTCCCGAGCCAGCCCGGCCGTACAGTCCAGAACGCGGACGCCGCCACCCGCTTTTACTGCACGTGCCACCAACTCGGTTTTTTTCCCGGCTCCCCGGAGCCGGGTCAGAAATTCCGGATGTGAAAAATCAACCCTAAGTGGGTGCTGACGGGAAAAGCTATCTTCAAGGTAATATCCTTCCTGGTCACAGCCAACCCTGAACCGACTCATCTCTTGCCGGGCCGAGAGGCAACCTGCTCACGCAGGTAGACAGGTGTCGCCTGCATCGCGCTCACTGACTCGCCGCGATTGAACTTAAAGGAACCAAGAGAAAGTAAGTTGCGGATGCTCGGGACAGCTTCACTCGAAATACTCTTAAACGAAACACCCGTTGCCTCTTGGATTTTTGAACTCAATCCCGGCATTGCGTTGCCACACCCTAACCAATCGCCAACAGGTAACTGTGGCAGTTCAGAGACGTCAACAACCCCCTCTGGGATGACTGGCACCGCAATATTTTCTTCAAACTTATAGGCGCCGTAGTAAACTTCTTCCAGTCGAGCTGTTAACCCGACAAATACGAGCGGAGGATTGATCACGGTAATCACTGACTGCGCAATGCAGGCCATGGATGAGACTGGGACGACAGGAATACCCAGACCGTAACCCAAACCCTGGACAACTCCTATGGCAATCCGCAAGCCAGTAAAGGAACCAGGGCCTTGACCAAAAACGATCGCATCAAGGTCTTTGATACCTATCCCGGCCTCCCTAACCAAAGACTCGATTGATGGAAGGATTTCCCGGCTGTGTGTATCGACGTCTGCAGATGTCCGATCCACCACTTCTGATCCGAGCTGCAATCCCAGCACCGTAGAGCGTGTAGAAGTATCGATTCCAAGAAGATTCACTAGGCGACTTTCCCAAATAGGTAGCATTGTAGCTCGCGCATCATAGCTTACGCATCCAAGCGACAGCATCTTCGTGCTTATCAAGCCAGACCATTTCGGGCAGGTTGTTGATGACATATTTTCGATATGAACGACTGCTGATTCTTGAATCACCAAGCACAAACAACCCCATGTCACTCGCTTCACGCATTAATCGCCCAAAACCCTGTTTTAGCGACAAGACGGTCTTAGGCAATGCCAGTTCTGTAAAGCTGTTGCCACCATTGCCACGGATCAATATCGACTGAGCATTATAGATTGGGTCTGATGGATTCGGGAAAGGTAGTTTGTCGATGATCAGCAGTTTCAATCCAGCGCCTCTCACATCCACACCTTCCCAAAAACTCTGCGTGCCTAACAATACACTACGCGGAGATTCTCGAAACTCAGTAAGCATTTGGATTTTGGACTTGGCACCCTGTACAAGCAACGGTCTTCCAATCTGCCTAAGCTCAAGCGCTGCAAGCCGCAATGCCCGATGACTGGTAAAAAGGAAAAAAGTTCTTTCGTTGTTATTCTCAATCAGCGGAACACAACGGGCAACAAGTTGCTTTGTATGTTCCTCGCTGCCTGGCTCAGGCAACCCGGATGGCACATAGGCTTTGACAGACTTCAGATAATCAAACGGACTTTCGAAGATCGCTGAAATTTCATCGGATACACCAAGTTCTGATTTGAAATGGTTGAAAGAACCATCTACAGACAGTGTCGCAGAGGTGAATATCCAACTGGCCTCAGATTCCCTGACAACCTTTTGGAACTCAGCACTAATCTCCAGCGGAGAAAGGTGGATGGTATAACTGCCCTGGGCTCTCTCAATCCAGTGGACATAATCACCCCCCGGGTCAGCCTGTTCCGTGAGTAGTGCGAAGATATCCGCCATGCCCAGCGCACGTTTGGCACATTGAGCAAGGCCATCACTTCTATCTGCAACATCCAAAAGGCGATTACCCAATTCCGCGAGACTCTGATCAACCGCAATAATAAGGTGGCGAGACTTTTCATCCAGCCATTGTTCAAAGTAAGGATCAGTGCCTGCAAGCATCAACTGTTTCAGGGCCACCAGCTGCCTTTCAAGAGCGTTAACATAATCCGAACTGTGCGGGTCATCATTACCCAGCAGGGACAATTCAGCTCTGACATCGCGTAATAGTTCAGAAAATTGTCCGCTGGATAATCGTTGCCCAAAAAACTGGCGGGCGATATCCGGAATCTGGTGAGCCTCATCAATTACCAATGCCGTTACATCAGGCAGGAGCGATCGAATATTATCCTCCCTCTGCGTGAGGTCCGCCAGTAAAAGGTGATGGTTCACAATAACGATGTCAGCCTGGCTGGCTTTTTCTCTCGCACGGTACAACGGGCACTCGTTATATTCAGGGCACCTACTACCCAAACAGCTGTCTCTTGTGCTGGTCACCAGTTTTTGAAGAGCTGCATTATCCTCCGGATCCAGAATTTCCGTAAGATCATTGGTGCGACTTCGAGTTGACCAACTGCGCACTTCCATCAGTTGGTGTGCAAGGAGTTCATTTCGATGATCTATCTTAATGTTGGTCTTTAACCGTTGCGGACAGAGGTAATTCGCCCTACCTTTTAACAATGCAACTCTCTTTTCAGGAAACATCTTCTGCATAACGGGCAAGTCTTTCTGGAACAGCTGGTCCTGAAGGTTCTTTGTACCTGTAGAAATAATCACGGAACCCGAAGCAATGAACGCAGGAACTAGATAACTCAGGGTTTTTCCAGTGCCTGTTCCTGCCTCAAAAATCCCGACTGCTCCACTTTCCATCACCGATTCTATATTAATCGCTAACTCGAGCTGCCCCTTCCGTACTGAATATTCAGGCCAGGCGAGCGCTAGTGAATCAAAAACATCTGGCAGGTTTTGCATACAACTAGTTTGAATCTAAGGTGTGCATAAATGATGATGTCGTTAGAGGAGCAATAATCTATGGATACCACCGCTATCGTACTAGCAGGAGGGAAGGGATCAAGGATGAATTACGCAGAAAAGGCGTGGATGTTACATCATGGAAAACCTCTCTTGTCTCATGTTATTGATTCAATCAGTCCACAAGTCGATATGATCCTCATCAGCAGGAACAACACCAGCGATCCCAGGTACGACGAACTACCCTACCCCTGCATCGCAGACGTAGCATTTTCAGCTAATGATAATGACGGTGAAGCGACTGAGCAACAGGGCCCCCTATCCGGGATCAGTGCCTGCGCACGACATGTAAAAACATCGCTGACACTTGTCGTCCCCTGCGATACACCTCGTCTACCCAATAATCTCATGCGGAAATTACTGGATGGCATGGGTGACGCATCTGTTGCCGTGGTACACGACGGAAACAATGAACAACCGCTCGTTTTCCTTGCGCAAACCACAGCACTTGAGGAAATCGATATTTACCTGAAGACTGGTCGCCGTTCAGTAAAGGGATGGCTTGAGGGGATGAATCACAATCGAGTCTATTTTGAGACCGGATCGGATGAATTTGAAAACATCAACACAATCGATCAATTAGCGTAACCGTTCAAAACGATAACAATTTATAAGAAGTTACCACCAAGCGTCGCTAAAGATGCCACGCCGCCCCCCACCAAGGTGAGAGGCGACACAGAAGCTTCAAAAGCGGGCATCAACAAAAAGCCCTCAAATAAGAGGGCTTTTCAGTGACTTTACTTACGCTTCTTTGCAGCCTTTTTCTTAGCAGCAGGCTTCTTCTTAGCAGCAGCCTTCTTCTTAGCAGGCTTCTTCTTAGCAGCAGCCTTCTTCTTAGCAGGCTTCTTCTTAGCAGCAGCCTTCTTCTTAGCAGGCT